>Ga0164242_10009018_pt1 | contig 10796 bp, 8 predicted proteins | sample OricomgcompostMG_FD_108783 | JGI IMG/M metagenome (GOLD analysis project Ga0164242, IMG submission 108783) | Miracle-Growth compost microbial communities from Emeryville, California, USA - Original compost - Miracle growth compost (MG) ... | reverse complement strand
CTCGCCGCCGCGCTTGCGGCGCTCCTCGGGTGAGACGGGGGAGACGTCCTGCGGCACGGCAGATCAGGCGGTCACCCTCACCTTGCCGAGCTCTTCCGTTGCGCGGGGGGTATTCGCTCGCTCTTTTAAAGAAAGAGGGAAGAAAGCCTCCTCGGCGTGGACGATCGGGAAAGGTGAGGGCGAAAGCCAAAGCACCGTTGTCAGACCCCGAGCTTGCTGCGCGGATTGCCGCCCGCGCTCCAGCTCTCGACGAACTGGGTCAGCGCCGGATCGTCCGCGGGTATATCGATCATCAGCGTAACGAGCTGGTCGCCGCGACCACCGCCTTTCTTGTGAAACCCTTTGCCCTTCAGGCGCAAAACCTTGCCCGAGCTTGATCCCTTGGCGATCGTCAGATTGACCGCGCCGTCGACGGTTGGCGCGCGCACCTTGCCGCCCAGTATTGCCTCGTTGAGCGTGATCGGCAGATCGAGCCGCACGTCGTCGCCGTCGCGGGTGAAGAATCGGTGCGGCTGCACTTCGATCGTGACGATTGCGTCGCCGTTGCCGCCAGGGCCGGGCTGTCCCTTGCCGGCAAGTCGCATTTGCGTGCCGCTCTCCACACCGGCGGGCAGCTTTAGGTCAATTGTCGCGCCGTCGGCCAAGGTGATGCGCTGCGGCTTCAAAGCCGCCGCGTCGACGAACGGCACCTGCAGCCGATAGGCGACGTTGGCGCCCTTGGGCTTGGGCGCGCGGTTGAAGCCGAAGCCGCTGGCGAAGCCGCCGCCGCGCGACGTGCGCTGGCCGAACAGCCCTTCGAAGATATCCTCCATGCCGCCGACGTCACCGCCGAAATCGAACTGGGTTGCGCCGGGCCGGAAGCCAGCGCTCCCGCCGCCTCCGCCGCCGCCGAAACCGAACGGCGCGGTCGGATTGCCATCGCCATCGATCTCGCCTCGATCGAAGCGAGCGCGCTTGTCCTTGTCGGTCAGGAGGTCATAGGCCTGGGTTACCTGGCTGAAACGCTCCGCCGCCTTGGGATTGTCCTTGTTGCGATCGGGGTGGAGCTCTTTCGCGAGCTTGCGATATGCTTTCTTGATATCCGCCTCGCTCGCGCCTCGCGCCACGCCCAGCGTTGCATATGGATCGGCCATTGTTGTCCCTGTTCCAGGTGTATTGTCGGCCTATGTGGGCGATCGGCCGCAGATGCGCAAATGCTATGCGATTGCCTTGACGCGCCGCTGGCCGAATAAAAAGGCGATGATCGCCAGCACGGCGACCGTGCCGGCGAAGATGTCGAGGGCGATATCGTTGGACGCGGTCGCGGCGGCGAGCAACGCGACGCCGATCACCGGCAGCGAATTACCGACGAAGCAGGCGAGCATATAGCTCGCCACGGTTTCGGCCCGTCGGTTTTCCGGGGCAATTGCGTTCACCACCTCAAGGCTGCCGCGATAGCCGAGCGCAGCGCTCATTCCGCCAACTGCTGTCGCGACAAGCAGGAGTGGCAGCGAGGCGAACGCATCGGCGGCGACGAGGAGCGCCAGCGCCGGAAGCTGGACTGCGAGCCCGGCGAGCATCGCGCTTCGACTCGACAGGCGGCGCGCCAAAAAGTTGGCGAGCGCGGCGACGATAAACAGCTCGCCGACCACTGCGCCGCCGACGGCATGGTTCGTCTGGTGCAGCTTTTGGGCCAGGAGACTCGGCGCCAGGGCGGCATAAAAGCCGATGAACGCGAAAGTGCAGAAGGCCGCGACGGCCGGTGAGACGAAAGCCGGGCGAATGGCTCTGGCGACGCCGATCCGCGGGTGCATGGAGAACCGGCCGTCGCGCTCCATCACTGGCTCCGGCGCGAGGACAACGACCAAGGCCGTGGCCGCGAGCACGAATAGGTAGACGAGATAGCTCAGTCGTAGCGGCGCCGGTGCATATTGCGCGAGCAACCCGGCGACGATCGGGCCAGCGGCGATGCCGATGAAATTGGCTGTGGTCGCGACCAGCGCCGCGCGGGCACGGTGCTCCGGCGGCTCAAGCTCTGCCAGCCAGGCGGTTCCCGCCGCGGTGGCGATGCCGATCGCCAGCCCGCTCACCGCCCGGCCGACGAACAGCCACGCAAGAGAACGTGCGAAAAGAAAGGCAAGCGTTCCTGCTATGGCGACGAGGATTGCCGGCCAGGCGGTACGACGACGGCCGATATGATCCGAGACACGGCCGAAAAGCAGCAGCGCCGCGAGATTGCCGACTACGTAAGCGGCATAGACCAGGGTCAGCACGATTTGCGAAAAGCCGAATCGCTCGGCGTAAAGGGCATAAAGCGGAGTCAGCAGGGTGCTGCCCATGAACATCGCGGCGATCAGTGCACTCGGTGCAAGACGCGAGGAACGGCCGGCCATCGACTCAGAGATCGGGCAGCACTTGCTGTGCCACGCCCCAGCCCGCCAGCGCGCGGCCGTTGGCGCGCTCGATCAGGGTCTCGGCATCGCCGACGTGAAAGAGCTGCGCATTATCCATGTCTCTCAGTTCGGTCCATGAAACCGGCGCCGCGACGGGCCCGCCGGGCCGTGCGCGGGCGGCATAGGGCATGATCGCGGTCGAGCCGCGCTGGTTGCGCAGCCAATCGAGGAAGATCTTGCCCTTGCGTTTGGCCTTGGACATGGTCGCCGTGAAGCGATCGGGCTCCGCCGCGGCGAGCGCGCGAGCGAAGCGATCCGCGAAGCTCTTCACCGCCGGCCACTCGGCTTGGGGTTGCAGCGGCACGACGACGTGAACGCCCTTGCCGCCGGTGAGCATCGGAAAGCTCGTGAGCCCGATCTCGGCGAGATGGCCCTTCAGATCCTCTGCGGCCTTCCTTACCTTTGAGAAGTCGAGGCCCTCGTCGGGATCGAGATCGAACACGAGCCGATCTGGCTGCTCGAGCGCGCCCACCGACGAACCCCATCCGTGGAACTCGATCGTTCCCATCTGGACGCAGGCAATCAGCCCGTCGAGGTCCTCGATGTAAAGGTACGGCTGAACGCCGCCGTCCTTCTCGCGCACGTCGACATGGTGGACATATTCGCCAAAGCTTCCCGCGTCGTGCTTTTGAAAGAAGCATTTTTTGGCGCGGCCCTGTGGACAGCGCACTAGGCTGATCGCGCGGTTGGCCACCCAAGGCAACATGATCGGCGCAACCGCCGCGTAATAATCGGCGAGCTGGCCCTTGGTGATATGGGCGTCCGGATAAATCACGCGGTCTCGATGCGAAACCTTTACGTGAACGGCGGGGGCAACGGGTACTGGCTGCGGCACCTCGGGGGTGACCTCCTCGGCGGGCTTGTCCTCGCGTAGGCCGAGGAAGCTCGGGTGGCGGAGTAGGCCGCCAGGGGTGAATTCGGTGAAGGCAATCTCGGCAACCAGCTTGGGGCTGATCCAGTGCGCGCCGCGGGCCATCGCGCGCGGAACCTTCACCGCGGCCGTTTTGCGCGCGAGCTTGTCCATCCGCCCACGCAAATCGTGGATCGTCTCGCCGTTGAAGCCAGTACCGACCTTGCCGGAATAGACCAGCTCGCCATCCTCGTATTGCCCGAGCAGCAGCGCGCCGAAGCCGCGGCGCTTGGCGCTGCTCTCGGTCCAGCCGACGATGACGAACTCCTGTCGGCGCGTGCACTTGGTCTTGAGCCAGTTTCGCGTCCGGCCGCTGCGATAGGGAGCGTCGGCGCGCTTCGAGACAAGACCCTCATAGCCTTCGCCGCACAATGCCGAGAACATCTTCTCGCCCGCTCCAACGATATGTTCTGCAAACTGCAGCCGCGGATCAGCGCCGGCGATCACCGCGCGCAGCCGCTTCTTGCGCTGGACGTTGGGCATCCGCGACAGATCCTCGCCGTCGAGGCTGAGCAGGTCGAAGGCGAACAACTTCATTTCGCCGCCGGCGCCGATCGCGTCCTTGAGCGTTGAGAAATCTGGCTTGCCGTCCTTGAACGAGACGATCTCGCCGTCGATGAGCGCGCTGGCGACGTTAAGGCTTGCGGCGGCTTCGGCGAAGCCGGGAAACTTATCGGTCCAGTCGAGACCGTGACGGGTGAAGACCTTCGCCTTGCCGCCCCCGACGGCGATTATTGCGCGATACCCGTCATATTTGATCTCGTGCAACCATTCGTTGCCGGTCGGCACTGAGTCGACGAGCGTACAAAGCTGCGGTTCCACGAACTTAGGCATTTTCCCGCGATTTCCGCGGACGCGCGATCCCGTTTTCTGCCGCTTCGTCCCGGTCGATGCTGCGGGGACTGGACTTCGCTTGCGCGGGGATGGCGAGCGATGGGAAGGGGCATTTTGCGCAATTTCCTGCATCGTGCGGCCGGTCGAAACGCTCGTCAGGCAAGTTTCGACCAATGTATCGGTGCCGCCCGCCTCCTCGTCGTCGAGCTTGCGCAGCAACCAGTTCTCGTTCTTCTCCCGGCCGCGCGGCTTTAACCGGATCAACAGCCAGTCTCCCTTCATCCGCTCGCCGTGAAGGACGACATGCAGGTGTCCCTGCTTCAGCGTCTTGCGCGGATCCTTGCCCTTGGCGGTCTCCCATGTGCCGCGGTCCCAGAGCATCACAGTGCCACCGCCATATTCGCTTTGCGGGATCGTGCCCTCAAAGGTCGCGTAGGAGAGCGGATGATCCTCGGTGCGCACCGCAAGCCGCTTCTCGGCAGGGTCGAGGCTCGGCCCCCGTGTCACCGCCCAGCTCTTGAGCACGCCGTCGAGCTCGAGCCGAAAATCCCAATGCAGCCGAGTGGCATCGTGCTTTTGCACCATGAAGCTGTGGCCGTTGCCCGGCGCGAACTCGCCTGGCGGCTCCGCTGTCCTGGTAAAGTCGCGCTTGGCATTGTAGCGGGCGAGAGGGTCGATTGGCGCTTTGGCCATCAAGCCATCATGCCGGCAAAAGCCGGCAACTCCCTTAAATTGGGAAAACGCGGCTTGCGCCGAGCTAGTGGACGAACCTCAAGCACGTTTTTTGGCCTTGGCGGGCGCCTTCTTTGTCGCGGGTCTCTTGGTCGTCGTCACGGTCCTTTTCCGAGCCGGCGTCGCATTCGGCTTGTCGAGCGACTTCTTGAGCGCTGCCATGAGGTCGACGACGTTGGACGCGCCGCGGCCTGATGGTTCTCCTTCCTCCTCGATGATCTTGCGGCCCTTGGCCTTGCGCTTGCGCTCGATCAGGTCCTTCAACGCATCGACATAGCGGTCGTGGAATTCCTTGGGATCGAACGGACCGGCCTTCTTCTCGATCAGTGTCTCAGCGAGGTCGAGCAGTTCGGGATCGGGTTCAGCGTCGGGGATGTCGCGGAAATAGCCTTGCGCCTTGTTCACCTCATCGGCGTAGCGCAGGGTTTCCAGTACCATGCCGCGACCGCACGGCTTCAGGCTGACGACATATTCGCGTCCGCGCATTGCCAGTTGGCCCAGCCCGACCTTCTTCGTGCGCCGCAGCGCCTCGCGAAGCACGATGAACGCTTCCTCGGCAAGATCGTCGGCAGGGACGACGAAATAGGGCTTTTCATAATAGAGCACGTCGATGTCGGTGGCGTCGACGAACTGCGTCAGCTCCAGCGTCTTCTTCGATTCGAGTTTCACCGCGTCGATCTCGTCCTGGTCGAGCAACACGAACGAGCCCTTTTCGTACTCATAGCCTTTCATGATCTCGTCGGGATCGACCGGACCGACGCCGGTCACCACCTTCTCGTAATGGATCGGCTTTCCGGTCGGCTCGTGGATTTGCCGGAACGAGACGGCCGCGCCGGACTTGGTTGCGGTGTAGATTTCGACCGGGATTGAGACCAGCGCGAGCCTGATCTGTCCCTGCCAATAGGCGCGCGCGGCCATGCCATCTGTCTCCTCGTTGCGAGACCGATTCAATCGTCGACGCGCGGAGTCGTTCCGATCAGACGCGTGACGCTTCGAGGGCAGAGCTAAAGCGGCAGTTGTTGATCATGCTTTCAAGCGTTTCGCTGAGATCGGCGCTTCTTATCGCTGTTCTGCCGTCGCACGAAACGGGTCACCGTTACCGGGAAGGCGAGCCATTATCTCTGTCCCCGGCGAAGCGGCTTGGCTATGGGGAACACATGGCTGATGACCCTTTTGCCCTGTTCGACGCCTGGTTCGCCGAGGCGCGTGCGTCCGAGCCCAACGAGGCTAACGCAATGGCCGTCGCCACCGCCGATGCGTCAGGGCAGCCGGCGGTGCGAATGGTGCTGATGAAAGATCATGGGTCGGCTGGTTTCGTTTTTTACACCAACCAGCAAAGCCGCAAGGCGGACGATATTGCCGCCAACCCCAGGGCTGCGCTGCTGTTCCACTGGAAGTCGCTGTGCCGGCAGGTACGGATCGAAGGCGCGGTGACGAGTGTCAGCGACGCCGAAGCCGACGCTTATTTCGCGACGCGCAGCCGCGATTCGCAGCTCGGCGCCTGGGCATCGGACCAATCGCGGCCGCTCGACAGCCGGGCAACGTTCGAAGCGCGGTTCGCGACCACCAACGCGCGTTTTGCCGGCAGTGACGTGCCGCGCCCGGCATACTGGTCGGGCTATCGCGTGGTACCTGAACGGATCGAGTTCTGGCAGGATCGCCCGCATCGCCTGCACGAGCGCAGGTTGTTCACGCGCACCGGTGCTGGTTGGACCGAGCGGCTGCTTTACCCATGACCGCGGCCAGCACCGAAAAGGTCCGGCGTGCGCTGCCCTATGCCACGCGGGCGGCGATCGCCAGCGTCACGACGGCGTGCATCCTGATCGTCGCCAAGGCAATCGCGGCATGGCTGACCGGGTCGGTGGCGATGCTCGGCTCGCTGGCCGATTCGGGGCTCGACCTGCTCGCGTCGCTGGTGACGCTGTACGGGGTATGGCTCGCCGCCTCGCCGGCCGACGAAGACCACCGTTTCGGCCACGGCAAGGCGGAGGCGCTGGCGGCGCTGTTTCAAGTCGCGCTCATTACCGCCTCGGCGATCCTCATCGCCTGGCGCGCGGTGCTGCGGCTAGGTTCGCCCGAGCGGACCGCCGACGCCGAGTTCGGCATCGGCGTGTCGGTGCTGGCGATCGCGGTGACGCTGGTGCTCCTTGGCTATCAACGCGCGATCATCCGTCGCACCGGATCAGTGGCGATCCGCGCGGACAATATTCACTATCAGAGCGATGTGCTGCTCAACCTCTCCGTGATCGTTGCGATGGCGCTCGACCAGTATTTCGGCTGGCGGCGCGCCGATCCGATCTTCGGTATCTTGATCGCCTTGTGGCTAGCCTGGGGTGCATTCCAGGCGTCGGTCGAGGCAATCGATCACCTGATGGACAAGGAATGGCCCGAGGAGGAACGCGCCCGTTTCCTCGAACTTGCAGCCCAACATCCCGAGCTGCGCGGCATTCACGATTTTCGTACGCGCCGGGCCGGCAGCCACGACTTCGCGCAGTTCCACATGTATGTCGCGCGCGAAATGTCGGTCGCCGATGCGCATGACGTGATGGACGAGGTCGAGGCGAAGATTCACGAGGTATTTCCCAAGGTGGAAATCCTGATCCACCTCGATCCCGAAGGTCATGTCGATACCGACAATCCGCTGATCGAAGCCGACGTGACGCCACACTGGTTTGGCAAGCGCTTGTAGGACCGGCCATGAAAATCGACTTCGCCCAGATCGACGCGTTCGCCGACCGGCCGTTCACCGGCAACCCCGCCGCGGTGATGCCGCTCGATGCGTGGCTCGAGGACGCCGTGCTGCAGGCGATTGCGGCGGAAAACAACCTTAGCGAAACAGCCTTTCTCGTTGCCGATGCAAGCGGCGAGGCGGATTACGAACTGCGCTGGTTCACGCCTGGACACGAGGTGCGGCTGTGCGGCCACGCCACGCTCGCGAGTGGCCACTATCTTCTCCAGCGCGAGCCGGCACGGTCGGCCGTGCGCTTCCGGACACGGCGCGCCGGGGTGCTCACCATGTCGCGGGTGGGCGAGGGCTACGAGCTTGCGCTACCGGCGTGGGAGCCGTCGCCGAAGCCGCTACCCGAAGTGGTGGCCGCGCTGGGCGTCGGGAATGTCGTCGAGACGTTGTGGCGCGAGGGTGGATACGGTGTCGTCGTGCTCGAATCGGAGGAAGCGGTGCGTGCGACCAGCCCTGACCTACGCGGGCTCGCCGCGACCGGCGATCACCAAGCGATTGTCACCGCGCCCGGCCTTAAGACCGATATCGTCAGCCGCATGTTCGCGCCCGGTGCCGGGGTCGACGAGGACCCGGTAACTGGCTCGGCACACAGCGTCCTGGTGCCCTATTGGGCAAAGCGCCTCGATCGCGACTGCTTCACCGCCTTTCAGGCGAGCAAGCGAGGCGGCCGTCTCGATTGCCGCCTCGAAGGGGAAAGGGTGATTCTCGGGGGCAAATGTGTGACCGTCATTGGGGGCGTATTCTCGGTCTGATCGTCAATCGCTTTTCGTCGCGCCGATCGAGGCGCTTCAGGCAGTCGATCGCGCCAACCGCTTCAGGCGAAAGAAATCTGCGCGCCGCCAGTCAGCAGTTGGATGGCCCGCATGGAGTAGCATCGACTCAGCTCGAAATGCGCGGCGCTGGCTGGCCCCCTGCTCCTGATCGCCGCAATCGCTTCTTGGTGGGCACGTCGCAGCCAGTGGGCCAGTTCATCTCGATACGCCATCGTTACACCATTTCGATTGTCTCAATCCCTGCTTAGCGGCCAAACATTGCTCGCACATGACGAAAACAACTGCGACGTAGCGTCAGAACCGCGTCTCTCGGTAAATCTGGCAGACGTTGCCGCTCCATTCCCCGCGATAATGGTCGAGCAGCACTTGCGCGGGAACCTTGCCGGTGCGGACGATTTCACGCAGCGGTTCGAGGAAGCCGGTTTCGTTGTCGCCCGACGAATTGAGCCGGGCGCGGGCTGAAAGACCGGCAGCGGCAATGTCGAGCACCTCGCCAGCGATGTCCTTGAGCTTGCCGCCGCCTGGCAGCGGCGCGTCGAGCGCGAGCTTGGGCACGGCGTTGCGCAGTGCCTCGCGGTCGGCCATCGACCAATTTTTGACCAGATCCCAGGCCGCATTGAGCGCGCTGTCGTCGTAGAGCAGCCCGACCCAAAAGGCCGGCAGTGCGCAGATGCGGTTCCAAGGCCCGCCGTCGGCGCCGCGCATTTCGAGGAAAGTCTTGAGCCGAACTTCCGGGAAAGCGGTCGAAAGGTGATCGTTCCAATCCTCGATGGTCGGTAGCTCGCCCGGGAGGATCGAGAGCTTGCCGGCAAGGAAATCGCGGAAGGAAAGGCCGGAAGCGTCGAGGTAACGACCGTCGCGATAGACAAAGTACATCGGCACATCGAGCGCGTACTCGGCGTAACGCTCGTATCCGAAGCCCTCATCGAAGACGAAGGGCAGCATTCCGGTGCGGGCTGGATCGGTATCCGACCAGATGTGGCTGCGAAAGGAAAGATAGCCGTTCGGCTTGCGCTCGGTGAAGGGCGAGTTGGCAAAAAGCGCCGTCGCGAGCGGCTGCAGCGCAAGCCCTACGCGAAACTTTTTCACCATATCGGTTTCCGAGGCATAGTCGAGATTTACCTGGATGGTGCACGTGCGCAGCATCATGTCGAGCCCGAGACTGCCGACGCGCGGCATGTGGCGGAGCATGATCGCGTAGCGGCCTTTCGGCATCACCGGCAGGTCCTCGCGGGCCTTGTCCGGCCACATGCCGAGGCCGAGATAACCCAGTCCGAGCTTGTCGCCGACGGCCTTGACTTGCTTTAGATGGCGCGCGGCTTCGGCGCAGGTTTGGTGGAGGTTGTCGAGCGGCGCGCCCGACAGCTCGAGCTGGCCGGCGGGCTCGAGGCTGATCGTGCCGTCGGGCCCCGACAGCGCGATGACATTGCCGCTTTCCTCGACTGGCTGCCACCCGTATTCGGTGAGGCCCAAGAGCAGGTCGCGGATCCCACCCGGCTCATCCCAACTCGGGGCGTGGAGGTCCTTGGTCGAATAAACGAACTTTTCGTGCTCGGTCCCGATCCGCCACCGGTTTTTGGGCTTCTCGCCCCGCGCGAAGCTGTCGATGAGCTGGGCGCGGTCGGTGATGACCGCTGCGTTGCTGTCCGTAACGGTCTTCGTCGTCATGGCCGCGGATGTAGAGGCGCCATAGCTGATCCGCCAGTGGTCACGCTTCAGAAACGATTGTCACGCGGAAAACCGTTCGGAGGCATCCGTCCGGCGGCACCGCGGGCAGTGCGCCACGGGTTCATGTCTGGCTCCATCCGAGTGCGGCCGCTCTCCCCACCCATCACCCAGCTCAGGCCTTCGGCAAAGGTGAAGGTCGTGGCGTCGGCGAGACCGCCGTCGCGATATCGCTGGAGTTGGACGCCTTGGCCGCGCGAGAGTTCGGCTAGTTCGCTGAGCGGGAAGACCAGCAGCTTGCGATTGTCGCCGATCGCAGCGACATAGTCATGGTTGGATGCAACCGGCTTCACCAGCTTGAGACGCGCGCCCTTGCGCGGGGTGACAACCGTCTTGCCCTTGCGCGTCTCGGCCATCACATCGGCGGTCTTGACGATGAAGCCGCGACCGTCGCTGGCGGCGACCAGCAGCTTTTCCGCCGCGCTCGCCGGCAGCAGCCCGACGAGTTCCTGCTCGCCGTCAATATCGACCATCAGACGGACTGGCTCGCCGAACCCGCGGCCGCCGGGAAGCTTGTCGGCGGCGAGCGTGTAGAAACGGCCCGATTCCACCGCAAGCAGCAGCTTGTCCGTCGTCTGGGCGTGGAAGGCGAAGGCGGGGCCGTCACCCTCCTTGAACTTGAGCGTGTCGGCGGCGGCGAGGTCGACATG
>Ga0164242_10009017_pt1 | contig 10797 bp, 9 predicted proteins | sample OricomgcompostMG_FD_108783 | JGI IMG/M metagenome (GOLD analysis project Ga0164242, IMG submission 108783) | Miracle-Growth compost microbial communities from Emeryville, California, USA - Original compost - Miracle growth compost (MG) ... | reverse complement strand
TCCTCCCGCTCAACAACAGCAGGTTATCCCGGAAGTTGAGCGGATGCGGAGGGGGAGGCCCACATCCACTCCACAGAAACCAGCAGCAGCAGTAGCAGCGGCAGCGGTAGGAGCAACAGCAGCGGCAGCAACCCAACGAGGGAAACCTAGTCGATCTCCGGCAAAGGTTACCAATGGCGACCCGTTCGCTGCTCTAGACGCCAAGGCCCCTGGGCCCGGAGACGAGCTATCGTCGAGGTTCCCAACGCTCGACCAATTCTCAATCCTGCACGATTCGGGCTCCAAGTTTGACTTTGATAATCCAATGTCGCCACCAGGAGCAGCACAACAACCCCAGGACCTGTCTCGTAGGGTCGCCGAGAGACTGGCTGACGATGCATTCGCCCCACCACAACCAAAACCTCTACATGCCCCTGTAGACCACCGGCCGTCCTCTGAATTACCCAGGCACAGAGCGTACCCTACTACCTTACCTAATGCCCCGTCTACTGGAACCCCTACCAAGTCGGCATCCGCGCCGGTAAAGGCCGTGGAAATGAGTCGGGCGTCAGCTATTATATCAAGTTCTCCCGAGCTCCAGGCGATATCGTCGCAAACAACGCAAGCAACGCGCCAACCCGCTCCCACCAAGCCAGCTATGGTGTCAACCGGCACTATGACCTCGGATTCCCCCCCCAATCGCCCATCGTCAACCCAATATCAAGTATATAGATTCCCCCCGTCAGACGAGCACCGATCCTCTAGTCTCCCGCGGCGGCAGGACGCGAACTCCTCCGACCTCCTTCGCAGCAACACACCAAACGCCTCTCGGTCCGCAACGGTGTCAAAAATTCCCCCGTTCCAACCACAATCTGGGCACGCTCGTCATCCTTCCTCGTCACGACCGTCACTCGAAGGGGCCCGGCCCGATGTGGACCTGTCGGAGCCTATGACCAAATCAAGATCTACCACCTCAACTAAGCCCCGTCCCGTCAGTGCTCATCTCGACTCGAACATGGACTACCTGCGTGAGCGAGAGACGCTACCGAAGCCCCTAATTTCACCTCACTACTCGCCTAAATACACAGAAACAGAGATGAACCCTCCGCCTGAGCTGGACGACGAGACTAACATCGCCTCGAACGTGGACTTCCTCCGCTCCATGGAAGATTCGGACATTAAGAAGAAGGACAAAAACATCCACAAGCATGGAAAGCGATCGAGCCTGACATCTATAGGCGCCGGGACCAAGAACATACTTGCTGGGAAATTCGGCGACGCCTTCAAGCGTTTCGAGGGGAACACGGGTCCGCCCGCGCCGCCACGAACGCCCTCGCCGCTCAAGAATCTCGATCGGCGCGACCTCACCCCCATCGCCGGTTCCGAGGCCACCGACGGCCGCAGCGATGACGGCAATGTGCTTGAAGATGTAGAAGACATGTCGCCCGAAATGCGCAGGGAAATTGAGCGCCGCCGCCTATCCGAGGAGGAGGCGCGCGTGGCCGCGGCGGCTGCCGAATATCGACAGAGGCTCCAGAGCGGCTCGACGGGGCCCAGCACGCTCCCCAAGAGCATTGGTGGCGTCTCGCGCGCCGTCTCTATACAGAACAAAGTCCAGAGTTTGCTCGATGAGAGTAACCGCTCCACGGTCCATCCACCCCGCACGGCGCAGGGTTATGGGCACTATGCCGACGCCGCGCAGACGTTGAATCGGCCGCCGACAGCAGACGGCCGACCAGCCGTCCTACGTAAGCCGGTCGGTGCGACTCAGGCCGGATCACGGATGGACACGGGGTCAAGTTCGGTTGATATCGGTAGCCGACGAAACAACACAATCGGAGGAAGCGTTAACGAAGCGCCCGGGCTAGCACGACCGATTCCCGCCGGCGGCGCCCCGAAACCGATGGCGCCTCCGAAACCTATACACCTAAACAAGAACCTGACTGCCAACAGCAACCTCCCCGCAGGTGGTCGGGCTGGCTCACCACCTAAACCGTCGATGCCGAGCGGCAGCATAAACGCGCCGCGGGTTAGGGGTCCGGCGCAGGGATCGAGAGAGCAGCTCATCGCCGTCGACCTACCCGGCCAGCCGACGATAGAAATGACGGCGTCGGAACGAGACGATTATGTCCGCGACTTCCAGAAGAGGTTCCCGAGCTTGTCTTCGATCGAGATGGTAGAACGGGACCTGGGCGCGGAGTCGGGGACCAGAGCAGGGAGATGAGGGCATATCTTTTTCTATCGGAAGACCGCGGTATAAACGACAGAATCGAGGGGGGTGGTTACATATGTTTAGCTATGACGATGTCCCGGTTCGATTTTGTTTCAAGCGTGCGCACACATGAAGATAGAGGTTCTAGTTGAATAGCATGGGTGTGTGGGTGGAGACCGGGGCGAGGTCATATATCGCCGCGTTGGAGCATTGTGTAGATGAAGCAGTTGCTATCGTTAGCAAAATATCTGTTGACTTTAGGGAGTGGGAGAACAAATCGAGACTTAGTTATCTTGCCGTCTTTGTAAAATGAGATATGAGTAGTGACCCCAGATCCCATATGCACGTCAATGTGGGGCTCGCCGGTGACTTGCATGCAAGGCTTCGTCAGGTGAATACCTACCTACCTAACTTGATGAATAAGGGCACCACCCCAAGAACACTCTCTGGTTAGTAAGTGCCCTTCTTGGCGACCCTTATGATTGTACAGCCGATGCTGAGATACCTCATTGTTACTCCCATGTAGCAAGGCGAGTTTCGAGATCATCAGAATATCCTATCAGTTTCCGCTTCAACACCACCCGTCTCTAGGTTACCATCCAAAATGGCTTCAGCATCGTCGCCACCATCCCCCTTCCCAGTCGTAGTCCACCCCTACCGCTCCCCAATCCCGCGCGCCTGCGCCTACGAACTAATGTGCGACCCGTCGCGCCCCTCCCCCTCGCTTAAGCATGCAGTCGTCTTCATCGGCGGGCTCGGCGACGGGCCCCACACGGTCCCGTACGTGAGAACTATCGCGCAGGGGCTTGCAGCTGCCGAACCGGCGCTGGGTTACTCGGTCTTTGAGGTTCGGCTGTCGAGCTCGTTCTCGGGGTACGGGTTCGGGAGCTTGGGGAAGGACGTCGAGGAGGTGAGCGCGCTGGTGAAGTACTTGAAGGAGGAGCTGGGCAGAGAGAAGGTCGTCCTGATGGGGCATTCGACGGGTTGTCAGGTAGGTTCGGGGAGCTCTTACAGGGTCTCACTTTAGCCTTGTTTAAGAACTATTTCGTGGACGGCTACGGCCCTAACTTTTGCAAGCCAGTCACTGTGGCTCTCACGCTTGCTAGTAAATACTGACTCCTCTCGCAATCCAGGGCTGCATGGAGTACACAAACGTTGAAAAGTACAATAATACACCCGTCGACGGGTTCATCCTCCAGGGTTCAGTATCAGACCGCGAGGGCATCGCCGAGCTCGTGGACAGCGCCAAGTTACAGGAAAGCCTCGCCACGGCATCGCGGCTAATCGACGAAGCGGGCTACGGCCAAATCATGCCGGCGGACATGCTACCGGAAATGTACTCGACACCAATGACGGCGTATCGGTATAATTCACTCGTTTCTGTAGGGTGAGTTCCTCCTCCCAGCTCTTACACCTGCCTAGTCGCCACCCGGACTGATGCAAGTTTCGTCCTTGGGGAAAAAAAGGGGTGACGACGACTACTTCTCCTCGGACCTGCCCGACGAGACGGTAGCCAAGTTCTGGGGGCGCATACAGCAGCCCGTGTTGATTGTGCCCTCTGAGAAGGATGAGCATGTCCCGGCCGGCGTCGACTTTGAGAAACTAATTGCTCGATGGAAGTCTTTTTGCCGGCCGGGGGTGGCTAGCGAGTTTTCCGGACTGATCCCGACGGCGAACCACACAGTTGACCAAGCCGAAGGGCAGCAATGGCTTGCGGATCGGGTAGTGAAGTTCTTGAGGAGCCTTGAGGGGGGGAAGTGAAAGAGAGGGAGGGAGTTAAAAAAGAACGAAATAGGAAAAAAGGGCTACAAAATGTTGGATACTCAAGAGATATAGAGCATATCTGGAGAGGCAACAGCTGGATCCACCCATGAGGCTTCCAAGTACCTAATTAGAGTAAACTTAAAAAAGATGTCTTATTCGAATAGTTAAAAGTCACCAAGTACCCCAACCTGGGGGGGGGGGGGTCGCTCATCATTAATGCGACAGTGGCAAGTGGGTGTGACGGCAGGAGAGGGTCGCCGGGCATGTGCCAATTTCTCGGCAACCTGCGCTAGATCGGCGACAACCCTGAGACGAGAGTCCCCGGTCTTATCAGCGAGTCCTCGGCGACCGCCCTTACTGTACCCGGAGCGTGTGCCCGCACCATTCTTGACGCCTATATATTAGTGCCGGGCCTCGGACCACCGATTGACCTTGAGGGAGAAGAACGTCCGATTGATTTCAGAGAAACTCATTACCACACCACCTGCCCAAACTCGATTTCGTCGAGACTTCACAAAAAAAAAGAAAAGTTTCTAACCCAAGATCTCCCCAATCAAGCAAAACCATCATGTGTTTCGGAGCAACCTGCCCGACTTGCTGTAAGTTTGCTGCCTCTCCCCGCTCGCCCCGCGCCGACGACGTCCTACCCTAACGCAATTGTTACAGCAAAGAAGTCCTGGCGAGGGTGCGGAAACCACATCCCCGCCGCGCTCGCCGGCGTCCCTGAGGACCAGTGGTGCAGCTGCGAGCCGAGGGTCATGGTCGACGGCAAGTCGTACCCCTCGGCGGCCAAGTTCGAGATACCCGGCTCGGCCTGGCTGAAGAATTTGGTTGGCGGCGGTGGCGGCGGCGGCGGCGCTGGCCCGAAGGATGGCGGGAAGGATGATCTTTAAAGGGTGGGCCGGCCGCCTGTGTCAATCTATGCTGTAAAAGGAACAGAATGAGTCGCGAAAAATAAAAAGTTAATTTTCGACTCTCGACACGGCTTCTCTTGCGCTTGGGTAACAAGGTAGTATCTTTAGGTACGAGGTGGCGTCGAAGCCCTTGATATAAGCCGTAGATACCCCCAGCGACGGGAGCTAGAGAGTCCTGTTACTACTTCCCCCGCAGTGGTGATGTGGGCCAACACCACCACCACCACCATCGCCGTTTAAAGAAGTCTCCCCTCCGACGAGACATCAGCCAACACAAACCCCGTTCGAATTCAAAACATTGATGCAGCCGCAGGGTCCAAGACAGCTGCGGCCATACCATCAACCTCTACTCATTACTTGATACCGGGAAATTCGGGAGGGATATCTCCAGTCCGCAACCATGATCGTCTTATCACCCTTGTTTCTCTTGCCACTCCTAGCTCTCATCGTGGGTGTCCACCTCCTGAGATGCCTCCGGTCGCCCCTAAACAAGGTCCCGGGCCCGATGCTGGCCAAGTTCTCTTCCTTGGTCCTGAAATGGCACGAACTCCAAGCCAACAGAACGAGATACGTTCACCGCTTGCACCTTCAATATGGCCCTGCGGTGCGGCTTGCCCCAAACGAGGTTTCCTTCGCGTCTGGCTCGGCCGTGAAGGAGATTTACTGCTCGGGCGGCAGCGGTTACGAAAAGACGGAATTCTACGACCTTTTCAAGGTTTACGGACGCAGGTAGGAACGCACCTGTCCCAAATATGGCGAGTGTATAGTTCCTATGTGCATACAGTCCCTGACTTATACTTTGCTCACAGGACCATGTTTACGATGCTGTGCAAGGATGATGTAAGTGCTACCCTTGGAACTCATTGCCTCATCAAGTCTCACCAGCTTTCATTTTTAGCATGCCCGAAGGAGGAGGGTCCTGGCAGATAGATATGCTAACAGCAACGTTGTCCGTCAACCTTCTCTCGCTGGTATTTCCGAGAGGGCCGGCCATTTTGCAAAACTCTGTGCGGACAGTAGAGGCGGCAGTCTCGATTTATATGTAAGGAGGCCTTTTCTGTTACCATGTCTTTCCACTTTCAGTGCTGACGGAGAAGCTTAGGTTTGTATGTCTTCTACTTCCACTCTTGAACTCAACGGTAAGGCAATAATGACTAACCCCTCCTAGCACTTCATTCATATGCCTTCGACTGCGTCACGCACCATCTATTCCATCCATATGGTACTGACTCGCTCCGCGACAAGTCGGACGAGGCCATCATGCGTGAGGTCGCATTCGATAGTAGCCTCCAAAGTAAGCCGCCGGTACCCCTCCCAAGATCCCCATGTGTTCGGCTTCTCAACAAAGCCCTAGACCGCCTTGTCCAATACTACAGCCCAATCCTTCACCAGCTGATCGCGAGGGTTCTATACTTATTCGCGAAACCCCGTGAAACCCCGTTGGCAGACAGGTTTGTTCTTGACACGAGTGCCAAGTCGGAACCCGCCCCTTTTACCTTGCTGAGCCGCCTCCACGAAAAGTCGCACGGGCTCCAGAGTCTCGACGTGGCTGCCGAGTGTCTAGACCATATGGCCGCGGGGATCGACACCACTGGTGACGCCCTATGTTTTCTCATGTGGGAGCTGTCCCAGCCGTCGTCGCTCCATATCCAGCAGCGGCTACGGCGGGAGCTTCTGGACAGGCCCGACGCATCGTTCGATGAGCTCACTTTCCTGGATGCCGTTGTCATGGAAGGGCTCCGGTGCTTCCCCCCTATCCCGATGTCCTTGCCGCGACAGGTTCCGCGCGGAGGTCGCACCGTCGACGGTCTCTATCTTCCCGAGGGGACGATAGCCAGCTGCCAGGCGTATTCTGTGCACAGGATCGAGAAGGAGGTTTTCCCCGAGCCGGATCGATTCAACCCTGATCGATGGCTGGAGAAGGAAGGCGATGCAGAGAGGAAACGGTTATTCTTTGCATTTGCTAATGGCGGCCGGGGCTGCGTGGGTAAACAGTGAGTTGTGCCAAGCTCCGAGTCTGTCTCCAGCTCAATGCCGTCTCTTGCTGACCACTTGGCAGTCTTGCGCTCGCCGAGATGAAGCTCTTGCTACGCGACGTATATTCGAGGTTCAGTACACTTCCGGATAGTTCAATGACACTCAGCTCGATGGAGATGTCAGACCAGCTGATCTCGTCTCGACCCCTTGACCAGAGATGCCTGTTGATATTCTCACCGGTCGAGTGAGGTGAGGTAAGGTGGCGGAAGAGTCGGGACTAAAGACCCGCTCATTGTTTAAGGGGCCTGATGCCAGACCGGGAAGAACACCTAGAACGGACAAATAAACCACAAATAAACAAATAAATAAATAATAAAAAGAATAAACTCAATAAATTGGAAAACCCCAATATTTGCCTGTAAAAAAGCTGTTGCCTGAATCTGACACAGGAAACAATCCAGGCTTCGGGGCTGACTGGCGATATGCCCTCGCCCCATCCACCAGCATATGCGAGGCTGCAAGCGGGTGTAGTCGGGCACTAAATAGCAGGCCACAAACGCACACACTCGCCCAATTAACTGGCAGATAGCATTTGTAACCATGAATGCCACATGCAGCGCAACCAGTCGAGATGGCAAACGGGGACGATCCACGTGTTGGGCTACGACCTCTCTCACGCCCGGTCCGTTGTGAGAAATATCTGCCAAGGACGCCGCTCCCCCTTTGCCCCCATGGCCCCCCCTCTATCACAAGTCTCGGGACAAATCGCGGATGCGTATGGAGTAGTCTCGGGATAAAGGAAAGGAAAGAGGACAAAGGGGGGAAATATCTAAAGTTTTCGCACTCGAAAGGGCGCCCTGTGCTACTCGCATGTATGTAAGAGTACATACACACATACATCGTACTGGTCACCCGCAGTAGGTAGGCAGAAACTTTTTTTCAATCGACCTTTGTTCTCGGCCAGCTCGAGCCCCGTACTTCGAGTCCTTCCCCGGCAAGTTTTCCCAGTAATACCAATCAAACCTCTCCCCAGTGGTTCGATTCATGTCGGACCTGTGAGTGGGGTGAATTTCTCTGGGCGGAATGTCGTTTGCCACCTTGTCCTGAACACACCCGAATCCACGTGACTTCACCTGTCTACTGGGGACCCCACCTATTTTTGTCTGTGCGGTTGTACGGATACATGTACATGTACCATTGTATTCCATCGGCTCGTTCTTCTTTCTTTTGCCTTCCTTCTGCCATCAAAAATCTTTAACCCTTCCCACTTTTCCCTTCCAAGAGCCCAACCCATTCTCCCAAAAACATCGTCCTTCCACGCTCTACTGTGATTCTGCTAGAGCCAACCCACCAACAGGCAACTTTGCCCCCAAAACTCCCACAAAGAGAGTTTATCTACAGCTCTGAGTTGACACATTGTCTTCTGCCCCCGCCCTCAATCTACCTCACCTGCAACCGCGACCTGTTCCGGAAGGACCGAATCCCCCGTTCATCGCAGCCTTCAACGTATCTCCGCAACTCTGAACTCGCGTCCCTCGGAGCCATCGTCTCCCCTCGCCCTGCGCCAGGAAGAAGGAAAACACACACACATAGCCTCGATACAGATCAACACGGTTGTTTATGTATCAGCACGACCAGATCTCCGTCTTCAGACACTCCCCACCCATCAAGCTGCAACCTTTTCGCATATTGCGAAAGCCTTGTAGCCCCGATATCAATTCTGTCGGTTGAAATCACCGACCACGTCGTCCACCCCCCTAACGTTAATGCCTACCCTCGAGCTGCAACATCAGGTCTACCCTATGTCAACTCAAAGTCCGCTCTTCTACTAACCCCTCCGACTCGTTTCGCCCTCCCTATCGCTCACTGTTTCGATCGTTTCGACTCATGACGCTCTCAACCCGCAGTCTACTCTACTAGACCATCGATCTCTCTCACCTAAGCCAAGCCAAGCCTCTCGCCAATATCATCACTCTCAAGTCCCCGCAACCCGCCCCCCAGCAAAACCGCAATCATGGCTCTCGTCAACGTTCGCCGCGATGTCACCGACGCCTTCTATCGGTACAAGATGGAAAGACTCCAGACCAAGATCGAAGGCAAGGGCAACGGCATCAAGACCGTCGTTGTAAACCTCAGCAGCGTGGCCCAATCTCTCGCTCGCCCCGGAGCCTACCTGATCAAGTACTTCGGCTTCGAACTTGGCGCTCAGACCAACATCGACCCGCCCGACGATCGCTGGATCATCAACGGCGCCCATGATTCCCCCAAGCTGCAGGACTACCTGGACGGTTTCATCACCAAGTTTGTTCTCTGCAAGAAGTGCAAGAACCCCGAGACCGACGTCCAGGTCAAGGACGATCGCATCACCCTTGACTGCAAGGCCTGCGGCCAGCGCTCCGACGTTGACCTGCGCCTGAAACTCAGCGGCTTCATCCTGAAGAATACGCCCAAGAAAGGCAAGAAGGACAAGGCTGAGCGCAAGGCCGCCCGCAGGGCCAAGCAGAATGGCAAGAACGGCGACAAGGAGAACAACGGCTCCGACGAGAACTCGGACCAGCCATCGCCCAACGGCGAGGACAAGAACATCGGCTACGCTAGTGACGACGATGCCCTGACCCGCAAGATCAAGACCGAGGCCCAGGGCTTCATCGATGATAAAGAGATCGTGGTGAACGACGACGAGTGGGCTGTTGACATGAGCGCCGAGGCCGTGAGGGCCCGCCAGCAGAAACTCCCCGGAGAGTTCAAGCAGAAACTTGCTCTAAACGGTGACGATGAGGACGAGGACGGCGAAGGCGGTGGTCCCACCGCCTACGACGAGCTGGGTGGCTGGGTCCAGTCCCAGGCCGAAGAAAAGGGTGGCATTACCAAGGTCGACGACATCGACATCTATCTCAAGTGCAAGGAACTCGGAATCGAGTCCAAGCATCGTACTGTTCTGGTTCTCGTCCAGACCATCTTTGACGAGAACATCACGTCTCAGATCGGCAAACGTGCTAGCATGCTGAAGCAGGTAGGTTTTCAACAGCTGGAGGCTCTGCATTTTCCATCTCCCCAACTGTTTATCTCCCGAATATCAAGGCTAATCAACACTCTTCTTATAGATGGTCAATACTGAGCGCCATGAAAAGGCTCTCCTCGGCGGCACCGAGCGTCTCATTGGCCAGCTCGGAAAAGATCACCCCGAGATGTTCGACAAGATTGTCAAGATCCTGCAACTGTACTACCACCACGACCTCATCTCCGAGGAGGTCGTCACTAAGTGGGGCTCCAAGGCTAGCAAGAAGTACGTCGACCTGCCCACCTCCAAGAAGGTCCGCAAGGCTGCAGAGCCCTTCCTCGTCTGGCTCGCCGAGGCCGAGGAGGAAGAGGATTCCGACGAGGAGGAGGAGTAAGGCTGTCAACCTTCGACAAGACCCCCCGCCCCACCTTAGTTGCTTCTACAGAAAACCAGGTACCGGGGATCGCAACCATTCCTCGTCTAGGAGTTGGCTGGCATTGTTTGTCGTTTCTGCTCTTCTTGCTTTCTCTCGCAACAATTAACCGAAAATCGCGCCTCTACTGCACCGGGTACACTCAACTTTATTCCTTCAGGGAGGCAGGGGAAAACCATTCACATGTAATTTTCCAAGGACTACACAAAACCGGCTCGTTTGGACACCTTTTGTCCCCCGAGCACATTAGGTACCCCTCGACCTACCTAAGTTTGTTTCAGATAGTTTGAAGTATTGCCATTGCCACTCCAACACGTACAATCCACTCTACTGCTATGTGACAGTTAAGGTACCTTGAGGAGGACGTATTCAATACGGAGCATTTAACATGGAACATTCAACACACACGGAGCTCGCCAACTTGACGCTGGTAAAGCTTCCCGGTTGGGATATCCAGTCCTATTTTCATCGGATGGATTGGGATCTATTGCTCTCAATTCCTATGCAAGTACTGCCT
>Ga0164242_10009016_pt1 | contig 10797 bp, 8 predicted proteins | sample OricomgcompostMG_FD_108783 | JGI IMG/M metagenome (GOLD analysis project Ga0164242, IMG submission 108783) | Miracle-Growth compost microbial communities from Emeryville, California, USA - Original compost - Miracle growth compost (MG) ... | reverse complement strand
TCCTGGCAGTCGCTGTGGGACATTGCGGGCAAGAGCGGCGACGGCAATGCCCTGCTTGGCGACGTCCTGACGGAAAAGGCGCGCAATTCCTATATCCGCAGCGAAGGTCCGCTGGTCGCGGCCATCGGGGTCGAGGATATGGTGATCGTGGCGACCAAGGATGCGGTGCTGGTCAGCCGCCACGACGCCACGCAGGACGTCAAGAAGATCGTGGAGCAGCTGGAAGCAAGCGGCCGCGACCAGCATATTTTCCACACCGTGGTGCACCGGCCGTGGGGCTCTTATGAATGCATCGATTCCGGCGCGCGCTTTCAGGTCAAACGGATTGTGGTGAAGCCGGGCGCCAAGTTGTCGCTGCAGATGCATCATCACCGGGCGGAACATTGGGTGGTGGTGTCGGGCACGGCATTGGTCACCTGCGGCGACCGTCAGCTTCTGGTTCAGGAAAATGAATCCACTTATATCCCCCTCGGCACCACGCACCGGCTGGAAAATCCCGGCAAGGTTCCGCTGCATCTGATCGAGGTACAGTCGGGCTCCTATCTGGGCGAGGACGATATTGTGCGGTTCGAGGATAATTACGGCCGGGCGCCCCTCGAAAAGAAGCCGGTCTAGCTGATTTATTTCGCAACATTTTGTGTGTCGGCCCGGCCTTTGCCGCGCCCTAAAAGAACCCGCCGCGCCATAACGGGTGTTTCGTGAGCCAGCCCATCGCCTTCATCGATCTTCAGGCCCAGCGCCGCCGCCTGGGCGCGCCGCTGGAGACGGCCATCCGGACCGCGGTGGAAGGCGGCCAGTGGATCCTCGGTCCCCAGGTGGCGCAGCTGGAAAGGGATTTGGCGGCCTGGGCCGGGGTGAAGCACGCGATCACTTGCGCCAACGGCACCGATGCGCTGCTGCTGGTCCTCAAGGCCTGGGGCGTGGGGCCTGGCGATGCGGTCTTCGTGCCGGCTTTCACCTTTGCCGCGACCGCAGAGGTGGTGGCGCTGGCCGGAGCCGCGCCGGTGTTTGTGGATGTGTTGCCCGATAGCTTCAACATGGACCCCGCCAGCCTGGAAGCCGCCATCGCGCTGGTGCGGAAAGCCGGCAAACTGATTCCGAAGGTAGTGATGCCGGTCGATCTGTTCGGCCAGCCCGCCGATTACCGCGCCCTGGCCCCCATCGCGGCGCGCGAGGGGCTGAAACTGTTCTGCGATACCGCGCAAGGATTTGGCGGCTTGCTGGACGGCAAGCGCGCCGGGGCGATAGGCGATGCTGCGGCCACCAGCTTCTTCCCGGCCAAGCCGCTGGGCTGTTATGGCGACGGCGGGGCGATGTTCACCAATGACGATGGGCTAAAGGACCTGCTGCTGTCGCTGCGAATGCATGGGCAGGGCGCCGACCGCTATGAGCATGTGCATGTGGGATATAATTCCCGCCTCGACACCATCCAGGCTGCGATCCTGATCGAGAAGCTGAAGATCTTCGAGGACGAGATCGAAAAGCGCGGGCGCGTGGCCAAACGCTATAACGACGCCTTGGCAGGTTCGGACCGCGTCAGCGTGCCGGTGGTGATTGCGGGCGCCACCTCGACCTGGGCGCAATACACACTGAAGGTGGAGAACCGCGCCAAATTCCTGGCCGACCTGAAACAGGCGGGCGTGCCTACGGCGGTCTATTATCCGATCCCGCTGTCGCGCCAGAAGGCCTATGCCCATTATCCCAGCGCCCCGATCCCGGTGAGCGAGGCGCTGTCAGGCCAGGTGGTCAGCCTGCCGATGCATCCCTATCTGGATGAAGCCAGCCAGGGCCGCATCATCGCGGCCGCGCTGGCCAGTCTGGGCTAAAACCCACACAAGCCGTTAAGCTGTTGCCATGGACGTCTCGCTGTTCGATTTCGATTTGCCCGAGGCGCACATCGCCCTGCGTCCGGCTGACCCGCGCGACAGCGCGCGGATGCTGGTGGTCTATCCGGATGGGCGGCTGGAGCATCGCCATGTCCGCGATCTGCCGGATTATCTGAACCCCGGCGACGCGCTGGTCGCCAACGACACACGGGTGATCGCGGCCCGGTTGCATGGCGTCAGATTGCGCGGCGGTGGGCCGGCAAAGATCGAGCTGCTGCTGCACCGCCGCCTGGGGCCGGATCGTTTTTCCGTGCTGGCGCGGCCGGCCCGCAAGCTCGCGCCTGGGGATGCGCTGCAATTTGGGAGGCTGGCGGCAAGGGTGGCGGCGCGAGGTGAAAATGGCGAGGCAGAAATCGCCTTTTCTCTCGCCGGCGACGTGCTTGACGCCGCCATAGCCGCGGAGGGGGAAATGCCGCTCCCGCCCTATATCGCAGGCAAGCGCAACGTCGATGTCCGCGACACGCTGGACTATCAGACAGCTTTTGCGCGCAAGGATGGATCGGTCGCCGCACCGACCGCCGGCCTGCATTTCACGCAGGCGCTGCTGGCGGCGCTGGCCCAAAAGGGGGTCGCGCGCGAGATCCTGACCCTGCATGTCGGGCTCGGCACTTTCCTGCCCGTGAACGCAGCCGACACCGCCGATCACCGCATGCATTCGGAGTGGGCGGAGCTTGAGGGCGCGGTGGCTGACCGGCTCAACCAGGTCCACGCCGGGGGCGGGCGGATCCTGGCCACCGGAACCACAAGCCTCAGGACACTGGAAAGCGCCACCTCGCCGGAAGGGGTCATTCAGCCCTTGGTGGGTGAGACCGATATCTTTATCACCCCAGGCTATCGCTTCCGGGCGGTCGATCTGTTGCTGACCAATTTCCACCTGCCGCGCTCCACGCTGTTCATGCTGGTATCGGCGTTCATGGGTCTGGACGTCATGCGGGGCGCTTATGCCGAGGCAATCGCCCGCGACTATCGTTTCTATTCCTATGGCGACGCCTGCCTCTTAATCAGACCGTCATGAGCGACTTCCGCTTCGAGTTATTGGCCACCGATGGCGCCGCGCGCACGGGCATTATCCATAGTCCGCGCGGGCCTATCCGCACGCCGGCCTTCATGCCGGTGGGGACGGCGGGCACCGTCAAGGCGATGCTGCCCCAGAGCGTGCGTGAAACCGGCGCCGATATCGTGCTCGGCAATACCTATCACCTGATGTTGCGGCCCGGGGCGGAGCGCATCGCGCGCCTTGGCGGGCTGCACAAATTCATGGATTGGGAGCGCCCCATCCTGACCGACAGTGGCGGCTTCCAGGTGATGTCGCTGGCTGGCTTGCGCAAGATCACGGAAGAGGGCGTGCGGTTCCAGTCGCATATCGATGGCCATGCGGAATTTCTTTCGCCGGAGCGGGCGATGGAGATTCAACGGCTACTGGGCTCCGACATCCAGATGGTACTGGACGAATGCCCGGCCCTGCCGGCGGAAAAGCCGGTGATCGAGAAATCGCTTGCCTTGTCGATGCGTTGGGCGAAACGCTCCAAGGCTGCGTTCGGCGAACAGACCGACGATGAACGGGCCGGCCGGGCCTGTTTCGGCATCGTTCAGGGCGGCACCTTCGCGGATCTTCGCGTCCGCTCAGCCGAGGCGCTTCAGGAGATCGGGTTCGATGGCTATGCCGTGGGCGGTCTGGCGGTGGGCGAGCCGCAAGCCGCCATGTTCGAGACTTTGGACGCCACAGTGCCGCATCTGCCGGCGGACAAGCCGCGCTATCTGATGGGGGTGGGCAAGCCGTCCGATATCGTCGGGGCGGTGCAGCGGGGCATCGATATGTTCGATTGTGTACTTCCGACTCGCTCCGGCCGCAACGGCCAGGCATTCACGGCCGAGGGCGCCCTGAACCTCAAGAATGCGCGGTTTTCCGACGATCCTGCTCCTTTGGAAACCGATTGCCCGTGTCCCGCCTGTCGCCATTTTAGCCGGGCCTATCTGCACCACACGGTCAAGGCGGGTGAGATTATCGCGGCCATGCTGCTGACCTGGCACAATTTGGTATTCTATCAGCGATTGATGGATCGGCTGAGGACCGCGATCGCCGCGGGGAGGGCTTTCGCTTGAGTGGGATATTCCAACAAATAACAAAGGTTTAAATGTCGGCGGAATAGGGGATGCCCCCATCCCTTTCGTTTGCATTTGGAACTTTCAGGCCATAATTTCGCGCTGCGAATATCGCTACGTCCGGAGCAGTCAAAAATGACGATTGCCGCGAGCCTCGCGCAGCCGCACCGTTATCCTCACCCCAGATCGGCAGCCGCGATGTGGCAACGGGTTATCATCCTGGCGGCACTCGTCAGCGCGGATTTGGCAAGTTTCGTGCTTGCCGATCTTGTTCTGAAAGTGACGGGCCTGCCACCGGCCTTGGCGCTGTTTCGGGGCCGGGCACCGACCACCCCGGACACGATGATCGACCTGATGCTTGTCATCGGGCTGCTCTTCGTCTGCGCGCGCTACTTGGCGGGGGACTATAGCCGGCGGCAATTATTCTGGGATGGCGCCCGCGCCACCACGGGCGCACTGCTTATCTGCAGCCTGGTTTACATTTGCGCCGTGGCATTGGCGGAGCCGGCCAAGATTCCAGCATCCGTGGCGGTATGGATCGGGCTGCTGTTCGTTCTGCCCGCCGCGCGACAGGCTATGCGACTCGGTCTGGGCCATCTAGGGGTTTGGAAGCTGCCGACCGCGCTGCTTGGGACGAGTCAGACGGCGCAGGAAGTCCATCCCGTGCTTGGCAGGCAATTGTCGCTGGGCCTGGACGTGCGCTGGGTGGTGCCGGAAAGCGCCGACAGCCCAATTCCCAGCAGCCTGGCGGGGCTTACAGCAATTCATGCCGCGCCGGAAAGTCTTCTCGCGGCATTGCTTTCGGTGGGATGCCGTCAGGTAATTGTCATTCCGGACGACCGGCAACAAACCTACCAAAGCGAAACGATCGACCAGCTGATTGGCGCCCATATTGGCGTGGCGATTGTCCCGTCCCTGCGGCGCCTGCCACTGTTCGGCCTGTCAACCAGTTACTTCTTCGGCAAGGACCTCCTGTTATTGCAGGTCCGCAACAATTTGGCGCGTCTGCCCCAGCGCATGATCAAGCGCAGCATCGATATTGTCGGTAGCATGGTCGCGCTGCTTCTTCTGGCGCCGCTCTTCCTGGTCCTGGCGCTTCTCATAAAGCTGGAAGATGGCGGCCCGGTCTTCTTTGTGCAGAACCGCGTAGGCCGCAATGGTGCCGAGTTCCGCTGCTGGAAATTCCGCACTATGACCGTGGATGCCGAAGCCCAGCTAGCGCGCTGGGCCCATGACAATCCCGGTCTGCTGGCCCATTACCGCGAAAGCAATTTCAAGCTTCAGGCGGACCCCAGGGTCACCCGGATCGGCTTGCGCATGCGGCGAATGAGCCTCGACGAACTGCCTCAGCTTTTCAATATCCTGATAGGCAATATGAGTCTGGTGGGCCCGCGGCCCCTGATCCCGCGCGAACTGCCCGATTATGGCGCGGTGATAACGCTTTACGAACGCGTTCGGCCCGGTATCACCGGCCTTTGGCAGATCAGCGGCCGCAGTCACACGACCTTTGCCGAGCGCGTTTCCTATGACGAATGGTATATCAAGAACTGGACGGTCTGGTATGACATCGTGATCATGCTGCAGACGGTATGGGTGCTGCTGCGGGGTGAGGGAGCCTATTGAACGAGAAAGCGCCACTCCTGCTGTGCTTTGGCCTGTTGACCCCTCCGGTGTACCTACCATATGGTCCCGCCTCCTAGTGAGAGCCCGTAGCTCAGGGGTAGAGCATCTGACTTTTAATCAGAGGGCCGATGGTTCGATCCCATCCGGGCTCACCAGTTGCCGCCTAGGTGTTCTGGCCGCCTGCCGGAAACGTGCAAATGGGCGGCTCTGCTCCTAGGCAGGCATCGTGAGAATATCCCACTCAGGAGCCACCGATCATCCAGACGTGCAACGTCACGGACCTTGTTCGGCCGCGGCGCTATCAGCGATCATTTGAAATCGCTCAAACCACAGCGGGCTGCTCAAACCTCCCGCGTTGGAAGTTTAAATCATCGTTCGCTATAGAACGGAATCGCCTTAAGGGCGTCGTCTCAATCTTTTCGAAACGACGATATGAGCTTGCGCAGCGCTATACACCGCCCCGCAAGCAGCACGACAAACGCGCAGGCAAAACCCGAAATGACCATGGTCATCGTTACGGCAACAGGTAGGGAAGGGGGCCATGTGGGTGTCGGGGACGCGTGTGGAATATCGATTAGTGTTGAGGCGTACCGTTGGTCGGCGACGAGCATCATGCGCAAGCTCTCCTGATTGGACAGAGCCTGGATTATCGCGTCCTTCTGTTCCGCTTGGCTGATCTTCGGAAGTTCTGAGGACAGGTAAGTGATGCGCGCATTCACGTCACGCAATTGTTCTTGGCGGATAATCTCGTCCGCGCGCGACAGGATAACGTTAAGAATGGTTTCAGCTTGGCGTGGGCTCGGCGCTGGTAACGATACGGCGAGATAACTCGAATCCGAACTCGCCACCAGCAAGTTCTTGCTGGTGGTGCCAAGAATATCGAGGTGCTTGCTTAAGTAATCGCGAAGGTAATTGGCATCCGGGTGATCCGTACTTGGCCGGTGCAAAAAGTGCTTTATAGCAGCCATTACGCGATGTAGCGGGCCACGCTCGCGCCACGTGCCGGTCTTTTCGTCCCAGGAGCTCGCGAAGATAACCGGAAGGAGATGCTCCTTCTTGGTAAGCTCGTTCGCCAATCGCGTGGAATACAAAACGGCGAGATATTCGTCGAACGGGTCAGTACTCTGGCCGCCTGCGCTGCTGCCAAGCAGTCGCTTGGTTATGCTGCCGGCTGCGCCGCCGCCGCCTAGACCGGTAAGCATAGAACTGGCGGGCGAGGGCCTGGGCGGTCCGATCGTTGCCGAGGCCGTATAGACCGGTTCCACCAAGACATACATCAGGGTGCAACCGACTAGGCCGAGCGCGAAGAGCAACAGATATAGACGAAAATACCTCGACAATTCTCGCAGAAATGAGACGGTCGTGGCCCAGATGCGCCAGTCGATGGAGTGTTCCAGCTCGGCGACGTCCTCACTTTCAAGCATTATTCCGTATCCACTCATCTGCCGATGACGATCTAGCAGCCGGACGATAGTTGAGCATTGCGCGGATTGTGTAGCTGGTCGCCGGGGATATATCTTGGGCGTTCGGTATTCTTCTATCCCTCGGATCCGGAAGATAGGGGCAGGTTTTCTCTCTGTCAACGCGCCGGACTACCCGCTTACGCGTGCGAGCTGCTTCATCCAGATTGGTCGGCGCGACAGGTGGGTGCCGCCTCTGCCCTGTGCCGCTCACCCGGGGAGATTTCCTTGCCATCTTGTTGGCCCTATACTGATCTGCAGCCCTGGAAACTAAACCCGTAGCGGTGCGCGAAACGGAGATCGTCGATGGCTTTCCCACTTAGGCGAATCTATCGCGATAATGGTGCTTTCCTGACTTTGTGTGCGGTATTCGGGGCGGCAGGTCGTCTGATTTTCAGTGAACTTCTTTCCCTGGCGGTCAAGGGCCGGCCGGAATTGCGTGTCCATCCCTCGGCGCACATCCGGGGCCTAGCGCACATGACAATCGGGAATAATTTCCGCGCCGGCCGCAACCTATGGCTGGAAGCCGTTACCCAAGACGGCGATCGATTTTATAGTCCCCGTATTGAAATTGGCAAAAACGTCATTGTGAACGACTTTGTGCATATTGGAGCCACCAACTTCATATCCATCGGGGACAATGTCCTTCTGGCCAGTCATATCTTCATATCCGATCATCATCATGGCAACTATCGCGGGCGGAACGGATCCGATCCCGACATCCCGCCCCAATTGCGGCAGATCACCCGCGGCAGCCAGGTGGTGATTGAAGACAATGTCTGGATCGGCGATATGACTTCGGTTTTTGCCGGCGTCACGATCGGCCGCGGAAGCGTGATCGGGGGGCATTCGGTCGTGACGCGCAGCGTTCCGCCGAATTGTATCGCAGTCGGGAATCCGGCGCGGGTCATCAAGCAATATTGTCCTATCGAAAAAATATGGAAGCCCGTCACGGGCACTGCAGAACTGGAGCATTCGGGTGACAGATCCGGCTGACAAGAATGTTACCCCTCGCGTCCTCGCCTTTCACCTGCCGCAATTTCATCCGATAAAAGAAAACAGCGAATGGTGGGGTGCGGGCTTCACCGAATGGCACAATGTTGCAAAGGCGCGGCCTCTATTCAGGGGACACGTGCAACCGAAATTGCCCGGTGAATTGGGCTTCTACGATTTGCGGCTGAAGCAGACACGCGCGGACCAGGCGGCGCTGGCCCGCCAATATGGTGTTCATGGATTTTGCTATTGGCATTACTGGTTCGATGGAAAACGATTGCTGGAGCAGCCGCTTGAAGAAATTTTGGCGTTGCAGGAGCCGGATTTTCCTTTCTGCCTGGCATGGGCCAACGAAAGCTGGACGGGAATCTGGCACGGCTCGCCGCGAAAAGTCCTGATCGAGCAGGTCTATTCGCCGGGTGACGCGGATCGGCATTATGCCCTGCTCCGACGCTTCTTCCATGATCCACGCTACATAAAGCATGACGGGCGACCCCTACTTTACATCTACAAGCCGCGCGATCTTCCAGCCGGCGGGACCTATTTGCAGCGTCTGCGCGATCTGGCAGTTGCAGACGGCTTTCCCGGCCTCTTCATTGTTGGGAACTGGACGCCTAATCCGGGGGGGCAGTTCGGTTCGATCGAGTCGCTCGGCCTGGACGCCGCTGCTATCACCAATATGAGTGGTAGGCATTCTCACTCAGCTGCACATTGGATCAATTCGGTCGCCAGGAAGCTCTTTGGGCGCCTGATCGCATTCGGTCCCCAGAGAATAACCTATGCCCGTGCGATGAAGGCGATGGTGCCGGTACCGGATGTTTTTGCATTCCCGGCCTATAATACCGTTATTTCCAATTGGGATAATACACCGCGCTCGGGCCGGCGTGGCTTTGTTTTCCTAGGTTCTTCGCCAGCCTTGTTTCGGACGGCATTAATGCGTGCCTTTTCGCAGCTGTCTCCGAAATCGACCCCCGGCAACTACGTGTTCCTCAAGTCATGGAACGAATGGGCGGAGGGAAACTATGTCGAGCCGGATCAAGCCAACGGCCGGAAATATCTCGAAGCAATTGCCGAAGCGCTCGCGGATTTTGGCCGCATCTGATACAGGCTCAGAAAAATGGCAATTCGCGCATATGAGACGAACCGAACGCCCAAGCCAGGGAGATCGTGACGTTGGCTAGAAAAATATAGAAGAAAGCCCGCTCGATGGTCTGGGGCCTGACGGAGGAAAGCGTGTACCATAATATCGCCGGATATACGCCATAGATGAACCGATATCCGAAATAGGGCACGAACGCGAACGGGATGCAGGTCATCGCCAGCTTTAAGGCGAGGTTGTAACCCGGCTTCTGCAAAAGGCTTTCCCACTCGAACAATGACCGCTGAACCGACCATGGTGCGGCGATGGTGCCTAAAACCGTTGCCATCGCGAGAACACGGACCAATTCTTCACCGGAAAGCAGCAGATAGTGGGAAATTTCGAATAGAAAGCTCTTGAGAAACGAGACGTTCGCGATCGCCAATAGCAAATTTATATGCTTGGCCATCGTCAATAATGCCAAAGTAAGACCAATCGCTGCGGAGAATCCCAGGAAAAATGATCGCCAAGAAAATGATGCCAGAAAAAAGACAGCTATAAAGAGGAATGCGCTGGAGTGGGTGGCAACGGCGAGTGTCGCCGCCGCCGCGCTGATGAGCTTGCTTCGATCCCAATAGGAAAGCGCCACCATAATAAAGGCTGTTGAAATACCTTGGCGGAGGGCATTTGTGGTCATCTCCAAACCGACAACGGATATAAATAAAAGCGCTATGAAATATAGCTTTCGGCTGATGCTGCCGTTCATGCATAACAAGACGAAAGTGATAAGTGCCGGCCAAGCAAACGTCAGGAGCCCTGGCATGCAGGTTCCCAACATCATCAGATTGATCAGAAAAAAATCCACAACATGTGAAGATGTATAACGGAAGCCATTTATATAACTGGATTTACAGTAGCTGCCGAATGCCCAAGAGTAATTCAGGGTGTCCGTTCCGAAATATATGCTCCTTACACTGAATATTGCGAGCATTGAGATGATCACCGCTAGACACACGGTGACCGTAATTTCGGCCTTGGGCAGCACTGCGCATGGCCGATTGGCGGCATAGATGGCACCGCAAAAGACTACTAGGACTATCGATAGAAGAACTTCGCCTAACACCATTCGTCAAAGTCCATACTGTGGCCCGTGTCAGCGCCAGTAGCGGCCCCTCACGACGTCATTGAAAACCCGCAGGCAGCCGACACCGGTACCTATCGCGAACCGGACGATATCGCCAAATCCAGGCGCCCTGAGCATAAGTGTGCGAGCTTGGAATTCCCCACGCCGCATCTTCAAATAGGACTCAGATTGCCCTCCGCGTGTCCCTGTGGGACGTGCGCATATTGTCAGTAAGCGATCAATATATCGGATATCGGTGTTACTGCCGTTACAGTAATTCAGAAGAAATGCGTAATCCTCGCAATGGCGCAGCGCGGCCGGTCCAAGGTTGAGATTGCGTCGGAATGTTATGGTCGGTGTGACAATAGGATTGTAAAAGACAAGCATCCAGCGAAGGGGAATGACACGCAATGGACTGTGAAGCCACCGCATGGCCGAGCGATGGTAACGCTCCATACGCTCCGCGCCATGAAAGACAATATCGGGCGTACCGTTCCGCAGTTCAGAAAATACGCTGTCTATCTTGTCCGG
>Ga0164242_10009015_pt1 | contig 10798 bp, 7 predicted proteins | sample OricomgcompostMG_FD_108783 | JGI IMG/M metagenome (GOLD analysis project Ga0164242, IMG submission 108783) | Miracle-Growth compost microbial communities from Emeryville, California, USA - Original compost - Miracle growth compost (MG) ... | reverse complement strand
GCGCGTCCAGCGTGCCGAGCGTGATCAGGCCCTCCAGGCAGAGTGTGTCGGCCTGCAGCAGCCGGGCGCGGGCCTGGCTCGCGCCGCGGCCGGCGCGCAGCACCTCCACCTCCACCACCGCCGGCCCGGGATCCGGTGCGCGCAGGTAGTGCGTGCTGGCGGCGATCGGGTGCCGGTGCGGGGCGACCGACGCCGCGGCCCGCCCCAGTGTCGCCAGCAGATAGCCGCCGTTCGGCTTGCCGCCGATCGTCCAGCTCGGATGGATGTCGACGGCGAACCGCCCCTCGCCGACCGGGGTGACCGCAGAGGCCTCGGAGAACCTGCCCATGCTCCGATCAAACACCAGCCGGTCGGGACCGGGAGCAGAACGCGAGGCGGCTCACGCGGGGCGGACGGACGTGCCCGGGCGGTCGAGCACATCGCGGGCGAGCAGCGCGACGTGCAGGGACAGCACCACCTGCGGGTCGCCGAGATCGACGCCGAGCAGCTTCTCCACCCGGGCGATCCGGTCGTAGAGCGCGGCGCGGGAGATGAACAGCGCGGCGGCCGCCGCCGTCTTGTTGCCGCCGGTGGCGCAGTACTCGGCCAGGAACGCGGTCAGCGCCGTGCCGTGCTCGCGGTCGTAGCTCTCGAGAGCACCGATCTCGCGGTCGACGAACTCGCGCAGGTGCTCCGAGTCGCCCAGCGCGTGCAACAGCCCGTGCAGCCGCAGGTCCGAGGAGCGGAACCATCCGCGGTGCGGCGCCAGACCGGTGGCGGTGTCGGCCACCCGGCGCGCCTCGCGCAGCGCGCCCGGCGCCTGCTCGACCCCCGTCACGGTGCTGCTGCCGCCGATCACCAGCCGGGTGTCGCGACGGTGGTCGGCGGCGGCGTGCAGCTGCTCGGCGAGCCGGCCGGTGACCGCCTCTGCCCGCCGGGCGCGATCGGCCGCCAGCGACAGCACGATCGCCACCCGCTGCTCGTCCAGCGCGCCGATCAGCGCCGGCACCTTCACCGCACGTAGCGCCTCCGCGGCGCGGCTGGTCAGCTCGCGCAGCAGGCCGGCGTCGGCGACGTCGTCCGAACGCCGCACGACCAGTGAGACGAGCACCCGGCCGGCCAGCGGAACCCCGAGCGCGCCGGCCCGCTCGACGGTGTCCGGCGGCGGCTCCGGCGCGACGGCAAGCAGGGTGAGCAGGGTCCGGTGCGCCTGCCGCTCGTCGGAGGCCACCAGCTCGCGCATCCGCGCGTCGAGGATCAGCGTGTGCACCTCCTGGGTGATCGCGACGAACCGCGTCTCCCGGTGCAGCTCCACCAGCGGCAGGCCGGCCGCGTCGGCGGCGTCGACCAGGCCGGCCGGCAGCGTGCGGTAGCGGCGCCCGAGCTCGACCACCACGCCGCACACCCCGACGGCGTCCAACTCCTGGACGTAGCGCCGCAGATCCCGCTGCGCGCGGGGGAGCGCGATGCCCATGGTCAGGATCAGCTCGCCGCCTTCGAGCAGGCCGGCGATCCACGGCACCTCGCTGACGTGCACCCACCGCACCGGCCGGTCCAGCCTGTCCGCGCCGGTGCGGACGACCGGGTCGCCGCGCCGCACGGCAGGCAGCGTCAGCACGTCGGCGAGGCTGGGGAGCAGCACTCCGCCACGATACAGATCGTCGACAAACTGCCGGAATTCCAGACACTTTGTCAGGTTCGCCCGGGTGCGGCTCGCGCCTAGCGTTGGGCCCATGGGACACATCAGGCACTGGATCGGCGGCGCTGAGGCCGACGGCACGTCGGGCCGCACCGCACCCGTGTTCAACCCGGCCACCGGCCGGCAGTCCGGCGAGGTCGACCTGGCGAGCGCGGCCGAGGTGGACGCGGCGGTGGCGAGCGCGCTGAGCGCGGCAGCGGCGTGGCGGCGGTCGTCGCTGTCGACCCGGTCGGGGGTGTTGTTCGCGTTCCGGCAGATCCTGCACGACGAGGCCGACGAGCTCGCGGCGATCGTCACCGCCGAGCACGGCAAGGTGCTCAGCGATGCGCACGGCGAGATCGCGCGGGCGTTGGAGAACGTCGAGTTCGCCTGTGGCGTGCCGCAGTTGCTCAAGGGCGGGTTCAGTGAGCAGGCCTCCAGCGGGGTGGACGTGTACTCGATCCGCCAGCCGCTGGGGGTGGTCGCGGGGATCACGCCGTTCAACTTCCCGGCGATGGTGCCGTTGTGGATGTGCGCGAACGCGATCGCCTGCGGCAACGCGTTCGTGCTCAAGCCGAGCGAGAAGGATCCGTCGGCGTCGTTGTGGTTGGCGCGGGCGTGGCAGCGGGCGGGTCTGCCCGACGGCGTCTTCACCGTCGTGCAGGGCGACAAGCAGGCCGTCGACGCGCTGCTCGTCCACCCGGACATCGCGGCGGTGAGTTTCGTCGGGTCGACGCCGATCGCCCGCTACATCTACGAGACGGCTACGGCGGCCGGTAAGCGGGTGCAGGCGCTCGGCGGGGCGAAGAACCACATGGTGGTGTTGCCGGATGCCGACATCGACCTGGCCGCGGACGCGGCGGTGAGCGCGGCCTACGGGGCGGCCGGCGAGCGGTGCATGGCGATCTCGGTGGCTGTGGCGGTGGGCGACGCCGGGGACCGGCTGGTCGACGCGGTCGCGGCGCGGCTGCCGAAGCTGCGCATCGGCGACGGCGCGGAGCCTGATTCGGAGATGGGTCCGTTGATCACCGGTGAGCACCGGGACAAGGTGGCCGGTTACATCGCCGCGGGTGCCGACTCCGGCGCGACGGTGGTGGTGGACGGACGGCAGGCGGACGTCCCCGACGGCGGGTTCTTCCTCGGCGGCACGCTGCTGGACCACGTCACGCCGTCGATGAGCGTGTGGAACGACGAGATCTTCGGGCCCGTGCTGTCCGTGGTGCGCGCCGACACCTATGACGAGGCGCTGGCGATCGTCAACGCCCACGAGTACGCCAACGGCACGGCGATCTTCACCCGTGACGGCGGCGCGGCCCGGCAGTTCCAGTTCGACGTCGAGGTCGGCATGGTCGGGGTCAACGTGCCGATCCCGGTGCCGGTGGCCTACTACTCCTTCGGCGGCTGGAAGGGCTCGCTGTTCGGCGACACCCACATGTACGGCCCCGAGGGTGTCAACTTCTACACCCGCGGCAAGGTCGTCACCTCCCGCTGGCCGGACCCCGCCACCTCGACGATCGACCTCGGTTTCCCCCGCACCCGATAGGAGCGTGTGATGACTGTGTATCCCGCCTCGGCCCACCAGTCCGCTCCTCGGGCGCTGACGCGCCCTGCGATGCTCCCGGAGGGCCTCGTCTCATGACTGATCCGCTTGCCGGCCTCCCGTCCGACGAGGCCGAGGTCCGGCGCCTGGACCGCGCGCACGTGTTCCACTCCTGGTCGGCGCAGGCGCTCATCGACCCGCTGCCGATCGCGAGCGCGCAGGGCTCGTACTTCACCGACTACCAGGGCAACCGCTACCTCGACTTCTCCAGCCAGCTGGTCAACGTCAACATCGGCTACCAGCACCCGCGGCTGGTCAAGGCGATCCAGGACTACGCCGGGCGGATGACGACCATCCAGCCAGCCTTCGCCAACGACGCCCGCTCCGAGGCCGCGCGGCTGATCACCGAACTCGCCGGCCCGTCGTTTCGCAGCGTGTTCTTCACCAACGCCGGCGCGGAGGCCAACGAGAACGCCATCCGCATCGCCCGGCTGCACACCGGCCGGCCCAAGATCCTCGCCACCTACCGCAGCTACCACGGCGCGACGCACGGCGTGATCGGGCTGACCGGCGACCCGCGCCGGTGGGGCACCGAGCCGCACACGATCCCCGGCATCGTGCACTTCTGGGGCCCCTACCCCTACCGCTCGGCGTTCTACTCCGACAGCCCGGAACAGGAGACCGAGCGCGCGCTGCAGCACCTGCGCGACACGATCATGGTCGAGGGCGCGCAGACGATCGCCGCGCTCATCCTGGAGCCGGTGGTCGGCACCAACGGCATCCTCGTGCCACCGGACGGCTACCTGGCCGGCGTGCGGCAGATCTGCGACGAGCACGGCATCCTGCTGATCAGCGACGAGGTCATGGCCGGCTTCGGGCGGTGCGGCGAGTGGTTCGCCGTCCAGCACTGGGGGGTCACCCCGGACCTGATCACCTTCGCCAAGGGCGTGAACTCCGGTTACGTGCCGCTCGGCGGCGTGGTGGTCAGCGACGCGGTGGCCGCCACGTTCGACCAGCGCGTCTACCCCGGGGGGCTCACCTACCAGGGCCACCCGCTGGCCTGCGCGAGCGCGGTCGCGTCCATCGAGATCTTCACCGACGAGGGCATCATCGAGCACGCCAGAGCCCTCGGCACCGACGTCATCGGCCCCGAGCTGGCCAAGATCGCCGAACGGCACCCGAGCGTGGGCGAGGTCCGCGGACTGGGCGTGTTCTGGGCCGTCGAACTCGTCCGCAACAGGAACACCCGCGAACCGCTCGTCCCGTACAACGCCGCCGGCCCAGACGCCAAACCGATGACCGACTTCGCCGCCGCCTGCAAGCAGCGAGGCCTGTGGCCGATGACCCACTTCAACCGCACCCACGTCGTGCCGCCGTGCACCACCACCGAGGCCGAGGTCCGCGAGGGCCTCGCGATCCTCGACGAGGCGCTCGACGTGGCCGACACGTTCTACGGAGGAGACCGATGACGGTCGTACGAGCGGCGATCTCGCAGACCACCTGGACGGGCGACAAGGAGTCGATGCTCGACCGGCACGAGCGGTTCGCCCGCGACGCGGCCGCGCAGGGTGCGCAGGTGATCTGCTTCCAGGAGCTGTTCTACGGCCCGTACTTCGGCATCACCCAGGACCAGAAGTACTACCGCTTCGCCGAGCCGGCCGACGGTCCGGTCGTGCAGCGGTTCGCCGCGCTGGCCAAGGAGCTCGGCCAGGTCCAGGTGCTGCCGATCTACGAGGAGGAGCAGACCGGCGTCTACTACAACACCGCCGTCGTGGTAGACGCCGACGGCACGATCCTCGGCAAGTACCGCAAGCACCACATCCCGCACCTCGACAAGTTCTGGGAGAAGTTCTACTTCCGTCCCGGCAACGTCGGCTACCCGGTGTTCGACACCGCGGTCGGCAAGGTCGGCGTCTACATCTGCTACGACCGGCACTTCCCCGAGGGCTGGCGCGAGCTCGGGCTCGGCGGGGCGCACATCGTCGTCAACCCCAACGCCACCAAGCCCGGCCTGTCCAACCGGCTGTGGGAGGTCGAGGGCCCGTGCGCGGCGGTGGCCAACGGCTACTTCGTCCTGCAGCCCAACCGGGTCGGCCGGGAGGACAACGAGTACGGCGACGACGCCGTCGACTTCTACGGCACCAGCCAGGTGATCGACCCGCGCGGCAACTTCGTGGGCGAGCGCGGCTCGGCGGACAAGGAGGAGCTGCTGGTGCGCGACCTCGACCTCGAGATGGTGCAGCAGATGCGCGACGACTGGCAGTTCTACCGCGACCGCCGGCCCGACTCCTACACCCGGATCGCCCAGCCGTGAGGGAGCAGACCGATGCCTGACGTGATCATCTCCGGCGGCACCGTGGTGTCGTCGACCGGCAGTGTCCAGGCCGACGTGGTCGTCGAGGGCGAGCGGATCGCCGCGCTGCTGGCGCCGGGGGTGGCCGAGACGGTCGGCCTCGTACCTGCGACGACGATCGACGCCACCGGCAAGTACGTGATTCCCGGTGGCATCGACGCGCACACCCACATGGAGATGCCGTTCGGCGGCACCAACGCCAGCGACACCTTCGAGACCGGCTCGCGGGCCGCGGCGTGGGGCGGCACCACCACGATCGTCGACTTCGTGGTGCAGTCGCACGGCCAGCGGGTGCAGGACCAGGTGGCGCTGTGGCACGAGAAGGCCGGTGGCAACTGCGCGGTCGACTACGCGTTCCACCAGATCATCGGCGACGTCAACGACGAGTCGCTCAAGGCGATGGACGAGCTGATCGACGAGGGCATCACCAGCTTCAAGCTGTTCATGGCCTACCCGGGGGTGTTCCTGTCCTCCGACGGGCAGATCGTGCAGGCGATGCAGACGGCCGCGGGCAACGGCGGGCTGATCATGATGCACGCCGAGAACGGCAGTGCCATCGACGTGCTGGTGCAGCAGGCGCTGGCCCGGGGCGAGACGACGCCGTACTTCCACGGCATCACCCGGCCGTGGCAGACCGAGCAGGAGGCCACGCACCGTGCGGTCATGCTGGCCGACCTCACCGGGGCGCCGCTGTACGTGGTGCACGTGTCGGCCAAGCAGGCGCTGGCCCGCATCGCCGAGGCGCGCGACACCGGCCAGAACGTCTTCGCCGAGACGTGCCCGCAGTACCTCTACCTGTCACTGGAGGAGCAGCTCGGCGCCACCGGCGAGCAGTGGGGCGACTTCGAAGGCGCGAAGTGGGTCTGCTCGACGCCGCTGCGCTCGCGGGCCGAGGGGCACCAGGACGAGCTGTGGAACTACCTGCGCACCGGTGACGTCACCACCGTCTCCACCGACCACTGCCCGTTCTGCATGAAGGACCAGAAGGACATGGGCATCGGGAACTTCGCCAAGATCCCCAACGGCGTCGGGTCGGTGGAACACCGGATGGACCTGCTGTTCCAGGGCGTGCACGACGGCCGGATCTCGTTGGAGAAGTGGGTCGAGGTCTGCTGCACCACGCCCGCTCGGATGTTCGGCCTCTACGGCCGCAAGGGCGTGCTCGCGCCCGGCGCGGACGCCGACATCGTCGTCTACGACCCGAACGGGCACACCTCGATCGGCGTGGGCAAGACGCATCACATGAACATGGACTACTCGGCCTGGGAGGGCTACGAGATCGACGGTCACGTCGACGTCGTCCTGTCCCGGGGCACGGTGATCAAGGACGACACCGGCTACACCGGCAGCAAGGGCCACGGGCAGTTCGTCAAGCGCGCCCTCTCACAGAACCTCATCTAGGCCACCGGAGGACGTCGGCTGATGGATTTCGGGGTAGTCCTGCAGAACGACCCGCCCGCGTGGCGGGTCGTTGATCTTGCGCGGCGGGCGGAGAGCTACGGCTTCACCCACGTGTGGACGTTCGACTCGCACCTGCTCTGGCAGGAGCCGTACGTCGTCTACAGCCAGATCCTCAGCGCCACCCATCGGCTGACGGTCGGGCCGATGGTCACCAACCCGGCCACCCGCGACTGGACCGTCACCGCGTCGCTGTTCGCCACGCTCAACGACATGTTCGGCAACCGCACGGTCTGCGGCATCGGCCGCGGCGACTCCGCCGTCCGCGTCATCAACGGCGCGCCGGTCACGCTGAAGACGCTGCGCGAGTCGATCGGCGTCATCCGCGGCCTCGCGAACGGCGAGTCGGTCGAGTACCAGGGCTCCACGCTGCGCTTCCCGTGGTCGCGCGGTTCGCAGCTGCCGGTGTGGGTGGCCGCGTACGGGCCGAAGGCACTCGCCCTGACCGGCGAGGTCGCCGACGGGTTCATCCTGCAGCTCGCCGACCCGGCGATCACCGAGTGGTCGATCGCCGCCGTCCGCAAGGCAGCAGCCGACGCCGGGCGCGACCCGGGGTCGATCACGATCTGCGTGGCCGCGCCGGCCTACGTCACCGACGGCACCGAGGCCGGGCTGGCGACCGGTCGCGACCAGTGCCGCTGGTTCGGCGGCATGGTCGGCAACCACGTCGCCGACATCGTCGCCCGCTACGGCGCCGGGAGCACTGCAGTTCCCCAGGCGCTAAGCGACTACATCGCCGGCCGGCAGGGCTATGACTACAACTCGCACGGCAAGGCCGGCAACAGCCACACCGACTTCGTGCCCGACGAGGTCATCGACCGTTTCTGCCTGATCGGCCCGCCCGAGGCGCAGGTCGCGCGGCTGCAGGAGTTGTGTGACCTCGGCGTCGACCAGTTCGCGCTCTACCTCCAGCACGACGCCAAGGACGCGACCCTCGCGGCCTACGGCGAGAAGATCATCCCGCAGGTCAACGTCCGGGCAGCCGCGAAGACCTGACCTGCCGACCCGGTTGGGAGCTGCCGATGTTCCGATGGAAACTCGTCTACGACGGCAAGACCCCGCCACCCGGGGGCCGCCGTCCGTCCGGACGAGCGGTTGTCGACGCCGGGGCAACGACCTGGCCGAGACCGGCTCGACGGTCAGCGAGCCGAGCGGCTCACGCGGGTAGGCCGCCCCGCACCCAGCTGGCCCACTTGGGCTGGTACTGCGCGGGGTCGGCCAGCGTGACGGTGCCGCCCTTGGTGCTGGTGACGACGCCGCTGAACGGGTTCTGCTGGCCGAGGTAGTCGTTGACGACGGTCTGCAGCGCGAAGGAAGCGCCCCACTGCCCGGCGATCCAGTCGAACGTCGAGGCGGCGAGGGCGTAGTAGTAGTTCGCCGTGCCGCTCGCGCCGTAGATCTGCGCGTCGGTGGGCACCGCCCCGCTGAAGCGGCTCAGGTAGGGCGTGATCTGTGCCTTCAGGTGCGGCAGCGCGGTCGGCCACCGGCCCTGGCTGTTCTTGCAGTCGCACGCCGGGTTGTCGTAGTAGTACGACTCGATCCAGCGGGCCGCGCCCTCGATGATGGCGCCGGGGATCGGCGTGCCGGTGACCCACACCCAGACGGAGTTGACGTCGAGCAGGTTGTGGGCGAACTCGTGCACGAGCGTGCCCTCGAGGTCGCGGGCCGAGGCGTTGCGGCCCGCGGCGGTGACGATGACCCGCGAGGCGCCGCTGCCGCCCAGGTCGAAGGTGGTCGAGCTGTGGACACCGGTGAAGTTGACGCCCGGCAGCGGGAAGTCGGTGCCAGCGACGGCGCCCGCATCCGCCGTCCAGCCCTTCGGCTTGGGGGCGGTGGGCGCGCGGAACCAGTGCAGGGCCTGCTGGCTGGTGGTCGGGACGAACACCACGAAGCCCTTCTGCTCCAGGTACTTGTGCTTCTCCTGCTGCGTGGTGAAGAACCCGAGATCCCACCGCGCCGCCTTCTCGGCGACCGGTGCGAGGCGGTCGATCTGGGCCTTCATCGCCTGCTCGCCGGCGACGACCGTGTGCGCGGTGCGCTTGACGTACAGGTGGCCGGGCACGTCGAGCGGCGTGTTCCACAGCGACTTCCAGCTGGCGATGCTGAGGTGGTTGCAGTCGGCGCCACCGCGGGTCAGCGTCACCCGGTAGGTGGTGGAGGCCGCGTGGGTCTGCGGCGTGTCGATGACATCCGAGACGGGGTCGATCGGGTCAAGCGCGTTGTGCAGCCCGATGGTGAGCGTGACCGGCACCGACGCCCCGGACGCCGAGATCGGCGGCCGGTCGTCGGGTGCGATGTAGGCGACGCCCGTGGTGAAGCCGACGGCGGCAGCGTTGTCCCACCAGAGCCCCATCAGGCGTTTCGCCGTCGACGTGCTGGCGACCGCGAGGAAGGCCGCGCGGTCGCGGTGCTGGATGGCGTCGGTCATCGCCTGCTGGAGCGTCGTGGTGGCCGGGATGGAGGTGGTGTCGGCGCAGGTGCCGGCGCTCGGTGCGCCGGACCCGTGTGCCTGGTCGCTCGAACCGCCGGAGCTGTTCGCCAGGTGCGCGACAACCACCCCGGCGACGGCGAGGACGAGCACCGTCACAGCCGCGATGAGCACCGTCCGGCCTCTCCGGCGCCGCGGTGGCGGCGCGGCCGGCAGCGGGGGCGGGTACCCGGGCGGGAAGCTCGGTGGGTAGCCGCTGCTCATGGGTGTCCTCCCAGTAGGCCGTCAGGTAGGCGCCCGCGGTGCCGGCGACGAGATCGCCATGGACAGCACGGACGGGGTCGTTTGTGCCCGTTTATCCGCGACGGGTAACCAGGGCACGGTACGCGACGGCTGGTGATCTTGTTGCGCCTCTAGCGTCGGTACGCGAGGGGCGCCACAAGATCGCCGACAGCGGGATGATCTTGTTGCGCGTCAGACGTGCCCACGCGCCACGCGCAACAAGATCGCCTACCGGCGGGCGCCCAGGTACTGCTGCGGCCAGTAGGCCTGAGCGTCGAGCTCGTGCGCGGCCCGCTGCGGCCAGGACGGGTCGCGCAGCAGCTCGCGGGCGAGGAACACCGCGTCGGCGCGCTCGTCGGCGAGGATCTGCTCCGCCTGCGCGGGCTCGGTGATCTCGCCGACCGCCGCGACGGGCAGCCCGCTGACCTTGCGGATCGCCTCGGCGAACGGCACCTGGTAGCCCGGCCCGGTGCGCACCTGCTGGTGGGCGACGTTGCCGCCGCTGGACACGTCGATCAGGTCGACGCCGCGCCCGGCGAGCGAGTGCGCGACCTCGCCGACGTCGTCCACGTCCAGGCCGCCGTCGGCCCAGTCGGTGGCGCTGAGCCGGACGAGCAGCGGAGTGGCCTCCGGCACCGCGCCGCGGATGGCGTCGACGACCTCGCGCAGGATCCGGGAGCGGCCGGCAAGGTCCCCGCCGTAGCCGTCGGTGCGCAGGTTGGACAGCGGCGACAGGAACTCGTGCAGCAGGTAGCCGTGCGCCGCGTGGATCTCCAGCACGTCGAACCCGGCCCCTACCGCCCGCACCGCGGCGGCGCCGAAGGCGGCGACGAGAGCACTGATCTCCGTTGCCGACAGCTCGCGCGGAGCGGGCCAGTCGCCCCAGCCGAGCGGCGACGGGCCGACGGTCTGCCAGCCGCCGTCGGCGGGCGCGATGACCGAGCGACCCTCCCACGGCAGCTGGGTCGACGCCTTGCGGCCGGCGTGCGCCAGCTGCATCGCGGCGACAGCGCCCTGGCCGTGGACGAACGCGGTGATCCGCTCGTAGTCGGCGGCCTGCGCGTCGGTCCAGATGCCGGC
>Ga0164242_10009014_pt1 | contig 10802 bp, 8 predicted proteins | sample OricomgcompostMG_FD_108783 | JGI IMG/M metagenome (GOLD analysis project Ga0164242, IMG submission 108783) | Miracle-Growth compost microbial communities from Emeryville, California, USA - Original compost - Miracle growth compost (MG) ... | reverse complement strand
CGGGAGCGCAAACACGCCATGCAGGACGCGCTCGCCGAGCACTTCGCGGGTATGGCGCGCTGGACCGACCCGCACGGTGGCTTCTTCCTCTGGGTGACCTTCGAGAACGGCGTGGACACCGAGGCGTTGTTCGAGGTCGCGCTCGCCGAAGGTGTGGCGTTCATCCCGGGCAATGCGTTCTCACCGAGCAAGCGTTTCCCGGATGCGTTGCGGCTCTGCTTCGCTTCGAGCACCCCCGAACGGATTCGGGAAGGCGTGGCCCGACTGCGCGGCGCCGTCGACGCGATGGGACGACGCTGATGGCTGAAACCGTTGACGCTCAGCAGGTTTCCGAACTCGAGGAGGCCGCTTTGGCCCTCGTCGACGAGCACGAGCTGATCGCGATCACGCAGTCCCTGGTGCGCCAGCCGGGGGAGAACCCGCCGGGCGACGAGGCGGCCCGGGTCGCGGCACTCGCCGCGGCGTGCACGGCGCGGGAGCTCGAGGTCCGGACCGTCCCGCTGGCCGAGGGCAGGGACAACGTGCATGCGCTGACCAGCGGAGGGGCCGGCCCGCGGCTCCTGCTCCTCGGGCACACCGACGTGGTCCCGGTCGGCGACGGCTGGACGGTCGAGCCGTTCGGCGGGTGGGTCCGGGACGGTCGCGTCTTCGGCCGCGGGACCAGCGACATGCTCGGTGGCCTGGCCGCGTGCGTCGTCGCCATGAGCGCGGTGCAGCGCGCGGCCGCGCGCACCGGGGTCGAGTTGACCGGCCGGATCGAGCTGGTGGCCGCCGTCGACGAGGAGGAGGGCGGCCTCGGCATACGCGGCTTCATGGCGGCAGGGGACCACCACGCCTATGCGGGCTGCATCACCGCGGAGCCGACCGACCTGCAGACGATCATTGCGGCGCGCGGCGACTGCTACCTCGACATCACCGTGCACGGCCGGGCCGCGCACGCCGGCCGCCCCTCGGACGGCTGCAACGCGATCTACGGCGCTGCGCGGGTGATCGAGTCGTTGCGTGCCTGGAACGACGAACTCGCGCAGTCGCCGCATCCACTGGCGGGGCCGGCGACCTGGAGCGTCGGGATGGTGGACGGCGGGCAGGGCACGGCGATCGTGCCGGCCCACTGCCGGATCCAGGCCGACCGCCGGTTGTTGCCGGGGGAGGAGCCGGAGGCCGTCCTCGCCGGGGTCCTCGCCCGCATCGACGGGCTGGGCCTGCAGCGCGACGGGCTGCGGGCGGAGGTCACGATGCCGATGAGCATGCCGGGTTTCGAGACGGCGGAGGGTGATTCGTTCGTCCGGCTGGTCGACGCCGCACTCGCGCAGTCCGGCGGGCCCGGCCTGCCGGCCGGGGGCTGGACCGCCGCCTGCGACGGCGGTTACGTCAGCCGTGACCTCGGGGTGCCGACGGTGGTGCTCGGCCCCGGCTCGGTCAACGATCAGGCGCACCGGCCCGACGAGTCGGTGCCGATCGCGCAGCTGCTGATCGCCGCACGCACCTACGTCCGCGCCGCGGTACGACTGCTGGTCGCCCCGGGTGGGGCGAGTGTCCGACGGGACCCGGTGACCGGTGGGTAATCTGCTTCCGGCATGAAGGAGAACACGAGTATGAGTGCTGCGGCTGGACGTCCCAGGCTGGAGCCGGTGGTCCGAGAGTCGACTGCGGTGATGATCGCGGACCGGGTACGCGAAGGTATCGAGCGGGGCGACCTGGCGCCCGGGACGCAGCTGGGTGAGGCGGAGCTCGCCCGCCAGCTCGGGGTGAGCCGCGGCCCCCTGCGGGAGGGGCTGCAGCGCCTGACCCAGGAGGGCCTGCTGCTGTCGATCCGCAACCGCGGCCTGTTCGTCATCGAGATGACCCCTGACCGGGTCCGCGACATGTACATCGCGCGGCAGGCCGTCGAACGCGCCGCAGCCGAGCAGATCCACCTGGGGACACCGAAGACCGCCGGCGCCCAGTTGTTGCAGATCACCGACGAGATGGGCGCGACCGCCGATGCAGGGGACCCGTCCGGCGTCGGAGAAGCCGACATCGCCTTCCACGACCTGCTGGTCCGGTTGGCGGGCAGCCCCAGGCTGTCCCGCATGCACCGCACCCTGCTGACGGAGACCCGGATGGGCATCCACGCGCTCGAACCGACCTACGAGGGGTATGACGCGCGCGTGGCCGAACACCGCGCGATCGCGCTGTCGTTCATCGAGGGGGATCCGGCGAAGACCGACGAGCTGTTGCGGCTGCACATGGCCGACGCGGTCGAGCGGCTGACCGCTCGCAGCACCGACGCGGAGTGAGGCAGCGCCTCAGACGCTGATCCCGATGTACTTCACCTCGAGGAACTCGTCGATCCCGACGTTGCCGCCCTCCCGGCCGAGCCCCGACTCCTTGATCCCGCCGAACGGCGCCGCAGGGTTGGACACGACACCCTGGTTGAGGCCGACCATGCCCGACTCCAGCCGCTCGGCGACCCGGAGTGCCCGGCGCAGATCGTTGGTGAACACGTAGGACACCAGTCCGTACGGCGTGTCGTTGGCGGCCGTCACCACCTCGTCCTCCGTCCGGAACGGGATGATCGAGGCGACCGGGCCGAAGATCTCTTCGCTCGCCATCCGTGCATCGGCGGGCACATCGACCAGAACCGTTGGCGGGTAGAAGAATCCGGGACCGTCGGGCGCCGCACCACCGGTCAGCACCCGGGCACCGCGTGCGGTCGCGTCGGCGACCAGCTCGACCACCTTGCCGCGTCCGGCGTCGTCGATGAGCGGGCCCACCTGTGTGCCGTCCGCGACACCCGGGCCGACCCGCAGGGCACTCATCGCGGTGGACAACCGCTGCGCGAACTCCTCGGCCACGCCCTGCTGGGCGTAGATGCGGTTGGCCGCGGTGCAGGCCTCGCCCATGTTGCGCATCTTGGCGGCCATCGCGCCGGCCACCGCCTCGTCGAGGTCGGCGTCGTCGAAGACGATGAAGGGCGCGTTGCCGCCGAGCTCCATGGACGTGCGCATCACGGTGTCCGCGCACTGCGCGAGCAGGATCTTGCCGACCGCGGTCGACCCGGTGAACGACAGCTTGCGCGCCCGGCCGGAGGCGATCAGCGGCTGCATGACGCCGTTCGCGTCGGTGCAGGTGACGATGTTGACGACCCCCGCGGGCACACCCGCCTCGAGCAGGATCTGCCCCAGCGCCAGCATCGACAGCGGGGTCTGCGGTGCGGGTTTGATCACGCTGGTGCAGCCGGCGGCGATGGCGGGCCCGATCTTGCGGGTACCCATCGCCATCGGGAAGTTCCACGGGGTGATCAGCAGGCACGGCCCGACCGGCTGCTTGGTCACCAGGAAGCGGGCGCCACCCGCCGGCGCGGTCTGGTAGCCGCCGTCGATGCGCAACGCCTCACCGGCGAAGTGACGGAAGAACTCTGCGGCATACGTGATTTCGCCGCGCGACTCGGCCAGCGGCTTGCCCATCTCCAGCGTCATCAGCAGCGCGAGGTCGTCGATCCGCGCGATGAGCAGGTCGTAGGCACGCATCAGCATGTCGTACCGGTCGCGCGGGGCAGTGGCCGCGAAATCGGCCTGTGCCGCGACCGCCGCGTCCAGTGCCCGTCGGCCGTCGTCCGGCGTCGCATCGGCGACCCTGGCCAGTTCCTCGCCGGTCGCCGGGTTCGAGACCGGGAACGTCGCACCGCTGCCGGCCTCGGACCAGGCCCCGCCGATGAGCAACTGCGTCGGCACCGCGTCCAGCACCCGGGTGGGCTCGATCGATCCGTCGTGCGAAAAGGACATCTGGGCACTCCCATCGAGTTAGTCTGATTGTTGACAATCTAGCAAAGGGACGGATTTCGATGGCACAGCTCTCCCAGGCCCTCAAGCAGGCCACGCCGGTGATCGCAGCGCGCGGCGAGGGGGTGAACCTGTATGACGAGGACGGCCGCCGCTACCTGGACTTCACCGCCGGCATCGGGGTCACCAGCACCGGTCACTGCCACCCGCGGGTGGTGGCCGCCGCCCAGGAACAGGTCGGAAAGCTCATCCACGGGCAATACACCACGGTGATGCACCGGCCGCTGCTGACGCTCGTCGACCGGCTGGGCGAGGTGCTGCCCGACGGGCTGGACCGGGTGTTCTTCGCCAACTCCGGATCGGAGGCCGTCGAGGCGGCGCTGCGCCTGGCACGGCAGGCGACCGGGCGTCCCAACGTCGTCGTCTTCCACGGCGGGTTCCATGGCCGGACCGTGGCGACCGCCTCGATGACGACCTCGAACACCCGCTACAGTGCCGGGTTTTCGCCGCTGATGTCCGGTGTGCATGTCGCGCCGTTTCCGAACCCCACCCACTACGGCTGGCCCGTGGAGCAGGCGACGGAGTTCGCACTCAAGGAGCTCGACTTCCTGCTCCAGACGCTCACCCAGCCGAACGAGACCGCGGCGTTCCTCGTCGAGCCGGTGCTCGGCGAAGGCGGGTACGTGCCCGGCAACACCGCGTTCTTCACCGGGCTGCGCGAGCGTGCCGACCGTCACGGGATCCAGCTCATCTTCGACGAGGTGCAGACCGGCTGGGGCCGCACCGGGAAGTTCTGGGCCCAGGAGCATTTCGGGGTGACACCGGACATCCTGGTCACCGCCAAGGGCATCGGATCGGGCTTCCCGCTGTCGGGTATCGCGGCGCCCGCAGCCCTGATGGAGAAGGTCTGGCCGGGGTCGCAAGGTGGAACCTACGGCGCAAATGCCGTAGCGTGCGCGGCGGCCATTGCGACGCTGGACGTCATACAGGACGAGAAGCTGGTCGACAACGCGGCGCGTCGCGGCGCGCAGTTGCAGGAGCGACTGCGGCACACGGCGGACAAGTACGACGCGATCCGTGACGTGCGCGGCCTGGGGCTGCTGGTCGGGAACGAGTTCCGTTCCGCGAGTGGCGATCCCGATGGGAGCACCGCTGCGGCGGTGCAGCAGGAGGCGGCCCGGCGAGGTCTGCTCCTGCTGACCTGTGGACCATCGGGCGAGGTGGTGCGGTTCATTCCGGCCCTCGTCGTGAACGAGAAGGAGGTGGACGAAGCCGCCGAGCTGTGGGCTGCGTCGGTCGACGCGGTCCTTGCGGCCGGCGCACGCTGACGTCCCCGGAGCGGCCTGTTTCGAGCAGGGTCCTGCCGGGAAGTAGCCAGGAGTGCACACCCACCATCAGGAGGAGCACATGCCAGCTCAATCGACCGACAGCGACACGTATGCGAGTCCCGGCGAGCAGCCGGTTGACAACAAGACCCTGAGGCGCGCCGTCGGCGCGTCGATGATCGGTAACGCGACCGAGTGGTACGACTACGGCGTCTACGCCTACCTGGTCGACGAACTCACCACCAACTTCTTCCCGGGCCACTACGGACACCTGGCGACCCTGCTGGTCTACGCCGTGTCGTTCATCCTGCGGCCGCTCGGCGGCGTCGTGTGGGGACCCATCGGCGACCGCATCGGCCGCAACAAGGTGATGGCCCTGACCATCATCATGATGGCCCTGGGAACCTTCCTCGTCGGCTGCATCCCCAGTTACGACGCGATCGGCCTGTGGGCGCCGATCTTCCTGATCCTGCTCCGCGTGGTGCAGGGTTTCTCGACCGGTGGCGAATACGGCGGCGCCGCGACGTTCATGGCCGAGTACGCGCCGGACAAGAAGCGTGGTTTCTGGGGATCGTTCCTGGAGTTCGGCACCCTCGCCGGCTTCAGCGGCGGCATCATCATCACCCTGATCCTGCGGGCGGCACTGTCCCAGCACGACATGAACGTCTGGGGCTGGCGCATCCCGTTCCTCATCGGTCTCCCGCTCGGCCTCGTCGGGCTCTACCTGCGGACCCGGATGGAGGACACGCCCGTCTTCCAGGAACTGCAGGACAAGGACGAGGTGGAGAACGCGGCGGCCGGCGCGTTGAAGAACCTGCTGCGTGAGCACTGGCGGCCGATCCTGAAGCTGTTCGGTCTGGTGATCGCATTGAACATCGCCGACTACACCCTGCTCACCTTCATGCCCACTTACATGAGTGACTCCCTCGGCATCTCGGCCACCCAGTCCGACATCGTGGTGCTGATCGGACAGCTGCTGATGATGGCGCTGATCTGGATCGCGGGTGCGGCGTCCGACCATGTCGGGCGAAAACCCATGTGGTGGTTCTCGCTGACGGCCACCTTCGTGCTGGCGATCCCGTGCTTCTGGCTGATGGGGCAGGGGCTGACCTGGGCGATCATCGGCTTCGCCGTGCTGGGGCTGGTCTTCCTGCCGCAGCTGGGGACGATCTCGGCCACCTTCCCGGCCATGTTCCCGGCGCACGTGCGCTACGCCGGTATGGCGATCGGCTACAACGTCGCCACGGCCGCGTTCGGCGGGACCGTCGCGTCGGTGGACGACGCGCTGGTCAACTCGACCGGCAACCGCTACATGCCGGCGTTCTACATGATGGCGGCGATGATCGTCGGCATGGTCGCGCTGATCTTCGTGCCGGAGACGGCCGGTATGTCGCTGCGCGGTCGCGGTGTCCCCGGTGAGGACGAACCGCCGCAGGAGAAGCCGCGGGACCACTCGGGTATCCACAACGTGTCCGGGATCCACGACGTGTCACGGGAGTTCGGGGCCAGGCGCAGACGCTGACCCGGTCGTGTCGCTGCCGTCATACATCCCGGGGTGGCGCCTCCTGGGCGCCGCCCCGCGTGGTTCCGAGGATGAGCACGCTGGCGACCACCACGAACAGCATCCCGAGCAGTTTGATGCCGGACAGCCGCTGGCCCAGCACGACCAGGCCGGCGCCAGCCGCGACGACCGGCTCGAGCGACAGCAGGATGCCGAACACGTTCGGGGGCAACCGGCGCAACGCGACGAGCTCCAGCGAGTAGGGCACGACCGACGACAGCACGGCGATGCCGGCGCCCTTGACGAGCGCCTCGCCGTGCACCAGGGATCCGCCCGCCTCGAACGCGCCGAGCGGTAGCACGACGACCGAGGCGAGCAGCATGGCGATCGCGAGCCCGTCGACCCCGGAGAAGTGCCGCCCGGTGCGCCGGGAGGTGAGGATGTATGTCGCCCAGCACGCTCCCGCCGCCAGCGCGAGCAGGATGCCCACCAGGTCGAGGTCACGAAGCGGGGTGTTCGCCGCGCCCGAGACCAGCACGACACCGGCAGCCGCGAGCAGGATCGCGAGGAAGTCGCGCACGTGCCGCGACAGAACCGCCGACAACACCAGCGGGCCGATGAATTCGATCGTGACGGCGACCCCGATCGGCAGTCGCCGCAGCGAACCGTAGAAGGCCAGGTTCATGGCGCCCAGGGTGGCCCCGTAGGCCGCGACGGCCAGCCAGTCGGCGCGGGTGCGACCGCGCAGCGACGGGCGGACCCACGGCCACATCAGCAGGGTCGCGAGCCCCAGCCGGAGCGCGACCGAACCGGCGACCCCGACGAGGGGCAGCAGCGTCACGGCCAGCGCGCCGCCGAACTGAACCGACACGATGCTGCCCAGGACGAGCAACGGCGCGGGGACTGTCCCCGCGCCGCGCCTCATGCCCGCGATTATTGCAGTTGGCGGATCCGCCCGATCACGGTCAGGGTCTCCTGGCGATGCGCGGGCATGTCCTCCTCCACGACGACCTCACCGGTGGACGGCGAGTGCAGGATCCGTCCGGGGCCGGTGACGATCCCGACGTGGTGGATCGCCTTACCGGGGTGTGCGAAGAAGTACAGGTCGCCCGGTCGCGCCTGGTCGAGCGGCACGTCCTCGCACGCGCGGTACTGGTCGCCGCCGTCGCGCGCGAAGATCACCCCGAGGCGGCGCAGCGCGTGGTGGACCAGGCCGGAGCAGTCCAGCCCGGCGGGGGAGATGCCGCCCCAGAGGTAGGGCAGGCCGACGTGCCGGCGTGCCTCGGAGAGGAAGTTGTCGACCGTGGGTGCGACGCCGGTGTCGGGTAGCCGGTCGAGGGGCGCTTCGGCCACCGGTCGCAGGTGGGCGGTGCGGACATGGCCGGGGTAACCGGTCTCGCTGTCGTCATACGGCTGCCACGGTGCGGTCACCCTGGTCCAGCCGTCCTCGTCCGCGCCGATCACGAGGACCGGCTCGCCCTCCAGGAGCTCGGAGTCGAAGCGGTCGAAGAGGCCGAGGCGGCCCGCCTCGAGCGTCGGTTGTGCGTCCATGTCGGCGAGCCAGCGGCGGTGGTCGGGATGGTCGGCGATGACGGGCGCGTCAATCGGTCGCGGGGAGCCGGGCGACGGCCACAGCCCGGTGACCGCTACGTTCACAATTGCCAGCTGTGCGGCTTCCTCGTCAATGATCACCACCCCATCCAACACTGCGGCGCGCGGGTTCACCAGCCGCGGTCCCGCCATTGCGCCAGATGCGGTCGTTCGGCCCCGAGGGTGGTGTCGTCGCCGTGTCCGGGGTAAACCCAGGTCTGGTCGCCATACCGACCGAAAACGCGCTGCTCGACATCGTCGATCAGCTGCGGAAACGACTGGTAGTCGGCGTGATTGGTCGCGCCGACGCCACCGGGGAACAGCGAGTCACCGGTGAACAGATGGGTGAAGCCGTCGGTCCCGGTGAAGGAGAACGCGACGGAGCCGGGCGTGTGCCCGCGCAACGCCACGACGTCGAGCGTCAGGTCACCGACCCGGACCGTGTCGCCGTCGGCCAGCCGCACCTCGGCCGCGACGGGCAACTCGTCCGCATCGTCCGCCCCCGCGAGGGTGCGGGCTCCGGTAGCGCTCACCGCGTCCTGCAGCGCGCGGACGTGGTCCCAGTGCCGGTGGGTGGTCGCGATCTGGGTGACCCGGCCGCCGTCCGCGTCGATCATGTCCCGGATCGCGGGCCAGTCGTCGGCGGCGTCGATGAGCAGTGCCTCGCCGGTCACCGCATCGGTGACCAGGTAGACGTTGTTGTGCATGTCGGAGACGCTGATCTTGCTGATCCGTGCCAGGCCCGTATCACGTGTCGCAGGGGCATCACCAGGTGTCACATGTCCGTCGTAGCTCATGGGTTTCTCCTCGGTGGTGATCGGATTCGGGGTTGTCGGTGGCGCGACCTAGCATTGAGCCCGTGCCAACGCCTCCGTCATCCACCGTGCCATCAGGTCGGGGCCACGACCACCTCCGGGTGCGTGGTGCTCGCGAGCACAACCTCCAGGACATCTCGATCGACATCCCGCGTGACGCGCTCGTGGTCTTCACCGGGCTGTCCGGTTCGGGCAAGTCGTCGCTGGCCTTCGACACCATCTTCGCCGAAGGGCAACGCAGGTATGTCGAGTCGCTGTCGGCCTACGCACGGCAGTTCCTCGGCCAGATGGACAAGCCGGACGTCGACTTCATCGAGGGCCTGTCCCCGGCGGTGTCCATCGACCAGAAGTCGACCAACCGCAACCCGCGGTCGACCGTCGGCACCATCACCGAGGTCTACGACTACCTGCGCCTGCTGTTCGCCCGCGCGGGCCGTCCGCACTGCCCGGTCTGCGGCGAGCCGGTCGGCCGGCAGACACCGCAGCAGATCGTCGACCAGCTGCTCGCCCTGCCCGACCGGACCCGCTACCAGGTGCTGGCACCGGTCGTGCGGGCACGCAAGGGCGAATACCTCGAGTTGTTCCCCGAGTTGCAGGCCAAGGGCTACTCCCGTGCTCGCGTCGACGGTGAGGTGGTCACGCTGACCGAGCCGCCGAAGCTCGCCAAGCAGAAGAAGCACACCATCGAGGTCGTCGTCGACCGGCTGGTGGCCAAGGAGGGCGACACCTCCGGCAAGCAGCGCATCACCGACTCGGTCGAGACGGCGCTCGGGCTGGCCGGTGGTGTGATGATCGCCGACCTGGTCGACCTGGACCCGGGCGACCCCGGGCGGGAGCGGCGCTTCTCCGAGAAGATGGCCTGCCCCAACGAGCACCCGCTGACGATGGACGAGATCGAGCCCCGGTCGTTCTCGTTCAACAGCCCGTTCGGGGCGTGTCCGACCTGCACCGGCATCGGCACCGAGCTGGAGGTCGATGTCGACCTGGTGATCCCCGACCAGGACAAGTCGATCCGGGAGGGCGCGATCCTGCCGTGGGCGCAGGGTGCCCAGTCCACCGACTACTTCCTGCGGGTGATCGGTGCGCTCGCCGAGGAGCAGAAGTTCAGTCTCGACGTGCCGTGGCGGGCGCTGCCGGAGCGTGCCAAGGAGGCGCTGCTGCACGGCCGGAACCACAAGGTGCATGTCAAGTACCGCAACCGCTACGGCCGGGAGCGCAGCTACTCGACGGGCTTCGAGGGCGTCATACCCTTCATCAAGCGGCGGCACGAGGAAACCGAGTCGGACTGGAGCCGGGACCGCTACGAGGGCTACATGCGCGAGGTGCCCTGCCCGGTCTGCCGCGGTGCCCGGCTCAAGCCGGAGTCGCTCGCGGTCACCATCGGCGGTCGTTCCATCGCCGAGGTGTGCGCACTGCCGATCTCCGAGTCGGCCGGCTTCCTGGGGGGCGTCGACTTCACCCCGCGGGAGCGGCAGATCGCCGAGCGGGTGATCCGCGAGGTCGACGCGCGGCTCGGCTTCCTGCTCGACGTCGGCCTCGACTACCTGTCGCTCGACCGACCCGCCGCGACGTTGTCCGGCGGTGAGGCGCAGCGCATCCGGCTGGCCACCCAGATCGGTTCCGGCCTGGTCGGTGTGCTCTACGTGCTCGACGAGCCATCGATCGGGTTGCACCAGCGCGACAACCACCGGCTGATCGAGACGCTGACCCGGTTGCGCGACCTGGGCAACACGCTGATCGTCGTCGAGCACGACGAGGACACCATCGCCACCGCCGACTGGGTCGTCGACATCGGCCCGGGCGCAGG
>Ga0164242_10009013_pt1 | contig 10803 bp, 9 predicted proteins | sample OricomgcompostMG_FD_108783 | JGI IMG/M metagenome (GOLD analysis project Ga0164242, IMG submission 108783) | Miracle-Growth compost microbial communities from Emeryville, California, USA - Original compost - Miracle growth compost (MG) ... | reverse complement strand
TCTGGCTCGGGTCCGGCCTCGGGAAGTGCTTTGTTGGGCTCGTCTTGTTCAGCTGACGTGGAATCTATGGCCGGAAGCGGTACTGACTCTGCGGTGGTATCTTGGTCTGGCTGCGTCTCGGCACTCTCCAGGGAATCCGAGGTGGATAACGTGTCGTAGTTAGGCTCAGAATCATCCTGGTGAGTTGGCCCAGCTGTCTTATTTTGGAGGTCTTCTGCTGTTGACGCGGCGTCCTCATCAAGTCCAACAGAGAGTTCTCTCTCATCTCCCGCATTGCTCTTAGAAACCAATGCTGCACCTTCCTCGGAGTCTGATAACGAGGCGTCATCATCTCCTTCGTATACCATATGTGTTGCTGGTTCAGAGAGTTCTTGAGTTACATCATGGGAAAGCGGGCTTGGTTCTAAACCAGGAGCACCCTCTTGCATTGGAGAATGATTAAGAGGCGGACCGTCTTCGACCGAAGGTATGTTCTCGACCACGCCGATGGCTTTTCCACGGGGAAGCTCGAGAGCAAACATCGTCTCCTCTGTCTGTGGAGCTTCAATCTCGATCCCATCCGGCAAAACTTCGTCCTCAGCATCCTCAGGAGGGATTGAACTGTTCGAGGATTCGGTAATCTGATATCCAAGTATCCGTGGAGATCTGGGTGCCGCCTCGGCTATAGAATCAAGGGTCTCCCCTTGAAGCGAGCCCATGAGGCTATTGGCTGGCAGCGGATCGCCGGAGTGTGCAATTAAACTTGGCTCAGCTACCTCCGGGAAGTCAACCGGGGGTAGAGACCCGGGGGCTTTGCCTGCTTCAGCTAGTTCACCATAATCTTGATGGGGTAAATGTCCTGGGACTGTGTGTTCAATCCCGGCCTCAAATGCAGGGCTGTCAGTTCCGTGCGTCATCGTCCCAGGAATAGCTTCCACGGCCTCGTTCTCCAGGGTCGCAGCACCGTGCGTCATCGTTCCCGGAATGGCCTCATTCCCAGACATATCAAATTGTGTGTCGTGATGATGTATCTCCTCGGTGGCAATTGGCTCCCCAGGAATCATATGATTCGCGGAACGAGTTATCGCTTCGCCTTCGTCCTCCTCAGAATCAGGGGAGGCTTGGTAGTCCTCGTCGCCAGAGAGGATACTACCCTCGGCAATTTCGTGCTCAGGTTCTTCCTCAACCCCTCTTTCGCCCGGAGCTAGTTCTCGAACATGCAAGTCTATATCATTAGCAATCGTAGTTGTACCCGCGCCGATCTTGACAACTGGAAGAGGTTCGTGTTCCTGCTCGATCGAATCCTCTTCCAGGACTTCCCCTTCTGGAGCATCGGGCCTTGGTGGTGACTCGGGGACGGATGCAAAAGCCTCCTCCACAGGATAACTGCCAGGGGTGGATTCCCTCCGGTCGTTGTCCACATCGAATATGTCTGCCGGATGCACTCCGCCGTTCGGCATGCTATTTCTCAGGTCCGATTGGCTGCGGACGAGACTGCGCATGGTCTTTCCCCAGGATCCGAAAAGGGACTTGTGTTGGGGTGTCTCGCCTTCCGATGTGGAAACCTTGGCCGGATGGTAGAGGTCGTCATTTTCGGGCTCAATATTCCGATCTTGTTCTTGTTGTGGAGGGTCCCGTGCGACTAGGGTCGCCGTGGCGGTATATTCCTCTTCCACCTCGGTGAGTGCGGGCTCCACCGAGTCCCGTTCCGTAGACTCACCCGCATCGTTCCTTGGTCGCGAGTGGCTATCTTCATTCCCAGACTCGCCAACGACCGTGCCATCCCGGGACTCAGCCGCCTCCACCGGCTGCCTCCCACCCCATGGCACGTCGCCGGTTTCCTCAGGAGCCTTGACATCAAGGTTACCGAAACGTTCTTCAGCCAGAGTAGGCGCCAGTGGCTTACTTTCAGCGGCCACGACGGGCGGAGCGAATGCGCCAGTGCGCGTGCTCCTCCTCCGCTTCGGGGCGGATGGAAGAGGGATCTTGAGCTGCTCGTCGATAAGACGATTGAGCTCCTGCGGGAATCATGTGGTGTCAGCGCAATACCTTGGTAGGGGGAGTGATTGTAGCTTAGTCGCTGCTACTGGCATGAAACTCACCTTTCGTCTCTCTTCGAGTAGCCTCAACGACTCTCTACCCTCCTCGAGCATGCGCTGCGCCTCTTCTTCAACCGTGCCCATCTTCTCGTCTGTCTCCAGTTCCACGCCCCGAGCCTCTTCATCCAGTCGATTGCGCCGCTCGTCGTCCTCCCTACGCTCCGCCTCGGCGAGCTCCTCATCTTCTGCCCGTCTCCTGCGCTCACGCTCTTCATCCTCCCGCCTCCGGCGCTCGGCGATCTCCTCTCGCTGGGTGCTGCGCCGCCGTGAGAGCACATCCGTCTCCTCCGCGAAGACTGCGTTCAGCGATGAGATGGTGAGGTCGCGTTGCCGCTCGAGGTCGTCAAGGCGAGCATCGTGGGTAGTAGTATTAAGTGAGGCAATGGTGCTATGGATGGTGGAGAGGGTGTCGTTCATCTGCGAGACAAGGGCGGGGACATCCATCGTGATGGCGGGGTAGCTGGCAGTGCGCCGGTCCGTCGGGGAAGGGTAGGAAGAGGGAATTAAGAGATAGATGGAAGGTAACGATGGAAGCTAGGGGGGAAGCGTAACGAAAGAGAAAAAATGGTGTTGAGCATCTACTAAGCAACGTGAGAAGAGAGTGTGATTCAGAGAATGATCTCGATCCACGACCGAGGTGTTGCAAGCTCTTGCTTCCTACCCCTACCATAGAGTGAAACGAGTAGCTAGCTCGGGGATGGTTTCCAGGAAAAGCGAAGGGACGAACTTAACGAGAGAAGCTTTAATGCCCGTCGGGAGAGGAGCTCAACAGAAAAGCCAGGAAACCAAGCAAGGAGGCGAACGGTAGCGGCACGGGCTAGGAAGGAGGCCCCTTGCACGAGAGTACGAGGTAAGACAGGCGTGAACGACAAGAGCAACGAGACGACATTTCACCTACCACTCCACGGCTTGGTCTCGGCGTCGGGGACGACGCATCATAGGATAGCGACGGGCCCGCAGTGGGAACCGTTCAATGCGGTCCAGGGTGCCAGACATCGACCACCGTTATGGCAGCGGCACCCGAAGCAGAGGATCAGCAATGCGTGAAGCATCGAGACAGCCGATTGGAGGTCGGAAACGCCAGGATAGGCTGAATCCAGAGAGCTGAGCAGCATTGGAAGTGGACATCATTGGCCTCGAGTCGCCGGGAGGGGAGCTTTCGCGCATTGCATTGCCGGGTGTTCTTCTGGAAGAGTGATGATACGCGGATTTAGATGCACAGCGTCGATTACACTTGCAGGAGAGGACAGGATGAGCGGTTGCTCGCCGTCACTTGCGCAAAGCGCTTCCGTCAACGACGTCGTCACGGAACCGGGAAGCTTTCATCAAAAACCTAGAGGGGCCAAGCTGAGGGTACAGCATCGTTGGTTGCAATTGCCAACCTCGTGCCTCGCATTATTACCATGACCTCCCCCGTGCTTTCGTGTTCTCGCAGGCATCGTTGATGCCAAGTCGTCAGCTTGGGTGCATAAATCTCGCTGCTTTGGATGGGAGTGAAATTGATGCCGTGTGTTTCAGACCCTCGTGAGGCGCTAGCCGCTTACGGTTAAGCAGGGGTGAGAAATGCCGACAGCTGGCAAAGCTGCTTGGCAGCTGAGAATTGAGGAAACCATACGGTTGGTACGGAGAGCTTCGAGTCACGAACTATTGCACTCTATAGGGACCGTGGGTGGTTTTACTTTAGGCTTGTTCTATATCTAACTGCACGACTCGTGTGTCGTGGTAGGAGGTGTGTATATACGAATGCAACAAATCGCTGCCTGGTGCAGCCAGGAGACCAAAAACTAGATAGATCAATCCGAGCCGAAGTCGCTACAGGGCAGGGGTGAAGATGCCGGGACGTCGTTGCAGTGGAGGAGCAACGACTGGATAGAATGAAGAAGGGAATAGATGCAACACAACAGGATACACCAGCCGAATATGGCGGGAGTACGCACTCAGTCCCCATGAGCTCTCGTTCGCTAGCTCATATCCGTCCTGTTCCTGCCTTGGTGGCACGCGCCGACCTCCGCTTGTACTGCTCGCGGAAGTTGTAACGGTCGTAGGTACCCATACCGTAGGCGGCAAGGCCGACAGCCAGCCACACGGACATGACGACTAGGCCAACGGGAAAGACCAAGATCTGGATACCGGGGAGCACGAAGGCGGTGGTGCCGTTCTTCATGCTGGCCACCTCCCGCATGACGGCGAGGTTGGCGAGGTTGAAGTCGCTCATGATGATGCTCTGCGAGAAGACGCCCGCGACGAAGGCGGCCTCGTTGGAGGACACGTTAGTGCTGATGGTCTGGCCGTTGCCGCCGTCGGCGCTGAGGGTCACGATGGGCATGACGAGCGCTTCGAGTTGGCCCCTTTCAAACACACAAGATTAGTCAAACCGTCCGTACGTGTCAGTTAGCTGTGAAATATCCAGAAACGTACATGCTCAGAGGTGTCTTCATCTGGTCGGCGTCAATCTGTCCAACGAACAGATAGGTCTGAAGGTGCTGCAGATTTGGGTTGGTCGTGACGTTGGCGGCGGCGTCTTGCCTCCGTCCCACGGTCCTGCTCCCCATCTTGGCGGCCGTTGTGGCGCTCACCGCCGACACCGACGCCCCCCTGTAGGTCAAGGCTACTTCGATATTCTGCGGTGCGATGCCCGTGAAGGCGCCCGTCGGGGCTGATATCCGGAAGAGCCTCAGATCGGCCTTGAAGGTGCCGGTGATGTTGTTAAGGAGCGGGAGGTTGTAGCAAATACAGGTACCCGAGGGATTTGACGCCTCGGGAAGGGCCGAGAGTGCAGCCGTGCATGCTACTGTCGCCTGCTCGTCCCACGCGGTCATGTTGATGGTGCCGTCGGGGTTGAAAACAACATCGCTGGTCGTGTTGAGGTCGACACCTTGGCTTTGCCGCGACTCGATAAACCCTCGCGCCCTCAAGGTAGCGCCCGCGATCTCGTGTAATCGTCGCTCGACGGACGGGCTGTCGCGGGTCATCCCTTCCGCTATCAGCGCCCCGATTCCCGCATGTGCTCCAGCCGCCAGGAGCGACGTCCCCAGTACTGTCCGCAGAAACATGTTTGCTTTGTTGGTATTCCCCCTCTTTCACGCCAAGCGTATTACACAAAAGTTACCAAAGTTGTGAGATCGAGATGTCGCCCAAGTATATTAATCTGTATTCCGTCCGGCGGGAGTCGAATGCGAAAAAGGGAAAAGAGGACGATCAATAAATAATACCACGACTGCCGAGCCAAGTTGCCAACGAATCCCTCCTTCTCTTTCCAGTTCGTCGCGGGAGGTCGAAGTCGGTAGCAGTCGATTAGAGAGTCGTCGAAGAGAGTGTGAGAAGAGAAGGGACCTGCCCGTCGGAGGGGAGGAGGGCCGCGTTCAAGTTCTCGGCCTCGGTGAGGATGAGGATCGGAGGTATGAGGAAGGCGAGAGAGTGAAGCAGCGGAGGGGGGAGAAGGAGACAGTCGGGACGGAAGAACAAAAGCAGGTGATTAAGCAACAATAAACGAAAGCCGAACGGATGGGCCAAGAGGGGGCTAGAAGCAGAAGCGCAGGGTTCCAATGCGACTCGAATCGTTTACCAGCTCGCGGTCAGGTCCCGGGGGGGGCAGAGTGGTCTGATTGTGCAGTGCGAGACCCATGCTTTGGCGAATCGCAAGAGAAGGGTTCATGGGGCAGAAACTGGCTGGTGCAAGACTTGACAGGGAGGGGGATCTCGAAAGCCAAGACGCGGTTTGAGTTGTAGCATGGGGCCCTGCTAAACTAGCTTGCTGGCACTGGCCGAGCGAGGGAAGTTAGTGCGACTAGGTAAGGGCCTATCATCCATGATACAGATGCTCCGACAGCAGCCCAGCAGGAAGCCAATGAGAAGACTTGGCTCGGCGCAGGTCGAGTGGCAGAATGGAGGGAAGTATGGGGAATGGCGTGGTGTCCCATTGCCAATGGAAGGGTCTGACACGGAGATTGTGTTGCGCTTCGAGGGAGGGCCTTCAGCGGCGGTCAAGCGAGGACCCCCGTCCAAGGACGAAGCGGCGTTGTCGGATCGCCAGGCGATGCTACATGCGAGGTTAGAGACGAGGTCGAGCGCCTCAACCAAAGACCAGGATCTGAGGCGGAGGCTGTTGCACAATGAATGTGGAGCTGTGATTGGTCTCGCTTAGTCCCGGAGCTAGGACCAGGGGTTGCGACGAGACCTGACCCTGACATCTCACTGGCTACGTACACGTACTTGTGGCTCGTGCTCCAGCGCTGGACTCTTCGCCGTCGCAGCCAATACTTACCAAAAACACGAGAAGTTTGCTCTCACAGATTGAGTAATGATGAGGTAGCTTCTCGACCCGTCGCGAAGCCGCGAAACTTACCCAAGATGGCCCTGAAGCTCGACTCAACTGGTGTTGAGTGTTGACTGCCCCGCCATGGATGTTCCAAAATAGCCATAACAATTGCCCGACGCCACTAACAAATTTCGATCCATTTCTGAGACAAGGGGTTCCATCCAAGCGTTCCCCAGTGGTAGTGGCTGCACCCCCTATCCAGTCGGGGGGGGGGTCTAGCCGCTTTGGGGGGCTTGAGGCTGCGAGATGGAAGCTCTCAGCCAATTGTTCGCCTTCCCCTGGACCTGGATGCAGCGTGTGTCCATCCAAGGGTTCGTCATGTCGGTCACCCGTCCGCACCGGACCCTCTGTGGCGGCCATTTGTTTGGTCACCCAGGCAATTCGAAGTCAATTGTTTGGGCCTCAAGCATCCCTCAATCTTGCTCCACGCATATCGTGCATCAGGATTCCCGTTCCTGCAGCATGCAAGGCGCTCTTGGCGACGGCCAGCCAGGTACCGGAGTCTGCCGGCTGGTGGTGGTCTCTCGTCAAGTCGCTGGTCTCATGAGTTCACGGTTGCGATCGCCGCGATTTCCAGTGATCGTCGCTCTGTTTCTCGAGACAACCAGTCACCACCGCCATCATTGCCGCCGTCTGGTTCACGCGATCTATAATTATCATGACCAGCCCAAGGACCCTCAAACCCCGCGGCTAGAACTCTCAAGGTTTCCTACGGCAGGTTGTTTCCTTCCCTGGTGAAGACCCCTCCACGAACCCCTCACAGATGACCCTGGTGGGGGGTTAACCAGGCTAGTGGTCTGCATGGCAGCACCCCCCTTCTCATTTCATACCGGCCACACTCATGGGAAGCACGAGAGGTGGTATTGAGAACTGTGGCCGCTCTTCGAATAATCCTTGTTGCCCGTATTATTATCTTGTCGCTATCGAGGGTACCCTTTGACCCCACCCATGTATATGTATGCGTATGCAGTCCCATCATCATCGTCTTGTCGTACAGACGTCTTAGCCAAACCAAATACACGCGAGACCGGCTCGCTCGCCTACGAGAAAGAACTCGTAACCGCAGCAAATAAAACCACACGCACTCCCATGAACATGTTCCCATCGTTGCCGGGCTTGAGGGTGCGTAATGCGGTCCCCAGACGCGTCATCAATCCTGGCTACAGCGCAGGTCCTGCAATGGCCCTCCCCAGGAATGCAACGCCTCGCTCGGGTCAGTCGCCATCTTTGGCGTTCCCCGTCCCACCTATAGGATGTAGAGGTCGCGGAGCGTGAAGAGCGCCGCACAGCCCACCGCACCCAACGCCCAGCTAGGCAGCGCTGGCACCACTAGGCCTGAGCCGTTATCCTTCGGGTTGCTGTTCGACCCAGATCCTGAGCCGTCACCGTCTGGCGAACCCGTCACCTGACTCCCATCCCCACCTTCACCAGCCAGGCTCCCCTTCACCAGCGGCATCAGGCCGCCGTCCACGTACTCAGGCGACCTCCAGTCAGACCAGTCGTGAGTCAGTAAACCCCACGGCTCGTCGCTGTCCTGCGCGCCCTCGCGCAGGTAGTAGCTCCCCGCCAACACCCATATTGTCCATCCGGCCCTCTGTGCCTGCAGAAACTTCGCGATGCACGACGCGTACTCGCCCTTCCATGTTGTTGCGTCCTGTGGGAATCCGAACTCGGTCATTATGACGGGGAACTGGTTCTTCGCCGAGGAAGAGAGCCCCGAGAACCCGGCATCGAGTAGCTTGTTGCTTAGCTGGGTGCAGTTATCCGTCGCGTACGTGAACTCGTAATTGTGCAACTCAAGCACCAACCTGTTCGCAAACCCGTCGAAGTCGTCAAGACTAAACTTGTCCGTCCCCGGCGTGAGCGCCGTGCCCTGCACAACGGCGCCTAGGTCGACATCCGAGTTGAGTCCGGACAGGAAGACGAGAACGTCGGGGTTTGCCGAGTTGATGGCCGACGCGCCGTCTTTGACGTATCGGTACCAGGTTTCCCAGTTGTACGTCTCCCGGTACAAAGTCGCATCGAGCAGCGGCTGGCGCAGCTCGTTGCGTAGGGACATGGACATCAGGTTCGGCCATGATTTTCCCTAGGCCTTTCTGTCAGCTAGGTTACTTCGTTTGCACATCCAGATGCAAATAGAGGGGTGGTGGGTTTACGTGATTTGCCATGTAGGAGAGGCCCCGAGTCCAGTTGGCCGCTGAGAAGTACAGATCTCCCCACCACGCATTTCCGTCGATAGGAGTGCAACACCAACCGGCCCGCGAGACGTGGTTATCCAGGTGGACGTATATCTCTTGCTTCGCGCACTCGGCCGCGATGGCGTCAAAGACCTGCCGCCTGTCAGCATCCGCAGCATCGACAACTATGAAAATGCAGTAATCTCTACCTGCAGCCGCGTTGTCGTAGAATCAAACGACGGGTTGTTAGCGATGACCTCGTCATAGACCGCGCTGCCTTTCTCCTTGCCCAAGGCATCGACGAACGCGGTCTGGATTGAAATATCGTCGCCTCCGTTGTCCTCAACCTGGTCGATCATCTCTATCGCATATGTCAACCGAATCACATTCATCCCGAGGCTCTTGATCTTCCCAACGATAGTCGCGATGGATTGATGCTGCAGGCCTTCGGGAACCATCGTCTCCCCATGTCCAGGCCAGTTTACGCCCACATAGGTCACATTCGACCCGCCTGCGTCTGCGATCCATCGACCGGAAGTGACGAATGGCCCATTAGGCCATGCTGCTCTCGGGTGCTCAGCCGCGATGGCCTGGGATGCGATTGCTGTGCCGCACACGAGCGTCGTGAGCTGCCTGAGGCCAACCATGGTAACGATTGATTGAGCAACGAAATTGTTGGCAGAGCAGCATTAGATTTACCCCGCAGGAATGCACTGCAGGAATGTGGGGGGGCTGAGCTGCACATGTCTAAAGTTGCCGAATGAAAACCTGAAATAAAATCGTTTCAAAGCTACTGCAGCGCGATGGCTAATGCAATAGTTGTAAATAAATACATGAAAGTCCTCGAGTCGGCAAATGGTCTCCCCGGCGTCCCCCGACTGCTCGCGTCTGACCCCAACCCGGTTCTACCGCCCTGGCTACCCCCCGAAGACGACGACGAGGCTTGGTTTCCCGACGCTGCGGCCAGCGTGGGGATCATTGCCACAATCGTGAGGTCCATCGCTGCCGTCGTGGCGGACGGTGCGTAGGTTGTCGAGGAGAAGGCACAATCAGCCATGATCTCATTTACGTCGTCCACTACGAGATGAAATGTCAGCCCTCCGTCTAGAAAATGGCGGTTATCAACCTGAATTCCTCACCTGCGTCAGGACCGCCGTGCTGCGCGAGGCAGCTGGCACATAACCCCGTCACGCCTTCGACGTCGAAGCTCGTGTTCCGACACATGCAGAACCGCTCTGCTTGATCCTTCGCCGAATCATCTCGTTTCCTCCTATGAGGTGAACCTGCAGTCGCCCGCGGTGGAGCGTATGTAGTCGCCGTGACCAGGTAGTTATGCCTTTGTTGTTGCGCCAGCTCCTGTTGCTCGAGTTTTTCCTCCTCCGCATCGTCGAGTTCGACGTCACAGGCGTTGCTCAGCATGACAACTGGGGTACAGATAGTGATGCATGCTGCGGGCACATCTTTAGCGTCGAGCTCCTCGGCAATGGTCGGTAAGACGGCGGATACGAGGAGGAGAGGTGCTATTAGGGACCACATCTCGAATCTAAGATTCGAGGTTGTGTTGGCCAATATCCAAAAGATCCGGACGTAATCTTCAATTATTGGCAATGCTCTCGAACTTTGTGAGAGTCTGGGATGTCGGAACCTTATCAACGATCGGCGCGAGTGCATCCATGCGTGAGTGTGCGCTACTTGTGGACCTCGCCATGAAACGCAAAAAAGGGTGATCATGAAACCAGCGCCCAAACCACCAACTAACCCCCTTCTTGGCAGCCCACGCCCTTTTTTTTTGTTTCGCCCTCAACGATTTTCCGCGTAGGGAGTTTCTTGTTCCCAAAATAGCCGGCGGTTCAGGGTTCTAGAAGATTCGTGCTATTCTAAGCTATGGCAAATGTTTCAATGAGGCGAACAGCGATCTCCAAGCGCCACCGTAAAAGGCAGGGTGGCTACGTGGTCTTGGAACTTATCTCGGGTTGTTGATTATTCTTCGAACAAAAATTCTAGAAAATGGCTGCCATCAAGATTCGCCACAATAGGGAATAGCTATATCCTGAAAAAGACACACTGCCAAGCGGTTGACACAAGAAGTGGTGCACGGGTTACCCCACTTACTAACTACCTTAAGTCACTCCTTAACAACGTCAACAAGGCCAAGTAAACAAGCCATTTCTTCCATTTACAACCATCAAAATGGGCCAATTTGACACTCCTCCAAAGGCCCGAATTCAAG
>Ga0164242_10009012_pt1 | contig 10804 bp, 10 predicted proteins | sample OricomgcompostMG_FD_108783 | JGI IMG/M metagenome (GOLD analysis project Ga0164242, IMG submission 108783) | Miracle-Growth compost microbial communities from Emeryville, California, USA - Original compost - Miracle growth compost (MG) ... | reverse complement strand
GAGCTTTACAAAGCAACCTTTGAGGGAGAAAAAAAGTTGGTTTAACCAGCTTTTACCTTCTCTATTATTTTTTTTAGTTTATCTCCTGTAAGTGGTTTAGCAAAATATTCATCTACCCCCAAGTCAAGCATTTGTTGTTTTATTGCGGGATTTACATTGGAAGTTAAAATGACAATGCGGCTTTTGCGTTGCCTGCTACTGTTTATTTTGTTAAAAAATTCTAAAAACTCATTCCCCTGCATCTCGGGCATGTGGTAGTCTAAAATAATAAGATCAGGGAAATTATAATCATAAGGTAAGCCATGTTTTGTGAGATAAAGTAAGGCTTCCTCTCCATTATGCGCAATTTTTACCTTTTTGGCTATTTCCAGTTTATTGATCAATTTTTCATTTAGGTAATTATTTACCGGATCATCATCCACCAATAAAACACAGTTTAACATCCCCTATCTCCCAATTTCCTAATTCCCCTATTACTCTATATTTAACCAACAAAAAAAATAAATGGTTTAGGATAAATTAAAAAAATAAAGTGTTTTTTAGGCTTTAACATCTATGTAATGAAAACGGGTTTTTAAAAGATCTACCACTTTTTCCTTGGTGAGTGGTTTATTAATGAAATCTGTATTACCCGACCCTTTGAGATTTTCAATATCATTTAAGTTGGTAGATGTTGTAAGAACAACAATTACTACATCCTCTTTGCCGGGAAAATCCATCTTTTTGAATTCATTTAAAAACTCAAAGCCGTCCATCACCGGCATATTAATATCCAAAAAAATAAGCTTAGGGGCATTTTCGGGAGCGCTAGCAACGGTTTCTTTAATAAAGGAAATTCCTTCATAACCATTAAGCGTAATTTTAATTTGTTCCGCTATATCCAGTTTCTTTAGTAGTCTCTCATTGATAAAATTGGTAATACTATCATCTTCTACCAGTAAAATTGAATTTAACTTATTCATGTTAACAAAAGGGAAAGCGTGTTTTTCCTTCTAAATAACCAATATTTATACCAAAATGTTCATTTGGTTAAACAGCCATTATTTTTTTAGGACACGCTTGTTTAAAACTTCATTTAATTTTTCTACAGAAAAAGGTTTCTCTATAATTTCTGCATAACCAAGGGCATTAAGCCTTTCTCTTTGAGCGTTATTAATCAGTGCCGTTAAAAGTATTATTCTAATATCTTTTTCAAGCATCATTTTTTTAAAATATTTAAGAAATTCTACTCCATCCATTTCCGGCATGTTTATGTCAAGAAGAATTAATTGGGGTCTTTTATTGGCAGGTTCCGCCAAGTAGGTAAGAGCTTCTTCGCCATTTTTAACTGCTTTAACTGTTTTGGCAATTTTTGAATTTTTTATTTGCCGCTCTGTTAAATAGTTGGTTACATAATCATCATCTATTAATAAAATAGTATCGAAAAACTGCATCATTTAAGGATTAAGCGTGTCTCTTTCAGGAATAACCTAATTGTTATCAAAAAGTTTCAGCAAACTCATTAACGTTTCTTCCCGTAATGGTTTTACGGTAAAATACTTAAATCCAGCTAATTTAAACAATTCAAGATCTTGATGATTGAGAGAAGTAGTATAAATGACGATTTTGGTTTTGCTTTCATCCCTATTATACTTTTGGAATGTCTCAATAAATTCAATACCGTCTAATACCGGCATGTTTATATCAAGAAAAATAAGTTCGGGAACTGCTTTTGTCTCTTGTAAATAATTCAAGGCTTCGTCTCCATTCCTGGAAATCGTTATATTTTTGCAGATTTTATGCTTATTTAAAAGATGGTCGGCAATAAAATTACTTATATAGTCATCATCAATAAGCAAGACATTCTTAAATCTGTATTTGGGTGTATTGTCAGGCAAGATTGCTTCTTATTTAGAAAGTACTTTAATCAATTTAATATACGGTTGTTTTTCTTTTCCAACGACCCCTTGAAATTCTTGGTTTATGTTCATTATCAAAAAAATAAGCCCATTATAAAACATTTCAACGAATATTCATTGAAATAAATTTTGTGAATATTCAAAAAAATCCCCAAAAAACGAAAGAAGACCCCTATAAAAAACAGTATGTTCTATCAGAAGTTTCTATTTTAGTGGTTTATTTTTATAAAATGAAAGGTACTTACACACTAATTTTTATCGGAGGCATTGCTCTTTTAACCTTATTGGTTGTTTTAGCTCTTTATCAGATTTCATCAACGCATGCTTATTCCGATGTAGACAGAACCTTTCGTTGGCTTACCGGAGCTATTACTTTTTGTAATTTTTCTATTACTACCCTTCTTTTGGTAATGGCACATCTCCTTATTTATCGAAAAGGAATAAGAGGGGCACAGGTATACATTCTTATTGCTCTGCCTTATGTTTTTTTCATACTATTTACGCTTATAAATTACGTATATATTTATGATTTATACAATATATACCAAACAAAGAATCTTGTCCCCATCGACACACCTGAAATGCCTGTCTTTGCTTTAAACGTTGCACTGTTTGCTGCCATTTTGGGAGCTATAAACCTGGCAGTTGTTTGGGGTTTTGATAAAAAATAAAGCAACTTATGCCTGGTTCTTGGCTTTTTCCCAGTATTCATTCATCTCCACTAAGCTCATTCTTGAAAGCTCTTTCCCTTCTTTTTTAGATGCTTCTTCCAGAAAAGTAAATCTTTTTATAAACTTTTTGTTGGTTTTTTCAAGCGCATCTTCCGGATTAATGTTTATATATCTCGCGTAATTTATAAGGCTGAACAATATGTCTCCAAATTCATTTTCAGCCTGTTCTATATCCATGTGTTTTTCCTCTGAAACATTAAAAACTTCTTTAAATTCATTCATTTCTTCTTCGACTTTTTCCCAAACTTGCTCTTTCTTTTCCCAGTCAAATCCAACCGAACTCGCTTTTTCCTGTATGCGCATTGCTTTTATTATAGCAGGCAAAGAAGCGGGAACGCCCGAAAGTACAGTTTTATTCCCCCCCTTTTCCGTCATTTTTATTTTCTCCCAGTTTTTTTTCACATCCTCTTCGTTTTGCACATAAACATCTCCGTATATATGGGGATGCCTTACAATGAGTTTTTCACAGAGTGTATTAAAAACATCGGCAATATCGAACGCATTGGTTTCTGAGGCAATTTTTGAATAAAAAACGAGGTGTAAGGCCAAATCGCCCAATTCCTTTTTTATTTCAGCCATCTTTCCTTCCATTATAGCCTCCGACAATTCAAATGTTTCTTCGATTGTCAGGTATCGAAGCGATTCCATGGTTTGTTTTTTATCCCAGGGGCATTTTTCTCTTAGCTCGTCCATGATAGTAAGGAGACGGTCAAGTGCTTTCAATTTTTCTTCTCTCAAATCTTTATTTTCATTCATTAGAATATGTAATTTTAGTGGCAGAATCGTTTTAATGAACTAAATTTAGCATAAAATTTGATACCTGAAGATTGGTGTTTTTTAAACCGGATTGCAACAGGTATTTACGTAAGAAATAAAAAGGAGGCATATAGTGACTTTGATTAAATCTATTTCAGGAATAAGAGGAACAATCGGAGGTAAACCGGGTGATGGGCTAACACCTCTTGATATAGTAAAATTCTCCGCAGCTTATGCGGAATGGGTAAAATCCCAAGACCTTGAAAGTGCTAAAATTATAGTTGGCAGGGACGCAAGAACCTCCGGGGAAATGTACTCAAAGCTTGTAGCTGCTACCCTTCAAGGGATGGGACTCGATGTCATAGACCTCGGGCTTTCAACAACCCCAACCGTAGAAATGGCAGTAGCCATGGAACAAGCAGCAGGAGGCATTATTATAACGGCCAGTCATAATCCTGTTCAATGGAATGCCCTAAAACTATTTAACAATAAAGGCGAATTTATTTCGGATCAAGAAGGAAAGAAAATACTGAAACTCGCAGAAGAAGGAGCATTTGATTTTGCAGAAGTAAAAAAAACAGGTAGTTATAAACTTGATAACACCTATATCAAAAAACATATACAAGCAATTTTAAAACTTCCACTTGTAAAGAAAGAAGCTATTGAAAAAAGGAATTTCAGAATAGTTATAGATGCGGTAAACTCTACGGGTGGTATTGCTGTACCTCTTTTGCTTGAAGCATTGGGTGTAAAAACGGTTACCCGGTTTTATTGCGAACCTACAGGAAACTTTCCACACAACCCTGAACCGCTTCCTGAAAACCTTACTTTCATTTCCAGTGAAATTGAAAAAGGCAGTTTTGACCTTGGAATTGTGGTGGATCCCGACGTTGACCGGCTTTGCTTTGTAAATGAAGATGGAAGTATGTTTGGCGAAGAATATACGCTCGTTGCTATTGCAGATTATGTATTAAAACATACACCAGGAAATACTGTTTCAAACCTTTCTTCTACCAGGGCATTAAGGGATATTACAGAAAAACATGGGAGAAAATATTTTTCATCTGCAGTCGGAGAGGTGCATGTTGTAGCAGAAATGAAAAAAAATAAGGCTGTAATTGGTGGTGAAGGCAATGGTGGCATTATCTATCCCGCATTGCACTATGGCAGAGATGCCTTGGTTGGTATTGCTTTGTTTTTATCCTATCTGGCAGAATCGGAGTTTAAGTCTATTTCAATGCTTCGTTCTAAATACCCGAGTTATCATATTTCAAAAAATAAAATCGAACTCACACCGCAAATAGAAGTAGAACATGTATTGGAAGAGATTAAAAGAAAGTATTCCAAACAACCGATAAATACTGCAGACGGTGTAAAGATTGAATTTGAAAGGGAGTGGATACATCTGAGGAAATCCAATACAGAGCCAATTATTCGTATTTATTCGGAATCGGATACGGAAGCAACTTCTGAATATCTTGCCAATAAGATTATCTCTGATATTAAGGAAATAATTTCCCAAAAGGTCGAATGAGCATTTATCTTGACAACGCTGCTACCACTCCTTTAGCTCCGGAAGTATTGGATGCTATGGTGCCCTATCTTAAAGAACATTTCGGAAATCCATCTTCCGTGCATGCACATGGCAGAGAAACACGGAGTGCCATTGAAAAAGCCAGAAAGAAAGTTGCAGCCTTATTCAACTGTTCACCTTCGGAATTATTTTTTACGTCAGGAGGAACAGAGGCTGACAATACCGCCATTCTTTCCACAATACGGACATATAATATAAAACATGCCATAACGTCACCTATTGAACATCATGCTGTTTTACATTCTTTACAAGCATTGCAAAAAGCAGGTGTCATACAGCTGAGTTTTGTAGATTTGGATAAAAAGGGAAATGTTGTCATAGAAACTGTCGAAAAACTTCTTGCTGAAAATCCGGGTTCTTTTGTTTCCCTTATGCATGCCAATAATGAAATTGGGAATATTACAGATATTGGCTTAATTGGGGCTCTTTGTGAAGAGCATCGTGCTTTTTTTCATTCAGATACGGTACAAACAATTGCGCATTTTCCCATCGATTTGGGTTTAACCCCGGTAGATTTTATTACCGGTTCTGCTCATAAATTCCATGGCCCCAAAGGAGTTGGTTTTCTTTATATTAAAGCAGGAAAGAAAATAAACCCATTTATTGAAGGCGGGGCTCAGGAGAGAAATATGCGGGGCGGAACTGAAAATGTAGCCGGGATTGTAGGACTGGCGAAGGCGCTGGAACAAACGTATGAAAAGGCCGAGGAAAGTAAAAAGCATATTGTTGCGTTAAAAAGCTTACTTATACGTCTTTTACAAGAAAAAATTCCAGGCACAACTTTTAATGGAGAATCTGCTAATCTTGAAAAGTCGTTATTTTCTGTTTTAAATGCTTCCCTTCCTGCTTCTGAAGACAATGACATGTTGTTGTTTAATCTGGATATTAAAGGAATTTCTGTTTCCGGAGGAAGCGCCTGTACAAGCGGAAGCCTTTTGCCCAGTCATGTGCTATCCGCATTGGGAGCCAATCCACAAAGAGGGCACGTTCGATTTTCTTTTAGTGCATTAAATACAGAAGAAGAAATTCACAAAACAGTGGAAACCTTGCAATCATTTTTCAGTTAAAAATTCAAAATCTTTCTTCCATAAATTAAAAAAGACCTCCATTCCTGGTCTTTTTTAATTTACTTTTCAACAACTATTAGAAGCAGTAGGTATTTGCATCAATCAATTTTGTGGCAACGCTCCTCCGAGCATCTTTGGTATTTACCGGATTTACTTTGGTAAATCTTTTTACTCCCATAAGCATCATTCGCTGCATATCACCTTCAGCCATAGAAATTACCGCATTTTTACCAGCAATGCTTATTTTGTCAGCAGCATCAAAAATAAGGACTCTTGTTATGTCAATTTCCCCTGCTGCGGCTTCTTCTCCTTTTAGCTTAACCAGTTTCTCCGTTCTTAAAAGAGCGGATTCACAGAGATATATTTCTATGACCATATCTGCCAAATTCATAAGGATTTCTTGTTCCTGCGAAAGTTTTTCAGCATATTTTTGAGCAGCTGCTCCAGCTGCCATCAGGAATGCTTTTTTAAATGCCTGTATTTCTTTGCGTTCAGCAATAAGCAATCCTTCTTCTTCCTTGCCAAACTCAGGGATGCCGGTAAGTTCTTTTTGCACCGCCATGGCTGCCCCCATAAAATCAACTTCGCCCTTCATTGCTTTTTTCAGGATCATATCGAGCAACAACATCCGGTTGATTTCATTCGTACCTTCAAAGATCCGGTTGATCCGAGCATCACGATAGGCTCTTTCCATAGGATAATCGGCAGAAAAACCATATCCTCCATAGATTTGTACACCTTCATCCACTACATAATCTAAAGTTTCGGAACCGGCAACTTTTAATATGGCACATTCGATCGCAAAGTTTTGGGCTGCTCCAAGCAATGCTTGCTCCTCTGTTTTTCCTTCCGACTTCAGTTGTTCTTCCATAGATTGAATGTCTGCACCTGCCCGGTACATCGCACTCTCAACAGCGTAAATACGAATGGCCTGTTGCGCTAGCTTATATTGTATAGCTCCAAAGGAGGCAATAGGTTGTTTAAACTGTACTCTTTCTTTTGCATATTGTATGGAAAGATTATTTACCCTTTTAGCTGATCCTATGGCAGCGGCGGCAAGCTTAATACGACCAATATTAAGGATGTTAAACGCAATAAGATGTCCTTTGCCTATTTCCCCTAACACGTTTTCTACGGGGACCTGGCAGTCATTAAAGAATACCTGACGGGTAGAAGATCCTTTTATACCCATTTTATGCTCTTCGTTTCCAAGAGATAAACCCGGTCCTTTTTCTACTATAAACCCGGTAAACTTATCGCCATCTATTTGAGCAAAAACAATAAAGACATTGGCAAAACCTGCATTGGTTATCCACATTTTTTGACCATTTAGAATATAATGTTTTCCATCCGGGGAAAGCACCGCTTTTGTCTTTGCTGCAAGTGCATCGGAGCCTGAACCCGGCTCTGTTAAACAATAGCTTGCCTTCCACTCTCCTGATGCTAATTTTGGAAGGTACTTTTTCTTTTGTTCTTCGGTTCCAAAATACAAAATGGGAAGCGTACCAATACCCGTATGTGCTGCAAGAGAAACCGCAAAAGAATGCCCGGCACCCACTTCTTCTGTAATAAGCAAAGAGGTGTTAAAGTCCTTTCCAAATCCTTCATATTGTTCTGGGATAGAAATAGCAAGCAGCCCAAGTTCGCCTGCTTTCTCAAGCAAGTGTTCCACTAATCCTTCTTCCTGCTTATCAATATTATCCAGCTTAGGAATAACTTCTGTGGCGACAAAATCATGCGTCATATCCCGCATCATTTTTTGTTCTTCATTAAATTCTTCGGGGATGATTATGTCTTCCGGTTTTGATTCTTTAATCAAAAATGCTCCCCCTTTGATAGATTGTTGTGCTTGCCTTTCCATTTCTACTTCTTTAAAAGTTATTTTTTTGATTTATATCTTTTTATAATCGTTCAAAAATTCCGGCTGCACCTTGCCCGGAACCTACACACATGGTTACCATTCCATATTTCTTATCTCTTTTTTTCAATTCATTAAATAGTTGAACAGAAAGTTTTCCTCCTGTACAACCTAATGGATGCCCAAGTGCAATGGCACCTCCATTTACATTCACTATTTCAGGATTCAAGCCCAGATCTCTTATAATGGCTGCCGACTGAGAGGCAAAAGCTTCATTTAGTTCGATGAGGTCTATATCTTCTAGCTTCATTCCTGCCATTTTTAGGGCTTTGGGTATTGCCCTTAGTGGTCCAATGCCCATTACTCTGGGCTCTACACCCACGGTTGCATACATTACAAGCCGGGCTATTGGCTTTAGGTTCAGCTCTTTTACCATTTCTCCGGACATAAGTAATACAAATGCAGCACCATCGGATGTTTGGGAAGAATTACCTGCGGTAACCGTACCATTTAACTTAAATACCGGTTTTAATTTCCCCAATGCTGCAAGATTGGTATCGGCACGAGGTCCTTCATCGGTATCAACTATATATTCCCGGGTTTTTTTCTTTCCGGCTGCATCAAGATACGTTTCCTTAATAGTTATAGGGACTATTTCGTCTTTAAACCTCCCGTTTTGAATGGCTTTTAAAGCTTTCTGATGGCTGTGGTAGGCAAATTCGTCCTGAACCTCCCTGCTTACTTTATATTCAGAAGCCACCGCTTCTGCTGTTAGCCCCATTCCTGTGTAATAATCGGGATGTGTTATTGCTAAATCGGGGTTGGGTACAATTTTCCATCCTCCGAAAGGTATAGGGCTCATGCATTCTACGCCTCCGGCTATAATACAATCTCCATATCCGGCTTTTATCTTTGCATCTGCAATAGCAATGGCCTCCAAACCCGAAGAGCAATACCGGTTTACGGTCATGCCCGGTACTTTTACCGTGTCAAGGCTCATAAGAGACAGCATTCTACCTATATTCAAACCTTGCTCTGCTTCGGGCGTTGCATTACCACAGATCACATCGTCAATTCTTTCTTTATCGAGATTAGGAACAGCGTTTACCAGATACTTTATAACATCTGCCCCCAAATCATCCGGGCGGTAAAACCGAAATACCCCACGAGGAGCTTTCCCTACTGCCGATCTATATCCTGCTACTATATATACTTCTTTCATTTTTGTAAGATTTTAGATAGTCTCTTTATTAGTTTCTTAAAGGCTTTCCTGTATTTAAAATGCTTTGTATTCTTTCCAGTGTTTTTCTTTCACCGCAAAGACTAAGGAAAGCTTCTCTTTCTAAATCAAGCAAATATTGCTCTGTAACTAGAGTCGGAGCAGAAAGATCCCCTCCACACATAACATACGCCAGTTTTTCACTGATTTTTTGGTCATGTTCGCTTATGTAATTACTGGTTGCCATAGAATATGCCCCTATGCGGAACATTCCCATAGCAGACCGACCCAAGACTTGTATATCTTTCCTTGGTACCGGCATGGAATACCCTTCATCTGCCAGTACGATGGCTTGGGCTTTTGCATCGGCAATTACCCTGTTTCTGTTTATCGTAATACTATCTGATTGGCGTAAATACCCAAGATCCTGTGCATCAAAAGCGGAAGTAGCTACTTTTGCCATTGCTATAGTCAGATAGGCATTTTTGAGATTGTTAACCATAATATCCTCTTTTTCGAAAGAATCAGAAACCCGCAAGGTCATTTCTTTCGTTCCTCCTCCGGCGGGGATTAGCCCTACACCAAATTCTACCAAACCCATATAAGTCTCCGCATGTGCCTGCACGTGATCACAGTGCATATTCAACTCACAACCTCCGCCAAGCGCTATACCGGAAGGTGCCCCGATAACAGGAATAGAAGAATATCTGCAGCGCATTATTGTATTTTGAAATTGACGGATCATAAAGTCAATTTCATCAAACTCCTGCTCTATGGCATGCATAAAAAGAAGTGCAAGATTGGCTCCTGCCGAAAAATAAGGGGCTTCATTCGCAATCACAAGTCCCCGGAAACTCTTTTCGGCAAGGGTAATTGCTTTGTTTATCCCTTCAACAGGCTCACTGCCCAGGGTATTCATTTTTGTATGGAACTCAAGGTTTAAGATTCCGTCTCCTAAATCAAAGACGGTAGCTCCTGCATTTTCCCATACTACTTTATTGCCCCGGAGGGTATCCAGCAAAATATAGTCTTCGGTACCCGGTATTTGTTTGTAAGATTTGGAAACGATGTCGTAATAAAGGCGGTTTCCATTTTCATTTTTATAAAAACTGGTATTCCCTGCTTTCACCATCTCATAAACCCAGTCAGAAGGCTTCCCTCCTTGTTCTTCTATAAGTTTAATTCCATTTTGAAGGCCTATAGCATCCCAGGTTTCAAAAGGGCCTGCTTCCCAGCCAAACCCTGCTCTTAACGCATCGTCTATTTTATAAAGTTCATCGGCGATTTCCGGGATTCTGTATGTAACGTATTTAAACAGACCCCCAAATGTTTTTTTGTAGAATTTCGTTGCTTTGTCATTTCCTGCGAGAAGTACTTTATAGCGGTCTTTTAAATTTTCTATGGCTTTTGTCTGTTCCAGCGTAGCAAATTTTGCTTTTGCTTGGGACTGGTACTCCATCGTTTTTAGATCTAAAGTATAAATCTCTGTTTTACCACCGGAGGCTTTTACTTTTTTATAAAACCCTTGACCGGTTTTATCCCCCAGCCATTTTTCGGTTACCATACGCTCGATGTTAGCACCAAGCTGAAAGATGTTCCTTGCTTCATCCCTGGTAACTGAAGCATAAAGATTATTGGCTACTTTTACCAAAGTATCGAGACCAACCACATCGGCTGTACG
>Ga0164242_10009011_pt1 | contig 10804 bp, 9 predicted proteins | sample OricomgcompostMG_FD_108783 | JGI IMG/M metagenome (GOLD analysis project Ga0164242, IMG submission 108783) | Miracle-Growth compost microbial communities from Emeryville, California, USA - Original compost - Miracle growth compost (MG) ... | reverse complement strand
GCGGCGCGGGCCTCCTCGTATCCCACGACGAGCCACGCGCCCTCGACGTCGGGCAGCCGGACGTAGTGGACCGGCCCCGACTGCCGCAGCCGCGCGTACACCGGGTACGGGTCGCGGACGAACTCCTCGCCGTACTCCGTCAGGTCGACGATCTCCTTGGTGGTCATGGCTCTTCCCCCAGCTGCCCCGCGGCGGCCCGCTCCGGGCCCCGCCTCCTGCCGCTTCCAACGCGGTGGCGCCACCGGGCGTTCCCGGAATGCGCGCCCTGCACCCCTTTTCACCCGTTCGGCAGAGCGGTTTCGGCCGAGTTGAGCCCTAGGGTCTGACGGCTCGTCATATGAGCGGTCCGGCAGCCGCGGTGGGAAGCGAGGCGGCTCAGGGCGTGGTCGCGAGCCGGTCGAGGAGTTCGGTGAGGCGCTTGGCGACCGTCTGCCGGTCGCCCTCGGTGAGCGCCGCGCCCATGCCGACGGCCACCGCGCCGGCGGCGATCCAGTCGGGCGCCTCCGGGACGGGGATGTCGCCGACGGGCAGCAGAGGCGCCTGGGGCAGCACGTCCCGGATGCCGGCGAGCCACTGCGGGGAGTACGCGGCGGCGGGCTGGAGGGCGAGCGCGTCGGCGCCCAGCTCCAGCGCGCGGACCGCCTCGGTGGGAGTGGCGACGCCGGGGAAGACCGGCACGCCGTAGCGGTGGCCGACCCGCAGCACCTCCGCGTCCAGGGTGGGGGCGAGCAGGAAGCGGGCGCCGGCGTCGACGGCCATGCGGGCGGAGGGCGCGTCGAGGACGGTGCCGGCGCCGATCACGGCCTCGTCGCCGGCCTCCCCGACGAGCGTGGTGATCGCCTCCAGCGCGTACGGCGTGCTGAGGGAGACTTCCAGCGTGGTCAACCCGGCCGACAGCAGGGTCTCGGCGGTGGCCGCGGCCTGGTCGTAGCTCCGGCTGCGGATCGTGGCGAAGACCCGCTGGCCCAAGGCGGCGCGGGTGATCTCCCAGCGGTACACGGTGGCGGGTCCACCTTCCTGGCCGGTGCCGGGACGGCGACGGCCGCGCGGCAGTGCGAAGACACGTCCTCAGACGCTACTGCGGGTGCGACGCCGGCGCGCCGGGGCCGGTCAGCTGTCACCTCACCGTGACATGAGGGGAGCACGCGCCCCGGGGTGCGTGCGAGCCGGCGCGCCCCCATGGGCTCGCGCGCTCCTCCGAGTTCCCGTGAGCCCCCCTGTGAGCCCCGTAAGCCCTTTGGTCCTCGTGGGCCCGTGGCCGGCTCCGGCGGCCTCCGCCGGCTCAGCCGACGTTCGTGGAGAACAGTCCGCCGGTGGGGCCCTGCTTGTCCCCGCCCTGTGCCTTCTTCAGCGCGTTGGCCAGGCCCTCGATGGTCAGCGACTGCAGGATGACCCGGCCGTTGCCCTCCAGGGTGGCCAGGGACAGGCCCTCGCCGCCGAAGACCGCGTTCATGATGCCCTGGCGGTTGAGGCCGCCGATGCGCTGCACGCCGTACTGGATGCCCTCCTCGAAGGCGACGATGCAGCCGGTGTCCACTTCGATGCGGCCGCCGAAGTCGGCGGGGTTGAGGTCGATGAAGTTGCCCGCGCCGGCGATGATCACGGTGCCGGTGCCGGTGAACTTCTCCAGGATGAAGCCCTCGCCGCCGCTCATGCCCTGCCGGGCGCCGGCGAACGCGATACCGAAGCGGACGGTGTCCTCGGCGGCCACGAAGGCGTCCTTCTCGGCGAACCAGGCGCGCGCACCGTCGAGCTCCAGGGCGCGCATCTCGCCGGGCAGCACCCCGGCGAAGCCGACGGTCCCCTCGCCGCCGGAGGCGGTGAAGTACTGGAAGGCGAGCGACTCGCCGGCCAGGACGCGCTGCCCGACCTGCATCGCGGTGCCCATGGCCTGCCGCAGGAAGCCGCCCATGCCGCCGCCCTGCTGGCCACCCTGCTGGCCGACACCCTGGCGGCCGTCGCCGGGGCCGCCGAGCCGGGTCTCCATGCCGACGTTGGCCGTCTTGAACAGGAACTTCCCCGCCTCGCAGTAAACGGTCTGGCCGGGCTGGAGCGTGCACACGGCCATCTGCATGGCGTTGCCGACGATCTGCTGCTGGAGGGTCACGGGGGCTCCTCGGACGGGCGGGGTCGCACTGGGCTGGACTGGTGCCGGACCGCGGTGCCGCCCTGCGGGCCCCTCCGGGCCGAACCTCGGTGGTCCGGGCCGCAGGAGGGGCGCGGCTGGGCGGCGCGGCGGCCGGGCGGTGCCGGCGGCACCGCAGCGTCAACGTATCGCCCGGGCGGTTCGGTTCCGCGGCGGGTGCGGCGGGGTCTGCCGGGCGTTCGGGCGGCGCTGCTGGGTGGGCAGCCACACGTCGTGCTCGCCGCCGGTGTCCAGGAAGCGGGCCAGCGGCAGGGTGGCCGCGCCGACGGTGACCGCGTCGGTGCCGAGTCGGCCCAGCTCGATGGAGGTCTGGGCGCAGGGGTGGCGCAGCGCGTAGGCGGCGGCGGCCTCACGGACGGCCGGCAGCAGCCGGGGGCCGAGCAGCAGGCCGGCCCAGCCGCCGATGACGATCCGCTCGGGGTTGAAGAGGTTGACCAGGTCGGCGATGCCGGCGCCGAGGTACTCGGCGGCCTCGGCGAGGAGGGCGGCGGCCTGCTCGTCGTGGTCGGCGGCGGCGAGCATGGCGGCGAGGCTGGTCTCCTCGCTGGCGCCGTCGGGGGCCGCCTGCCACCGGCCGAGCAGCGCCTCGGCGCCGGCGTACGCCTCCAGGCAGCCGCGGGAGCCGCAGCGGCAGGTGCGTCCGCCGACCCGCAGCGTGGTGTGGCCCCATTCGCCGGCGCTGCTGGTGGCGCCGTGGTAGGGCTTGCCGTCGGCGACGACGCACGCGCCGACGCCGGAGCCGATCAGCGCGATCACCACGCTGCCGGCGCCGCGGCCGCCGCCGAACCACATCTCGGCCTGGCCGAGGGTCTTGGCGCCGTTGTCGATGAACAGCGGCAGGCCGGTGCCCTCGCGCAGCAGCCGGCCCAGCGGCACGGCGTCCCAGCCGATGGTCTGGCCGTGGACGACGATGCCGGTGCCCTCGCCGGGGACGGCGTCGGCCTGTTCGACGATGCCGGGCACGCCGATGCCGACGCCGAGGACCTCGCGGTCGTCGACGCCGGCCTCGCGCACCACGGAGCCGATGCCGTCCAGCACCAGCCGGACGACGTGGTCGACGTCGTGGCCGCCGTCGGACAACGGCAGGTCGGCGGAGGCCCGTTCGGTGAGGGCGAGGTCGAACAGCTCGACGCGGACGCGGGTTTCGCCGACGTCGACGCCGACGACGTGGGCGTAACCGGGGGCCACCTGGAGCAGGGTGCGCGGCCGGCCGCCGTCGGACTCGACGGCGCCGGCCTCCTCGACCATGCCGTCGGCGATCAGCTCGCCGACCACGTTGCTGATGGAGCCGGCGCTGAGCCCGGTGTCCCGGCCCAACTCCTGGCGGCTGAGGGGGCCTTCGAAGTACAGATGCCGCAGAAGCGACGCACGGTTGCCGCGCCGCAGGTCGCGCACGGTCCGTCTGCCCCGTTCCGCCATCTTTTGCTCCCTCCTGGACCGCCCCGCCGGAATCTATCGCCGCACGGGGTCTTGACGCCACCTTTTCTCACAAGTTAAATCACGGCCTGAATTAAGGCACAGGCGCTGTTCACTTCCTGAACGATCCCACCCTGAGAGGGAACCGTTATGCGCACCAACAGACTCTTCGCGGCCACCGCCCTCGTGGCCGCGCTCGGCCTGGCAGCCACCGCCTGCGGCGGATCCAGCGACAGCAGCAGCGGCAAGGGCGGCAGCACCAAGGGCGTCACGCTCACCTACTGGGCGAGCAACCAGGGCACCAGCCTGGACAACGACAAGCAGGTGCTGACGCCGGAGCTGAAGAAGTTCGAGCAGCAGACCGGCATCCACGTGAAGTTGGAGGTCATCGGCTGGGCAGACCTGCTCAACCGCATCCTGGCGGCCACCACTTCCGGCCAGGGCCCCGACGTGCTCAACATCGGCAACACCTGGTCCGCCTCGCTCCAGGCGACCGGCGCCCTGCTGCCCTGGGACAGCGCCAACTTCCAGGCCATCGGCGGCAAGGACCGGTTCGCCGCGTCCGCCATCGCCGCGGCCGGCGCGGCCGGCAAGGACCCGGCCGCGGTGCCGCTGTACTCCATGGGGTACGGCCTCTACTACAACAAGAAGATGTTCGCCGACGCCGGCCTGAAGCCGCCCACGACCTGGGCCGAGCTGGACGCCGACGCCAAGAAGCTGACCACGGGCGGCCACTACGGCATCGCCGTCGAGGGCGGCAACCCCACGGAGAACGTGCACCACGCGTTCGTGCTGGCCAAGCAGCACGGCGCCGACTGGTTCGACGCCTCCGGCAAGCCGACCTTCACCGGTGCCGGCAACGTGGCCGCGGTCAAGCAGTACGTCGACTTCATCGCCGACGGCCTGGCCAACAAGGGCGACGCCGAATACTCCCAGAACCAGACCATCACGGACTTCGCCACCGGCAAGGCCGCGATGATGATGTGGCAGACCGCGTCCAGCTCGATCCTGTCGCACGGCATGAAGTCCACCGACTACGGCGTGGTCCCGGTCCCGACGCTCACCGCGGGCGCCACCGGCGACCAGGGCGTGACCTCCATGGTGGCCGGCATCAACATCTCGGTGTTCAAGAACACCAAGAACAAGGACGCCGCCGTCAAGTTCGTCAAGTTCATGACGAGCACGCCCGAGCAGAAGATCCTCAACAAGGCGTACGGCTCGATCCCGCCGGTGACCGAGGCGCAGAGCGACCCGGCCTTCCAGACGCCCGACCTGAAGACGATCGACGGCGTCCTGCAGCACTCCGCGGCCCCGATGCCGCAGGTGCCCAACGAGGCGCAGTTCGAGACCACGGTCGGCACCGCGATCAAGGACCTGTTCGCCGACGCGGCCAACGGCAAGGCGATAACCGACTCCAACGTCAAGTCGGCGCTGGAGAAGGCCCAGTCGCAGATGCCGGCGTCCTGAGGTCCGGTTCCCGACTGATGGCTGCCACCGCCCCTCCCAGGAGCGCCTCCGAGGCCGGTCCCGACAGCGGCAAGTCCGCTGGCCGGGGCCGGCTCCGGCCGCGTGTCCCCGCCCGCCTGCGCCAGCTCAGCCTGCCCTACCTGCTGCTGCTGCCCGCCCTCGCGCTTGAACTGCTGATCCACATCGTGCCGATGGTCTTCGGCATCATCATCAGCTTCAAGGGCCTGACGCTCTTCTTCATCCACAACTGGAAGAGCGCCCCCTGGACCGGATTCGACAACTACAAGGTCGCCGTCAAGATCCACCAGCCCATCGGGCAGGCGCTGCTGCACTCGTTCTGGGTGACGATCGCCTTCACCGTGCTGTCGGTGGCCCTGTCCTGGCTGATCGGCACCGTCGCCGCGATCCTCATGCAGGACTCCTTCCGCGGCCGGGCCGTGCTGCGCGCCGTCTTCCTGGTGCCGTACGCGCTGCCCGTCTACGCCGCGGTGATCACCTGGACGTTCATGTTCCAGCAGGACACCGGCCTGGTGAACCACGTTCTGCACGACCAGCTGCACCTGACGTCGAACAAGCCGTTCTGGCTGATCGGCGGCAACAGCTTCTGGGCGCTGGTCATCGTCTCGGTGTGGAAGTCCTGGCCGTTCGCCTTCCTGGCGCTCATGGCCGGCCTCCAGAACATCCCGCGCGAGCTGTACGAGGCCGCCGCCATGGACGGCGCCGGCGTCTGGCAGCAGATCCGCAAGATCACGCTGCCCAGCCTGCGTGCGGTCAACCAGGTGCTCGTCCTGGTGCTGTTCCTGTGGACGTTCAACGACTTCAACACGCCGTACGTGATGTTCGGCCAGGCCGCGCCGCACCAGGCCGACCTGATCTCCATCCACATCTACCAGTCGTCGTTCCTCACCTGGAACTTCGGCAGCGGGTCGGCGATGTCCGTGCTGCTGCTGCTGTTCCTGCTGGTGGTGACGGCGGTCTACCTGCTGATCACGTCCCGGAGGCGAGGCGACGCCGATGCCTAGGATTCCCACGCAGCCGTCGCCCATGGCGCAGCCGCGGTCCTTCGTCTGGACCCGGCGGGTGGTGCTGACCCTGCTGCTGGTCTTCGTGCTGGTACCGGTCTACGTGATGCTCAGCTCGTCGCTGAAGAGCCTGTCGGGCGTGCAGGGCTCCTTCCAGTGGATCCCGCACCACATCACGGCGCGGCCCTACATCGACATCTGGAAGACGATCCCGCTCGCGCACTACTTCATGAACTCGCTGATCGTGTCGGTCAGCGCGACCCTCTTCTCGGTCGCGGTGGCGATCTTCGCCTCCTACGGCGTCAGCCGCTACCGCTTCCCGGGGCGGCGGCTGTTCACGGTGACGGTGCTGTCGACGCAGATGTTCCCCGGCATCCTGTTCCTGCTGCCGCTGTACCTGATCTTCGTCAACATCGGGAACTCCACGGGCATCACGCTCAACGGCAGCCGGCTGGGCCTGATCATCACCTACCTCACGTTCTCGCTGCCGTTCTCGATCTGGATGCTGGTCGGCTACTTCGACTCCATCCCGCGCGACCTGGACGAGGCGGCGAAGGTCGACGGCTGCGGGCCCATGGGCGCGCTCTTCCGCGTCGTGGTGCCGGCCGCCGTGCCCGGCATCGTCGCGGTGTGCGTCTACGCCTTCATGACCGCCTGGGGCGAGGTGTTGTTCGCCTCCGTCATGACCAACGAGTCGACCCGCACCCTCGCGGTCGGCCTGCGCGAGTACGCCACCCAGAACGACGTCTACTGGAACCAGGTCATGGCCGCGTCCCTCGTGGTGAGCGTGCCGGTGGTCGCCGGATTCCTGCTCCTCCAGCGTTACCTCGTCGCCGGTCTTACCGCCGGCGCCGTCAAGTAACCCCACCGAAAGGTAACTTGTGAACGACCTGAGCGCTCTTCCCGCCGACTTCGTCTGGGGTGCGGCCACCTCCGCCTACCAGATCGAGGGCGCGGTGGACGAGGACGGCCGGGCCCCGTCCATCTGGGACACCTTCTCCCACACCCCCGGGATGGTCGACAACGGCGACACCGGCGACGTCGCGTGCGACCACTACCACCGGTGGCCCGAGGACCTGGAGCTGATGAAGACCCTGGGGCTGGACGGCTACCGCTTCTCCTTCGCGTGGCCGCGCATCCTGCCGCAGGGCTCGGGCCCGGTGAACCAGGCCGGCCTCGACTTCTACGACCGGCTGGTGGACTCGCTGCTGGAGGCGGGGATCACCCCCAACGCGACCATCTACCACTGGGACCTGCCCCAGGCCCTCCAGGACAAGGGCGGCTGGCCGGAGCGGGAGACCGCCGAGCGGTACGGCGAGTTCGCGGCCCTGGTCGCGAACCGGTACGGCGACCGGGTCAAGGACTGGGCGACGTTCAACGAGCCGCTGTGCTCGGCGTGGATCGGCCACCTCGAAGGCCGCATGGCCCCGGGCTGGACGGACCTCACCGCGGCCGTGCGGACCTCCGTCCACCTGCACGTCGGCCACGGCCTGGCGGTCCAGGCGCTGCGCGCGGCCCACTCGGGCCTGCGGATCGGCATCGTCAACAACCTCAGCCCGATCGTGCCGGCCACCGACCGGGAGGCGGACATCGCCGCCGCCCGCCGCGCCGACGGCCACACCAACCGCTGGTGGCTGGACCCGATCTTCGGGCGCGGCTACCCGCAGGACATGGTCGAGGTCTACGGCGTCGAACTGCCGCTGAAGGACGGCGACCTGGAGTCCGTCGCCGCGCCGCTGGACTGGGTCGGGCTGAACTACTACTTCCCGCAGACCATCGTCGACGACCCGACCGGCCCGGCGCCGTACGCGAAGATGGCGTACCTGCCGGGTCTGCGGCGCACCGCAATGGACTGGGAGGTCAACGCCGACGGGCTGGAGCAGCTGCTGGTGCGGCTGCACGAGGAGTACCAGGCGCCGCGGGTCCTCATCACCGAGAACGGCTCGGCGTACCGGGACGTGGTCGGCCCCGACGGGCAGGTCCACGACCCGGAGCGCACCCAGTACCTGGAGGAGCACCTCGCCGCCTGCGCCCGCGCGGCCAAGCGGGGTGTCCCGGTGGGCGGGTACTACTGCTGGTCGCTCATGGACAACTTCGAGTGGGCGTACGGGTACGACAAGCGGTTCGGGCTCGTGCACGTGGACTACTCGACGCAGAAGCGGACGGTCAAGACCAGCGGGCGGCGGTACGCGGAGCTGATCGCCGCGCACAGGCGCAGGGTTCGCCGCGCGGCCTGAGAACCGCCTTTCGGCGGTACGGGGAATGCGGCGGTACCCGGGGCAACCCCGGGTACCGCCGCGCCGTCTTCCCCTCCCCCGGGACCCGGGTCGCGCCGTCGCCGTCGCGGTCCGAGGCGCGCGTCGAGCGCGCGGCTCGGGAAGCCCCTCGCTCTTTCGGTACCGGTCACAGGAGGCGGCCGGAAGGGGGTGCCGTCGGGGAGACGGGGTGGCCGCGGAGGTAGGTGGCCGTGACGACGCCCTGGAGGGTGCGGCCGGCGTACGCGGTGACCGGGTTGCGGTGGTGGAGGCGGGCGGGGTCGACGGTGAAGGCGGCGTCGGGGTCGAGTACGGCGAAGTCGGCGTCCCGCCCGGGCGCGATGGCGCCCTTGCGGTGCAGACCCGCCAGGGCGGCCGGCCCCTGGGACATCCAGCGGGCCACGTCGGACAGGGTGTGGCCGCGGCGCCGGGCCTCGGTCCAGACCGCGGGCAGCCCGAGTTGGAGGGAGGAGATGCCGCCCCAGGCGCTGCCGAAGTCGCCGCCGGGCGGGCGCTTCAGCTCGAAGGTGGCCGGGGAGTGGTCGGAGACGACGCAGTCGATCAGCCCGTCGGCGAGGGCCTGCCAGAGGGCGTCCTGGTTGGCGGCCTCGCGGATCGGCGGGCAGCACTTGAACTCGGTCGCCCCGTCCGGTACCTGCTCGGCGGTCAGCGTGAGGAAGTGCGGGCAGGTCTCGGCGGTGACGGGCAGGCCGTCGCGCCGGGCGCCGGCGAGCAGCGGCAGCACGGACGCGGCGGACAGATGCAGGACGTGCACGCGGGTGCGGTACTCGGCGGCCAGTTCCAGCAGTCCGGCCACCGCCCGCTCCTCCGCGGCGGCCGGCCGGGATGCCAGGAAGTCGGCGTACCGGGGTCCGTGCGGCGGCGGGGCGGCCGAGATCAGGCCCGGGTCCTCGGCGTGGACGATCAGCAGGCCGTCGAACCGGGCGAGTTCGGCCATCGCCTCCGCCACCTGCGCCCGGTCCAGCGGCGGGAACTCCGGCACCCCGGAGTCGAGCAGGAAGCATTTGAAGCCGAACACCCCTGCCTCGTGCAGGGCCTTCAGCTCGGCGGTGTTGCCGGGCACCGCGCCGCCCCAGAACCCGGTGTCGGTGTGCACCCTGCCGCGGGCGGCGGCCCGCTTGACCTCCAGGTGGGCCGCGGTCGTGGTCGGCGGCAGGCTGTTGAGCGGCATGTCGACGATGGTGGTGACGCCGCCGGCGACGGCCGCCGCGGTGGCGGAGGCGAACCCCTCCCACTCGGCGCGGCCGGGGTCGTTGACGTGCACATGGGTGTCGACCAGTCCCGGCAGCAGCACGCGGTGCCCGAGGTCGGTCAGCCGGGCGCCCGGCGGCAGCGGCGCCCCGTACGGCAGGACGGCGGTGATGGTCCCGCCGGCGACGGCCACCGCGGCCGGGCGCTCTCCCTCGGGTGTGACCACGCGCGTCGAGCGCAGCACCTGCTCGTCCACCACTGCGGCCTCCTGACCCGTGCGGACCGGGATGCGCGGCCCGTCCGGCCGCGATGTCAACAAACTGTTGACGGCCATGGTGGGCAGCGTGCTCCGGGGCGTCAAGGGCACTAAGCTTCCACAAAGTGAAATCGCCGTTCCGTTGTCCTCACACCCACCCCGCCGCTCGCCTCCGTGGCGGGGCCAGGACGGCGGCCGGGCGGACGGCGCCGGGGCGATGGGGAACGCCGGGCGCGGGAACGGGTGTCCCGCCGGCTCCGTTCGAAGGGAGCGCGCGTGAGCGCTGACCGCACCGGAGGCGTCCAGTCGCTGGAACGCGCCTTCGACCTGCTGGAGCGGATGGCCGACGCGGGCGGCGAGGTCGGGCTGAGCGAGCTGTCGGCCGCGAGCGGGCTGCCGCTGCCCACGATCCACCGCCTGGTGCGGACGCTGGTGGACTGCGGCTACGTGCGCCAGCAGCCCAACCGCCGGTACGCCCTCGGCCCGCGGCTGATCCGGCTCGGCGAGAGCGCGTCCCGGCTGCTGGGCACGTGGGCCCGTCCGTGCCTGGCCGAACTGGTCGAGGCCACCGGCGAGACGGCGAACCTGGCCCTGCTGGACGGCGACGAGGTCGTCTACGTCGCGCAGGCGCCCTCACGGCACTCGATGCGGATGTTCACGGAGGTCGGCCGCCGGGTCCTGCCGCACTCGACGGGGGTGGGCAAGGCGCTGCTCGCCGAGCTGCCCGTGCGGGAGGTGCGGTCCCTGCTGGCCCGCACCGGCATGCCGGCGGCCACGGAGCGCACCATCACCGACCCGGACGCCTTCCTCGCCGAGCTCGACCGCGTCCGCCGCCACGGCTACGCCCTGGACGACGGCGAGCAGGAGACGGGGGTGCGGTGCCTGGCGGTGGCCGTACCCGACGCGCCCACCGCGGCGGCCGTCTCCGTCTCCGGGCCGGCCGGGCGGGTCACCGACGCGGCCACGGACGCCTTCGTGCGGGCCCTGCACGAGGTGGCCGGCAAGCTGGCGCGGGCCCTCACCACGTAGG
>Ga0164242_10009010_pt1 | contig 10805 bp, 10 predicted proteins | sample OricomgcompostMG_FD_108783 | JGI IMG/M metagenome (GOLD analysis project Ga0164242, IMG submission 108783) | Miracle-Growth compost microbial communities from Emeryville, California, USA - Original compost - Miracle growth compost (MG) ... | reverse complement strand
GAGAACGTCTCCTACGAGCACGTCGCCCGCCAGATCGGCCACACCGACGCGGCCGAGCTGCGCCGGCTGACCCTCGAGGTCTACACGCGTGCCGACGAGATCGCGCGCGGCGTCGGACTGATGCTCGCCGACACCAAGTTCGAGTTCGGCCTGCGTCGCGACCACGAGCACGACTACGGCGGCGGCACCCGTGCGATCGTCCTCGCCGACGAGGTGCTCACCCCCGACTCCTCCCGCTTCTGGTCCCTGGAGGACTGGAAGCCGGGCCAGGCCCAGCCGTCCTATGACAAGCAGATCGTGCGCAACTGGCTGCTCTCGCCCGACTCCGGCTGGGACAAGGGCTCCGGCGAGCGTCCGCCGGCGCTGCCCGACGAGATCGTCGAGCGCACCCGGACCCGGTACGTCGAGGCCTACGAGCGGCTCACCGGCGAGCGCTTCTGAGCGCCCGCGGGCCGACTACGCCGTGGGCCCGTGCCCGGAGTATGTGACCGGCGAGTAGGTTCTGTTCCACCACGGACGTGATGGAGGAGAGATGACCGCCTACAACCTCGCCACCCTGCTCGAGAGCGGCGCTGCCGCTCACCCCGACCGCGACGCGATCGTCATCGGTGATACCCGGCTGACCTATGGCGCCGTCGACGCGCTGGCCAACCAGGTCGCCAACACGCTTGTCGCACGCGGCATCAAACCGGGCGACAAGGTCGCGCTGACCAGCCCCAACACGCCGTACTTCACGATCGTCTACTTCGGCATCCTCAAGGCGGGGGCGACCGTCGTACCACTCAACGTGCTGCTCAAGGCCCGCGAGGTCGCCTACCATCTCACCGACTCCGAGGCGAAGGCGTTCTTCTGCTTCGAGGGCACGCCGGACCTCCCGATCGGCGCCGAGGGCTGGGCCGGCTTCGGCGAGGCCGCGGGCTGCGAGCACTTCTTCCTGATCACCGCCGACCCGATGGCCCCCTCCTCCATCGAGGGCAGCCCAGAGGATCCGGTAGAGACGCTGTTCGGCGCGATCGGCCAGCAGCCGCAGGCCTTCGAGACGGTCGCCACCGACGAGGACGACACCGCTGTCATCCTCTACACCTCCGGCACCACCGGCCAGCCCAAGGGCGCCGAGCTGCGGCACCGCAATCTGCGCGACAACGCCGAGCTCGGCACCAGCTCGTTCGACGCGAGCGCGGACCGCCCGGACACGGTGCTCGCCGTACTCCCGCTGTTCCACGCGTTCGGCCAGACCGTCGTGCAGAACGGCACCTTCGCGTACGGCGGCACCATCGTGATGCTGCCCCGCTTCGAGGCGGCCGCGGCGCTGCGGCTGATGCTCAAGGAGAGCGTGACGTTCTTCGCCGGCGTGCCGACGATGTACTGGGGCCTGCTCGGTGCGCTCGACGACTCGATCGACGTGGCCGCGCTCAAGGCCAACCTCCGTGTCGCCGTCTCCGGCGGCTCGGCGCTGCCGGTGGAGATCCACAAGGAGTTCGAGGCCCGCTTCGGCGTCACGATCATGGAGGGCTACGGCCTCTCCGAGACGTCGCCGGTTGCGTCGTTCTCGGTCTGGGGCGAGCCGGCCCGCCCCGGCTCGATCGGGAAGCCGGTCGCCGGCGTCGAGCTCGAGCTGATCGACCCGCAGGGCTGGGAGCCGATCGCGTGGTCCGAGGACGCGGTGGGCGAGATCGCGATCCGTGGCCACAACGTGATGAAGGGCTACTACAAGCGCCCCGAGGCCACCGCCGCCGCGATCAGCCCCGAGGGCTGGTTCCGCTCCGGCGACCTGGCCCGCCGCGACGCCGAAGGCTGGTACTACATCGTCGACCGCACCAAGGACCTCATCATCCGCGGCGGCTACAACGTCTACCCGCGCGAGATCGAGGAGGTGCTGCTGACCCATCCGGCCGTCTCGCTGGCCGCGGTGATCGGCGTACCGGACGACGTCCACGGCGAGGAGGTCAAGGCGTACGTCATCCTCAAGCCGGGCGCCACCGCCACCGCGGACGAGATCGTCGCGTGGAGCAAGGCCAACATGGCCAACTACAAGTACCCGCGCATGGTGACCATCGTGCCGTCGCTCCCGATGACGGCCACGGGGAAGATCCTCAAGCGCGAGCTGTCCTGACGCCGCCGGGGTTTCGAGGCTCGCTGCGCTCGCACCTCAACCGCCGGACGCGGGGGTTTCGAGGCTCGCTGCGCTCGCGCCTCAACCGCCGGCCGCGGGGTTTCGAGGCTCGCTGCGCTCGCACCTCAACCGCCGGACGCGGGGGTTTCGAGGCTCGCTGCGCTCGCACCTCAACCGCCGGGGCCGCTCGCGCCTCAACCGCCGGGGCCGCGGGTTGAGGTGCGAGGAGCGCCAGCGACGAGCCTCGAAACCCCGGCGTATCGAGACCTCAGGCGAACGGGTTCGGCAGGGCGCCGGGCAGCTTGGCGAGCAGCTCGCGGGCCTGGGCGGCGACCTTGTGCTCGACCAGCACCTCGTACTTGGTGGCGACCACCTGGGTGACCGAGGAGAAGTCGCGCTGCCCGCGCTGCATCGCGAAGCCGACCAGCGACCAGATGAGACCGAAGACCAGCCCCAGCAGCATCGTGGAGACGATCTCGGCGAACGCGTTGCCGGTACCGAAGAAGGAGAAGATCAGGCCGACGAACAGGCCCAGCCACAGCCCCGACATCGCGCCGGTGACCGCGACCCGGCCGGTGGTGAGCCGGCCGGTGATCCGCTCCATCTGCTTGAGCTCGGTGCCGACGATCATGCAGTTCTGCACCGGGAACCCCTCGTCGGAGAGGAAGTCGACCGTCTTCTGGGCGGTGACATAGTCGTCGTACGTCGCCAGCGACTGCGGGAACTGCAATCGGAACTGGGCCTTGGCCATCGCGGCCTGCACGTGCGGATTGCTCATGCGCTCCAGTCTGCCCGATAGAATCCGCACATGCCTCGAGTCGTCGTCGACGTCATGCCCAAGCCCGAGATCCTCGACCCGCAGGGGAAGGCCGTGCACGGCGCCCTGCCGCGGCTCGGCTTCAGCGGGGTGACCGACGTGCGCCAGGGCAAGCGCTTCGAGCTGGAGGTCGCCGAGGTCACCGATGCGGTGCTCGCCGAGGTCGACAAGATCGCCGACACGTTCCTGGCCAACACCGTGATCGAGAACTACACCGTCCGGGTCGAGCAGTGAGGGTCGGCGTCGTCACCTTCCCGGGGACGTTGGACGACGTCGACGCCGCCCGCGCCGTACGCCTGGGCGGCAACGAGCCGGTCGCGCTCTGGCACGGCGACCACGACCTCTTGGGCGTCGACGCGGTCATCCTGCCCGGTGGCTTCTCCTACGGTGACTACCTGCGCTGCGGCGCGATCTCGCGCTTCTCCCCGGTGATGACCGAGGTGATCTCGGCGGCGCAGGGCGGCATGCCGGTGCTGGGCATCTGCAACGGCTTCCAGGTCCTGTGCGAGTCGCACCTGCTGCCGGGCGCTCTGCTGCGCAACAACCACCGCAAGTTCATCTGTCGTGACCAGGCGCTGCGGATCGAGAACGCCTCCACCCCGTGGACCTCGGCCTTCACCCAGGGCCAGGAGATCGTGGTGCCGCTGAAGAACGGCGGGGGCCAGTACGTCGCCGACGCCGACACGATCGCCCGCCTCGAGGGTGAGGGCCTGGTGGTCGCCCGCTACCTCGAGGTCAACCCCAACGGCTCGCTCAACGACATCGCCGGCGTGACCAACGAGGCCGGCAACGTCGTCGGCCTGATGCCCCACCCCGAGCACGCTGTGGAGGAGCTCACCGGCTCCGGCACCGACGGACTCGGCTTCTTCACCAGCCTGGTCGAGCGGGCCTTCGCCTGACCTGAACCGCACCCGCGGCGTACGTCGGTCAGCGCTTCCCGGCGCCCAGCGCCGCCCAGGTGGTGGCCGAGGCGATGCCGTGGTGCTTGATGGCGTGCTTGACCTGATAGGTGGTCAGCGCACTGCGGGTGCTGGCGTCGAAGACGCCGGTGATCGCGGGCCGGTGGCCGGCCGGCATGGTCGCGGTGAGGGCGCGCTGCAGGTCGCGGACGGCGGTCGATGCGGAGCCGTACTTCAGCGTCGGGCGGGCGTCGGTGGCGAAGAGCGTCAGCCAGAGCTTCTTGTTCCAGGTGCTCGAGCGGGTGGCGAAGCCGTGCGCGTGCCGCCAGGTGGCGATCGCGGCGACGAGCGGCTTGCTGAACTTCCCGTTGACCTTGCGATGGAAGCCGGCCCGCTCGGTCAGCAGGCACTTGAGCGCCTTCACATAGGGCTTGGTCGCGTCAGCCACCTTGGTTCCGGTCGCGGGCGCCTTGATGCTCGGGTACTTCGGGAAGTCCACCGGCACGCCGCCGCAGTGCGACTCCGCTGGGGCGACGCTGCCCCGCCCGACGTCGAGGAAGTTGCGGTCGATGTTGATCGTCACGTGGCCGTAGGTCTCGTTGTGGCCGCCCTCGTACTGCTTGACCCGCGCGTGCGGCGCCCAGCCGGTGCTGGCGATGTAGCTCGAGCTGGTGTTGGCCTGCTGGTTCCAGTCGGCGATCCAGACCTGGTCCGGCAGGGCGTAGGCGGTGGGGTTGGTCTGCCGGGCCTGGTCGAGCATCTTGAGGCCGGAGCTGGCGCTGGAGTAGACGCCGGAGAGGTAGCCGTGTGCCTTGATCTCCTTGGTCCATGCGGAGAGGAACGTCAGCGCCGAGTCGCGGCAGGCTGCCTTCCCGATGTCGAACGCCTCGATGTCGTAGTACATCGTACTGCCGGGGACGAGGCCCAGCGCCGCTGCCGCGGTGAGGGTCTTGTCCGCCTCGGCCTTGCCCTGGACGGTCGCCGCGGCGTACTGGCCGTTGGTCTTGGTGGCGCTGATCACCGGGTCGCTGCCGTAGCGCGGGAACCGGGGGTTGCAGCTGGCCTGGGGGCCGAGCGTGATCGGGAGCAGCTTCCAGCCCTTGACTAGTTGGGTGCGGACCCAGGTGGCGTTGAGGTAGGTCTGGTTCTTGCAGCCGCGGGAGTTGCCGGAGATGTAGATGCCCACCCCCAGGTACGGCGAGTCCGCCAGCCAGGTGTTCATCGCGGCCTGGCTCGGCGCCTGGCACTGGTCGAAGCCGTAGCCGGTGAAGCTCCCCGGCGTCGCCGGGTTGCTCGGGTTGACGATCGTGGCCTTGGCGAGGGACAGCGACGGAGTCGCACCGTGGCCGGGGAGGGTGAGCAGGGCGACGGCGACCAGAAGCGCGGCCAGGCCTGCTCCGAGGAGTCGGAACAGGCCGGCGGCGGTCAGGTTTCGGGGTGTGATGGCAGGCATGGCGAGAGAACTCTAAGCACTCCAGTCACAGCAGTAACAGGGCTTCCGGCTAACTACATTGTTGTAATTAAATGTTGCCTGACCTGCGGAAACGCTTTTGCGAGGGGTAACACGTCGTCGCGGCGGGTAACACGCTGTCCGCCCGGGTAGACGGTCGATGCATCGACCGTCTACCCGGTGTAACAGCGTGTTACCCCTCCCGCGGGCCGCGACGCAGGACATCAGTCCAGCGCTGTCGCGCTCGCCTGCGGCCTGAGCACGAACCGGCGCGCCACCAGGCTGAGCGCACTGGCCAGCGCGATCGCGGCCAGGATCGCGGAGGTCGCGAAGCCGTAGCGGGCGCCGTGCAGGAAGTCGCCCGGTACGGCGTGGGCGGCGTACACCGAGGCGATCACGGCGAGCCCGACCGAGCCGCCGAGCTGCTGCATGGTCTGCAGCAGGCCGGATGCGGCGCCGGCGTGCTCCGGCTCGACGCCGAGCAGCACCAGCGAGGTGATCGGCATGAACGTCAGACCGGCGGAGATGCCCAGGGTGAGCAGCGAGGGGAAGACGTCCCAGTAGCCGGCGCCCGAGCCGAGGTCGGCCAGGCGGAGGAAGCCCAGCGTCATCCCGAGGGTGCCGAGGAGCATCAGCGGGACCTGCCCGACCCGGCCGACCAGGCGCGGCGTGATCCGGGACAGGGTGAAGATGCTCAGCGGCATCGGCAGGAACGCCAGCCCGGTGACCAGCGGCGAGAAGCCGAGGCTGTCCTCGAGGAACTGCACCATCAGGAAGAACATCGCCATCATGCCGCCGTAGAAGCTGGCCATGATCGTGAGCGAGGCGACCCGGTGGTGGCTGCGCAGCAGCGCCGGGCGCAGCAGCGGATGTGCGACCCGCTGCTCGGTCACGGCGAGTACGGCGAGCAGGGCGACGCCGAGGGCCAGCCCGCCGACCGTCGAGGCCGAGCCCCAGCCGTGCTCGGGCGCGTTGATGAGCGCCCAGACGATCGAGACGGCGCCGCCGGTCGCCGCGATCGCGCCGACGATGTCGAACCGGCCGGGGCGGCGCGGCGTCTCGGCGACGAAGCGGCGCACCGTCAGCAGCACGAACAGCCCGATCGGGACATTGATGAACAGTGTCCAGCGCCAGGAGATGGCGTCGGTCAGGATGCCGCCGAGGATGAGGCCGAGCGCCCCGCCGCCGGAGGCGACCGCCGTGAAGAGGCCGAGCGCGCGGTTGCGGGCCGCCTCGTCGGGGGCGCTGGTGGTCAGCAGGGCGAGCACCGACGGCGCGGCGATGGCGGCGCCGACACCCTGCAGGGCGCGACTGGCGACGAGCATCTGTGAGGACTGGGCGAGGCCGCCCACCAGGGAGAACAGGGTGAAGACGGCGAGGCCGACGCAGAAGACGCGCAGCCGGCCGTAGACGTCGCCGAGGCGGCCGCCGAGCAGCAGCAGGCCGCCGAAGGCGAGGGTGTAGCCGTTGAGCACCCACGACAGCCCGGCCGGGCTGAAGTGGAGGTCGGTGGAGATGTGCGGCAGCGCCACGTTCACGACGGTGGTGTCGAGGACGAGCATCAGCTGGGCGAGCAGGACGATGAAGATGCCCGCGGCGGCCCGCCCGGCGCCCGGCGGGAGGTCGGTGGGAAGGGGCGCCTTGTGGGCGCGCGACAGTACGGTCGAAGACATGGGGGTGGTTCTCCTGTTCTGGCCGGAGAGGCCGACGTACACTGAACACGGAGAGTTCCTCCGGTTCGCGTTCTACGATACGGAGGGTGTCTCCGTTTCGCAAGGTGTAGCGTTCCGGCACCCCAGATCTATTTCCGGCCGGGGTCACGGATGACGTGGAAGAGAGGCGAGGGCCATGCGCGCTGACGCGCAGCGCAACCGCGACAAGCTCATCGAGGTGGCGCGGCAGGTCTTCCGGGAGAAGGGCTACGACGCCCCGCTCGACGAGATCGCCAAGTTGGCCGGAGTCGGCCCCGGCACCCTCTACCGGCACTTCCCGACCCGAGACGACCTGCTCGACGCTGTGATGCAGGCCTGGGTCGACAGCGTCGACGTCGCCACCGAGAAGGCGCTGGCGCGTGAAGGCGCTCCGCGCGACGTACTGCTGGCGTGGTTCGAGACCTATGTCGCGCTGATCAGCTCCTACAAGGGCAACCCGGCCAAGCTCACCTCGGCGATGGGCGACCCCGACTCGCCGATCATGACCAAGTGCCAGGTCCTCACCCAGGCCAACGGCCGCGTGATCGACCGGCTCGGCGACGCACTCCGGCCGGGCATCGACGCGATCCAGATGGCTCGGCTGGTCGGCGGGGTGGCGACGGTCGCCGACAACGGCGGGCTCGACCAGGCCGCCGTCCGGCCCCTGCTCGAGATCCTCGCCGACGGCCTGATCGTCTAAGCGCGACAGCACCCAGTGCTCGGCCGTACGTGGCACCGGGCGCGCCGGCGTAGTGTGGCGATACGGAGCCGTCCAGGCTTCCTCGCAGAGAGAATCTCCATGAGCGACAAGTCGCCGCGGCAGCACATGTCCAAGAAGACCGGGAAGTCGATCAAGGAGAAGCGCGCCGAGAAGCGCGGCAAGGGGGCCGAGGAGGCACTCTCGGACAAGATCCACCCGGCGAAGCGGAAGTGACGCTCCTCGGGCTCGGCGTCATCGGCTCCTCGGCCAAGGAGAACGAGCGCCGGCTGCCGATCCACCCCGAGCACCTGCCCCATATGGACGCGGACCTTCGTGCCCGGATCACCCTCGAGCACGGGTACGGCGCCAGGTTCGGCGTCGCCGATGAGGCGCTCGCCGAGCATGTCGCCGGGTTCGCGTCACGCGAAGAGATCCTGGGGGAGTCCGACGTCGTACTGCTGCCCAAGCCGCAGCTTGCCGACGTCGCGATGATGGGCCCTGGCCAGGTGCTGTGGGGCTGGCCGCACTGCGTCCAGAATGCCGAGTTGACCCAGATCGCGATCGACCGCCGCCTGACGCTGATCGCGTTCGAGGCCATGAACCACTGGACGAGGGACGGCGCCATCGGGCTGCACGTGTTCCACAAGAACAACGAGCTCGCCGGGTACTGCTCGGTGCTCCAGGCGCTCGAGCTGGCGGGACTGACCGGGGACTACGGTCGTCGTCTGAACGCTGTCGTGATCGGGTTCGGCGCGACCGCGCGCGGGGCGGTGACGGCTCTCAACGCGCACGGTGTCCACGAGGTGTCGGTGTTGACCAACCGCGACGTCGCGGCGGTGGGCGCGCCGATCCACTCGGTGCGGATCCAGCAGTTCGAGCACGAGCCGGACGGCGACCATCTGAGCAGTGTGGTCACCGAGCGGGGGCGCGAGCCGCTGCCGGCGTACCTGGCCGAGCGGAACATCGTCGTCAACTGCACCCTGCAGGACCCCGCCCGCCCGCTCGTGTATCTCCAGACCGCCGATCTGGATGCGTTCCGGCCAGGCAGCGTGATCGTCGACGTGTCGTGCGACCTGGGGATGGGGTTCAGCTGGGCTCGCCCGACGAGCTTCGACGAGCCGACGTTCGTGGTGGGCGACAACGTCCTCTACTACGCGGTGGATCACAGTCCGTCCTACCTGTGGAACTCGGCGACCTGGGAGAACAGCAACGCCCTGATCCCCTTCCTTCGGCGCGTCCTCGAAGGCGGCGCGACATGGGACGCCGACGAGACGCTGGGCCGGGCGATCGAGATCCGTGACGGCAAGGTGGTCAACTCAGCCATCCTGGCGTTCCAGGGCAGGGAGACGGAGCCGCCATATCGCATCGCGATGCCCGTCCAGAGCGCATACTTCGCATCATGACCACGTCACGGCCGCAACCCAGGCACCTCGCCAGCAGTCCATTCCGGCCCAGGGTCGAACCGATCATCGAGACCTTCGAGCCCGGTGACCTCGTGTCACACGACTCCTACGGCATGGGCCGCGTCGTCGGCGTCGAGGCGGCGGCGGTGACGGTCGACTTCCGCCCGCAGGTCGTGCGCATCCCGAGCCCATACGCCAACCTGGGCAAGATCTAGCGGACCCGCGCGCCTCTCCGTGCAGGCGGGGGCCGCGTGTCGGGCCCTCGCCTGGTCTGCGGTCGCCGCTTCGCTGAAAGAGCGGGCGCCGGATAGATTTGCGCCGTGACCGCGCCCGTGCAGCCCGTCCTCGACACTGTCACCCACGCCTCCTCGGATCCCGACCGGTCCCAGCCGTGGGTCGAGCTCGGACTCAAGGAGGACGAGTACGCCGAGATCAAGCGCATCCTCGGGCGTCGCCCGACCGGCGCCGAGCTCGCGATGTACTCGGTGATGTGGAGCGAGCACTGCTCCTACAAGTCCTCCAAGGTGCACCTGCGCCAGTTCGGCGAGATCCCGCAGGTGACCCCGGCGGGCAAGATGCTGGCGGGCATCGGCGAGAACGCCGGCGTGATCGACATCGGCGAGGGCTACGCGGTCACGTTCAAGGTGGAGTCGCACAACCATCCGTCCTACGTCGAGCCCTACCAGGGCGCGGCAACCGGCGTCGGCGGCATCGTCCGCGACATCCTCGCCATGGGTGCGCGCCCGGTCGCCGTGATGGACCCGCTCCGCTTCGGTCCGCTCGCCGAGCCCGACACCCACCGGGTGCTGCCCGGGATCGTGGCGGGCGTCGGCGGCTACGGCAACTGCCTGGGCCTGCCCAACATCGGCGGTGAGGCGGTCTTCGACGCCTCCTACCTCGGCAACCCGCTGGTCAACGCGCTCGCTGTCGGCGTCCTGCGCCACGAGGACCTCCACCTCGCCAAGGCGTCCGGCGCGGGCAACCTCGTCATCATGTACGGCGCCCGCACGGGCGGCGACGGTATCGGCGGCGCCTCGATCCTGGCCTCGGTGGAGTTCGACGAGGACGGGCCGGCCAAGCGCCCCTCGGTGCAGGTGGGCGACCCGTTCATGGAGAAGCTGCTGATCGAGTGCACGCTCGAGCTGTTCGCCTCAGGCATCGTGCGCGGTATCCAGGACTTCGGCGCCGCCGGCATCTCGTGTGCGACCTCCGAGCTGGCCGCGGCCGGCGATGGCGGCATGCACGTCGAGCTGACGCGGGTCCCCCTGCGGGACTCCACGCTGGCTCCCGAGGAGATCCTGATGAGCGAGTCCCAGGAGCGGATGATGGCAGTCATCGCCCCCGAGGACGAGGCCACGTTCTACGAGATCTGCGGCAAGTGGGACGTCGAGGCCGCCACCATCGGCACCGTCACCGGCAGCGGCCGCCTGGTCATCGACTGGAACGGCGAGACGATCGTCGACGTCGACCCCCGCACCGTCGCCCATGAGGGCCCGGTCTACCAGCGCCCCTACGCCCGTCCGGCCTGGCAGGACGACCTGCAGGCCGACGGCGCCGAGCGGCTCGTCCGGCCGACCTCGGTCGCCGAGATCCGCTCGACCATCCTGCAGCTGGTCGCCTCGGAGAACCTCTGCGACAAGTCCTGGATCACCGACCAGTACGACCGCTACGTGCGCGGCAACACCGTGCTCGCCCAGCCGTCGGACTCCGGCATGATCCGCGTCGACGAGTC
>Ga0164242_10009009_pt1 | contig 10805 bp, 6 predicted proteins | sample OricomgcompostMG_FD_108783 | JGI IMG/M metagenome (GOLD analysis project Ga0164242, IMG submission 108783) | Miracle-Growth compost microbial communities from Emeryville, California, USA - Original compost - Miracle growth compost (MG) ... | reverse complement strand
TATGCCCTGTGCCTGATGCCTCTCATCGGAACCAATACGGGCCTATGGCATCGCAGCACTGCGAATATGGTGCCGCTGTTCCTGATCGTCGCCATCATTTTGTCAGATGCTGTGGGCCGCCACCGGCTTTCGGGCTCGGTCCTGGCACCTGTGACCCTGTTCACGGCCATGCCGGTTATCGCTGCGCTGTATGCTTCATTGCTCAACCATCCGATGGGCATCTCCGGCAGCGCGTGGCAGCAGTCGGCAATCTTGAACCACCCGGCAATACTAAATGGGCTGCATGTCACGCCCCGAATTGCAGCGCTGCAGAGGTCCATCGACCGGCAATTGGCTCGCTTGCATTTCGACCCCGCGCACGGAACGCTGCTGCCGGGAACACGGCGATTGGGGCTGGCCGTCTTGAGTGGTGCAACGGTTTCGGCCAATGGCTGGTATTTCGCCGGCTATGATCAATCGGAAGCCTGGAATTGCGCGGTGATCGGGCTATGGCGGCCCATTGTTCCGAACCGCATCTTGGCGGTCGACGCCGGATCTTTTGAACCCGCCACGCGTGCCTGTCTCGCTCCCTACCGGCTTCCGCCTCCTGGGGAGACGCTGGGGCAAATCTCCATTCTGCAGCGGTAAAAGCCGGGGGTTGGAGGGCGCACTACCATGCGCTAGACCATCACCAACAGGCAATGGAGTGATTAGTGAGAGTCATAACCGTCTGCGGTACGCGCCCCGAAGCCATCAAGCTGGCGCCTCTGGTGCATGCTTTCCGTGCGGCGCCGGATATGGAGCATGTGCTTTGCTCCACGGGGCAGCATCGCCAGATGCTGGATCAGGTGCTGGAGGTCTTCGGTCTCAAGGCCGATTACGATCTCAACCTGATGAAGCCGGGGCAGGACCTGACCTATGTCACGGCCGTGGCGCTGGAAGGTGTTGGCAAGGTCGTCGACCAGGTGAAGCCCGACTGGGTAGTGGTGCAGGGCGACACCGCCACCGCCTTCGCGGGGGCGCTGGCCGCGTTCTATCGCAAGGTCAAGGTGGCGCATGTCGAGGCGGGCCTGCGGACGGGGAACATCTATTCGCCCTGGCCGGAGGAAATGAATCGCAAGCTGGTTGGCGCGCTGACCACACTGCATTTCCCGCCCACGGAACTGTCGGCCGACAATCTGCGGCGCGAAGGCATTGGTGGCGACGTCATCACGGTCACGGGCAATACGGTGATCGATGCGCTTTGCTGGATGGATGAAAAGCTGGCGACAGACGTACGTTTCCGCAACGCGGCGGAAGCCGCCTTCGCAGCCCGTTTGGATACAGGGCGCCGCGTGATTCTGGTCACCGGCCACCGCCGCGAGAATTTCGATGGCGGCCTGGCGAGTGTGGCGCGCGCTTTGCGCGCCATCGCCGATCGTGGCGATGTCGACATCGTCTATCCCGTCCATCTCAATCCCCGGGTGCAGGCCACAGCCAACGAGATTCTGGGCAATCACCCACATATTCACCTGATCACGCCGCTGGATTACGCGCCTTTCGTGGCCCTGATGCGCCGCTCCTATCTGATTGTCACCGACAGCGGCGGCGTGCAGGAAGAGGCGCCGACTCTGGGCAAGCCAGTGCTGGTGACGCGCAACACGACCGAACGGCCGGAAGCCATCGCGGCGGGTACAGGCCGGCTGGTTGGCACGGATTCCGATACATTGGTCGCAGCCGTGAACGAGTTGCTGGACGACCCGGCGGTCTATCAGCGTATGGCGAGGGCCAGGAATCCCTTCGGTGACGGCCACGCATCGGAACGCATCGTCGCCCGCCTTCGCCAGGGCGTCTGATCAGCGTCGCTGGTCCACGACGGGCTGGGGATGGCGATCGCGGGGCAGCATGCGCCGCAGCGCGATATTGGAAGGCTTCTCGACCAGCCGATAGCTGAGCCAGGCGATCAGGATCGAACAGGCGACCATGATGGCGGCGCCGAGCGCGCCCTTGGCCGTCGGTTGCTCCATCGGGTCGATGACATGCTGAATGACGCGCAGAATGTAGGGGTGCAGTAGATAGAGCGAATAGCTGGCATCGCCTATCACGATCAGGGCGACAGGAACCACTATGCGGTTTTCCAGGCTGAGGGTGGCGAGAAAGAGCAGCCATGACAGCGCGCCGAACAGATAGATCGAGTGGTGTTCCATGCCCAAAGTGGCGGCGATCATAGCGCCGACCAGCAAAATTATGGCCATGCCAAGCAAGGCGCGGGGCAAGGTTCGCAGCGCCGCGCCAAAATGCTTCAGGGTAAGGAAGGCCGCAATGCCGGCAGCGAACTCCAGCAGGTTCGCGCCGGTCCAAAAAGAGAAAGGCATCGGCAGGTCGAAACATTGTCCCATGCCATAAAGGAGTAGCAGGACCGTCGCGCAGACGAGGGGCGCATGCTTACGCGCCATCATCAGGCAGGCGCCGAACAGCAGGTAAAACAGGACTTCGTAATTCAGCGTCCATCCCAGAAACAGAATGGGCTCCATGATGCCGTTTGCCCTTTGGTAGGGGATGAAGAACAGAGACCGCAGCAGGTCCGGCACGTTGACGGTGGTGCTTTGCAGCAGCGCAGGCTTGGTCAGGGCAACCGCGCAGACGAGCAACGTTGCTCCCCAATAAAGCGGAACGATGCGGAAGGCACGCTTCAGGAAGAAATGGTCGGAGTCCTCCTGGGTTATGTAGCAGACGATAAAGCCGCTGATGATGAAAAAGACGTCCACGCCGAACGTGCCCACCGCGATAAGTGGGATATGCGCCAGGACAACGCTCAGCGCGGCGAAGGCGCGCAGCGCCTGTACGGTCTTGAGTGATTGCAGTTTTTGCATTGCTTGTCTCGTCTGCCGGCCATTTATAGTAGCTTTTTCCATATGCCCTCGCGCTTTTCGAGGAGTATGGGTGCTGGGGTCGGCACCTTCGCCGGCATTCCTGAACGATACTTCCACTTTCTGGCTTAAGTTGAAGGCGTGGCGGCAGGAAAATCCAGCTATATTCTGCTGATTGACCCTTTCGATAAGTGCCAATATGTTCCGGCGCTTGGTGGGAGCCCGTAGCTCAGCGGTAGAGCATCTGACTTTTAATCAGAGGGTCGATGGTTCGAGACCATCCGGGCTCACCAGACGCTCGAATTGCTTAGCTGCGTCAGATGCGCATCCGCTTCGCTGACGTTGCGCGTGGACTCGAAGAGGGTCGCGTCGCCATTCAGCGTCTGGCCGCCGTCGCGCTGAATCGGGCGCAGCAGCTCCGTCAATGAGGTCTGGGTGTGAACGGGAAGCGCCCAGCCCAAGGGAATGCGAACGAAGAAGCCCTTGTCGAAGCTGCCTTCGCCGAACTGATCGGAAGACACGTTCGTTTTTGTGGCGAAGACGCCGATCTCGACGCCGGTGGAGAAGCGACGCGAGACCTGGAAGGTCACGCCGCGGTCGCCGGCGAGATACTGACCGGCGCGAAGTTGGAAATCGAGATCGTACCAGGGCGAATCATAGTACAGCGTGATGTGCCCGGTGGTCTGATTGTAGGGTTGGAAGCCGAACAGCCGGTTGAACGCGCGTTGCTTGACTTCATACAGATCGGCGCCCAGCGCCCACCGCTGTCCCTCCGGCCGCCACAGAATTTCGCCCCCCACGCCCGCGAACATGCTTTCGAGATAACCCGCCCGCACGGCGCCGAACACGGTCGGCGAAAGACGGAAATGGTAGTCCCCATACAGGGCGCCGATGCCAGTCTTTCCTTTCGAGAAATATTGCAGGAAGTCCGTACGAACATGCGGCAGAACGCTGTCCGAAGGGCGGGCAGTATTGAATGTGTCGAAAAGGCTGGTTTCCGCCTCACCGTTTAGCGTCAGTCCTGGCATAATTTCCAATGTGGCAGCCATGCCGGCGACGAGCTGGATGCCGAGCGGATTGCTGGGGTCGAAGAACTCCTGGCGCAGTTGAGGGAACGCGACCCAGGAAAAGTTCGGATAGAGCTTCGGCGCGGCCGCCTGCAAGGTTGGGTTGGACATGGGCGCGGGGGAAGGTCCGCTGCCGTTCGCCAGAAGGTCATAATGACCTTCCTGCTGGAAGGCGCGTTCGGCGGTCGCGCGCAGCACGGTATATTCGGCCGCGGGCTTCCCATCTCGAACGGCGATGAAACGGAACTGTTCGATGGCAGGCGGGGCATCCGCCATGGCGACCCGCAACAGGCGGTCGATCGCTTCGGCCTCGATTCGATAGTGACTGTTGCCATAATAGATCGTTGCGGTGCCGTTTCGCATGGAAACAGCCAAGATAATCAGGCGCTGGGCGTTCGCGTCGGTGCGTATTTTGGTGGCGATCCGGGCCTCGCTGTTCTCACCGCGCCCCGCGGCATTGATCACCATCGGGCCTGCGGACATGTCAGGCGCCGTTGTATCAGGAAGTGTATAGGCCGCTGCCTCAAAATAGGGTTGGCCGGGGAGGCTCACGGCGCACCGGATCGGCTTTCCGCCTCGCCCATCTTGCAGGACAATCGTGGTGACATGGAGGGCCGATGCGTCGACGGTGCCCACCAGCCGGTCGCATGCGTTTTGTGATGGCGCAGCCAGGGTGATCTCGAGCGTGGCGCCGGTGATAGCGACGTTCTGCAGTCCGGGCAGCGCCCAAAGGGCGTCGCCGCTGGCCATGGCGGCTTGCGCGACCCGCGGGCCGCTTTGCCCCTTCAGAGCCCGCAACCCGGCTGCCTGATCCGCGGGCGAGCGGAAAGAAGGCGCTAGCGGCGCGGGCCCCAGACGCTGCGGGAACGGGTCCTTGGTGGGATTGAGATCGAAAGCGATGCTGCCGCCGATCGAGCGGCCGTACATCCAGTCCAGGCCGAACACCATATTGTCGAAGGCGCGATAGGAGGCGCCGAAGTTGAATTGATTTTTCGGCGAAAAACTTCCCGCCTGCTTTTCTGCGTCGTAGCTGTCGCTGCTGTATTCGGCCTTCAGCGTCAGATTGTCGATCGGCGTGTGCCACGCCAGGCCGCCGAAGATGGAGGCGGGACCATGGAAGTATTTGCCGAATGAGAATTCGCCGCCCTGGCCGGTGTAACCGGTGGCACGATCGTCGAAGGACTTGGAGATCAGCGAGAGCGGATTGCGGAAGGGGTTGGCGGTGCCCATGCGGCCCCAGCCAATGCCGACGCTGGCCTGAACACTGCCGAAATTTTTCGTGGCAACAACATATTCGCCGCTGTATACGCCAGTGCCAATAAGGTCGTTGATGCCGATCGCGATGGCGGGGACGAGGTCGGTTTCCTGGAAGAGCCTGGCCTTCAGCGCAAAAGCGCGATCCCAATAGACGGGATAGTCGCGGAAGAAATGCTGCAGACCGGAATAACGGAAGCTGGTTTCCAGCCATGGTAGGGCCTGGAAGGTCAGGTTGTAGTGCTGGATGTTCTGCTGATAGCTGGCGCCCATCACCAGATGACCGTCAGGCGCCATTGCCGCCGTAGGCACGTCGAGCAGGCCGACGCTGCCATAATTGTTGAAGTCCGGCACACCCTGGGCCGCGGCGGGCGTGCAGAAAGCGACAAGGAGGATCGGGTGCGTCAGCCAGCGCTTGTGCCATGGCACCTGAGCCGGCGGCCGGCGCTTGTGCCTGAATTTCCTCACCCGTTCACACCTTCGCCAACCGGGCCATTCCATTGCCTTTTGGCTAAACAATTGCAAGCAAAATCTTTTTTCTTCCAGCGGGCGCACTCTGCGTGCTAAATCCCCTCGGCTACCGGGGCCGGTGACGAGAGTTTCATGCAGCGAATTTTCTTCCGTATCGGGACCGCGCAGGTCTTGCGCCGCGCGTTACGCATCGCGCTTTTCTCTCTGACGTCGGTCCTTTTGTGGGGACAGGTGGAAGCGCAACAGCTTCCCAACTTGTCGCAGCTCCAGCAGCAGCTTCAGCAGGGCGCCAGGCTTCCCGGTCAGGACATCGATCAGGACACACGGCAACAGCAGCAGCCCATGTTGCTGCAGCCGGCGGTTCCTCCGCGAATGCAGCAAGACCTGCAACCCTCTCGGCTGGAGCAGATCATGTCGGCGCGTGCCGGCGTGCCCTTGAAGCAGTTCGGCTATGACCAGTTGGGCCGGCCAACAGCCGTAATGGTGCCGCAGACCGGCGCGGTCCAGGACGATTATGTGCTGGGGCCGGGCGACGAGATCGTGGTGGTTCTACGCGGGCAGGAGAACAACGAGTATCGCACCACCGTGAATCGCAATGGACAGGTGGTCTTGCCCCGGCTGGGGCCGATCTCCGCCAGCGGCCGCAGTTTTGGCAGCTTCCGGCAGGATCTCGAGGCCGCTGTGGGGCGAGCCTATGTCGCGACGCAAGCCTCCGTGGCGCTGCAACGGGTGCGGCAGATCAGCGTGCTGGTCACTGGCGCCGTCAACAATCCGGGCCAGCGGCTGGTCACCGGGCTTTCATCGGCGCTGGACGCCATCCTGATTTCGGGAGGCGTCTCCAAGACCGGGTCATTGCGCGACATCCGCATCCTGCGCGGCGGCCGCCAATACAGCATCGACCTTTATAGCGTCCTGGCAGGTGGTGCTTTGTCTTCCACCATGCGTCTGGCGGACGGCGACCGTATTTTTGTGGCGCCGCTGGGCCGCACGGTTGCCGTTGCCGGCCTGGTGCGCAATCCCGGCATCTACGAGTTGCCGAAAGGGCAATCGTCGATATCCGCTCAGGCCCTGCTTGCTCTGGCCGGCGGACAGGAAGTCAGCGGCAAGTATGATTTTTCGCTGATGAAGCTGCAGTCTGACGGCCAGGTGGCGCTGGTACCGCTGCAGGATATGACCGGGCGGGTTTCCGACGGCGAAATCCTGTCGACACAATTGCAGGCCGACCGCACATCCTCCAGGATGACGCTGGCCGGCGGCACGGGCCTAGCCGGCGATTATCCGATCATGAGCGGGACGAAACTGTCCGAATTGGTCCGGCGCCCTGGGGCGCTGGGCACATCGCCCTATACGCTGTTCGGCATCATCGTCCGGCGTGATCCCAAGACGCTGCTGCGCACCCTGATCGCCTTCACGCCCGCCGCCGTGCTGAACGGCAGAGAGGATATGGCGCTGCAGGCGGACGACATCGTCCGCCCGATCTCGGTGAACGAGATGCGGATGCTCGATACCACCGCGCGAAACTACGACCGGTGGCGCACCGCGCAGGAAGAGGCGATCCGCAATCCAATCGCCGCCAACAACATGGCGCCACAGCCCATGTATGGGACGAACCAGTCCGGAACACAGCAGCAGACCAATGGTGTGCAGCCAGGTCCCCTTTCGCAGTCTCCTGGCCCTTACACGCAAGGCAACACGCCCTATCCCATCAATCCGTCCCAGGCCGGCGACCCGCCGCAGGACTTCACGCAATTCGGCCCGGAACAATACGGCCAAGGACAATTCGGCCAAGGCCAGTATGGCCAGGGTCAGTATGGGCAAGGTCAGGTCGGCCAGGGCCAATTGGGCCAGAATCAGTTCGGCGCGCCGCAGTTTGGCGGCGCCGGACAGGGATATGGGCAAGCTGGCCCCATGGGCAACGCGGTCCTTGGTGCCAATTCTGCCCAGGGCATGACGGCCAATCAGCAGAATGCGTTCCAGTCGATGCAGCCAGGTGAGCCTAACGGCATGAACCTGCCCGGCAATCGCTCTCCTTACTCGCCATATGCGCCTTATTCGCCCTACGTCGCCGAAGCGCCCAATTTCCAGGCGCAAATCACCGTGCCGGGGGCCTATCCGCTCAATCGTGAAGTCCGGACCTTCAACCAGCTCGCGCAACAGCTCGGGGTTGCCCCGCTGGTCCTGATGAATTTCCTTTTGGGCGACCAGGTGAGCATTGACGGCGCGGTGCGCGGCCCTGGCACCTATTTCGTCGGACCCAACGTCACCTTGCAGGACCTGGTGCTGGCCGCCGGCGACACCGCCAACTGGGCCGACGCCAGTGGGGTCGAACTGATTTCCACCCTGGTCGATTCGGCGAGCGGGCGTTCAGCCACCCGCGTCAGCAAGCTGCCGCTGATCGCCACGACCCTGGCCAGTTATATCGTCAAGCCGCACGATGCTTTCCGGTTCAACGAAGTCTTCACCGACGTCAACGTCGGCAGTGTGACGGTTCAGGGCGAAGTGCGCTTCACCGGCAGCTACAAGCTGACGCGCGGAGAACATCTCTCGGACCTCCTGGCCCGCGCCGGCGGCCTCACCAACACGGCCTATCCTTACGGCACCGTGTTCCTGCGCAAATCCGCCGCGGCACTGGAGCGGGAGGGTTATCTCCGCACGGCCCGCGAAGTGGAGGACCAGCTTGTCGTGGCGATGACCCGCGTCGGCAACGACAAGATCGATCCGTCCACCTTCGCCTCGATGCAGTCCTTCGTCTCGGATTTGCGCAACCAGAGAGCAATCGGCCGCATCGCCATTTCCGCCGACCCCAGTGTGCTGGCGGCCAATCCGGCGCTCGATCCGCTGCTGGAAGCGGGCGACGTAATTTACATTCCGCAGCGGCCCAGTACGATTTCCGTTCTGGGGCAGGTGATGCAGCCCGGCAGCTTCCCCTATCGCGCCGGGGAGACGGTTCGCGACTATATCGAGCGGGCCGGCGGTTACAGCAGCCTTGCGGACGAGGGCCAGACCTTCATCGTGCTGCCCGACGGCACGGCGCGGCGGTTGGAAAAATCCTGGCTGCGATTCGGCGCGACCGATGCCTTGCCGCCAGGCAGCGCCATCGTGATTCCGCGCGATGTCACGCCGCTGGACCTGCGCCAGACCGTCATCGATATCGCCCAGATTATGAGCCAGTTGGCCGTGTCTATTGCCTCGGTGGCGGTAATTTCCAGATAAGCGGGCGCTTTTTGCCCGGGCCGGCGGCGGTGAGCCCAGACGCCCCGAGGCACGAAAACGCAAAAGGGAACTCGGGTTAATTGTGCAAGGGCGAAGGCCCCGCCGGCTCGATATGTCCTTTTAAACCGGCGGGTTACACGAAGAGTTGACAGAGTAATCTTGTGGCGTACCAGCATTAAGGTTGCATCAAGAGGTTGACAGACAAACCTGAGAAGTTACAAAGACCACCACTTAATTCGGGGCATCTGCCCAGCTTTTCACTTTGGAGCTTTTCTATGCGCACGATCGTGGCGTCTCTTGTTGCTTCGACCATGTTGGTTTCCAGCACTTTCGCTGCGACCCCGGGCGTGCCGCTGCCGGCCGGCAAGCCCGCCGGCGTCAAGCAGGCGGCCTATATGGGCGACAATTTCCTGCTGATCCTCATCGGTGCCGGAATCGTGATCGGCGGTATCGCCCTGGCGGTGAGCAATCCCGGCGGTGACGGCGTGACCACACCGACGACGAATTCGACGTCCACCACGACGACCACGACGACGACTGCTACAACGACGACCACCGGCACTTCGTCCTAAGCTGTCGACGGCTCTGGCTAAAAGGAAAAGGGACGCGGTTTTGCCGCGTCCTTTTTCTTTGCCCGATATTCTACGTCTAGGCTGGGGGTCGGAAGACTTCGATCTGGATGGTGGTGCCGGCAGGATGCAGATGCTGGATCGAATGCCAGGTGAAGCCGGTCTTGGCGTCGATCCAATAGCTATCGGTGAAGGACCAGTACGGCCTGTTGCTGCGGCAGGCCTCATCGACTCGCACTGTGGCGATCGTCGTGCCGATGATGGAAATGGTCTGCGGTCCCCGCGCCGTGGTGGTGCAGCTCAGGTTCACGCCATAGGCGCCGATATCCGCCAGGTCGACAGCCCGCGCGCTGCGATAGGGCCCGCGCAGAGCGTCGGACAGCGGCGGCAGCGTGCCAGCCTGAGCTGTGGTGCCGGCGATATCGTGGGGCAGGCCCACGCTGCGTAGCACACGGCCGCCCCGCGTCAGCAGCACCACATGGCTGGCGGCGGTCCAGAGTTGCTCGCCATTGCTGTCGGTGGCCAGCACCAGGATGCCCTCGTTGCCGCCATTGATGCGGTATCCCAGGCTGGCATAGGGAATCGAAGCGGCCTGGCCGCGGGTCACCGCCACGTCCTGGAAACTGCCGGAAACGCCCTGCCGGATGATCTGAAAATATTCCCGCCAGGCGCTGCCTTCCGAGCTGCAGCCGCTTGCCAGCAACAGCGCCGCCAAGCCGGCCGACGGCAGGATGCGGATGCGCATCTGGTTACAGCCCGCTGCTCTTGAGCGCCGCCTTCAGGCTCGGCGCGATATCGGGGCGCGACAGGCCCACGGCGATGTTGGCGGCCAGGAAGCCGACCTTGTCGCCGCAGTCATAACGGGCGCAGTCGGTCTTCACGGCATGGAAGGGCGCCTTGCCGATCATCTGCGCCATGGCGTCGGTGAGCTGGATCTCGTTGCCGGCGCCGCGCTCCTGCTTGTCCAGGATGGTGAAAATCTCCGGCTGCAGGATGTAGCGGCCGATGATGCAGAGGTTGGAAGGCTCGGTGCCGGTGGCGGGCTTCTCCACAACGCCCTTGACCTCGGTGGCGTTGCTCTTGGTGGCGCCGGGATTGACCACCCCATAGCGCTTGACCTCCTCGCGCGGCTTTTCCTCCGCCGCCACGATGATGCCGCCGCCCACCTGGTTGTAGGAAGTGATCATCTGGGCCAGCGCCCCGGGCTTACCCACCATCAGGTCGTCCGGCAGAAGCACGGCGAAAGGCTCGTTGCCCACGAAATGGCGGGCGCACCAGACCGCGTGACCCAGGCCCAGCGGCTGCTGCTGGCGGATGAAGCCGACCGAGCCGGTCTGGGGCAACATCTCCAGCAGGCTGTTCAGTTCCGTGGTCTTTTCGCGCTGGCTGAGCAGGGCCTCCAG
>Ga0164242_10009008_pt1 | contig 10806 bp, 9 predicted proteins | sample OricomgcompostMG_FD_108783 | JGI IMG/M metagenome (GOLD analysis project Ga0164242, IMG submission 108783) | Miracle-Growth compost microbial communities from Emeryville, California, USA - Original compost - Miracle growth compost (MG) ... | reverse complement strand
GCTATGTAAAAATAGATACCAGTGCAGCCATTACAGCTACCATATTAGTAAAAAATCTTACGGTGCAATCTGCTACTGCGATTTTCCCGCAACAAAATATTATCGAAGATGAACAAAATACCCCTTTAGATGAAATGGGGGATATTAAGCTTACCAAAGCCATACTAAAAAGTGGAAACTTGCATGTTTCTGTAACAAGTACCGCACAAGATTCTATTTTTTTCAATTATGCAATACCCGTAGCAAGTAAAAATGGAGTACCTTTTATTGTTACAGGTGCAATTCCTCCTTCCTCCGGCTCACCAACGGTTCTTGATTATGACATTTCGGGATATGAAATAAACCTTACCGGAAAAAATAAAGATACGATCAACGCCATATACAATAAGATTGCTGCCTGGATAAAATATACAGGGCAAGTAGTTAGTTTTTCACTGGCAGATTATATAGAAATAAGCCTTTCTTTCAACAACGTAAAACCTTCGTATATTGAAGGATTCCTCGGTCAGGATACCATCGCCATTGCCCCTACGGAAACCGATTTATCTATTTTTGAAAAATTTAAAGCCGATCAGCTTTCTTTTAAAGATGTAAACCTTTCTCTGGAAGTTGAAAACGGATTAGGCATCAAAGGAGATTTTGCCATAGATTACCTCTCGGCAGCAAACTCCGGGAATTCAAAAACCATACTAAACCCTATATCCGGCACGATCCCCTCCGCAACTAAAAATCCGCTCAAGCCTTCCTTTTCGACCTTTGGGGTAAATTCTACAAACCCTGCCCCCGTAGATCTTTTAAACCTTCTTCCAAACAAAGTAGGCTTTCAGGGAAAAGTTTACTTAAACAAAGGGGTGAGCAATACCGACCTGAGTGGTTTTGCATACGACAATAGTACCCTAAATGCTTATTTGAACATGGAGCTTCCCTTAAATCTTGAAGCAAAAAACCTTACGCTTTCCGATACCGTAAAAATGCCCTCGGTCACATTAAAAGCCCCCCTTACAACCGGTACCTTCAATGTACTTGTTTGGAATGGCTTTCCTTTCAATGCAAGCCTTGCAATTACCTTCTTCGATGAAAATAGTACTGCCGTAGATTCCCTTGTTTCAAGTTCCAGTATTCTTGCTGCTTCTTTAGACCCAACGACACTAAAGGTTTCCGATACAAAATATTCAAAGGTCTCTTTTGAAATGAATATCGACAGGCTCCAAAGAATATTAAATACTAAAAAAGCACTTGTGAAAATATTCTTAAGTAGCCAACCCGAAAATAAGCCGGTGCAAATTTACAGTGACTATACCATGCATATTACACTGGCGGGTGATTTTAATTATACGATAAAAAGTAAATGAGAAACCTTGTATTTTTTTCCTTTTTATTTTTTTCAATTCAGGTAACAGCACAACCTATTTGGAATAACTATACAAGATTCTATCCGGAAGCTTCTACCTTAAGGCATAAAAACCATATACAACTTCAGGGAGATGTATCACTAAATAGTACAGCCATTACAAATACCTTTTTCCGGTCTTTTATAACCAATAAATATATAACGAATGCACTGAAAGATGAAGTGTCGGCAAGATTAAAAAACAAAAATCGCTATGGCTATATGTTAAATGCAAGCCTTCTAGTTAATTTTCATAAAGATTCTTTAACTTCCTATATGGTCGGCTCGGCAGAAAAACAACACAACGCTGCTGTATTTTCAAAAGATGATTTTGGCCTTTTTTTTAGAGGAAATAAAATGTTTGCAGGAAAAGATGCTTCTCTGTCGCCTTTGCATTTTACCTCTTTTAGCTACCAATCGATCTTTGTTGGGATAAATAAAACAAGTAAAAGCAAAAAGCTTAATTATTGGGTGGGTATCTCAGCAATCAGGGGAGGAAGCTTTAAGACAGCTACGGTTGAAAACGGAAGCTTTTACACAGAACCCGATGGTGCTTTTATTGAAGCAAAGGGCGATTTTAATATTAACCTGTCAAACGGCAAATACGATGCCCCTCCCAGATCAAGTGGTATAGGGGCTTCTCTTTTCTTTGGGGCAGATTATAGGATGGGAAAATCAACGTTTGGTTTTTCGGTTTCAGATCTGGGATTTATCCATTGGAAAAATATAAAACATTATTCCAAGGATTCTATGTTACAATTTGAAGGAAAAGATATTGGCAATTTACTTACATTCGACGACTCTCTTTTTACCTCCTATAATGCAGACAGCCTGGGAAAAGATGCCAATATTAACATTACAACAAAAAAAATATATTATTTTTTGCCCACCCTTTTAAAACTAAATTACGTACACTACTGCTCAGACAAGTTCTTTTTTATAACTGAATTGGAGATTATGACCCAAGCAGGTTTTTTCCCAAGGCTATTTATACAGCCGGTGTATAGAGTAAAAGAAAACCTCTTTATTCATACTACACTTTCTGCAGGAGGATACGGGAAAACCGATATTGGCTTTGGACTTGCAGGAAAAATCGCTAAAGGGTTTGATTTTAACCTGAATATTTTCGCAGCAGAACTTTTAGTAGCTCCATCCAAAACTTCAGGGCAAAGACTGTCAATGGCATTAGTAAAAAGTTTTTAATGAGAAACGCCACTTATCGAAAAATAGATGAAAGTCATTTAATTGACGACGCCTACGGTATTGAAGGCAAATATCTGGTTTCTATCCAAACAAAAAACGCACCCCTACTTACGTCATACAACAAACCTACCCAAAGTGGGCAAATAGCAGAAAAACTATGGAAAGAAATAAGTCTTCATTTTAATAATGTGGAAGCAGGAATACATGTACTTACAAAGGATACTTTTTATGGCATTTTGGACATAGATCTCTCCGGTAAAAAAATAGGTAAAAAGGAATATTACTTCAGTGTGGCTTCAAAATTTGAAGTTGCCTTTGGCATGCTCGTTGCCCCGAAAAATCCTTTTTTAATTGAAGGCGCTATTTCTCATGTTATTTCCTGGTTTAAAGCTTCCTCACTCATTGAAATTATCAAATCTTATGAGCCGACTTTCAGATGGGCAAGTGGTTATTTTGATTTCTCCATTCAAAAAGGGATTTCAGAAAAAGAACTGGTACAAATGATTGAGCATACCATTGAATAAAGCTATTTTTATCTTACCTTCCCTTCTATTAAAGTAGAAAATAGTGCGGGCACAAATAGCAGATACCTTTAACTTTCTTTCCAAGCTCACCTTTAAAAGAGTTCAAAACTATTTTTTACTCATTTTTAGCTATTACCAATCCAGGAAAAGCAAAACCCCGCAACAGAAAGGCTTACCCTTTTCCATCGCTGTAGAACCTACCACCTCTTGTAATTTACGTTGCCCCGAATGCCCCAGCGGTTTACGCTCTTTTACCAGACCAAAAGGCATGTTGGAACCGGAGTTATTTTCCAAAATTCTTCAGGAACTGACTCCTACCCTCACATATCTTACCTTTTATTTCCAGGGGGAGCCATATTTGCATCCGGATTTTCTAAATCTCGTTAAACTTGCTTCAGAAAAAAAAATTTATACGGCAACAAGTACCAATGCACACTTCCTTTCAGACAGTAATGCCAAAAAAACGGTCGAATCCGGACTAGACCGCCTCATCATTTCTATTGACGGCACTACGCAGGAAACCTATGAAAAATACCGAATAGGCGGTTCTTTAGAAAAGACACTGGCGGGAACAAAAAACATTGTAAAATGGAAAAAAACCTTAAAGTCAAAAAAGCCCTATCTCATCTTTCAATTTTTATTGGTACGGCATAATGAACACCAGACAGAAGAAGTAAAAAGGCTCGCTAAAGCTATAGGCGTAGATGAAGTAAAATTCAAGACAGCACAAATCAATGACTTTGCTTAGGGTTCGGATTTAATCCCTGAAAATCCGGCTTTCTCCCGATACAAAAAAAATATAGATGGCAATTATTCCATAAAAAACAAGTTGGAAAACAGCTGCTGGAAAATGTGGAGTTCTTGTGTAATAACCTGGGATGGAAGAGTTGTCCCCTGTTGCTTTGATAAAGATGCCGATTTTGTATTGGGGAAACTAAATATAGAAAGTTTTAATACGATCTGGCAAGGAAAAGCATATAATGCCTTTAGAAAAAACTTATTGGAATCTAGAAGTAACATTGAAATGTGTAAAAATTGCTCTGAAGGAACAAAGGTTTGGGCATAGATTTATTAGAAACAAAAATGCCCCCAATTTTAATTTTAGCCATTTCGCCCGTGTCTGCTATTATTTTTTTACTTTTTTTCTTGAGACTAATTCTCCATTTTTAAAAATACTAATTTCCTTTTTTATTGAATCTGATTCAGGATAATATAATATTACCTTTTCTCTGGATTTATTGAAGTTAAAGTCCCAAACATCGGTAATTTTATTCTTTTTAACTTTCTTAATTATTATTCCATTATTATCAAATTCTTTAAACTTTGTAATTGTTTTTACGGGTGTATCAATCGCTTTAGCTATAAATTTTTCTTTCTTGATTGTTCTAATTGCTCCAGTTTCAAATTTAGTAATTGAAGTTTTTTTCTTCTTATCACAGATTACACACCTTAGTTCTTTGTAGTTACAGCTTATTAACATTGTCAAGATTAAAAGTTGCAGGAATTTATCCTTCATTTTTCTTAATGTCTCAGAACACTTCTTGCTATGAAATATAAGATTTTCGAGTCTGCGAACTTGTTACGCTTGCTAAGAGTTGATAACTTGTAGAAACCATTTTTACCCTATGTTTTATTACCACCTGTACTTTTATTCTCTCTTTTATTTAACAACTTCATATGCTTTTCTTTTTATCCCCTTCACACCCACAACCTTTGCTGCATCCATCTTTTTGAGTAAAAAGCCTTCGCAGGAACTTTAATAGATAGCCAAGGGCAAGCATAAAAACCAGTGCAATAAGTAGGTATTGTATTGTCATCACCAAAACTTTTGAATTATTTGAAGCATTTCGTTTTTTATACTTCCCGCAGCAAGCACCTCTTTTCCATGAAGGAAATCATTCCCTCCGGAAAAATCACACACACTCCCTTTAGCTTCCTGAACGATTAAAATCCCTGCTGCTATATCCCAGATATTAAGATTAAATTCATAATATGCTTCAAACCTTCCACAAGCAACATAAGAAAGATCAACAGCGGCAGAACCTAACCTACGTATACCATGGGAATTGTCTTGCAGGTATTGTAGGGTACGGAAATGATTGTCTGACTTATTTAATTGACTATAAGGAAATCCACTTGCAACCAAAGCATCTTTTAGTTTTTTTACCGGAGAAACAGCTATCCGCTCTCCGTTTTTCCAGGCACCTCCATTCTTCCAGGCATAAAAACATTCATCCAAATTTACTTCATAAACCACTCCCAATAAAATGGTTTCCGCTCTTAAAAGTGCGATACTTATGGAAAATGGAGGTAATCCGTGTAAAAAGTTGGTAGTGCCATCGAGAGGGTCTATCACCCATTTATATTCCTTATCTTCCCGTGCCACAGTCGACTCTTCTGTTATAAAACCCGCTTGTGGAAATAGTACAGAGAGCTCTTTTACCAATCTCTTTTCACTTTCTTTATCTACATAAGAAACCAAATCTGAATTTCCTTTATGCTCTATTTTAGAACGGTCAAAGTTTTTCGACTCCGCGTAAATAAACTTTCCAGTTTCCCGGGCAAGTCCAGTAACTTTTTCACAAAGGACTTCTAAATCAATTTCCATTGTACGATTTTTTGATTCTTATAATCTTTGCAAAGAGCATAATTGCAATAAAAAACAGCGAAAAATACATCGCAGCCAGTCCGATGTAATCTCCATATTTTACATAAAACGTAAGCTCATTATTTACAAAAACATTCCCTTTCAAAACAGTTTTTACGCCATACTTACTTTTTTGCAGCGCATCTCCTCTTTGATTTATAAAGCCACTGGTACCCGTATTGGCAGAACGTGCGATACTTTTACGTGTTTCAATACTTCTGAGCCTGGCATAATCAAAGTGCTGGCGATGCCCCGGTGTATTCCCCCACCAAGCATCATTGGTAATAATGGTAATAAAAGAAGCACCTTTTCTGACAAACTTTGCGACATAGGCACCAAATATCGATTCATAACAAATAACAGGGGCTGTTTTTATTCCTGTTGCACCGGTAAATACAGAAGCAGAATCCGCTCTTCCCAGTCCACCAACAACACCCCCCAAATTGATAGCACATTTCTTTATTATAGGCGGAATATATTCTACTCCCGGAACCAGTTTCGATTTATGGTAAAAGGAACAACTTCCGGGTTTGCTTATATTCATAGCGGTATTAAAAGCATCGTAATAACCAAACCCTTTCTCATATCGGGCTGTTGGCGTTGGCTTTTCCTTATATAAGACATATGTACTCACTCCGGTAAGTAAAGAAAGTTTGGGGTATTGCCCAATAAATTTATAGAGCGAATCAACGATTTCGGACTGATTGGCTTCCTTTTCAAAAAAACCCCAGGCCAGAGCTGTTTCCGGCCAGGCGACAAACCTGGTAGCCGGAGAAATCGCTTGTTTGGAGAGCTTAATCATTGCTTCCATTTGGGTTTCTTCACTCCCGGAAACAAATTTTTCATTATAAGGATCTACATTGGGTTGAACGACTACAACTTCCACCGGCTTCCCCTTTTCTTTATAGGAAAAATACATAGACAGGGAAATAATAACAGGAATTCCAAACCACAATGAAAACAAAGAAATAAGGACTTTATTAAGCTGCCTGTCTCGAATAGACAAGAAAATAAGCAAATTGCCGACCAGCACCCAAAGGGAACCTCCCAAATGACCGGAAAACGAATACCATTGTACAATCGGATAAATAGAGGCGAAGCCATTTCCAAGAGTTAGCCAGGGCCAGGTTAAGTCCCAATTGAGATGGATATATTCGAAAGCAAGCCAATAAATGGGGAATGAAAAATAACCTGCTATATTGCCCGCTGCTTTTTTAGTATAATAAAAAAGCATAAGTGGTATTGTCATTAATAAGGCATTGGCAAAAAAAGCAAAAGTTGCGCCTCCGGGTGAAGCATTATATACCCACCAGGTAGTAGCAAGATTCCAAATGAGCAATGCTACATAGGAATAAGAAAAAAATTTAAGTGTCTTTTTTTTTACTGTTTTTTTTGAAAGCTCATATTCTATAAGCAACAGTGGTACAAATGCTACATGCAGCAAAAAACCTAAAGGCTTCACAGGCCATGCAAGCCAGAGAAGAAACCCGGAGAAAAGGGAAAGTGCTAAAAACTTATATTTCATAAATTATAAAACCAAAACTACGGAACGCATTAGAAAATTCAATATAAGGTAAAAAAAGAGAAGTAACTAAAACAAAAAAGCCGATATAAATCGACTTTCTTACCATAGTTTTAAAGGCTATAATATTTATTCAGCTTCTTTTTTTGCAGGTTTCATAAGTATAGAAAATAAATCCGTCAATTTTTGTTTAAGCTCTTTTCTATCTACAATAAAATCTAAAAAACCGTGCTCGAGTAAAAATTCAGCACTTTGAAAGCCTTTTGGCAAGTCTTTTCCTATAGTTTCCCGAATTACCCTTGGCCCTGCAAACCCAATTAGAGCACCCGGCTCTCCGATATTAAAATCACCAAGCATGGCAAAAGAAGCGGTAACGCCACCTGTCGTCGGGTCAGTCATCAAGGAGACATAAGGGATTCCTGCTTTATCAAGTAAAGCAAGTTTGGCAGATGTTTTAGCCATTTGCATTAAAGAAAATCCGGCTTCCATCATCCGGGCACCGCCCGATTTGGATATAACAAGTAAAGGAGCTTTTTTTTCCCGAGCCTTGTCTATCGCTCTTCCTATTTTTTCTCCGACTACAGAACCCATAGACCCTCCAATAAATTTAAAGTCCATACAGGCAATTACGACCTGTATGCCATTTACTTTGCCTATACCCGTCCGAACCGCATCGTTGAGACCGGTTTTCTTCCTGGAAGCCGTAACCCGAAGGGGGTAAGGCTGAGAATCCTGAAACTTTAGTGGATCACCGGAAACCAAATTTTTATCAAGCTCTGTAAATTTATTATCATCAAAAAGCAGTGAAAAATATTCGGTTGAGCCAATTCTGGCGTGGTAATTACATTTTATACAGGTATAAGCATTTTCTACCAGTTCTGAGGTTAGAAAAACGGTCTTACACTCCGGACATTGATGCCATAAGCCATCCGGAACTTCTTTTTTTAGTTCGGTCGGCGTTATAATGCCTTTTTCTTTACGTTGAAACCAAGTCATGTCCTTATGTCTTAGAAATTATTTTTGTTGAAGATCTTTTTAGGCAAGTGTTATCTCTTTAGAAAGATATACATCTTGAACACTATTTAGTAATTTTATGCCTTCTTTAAAAGGCCGCTGAAAGGCTTTTCTTCCAAGGATGAGCCCGATACCTCCTGCTCTTTTATTAATTACTGCGGTTTTAACAGCATCGGCAAAATCAGATTTTCCTTGTGATTCCCCACCGGAATTTATAAGTCCAATACGCCCCATATAGCAATTGGCTACCATGTAACGTGTAAGGTCTATTGGGTGGTTTGTTGAAAGTTCTGTATACATTTTATCATCATACTTCCCAAAATGTAATGCTTTAAAAGCACCATTATTCACCGGAAGCTTCTGTTTAACTATATCCGCCTGAATGCTTACCCCCAAATGGGTTGCCTGACTACTAAGGTCAGTAGCATTATGGTAATCTACGTCATCTTTTTTAAAAGCATTATTTCTTGTATAGCACCAAAGTATCGTTGCCATACCTAACTCATGTGCCAGTGCAAAAGCTTCTGCAACCTCTATAAGTTGCCGATTGGACTCCTGAGAACCAAAGTATATAGTGGCACCTACTGCTACTGCTCCCATGTTCCATGCCTCCTTTACAGTTCCAAACATAATCTGATCGTACTTATTTGGATAAGTAAGCAACTCATTATGATTTAACTTTACAATAAAGGGGATTTTATGGGCATATTTCCTGGAAAGCATTCCTAAAACACCAAAGGTACTTGCAACAGCGTTACAGCCTCCTTCTATTGCCAGTTCTACAATATTTTGGGGATCAAAATACATAGGATTGGCTGCAAAAGAAGCCCCTGCCGTATGTTCTACACCCTGGTCAACAGGAAGGATTGAAGCATAGCCTGTGCCGGAAAGACGGCCTTGTTTAAACAAATCGCTTATACTTCTCAATACTTGATTATTGCGGTTCGACAAACCGAAAGAACGCTCGGTATAATCTAAGCTATGCGCTTGAATTTGACTTTTCGAGATGGTTTTACATGCATGTTGGAGTAAATATTCTTGCTCACTCCCTAAAAGTTCAATAATATGATTATATGACATCTTTTAAACCTTTAAACCTACTCTTGTAACTTCTTTTCAGAAGCGAAAATTCAAGCAAAGTTATTTAAATTTTCAGAATCTACAAACCTGAGGCTTCTGCAAGGCTTTGTGCTTGTGTAAAGAACTAGTTTGTAATAAATCATGTAAAGATCTTCTCAGACACTTTCATATTTTATCTCCAAATTGATAAAGTAAGCCTACATTTATAACTTCTTTAAACTGAGTGGCGGGACCAAGGGTTCCATTGCTTCTTTTAATATCAATATCATCATCATAAAGAAGTTGTGTGGAAATGGAAGTTGTAATATGTTTTGTTACCTTCATCATTAACGTTGCTTCCCAATTAACATCTATATTACCAAAGGTAGCGTAGTCTGTAAATAAACTTAATTTACTGCCAAGGTTTATATTTGCTCTTATGTCTTTTTTCACCCCTGCCGTAAAATATGCCCCGTACTCATCTCTGAATTTTGAGCCTATAGGAACACCAAAAGCACCCAATGCAGATAATTTATCGTCGAGAACAAAGGTAAATTTCCCGGTAATTGGAGAAAGGATAGCATAAAAATTATCTTTATATCTATATTCCAGGCCAGGAGAAACAATCAAATAACCGGGTGCCATAAAATTACTGATAAGCGTACCTGTTTTTTCACCGTTTGCATCTTTTTCGTAAGTATGTCCTGGAGCAAACTGAGTCCTAAAATCCACTAAAAAAGTAGTGAACCAATGTTCTTTAAATGCCCGGCTAAGTTTTGATCCAAAAATTATTTTATCATCACTTTTATAAAAATCGGGATCTGCGCCTTGTTTAAATAAACCAAAACCTAAATCCAATTGGTTACCCCAACTCAATTTATCTTTTTGGTAATTGGCAAACATCGTACTTAAAACGACAGCAGATAATGCATCTTCTCCCCCTCCTGCCCAATTAGAAAGCCCCACCTGGCTAACATTTACATTCATATTAAATCCTCTTTTCCAAACCTGTATTGTATCCTGAGCAAAAGTTGGCACAACAAGCATTGTATATAAGCCAAATGCAAGCAAAATTTTTTTCATATTGAAAACCTAAATCGTTTTTTGAAGTACCAAAAATAACAATAAAAAGGTAAAAAAGGCAAGATAAAATTTTGGGGAAAGGGCATAAAAAAAGGGCTTACCCCTTTTTATTTTATTTCTTCGTAATCAATATATTCGCCAGCATTTTCTGGAGATTCTGTTACTTTATCTTTGGGAGGAACATAATCTACACTTATTTGCCCTTCACTCCTTCTTTTCTCTTCTCCAAAAGAATACCTTTTATAAGGCTGCCCACCCTGCTTATTTGCAAAATCCTGAAGTATGCGCTGAAATATTATGCGTAAAATCGGTTTAAGCAACCACTTTAGCAATAAATAAACAGCAAAACAAATTATTAAAAATT
>Ga0164242_10009007_pt1 | contig 10806 bp, 11 predicted proteins | sample OricomgcompostMG_FD_108783 | JGI IMG/M metagenome (GOLD analysis project Ga0164242, IMG submission 108783) | Miracle-Growth compost microbial communities from Emeryville, California, USA - Original compost - Miracle growth compost (MG) ... | reverse complement strand
CGGAACGAAGCTCGTTACGGAGATCGAGCAGGATCTGCGCAAACAGTCGGTCTCGCTGCTCCAGGTGAAGACGGTCGGCGAATCGTTCGAACACGCTGGCTACGCCGAGACGCGAGCGTTCTACCGATCATGCGGGTTCCAGCCGCTGGAGGAGATGACAGGTCTCGGCTGGGATGGGCCGACGGTGATCATGGTGAAGTCCCTGCGCACCGTTTGAGCTATCGCTGCCAGGAGGGCACGTAGACCAGGTCTTCGTACGTCTGTCCCGTTCCCTCCACGAAGCTGCGGCGGATGCCGACGAATCGGTATCCGCACTTCTCGGCTACCCGGAGCGAGGCCGCGTTCGGTGCAGCGATGACCAACTCGTACCGTCGTGGCTCGCCCTGATCCTTCGCCGCCCGCGTCACGCCGTCCAGCATGGCGGTGGCGAGTCCGCGACCACGCCAGGCGGGGGCTACGCCGTAGACGATCTCGATGCTGTCGAGTCCGTGCTCCTGCGCGCCGATCATGCCGACGATTGCATCTGATTCCTTCAGGACGGCGAGATGGACGAGGCCGAAGTCACCGTCGGCACCTTTCACGAACTCCTGTACGACATGGTGTGCTCTCTCCGGCGGCGACGACGGTCCGATGCCGATCCACCGCGGATCCGGCCCGCGGCCGTGCTCCGCGATCGCGGGTTCGTCCGTCCAGACCGCAGGCCGCAGCCGCCACCAGGACCCTTCGATGCCTTCCCAGTCCATCAGGCAAGGCTCTCATCCCGATTCGTCCCGCGCGATCGAGAATCGGATGGACCAACACAGATCGAAGACCGGGCAGGATGGTCCTGCGAAGCCTTCCGGGCGGGCACGCCCATGAATCCATGAGGAGCCAACTTGCGGCCGGACCTGCTGTCACTGCCTGAACGGTTTCCGAGGTCGTCGACTTATGATCCTCAATGGTTGCTGTCGTTGGACATGGGGCCGAATCCTCTGTGGCAATTGGAAGAACTGTGGCCGAAGCTCGACCTGACGCCAGGTCAGAAGGTGCTCGACATCGGACCCGGCCGCGGTGCGACAGCGGTGTTCCTCGCACGCGAGGCCCGGGTCGAGGTGGATGCACTGGATCTGTGGATTCCAGTCGAGGAAGCTACGCAGACCTACCAAGCCACCGGCGTATCGGATCTGGTCACTGCACTCAACGGTGACGTGCGCACCATCGATCTTCCTGAGAGCGAGTACGACGCAATTGTCAGCGTCGACGCCTGGGAGTACTTCGGAACCGACGTCCATTTTCTCCAACGGCTCGTCGCCGCGCTCAGGCCCGGTGGCGTTCTGGCCTTTGCCACGCCTTCGCTGCGGGACGACCCGTACCTGATCGACCCGCTACCTATCCTCACTCAGATTGCGAGCTTCGAGGTGTTGGCATGGCACCCCGCGGACTGGTGGTCGAAGCAGACCGCGATGACGGGCAACCTCATCGACATCCAAGCATGGGTTCCGGAAGACAGCCTCGATCTGTGGCTTCGCTGGGAGGACGCTGTCGGGAGCGGCAGCCGGATGCGAGATGTGATCACCGCCTACCAGAAGCTTGGCGGCAACCCGCCAGCGCTCGGGCTGGTCCATGTTGTCGGCCGAAAGCCGACCTAGGATCGCCCGGAATCGATGATCGGGCGACTCCGCGAATGGTGTTCTGAGTGCAGCGAGTTCCTCGTCGAGGCGGGTAGTGCCGTCTCACGGGTTACTCCGTCGTGTCCGAGAAGGCGGGCCGGCTCCCTGTCGGCTTGGAGCAGGGCAAGGAGCACATGCTCGGTCCCGATGTATCCGTGACCCAGAGTCAGAGCCTCTCGCCGCGCGAGGCTGACGATCGGATTGGCACCTTCATTGAGTCAGGCGTTCCCGGTTCGGCGAGCCGCCCTCGGCAGCAGGGCCGTCGCCTCCTCGCGAAGCTTGTCCACGTCCACCTGAAGATCATCAAGGATCCGGCAGGCCAGGCTGCCACCTTCCTCGAGCAGGCCAAGGAGAATGTGCGTCGGGTTGGTCGCGCTCAGATGGAACAGTCGAGCACTCCATCAACCAGTCGGCGGAGATCAGCTTTGGTCCGGGCGACTCCCCGGCCGTCGAGGTGCCGAAGCTGGTGCCAGGTCGCGACGTCCAGAACGGTCGCCAGCAGGTCCGCGATCACCGTGCGCTGACCTGCATCTCGGGCCTCCAACTGTGGTCCGAAGGCGGTTTCCACCCAGGTTCGATGGGCCTGCCGACCGTATCGGACCGCATCCGCCACGCCGTCGAAGCGTTCGGCCTGGGCCCGCATCCGCATCGCCCCGAGGCCGGTCTGCTCGTAGTCACCCACTGCGGTGTTGATGATCGACGTCAGATCACCGGGCCGGACCCGGGACCGGAACTTCGTGATCCGGGGACCGACCAGGTCCACGATCCCGCGCAGGTAGACCCCCTCCTTGGAACCGAAGTGGTTGATCACCGTCTGCTGCGAGACGCCGGCTCCACGCGCGATGTCGGACAGGCTGACCTCGTCGTACCAGCGGTCGTTGAAGAGCGGTTCGGCGGCTTCCAGGATCGCCAGTCGGGTCTGCTGGAGGGCTTGAGCTCGGGCGCCCAGGCGGTAGCTGCGACGCGGGTGATCTGTATTTTCATTTGGGCTTGACACAAGTCAATAGTAGCGCGCACAATCGATTTTGTCCTTGTCGCCACACTCACGAATCGGGGAACTCTGATGGCGCGCATCCTTGCTTACACACCACCGGCCACCGGACATGTCTTTCCGCTGGTGCCCGGCCTGCTCGAACTTCAGCGTCGCGGCCACGCCGTGCACGTCCGCACCTCGTCCCAGGTCGTCGACGTTCTGCGCCGGGCCGGCTTGGACGCCTCCGCTGTCGCCGGCGCACCGGAAACCGGCTCCGGCGCTCACGGAGGGGACGGCAAGTCCGGCCAGCTGGCGACCGGCCTGGCAGAGGTGCTGCGCGGCGCGGCCGCCCAGGGCGCGGACTTCGACGCTGCGGTCGCCGGATTTGGACCGGACGTGCTGCTCGTCGACGGCATGGCCTACGGTGCCCAGCCCCACGCCGAGGCCAGCGGCCTGCCATGGGCGCTGACGATGCCCTCGCTGCTGCCGCTGCGTGAGCCCGGAATTCCGCCGTACAGTCTCGGCCTCCGACCGGCCCGGACGCCGATCGGACGGGTCCGCGACGCGGCGCTGTGGACGGTCGTCGAACGTGCGTTCGGCAAGGCGCTGTTGCCGGGAGTCAACAAGTTGCGTCAGGACGTCGGCCTGCCGGCTTTCACCTCGCCGCTGGACGGCTACCGGACGCCCGATCTGGTGATCGCGATGACCGGCGAGCCGATCGAGTATCCGCGCCGGGCGCTGCCGGACAACGTACGGATGGTCGGGTTCCAGCCCTGGGACCCGCCGTCCGCCCGGCCGGAATACCTGTTCGAGCCCGGTGACCCGTGGATCCTGGTGACCTGCTCCACCGATTACCAGGGCGACGAATCGCTGGCCCGGGTCGCCGCCGCGGCACTGGCCGGAGAGCCGTACCGGGTTCTGATCACCTTGGCCGACATCTACGACAAGGTGTCCCTGCCGTCGGCTCCCAACATCATCACCAAGCGGTTCGTCCCGCACGCAGCCGCACTAGAGCGGGCGGCCGTGGTGATCACCCATTCCGGCATGGGCATCGTGGGCAAGGCCACCCGGGCCGGCGTCCCCGTCGTGGCAGTGCCGTTCGGGCGTGATCAGCCCGAGATCGCCCGCCGGGTCGTCGAAGCCGGGACCGGCGTCCGACTGCCTGCTCCGCGGCTGACCCCGGAACGGGTCCGGGCCGCAGTCCACCAGGCGGCTTTCCGGCGACCGCGGGCCGAGCAGGTGGCCGCTCAGCTCGCCGCCACCAATCCGGCTGGCGACTTCGCTGACGCGGTGTCAGAACTGATCCGGTCGGATGCTGCAGTGTCCAGCCGTATGGCGACCGGTTCGAGGTGACCCCATGGTCACCCCGGGTGTCACCGTGCCGGTCACCGACTACATCCGTGTGGCAGGCAACCGGGTGAGGGCACCAACGCAGATCCGCGACGCCGGGCTGGTCGACCAGCAACCGTGCCGCCGCTGCCGTACACCGTGGTCGTGATTCAGCAGGAGTTGAGCCGCCGGGCAACCGGGCGGGTCTTCACCGGCTGGGCCGGCTCCGGCGCCAGTCGGTCGGCCACCCGGCGCAACAGCCTGGCAACCCTCGCGGCCGGACGCAGCTCCGGGTGGGCGGCACGGTATTCCTTGATCATCCGGTGCTGCTCAGCCTCGCGGTGTAGGTCATCGATCCGCTGATGGACCACAAAGCCATGCACAAAATCGTCGATGTAGTCGTTCTTGATCATGGTCGTTCTCCTGCCTGTTTCAGGGCGCAGTCGACCGCGGTGTGGCGGTTGCGCCGTGGATGGAGTGGGGTGAAAGGGGTTGGTACGGGCCTGCGATCAGGCGCGGGAGATGGAGATGTCTCCGCTGGCTGTGTTGGCGCGGATGCTGACGAACGGTTCGCCCTCGGCCGGCCGCTCGGTGGCCTCCAGGCCGATCATCACCTCGCCGCTGACCGAGCTCAGCTCGAGCCAGGTCGGCAGCTGGTCCGCCACCGCGATGTTGATGTCACCCGAGGCACTGCGCCCTTCGATCGGGCCGACCGTGCGGCCGACGTTCACATCGCCGGAGGCGGTGTTGACCCGCAGCGCCCCGGTGAGCTCGCCGATGCTGACATCGCCGGAGGCCGAGCGGGTTTGCAGGGCACCGGTCGCGCCGCCGACGGAGATGTCGCCGGAGCCGCTGGTCACCTGGCCGGCGGTGCCGTTGATGGTCTGGATGCTGATGTCACCCGAACCGGTTGTCACGCGGACGTCGTTGACCGAGTCCAGCGTCACGTCACCGGAACCGGTCGTGATCTTGGTGGCGGACAGACCGACCTCGGCGGTCACGTCTGCTGATCCCGTGGTGGCCTCGAAGTCGATGCCGTCAGGGACGGACAGGTGCAGATCGGCATCGGCGTCGTTGAAGCTGCGCGGGAAGCTGATGTCGAGCCGTCCCTCGTGCTCCGACAAGGCAACCCGGTCCAGGAAGTCCTCGTTCGCTGAGGTCACCGACCCGGAGACACCGCCGTCGCCGGATTCCTGGATCCTGATCTCGCCGCTGCCGAGATTGCGGACGACGATCCCGATGATGCCGGTGTAGACGAAATTGCGCGTGCTCATTTGACCCATCCTTGGACTTGGTTTCCGGTCTGCGGCGGCCGCGGGGGACGCGGCGGGCGGGGAGGACGTGGCGGACGCGGCGCCCGGGGCGTCGGCTCACCGAAGACGCCGCCGTCACCGAACAGGCCGCCGGGACCGAAGATTCCGTTCGGTCCGAAGGGGCCGTTGGGGCCCAGCACGCTCGTGACGGCTCCGGTCGGCCGGGCCGGGCTGAGGGCGTTCTGGATGGCCTTGACCAGCCAGGCGTTGGTGGAGATCCCCTCAGAGTCGGCAGCCTCGTCGACGCGCTTCTTGACCGAGGCGGGCAGCCGCAGGCTGACCCGGATCATCGGCTCGTCCTCGTCGATCTCGGCTGTCGGCTCGCTGTCGGCATCGTCGGCGTCCGGAAGGATCACGGTCGGCTCGCCAGCCGGTCGCGGCGCGTGCACGGTGAAACTCGGGTTGCCGTCGACCACCCGGACCTCGATCGATCCGGGTGCCAACTCGGCGCTGATCTCGCTGGTGGCGTCGGTGATGGCGCCGAACAACGCCAGTCGAGCCGACGAGTCGACCGCGTTGCCCAGTCGCCGTGCGACGTCCTGGGTGTGTTCATCGGCCAGAGAGGCCGCGCTGACGATGCCGTTGCGTACGGTATCGACATGCTTTGAAAGGTCCATGGCACCAGCATGACACCATCGTGGTGTCATGCGCAAGACCTATGACGTCATTCGTGGTGTCACGCGCGGCGTACGGACTCCAACAGCAGTTGTGCGACGTCCAGCACCTCGACCGATTCCGACGCCTGCCCGTCGGCCTGCCGGGCGGTCAGGCCGTCGGAGAGCATCACCCGGCAGAACGGGCAGCCGGTGGCGATCGCCCCCTGCCCGTCGGTGTGGCCGTCCGCTGCGCCGCCGTCCGGAGAAGCGTGCCCGTCCAGCGCCGCGAGCGCCTCGTCGGTACGGGTCAGGTTGATCCGGGTGCCGATCTTCTCCTCCATCCACATTCGCGCCCCGCCGGCGCCGCAGCAGAAGGACCGCTCCCGGCTGCGGGGCATCTCGGCGTACGTCGAGTTCGGGATGATCGACAGCAACTCGCGCGGCGGGTCGTAGACCTGGTTGTGCCGGCCGAGGAAGCACGGGTCGTGGTAGGTGATGGTCCGTCCGGCCACCGAGCCGGCCGGCGGCGCGACCGGGGTCAGCCTCCCGTCGCGGACCAGCCGGTTCAGCAGCTGGGTGTGGTGCACGACTTCAAGATCGACTCCGACCTGCGGATACTCGTTCTTGAGAGTATTGAGGCAGTGCGCGCAGGTGACCAGCACCTTGTGCGCCTTGGCCTCCTTGAGGGTCTCGGCGTTCTCCAGGGCGAGCTGCTGGAAGACGAATTCGTTGCCGGAGCGCCGGGCTGGGTCGCCGGTGCAGGTCTCGCCGTTTCCCAGCACCGCAAAGGAAACCCCTGCCGTGTTGAGCAGCTCGGCGACCGCCTGGGTGGTCTTCTTGGCTCGATCTTCGTACGCTCCGGCGCAGCCGACCCAGAAGAGGTATTCGACCTCCGTCAGGTCCTCGACGTCCTCGCCGACGACCTTGATCGGGAAGTCCAGTTCCTTGGCCCAGTCCATCCGCTTGCGAGCGTTCATGTTCCAGGGGTTTCCCTTGCTCTCCAGGCCTTTGAAGAGGCCGTTGAGCTCGGTGGGGAACTCGGATTCGATCATCACCTGGTAGCGGCGCATGTCCACGATGTGATCGACGTGCTCGATGTCGACCGGGCACTGTTGGACGCAGGCGCCGCAGGAGGTGCAGGACCACAGCACGTCCGGATCGATGATGCCGGCGTGGCCCTCGGTGACCTGGATCGGGCCGACCAGCGGGCGTTCGGCCTCTTCCAGCACTGCGGTGCCCAGACTGCCGCGGGCTTCCTCGGCGGCTTGCAGGTAGGGGGCCTTGGCGTACGCATGATCACGCAGGTCGGTGATCAACAGTTTCGGTGACAGCGGCTTGCCGGTGTTCCAGGCCGGGCACTGGCTCTGGCAGCGGCCGCACTCGGTGCAGGTGGTGAAGTCCAGCAGGCCCTTCCAGGTGAAATCCTCCACCTTGCCGACGCCGAGGGCGGCGTCCTCGTCGAGATCCTCGAGCTCGGCGAAGTCCAGGGGCTTGCCGTCGACGATGATCGGCTGCAGGGCGCCGAGCGCCGGCGTGCCGGAGGCATCCCGGCGGAACCAGATGTTGAACCAGGCAACGAATCGGTGCCAGCCGACGCCCATCGTGGTGTTCAGCCCGAAGACCGCCAGCATGGCCATCGAGATCAAGATCTTGATCAGTGCGATGACCCGGATCGCGTTCGCGATCGAGTCGTACGCCATCCCGCCCGGCAGCAGGAAGCTGCTCAGCGGGAAGTGCCAGCGGCTCGTCTCCTCGCCGAGGAGTTGATATTCGAGGCCGCGCAACAGCAGGACGCAGATCACGACCGAGAGCACGGTCGCCTCGATGTAGTAGGCCTGGCCGGTGTTGGAGCCGTAGAAGCGTGAGTAGCGACCCTTACGGCGCTGCAGTTGCCGGTAGATGATCAAGAAGACGATGCCCAACAGGCTCAGCCAGGCGATGATCTCGCTGAGCCACTCGTAGACCACCCAGTGGCCGATGATCGGCAGCGCGAAGGCCGGGTCGAAGATCTGACCGTAGGCCGTCGCGAGGCTGAAGAGCAGCGCGGCGAAGGCCACGAAGACGAACCAGTGGGCGATGCCGTTGCGGGACCACTGCAGCATCCGGGTGTGCAGCAGGGTCTCGCGCAGCATCGTTGCCCAGCGCTGGCCGCGGCGATCGCTGCGCCTGCCGTCCACTGGGCGCCCGAGCCGTACGACCGCGACGATCCGCGTGATGCCGTAGACGAACAACCCGAAACCGGCGGCTGTCGCGGCCAGGCCCAGCACGATCGCCACAATCCTCATGGTCCTCAGTCTTTCGTATCGGCGCCGATGTGCTGATGTTACTCGTCAGTAACTGCCGGTGGAATCGTGAAACCCGATTGACCGGCTGGCTAACGTCGGCACCGTGCTCGACGTGTCGACGGACCAGGTTGCTGCCGCGGCCGAGCAGGTTCTCGGCGGACGGGTGCTGCGCGCGCCCGAGCCGCAGCGCGGTTACAGCAACGCCAACTGGCGGGTCGATCTCGACCACGGCACGTATCTGGTCAAGCTGGCGGATCCGGCGCGCGACATCGAGAAGGTCGCGACCGCTTCGTACGCCTACCGGCTCGCGGCGACGACTGCCGCACCGGTGCCGCACGAGGTCCACTTCGACCGACGCTGTGCGCTGCTCGGCGGGCGGGCCGTACGGATCCTGGACTGGCTGCCCGGGCGGCACCTGCAGCACGGCGAGCTGACCGGCGAAGCATCGACCCGGTTCTTCTTCTCGCTCGGCCGTGCCGTCGCGCAGCTGCATACCGCTGCCTGCCCGGAATTCTCGTCCCGGATCGGCGGGGGAGCGGGCTTCGGGACCTGGCTGGAGTATCTGGACTACCGGATCCCGCAGATCATCGGGCGCAACCGTATGTCGGGCACGTTCGCCGAGGCGGAGATCACCGGCATCCTCGACCGTGCCCGCAGCGTTGCGATCGAGATCACCGATCTGGTCGAGCCGCGACTGTGCCATCGGGACCTGTACCTCGACAACTTCCTGATCGGCGTCGACGGACGGGTGTCCGCCATCCTTGATCTTGATCTGGCCGAGGCCTGGGATCCGGCGGTGGATTTCGTCAAGCTGCGCTCGCACGTGTTTCCGCGGTTCGAGGGATCCGAGGCTGCCTTCACGCAGGGTTACTCCGAGACCGCCGGCGGCCCGCTGCCGGGATTCGACCAACGCGTACGGGCGGTCGAGGTGCTGGAACTGTCCAACCAGATGATCAATGCCAACAGCCGAGACGATACGGAGTACGCCCTGCACACCCGACGACGGCTCGAGGCCGTACTGGCGGCGGATTGGTAGGGCGGCGGTGTGGTGTGCGGAAGGGGTCAGACGGCCGGCGGTTGCCCGAGCCGGAAGAGGATCTCGCCGGCGTTGTCCACGACCAGCGTGTCCGGATCCTTTCGCGCCGCCTCGATGTCGATCGACTCCGGAGCGCGATACTCCAGGCGCAGTGAACGGGTCTCCTGCTCGCTGATCGCCGTCGCCAGGGTCACCGTCACCCGATCATGCTCGCCGTCCTCCGGCGACCAGGTGCCGGCACCGCGTAGGTGGGTCGAGTGCGCCAGCACGCCCCACGGATGATCTTTGAAGCGGTCCCACTGCCGGGCGAAGTAGTCCCGGCAGTGGTAGCCGATCTTGGCGATCTCGGCACCGTGGGTATGACTGACCACCGACAGGTGCGGCGCGTAGATGATCACTTCGCCGCCATCGGCCACGATCGGCTCGACCTTGTACATGCCCTTCGCCGCAACCCAGATCTCGTCGTAGCGGTCCGGGATGATCGAGATCACCCGCTTGACCGGCCGTTCCAGGTAACGGATATGGGTGTTCGCGGACAGTGCCGATGCCTGCTCCCATGCACTCTGTACGTCGCCGAGCGCCACACCGTAAAGATCATGACTGCCGGACTTCACCACCACACAACAGGCGAGGAGGTTGCTGGGGATCATCGACGCCGCTTCGTTGATCATGGCGCGGACCGGAGTGATGCCGGGGGTTCCGATGATCGCGACGCTGCTGATCAAGGCGCCGAGCCAGTGCGACGCGTCGATCATCTGCTGTCCGGAGACTCCGGGGAAGAGATATTTGGTGCCGCCGGAGAAGCCCACCACCTCATGGGGGAAGACCGGTCCGACGATCAGGACGTCGTCGGCCTCGACGACCGCACGGTTGACGGTCACATCCACGTCCAGGCTGAGCCTGCCTTCCGACAACTCCTCGACCCGCGAGGCCGGGATCGTGCCGATGCTCACCAGCTCGGACGGCTCCCACCATGCGTGGTTGGCGATACTCGCCTCGGGATAGCGCCGATCAAGATCACCAGGACCGACCTCGAACATCGTCTCGATCTGCTGCACGGTCATCTCCGGGTGGGTTCCCAAGGCGATCAGCACCCGCAATCTGCGCACCCGGCCCACGAGTGCTCCGTAGACGGTGTCCATCAGCAGTCGCAGTGGGCAGGACCGGGTGCTGTCGGGGATGATCACCACCACATCGCGGCCGTCCAACGGTTGGCCCGCGAGCTGCTCGGCGATGAAGCCGGTGGCCTCGTCCTCCGACAGTGAGCGCTCGAAGGAGCCGATCCAGGCAGCAGGCATCTTGGTCACGGTGTCCACACGATGATCCTGCTACCGCTGCAGTCGGGTCGCAATCCGGGGTCGCGGTCAGTCGATCCGGCGCACCGCCGCGGCACTCAGCGAGTCGAGCATCTCAGCGGGATGTCCCGGGCGGGCGCAGGCAAGATCGAGGACGCCGAAGGTCGCCCCGCTCCGGAAGACGCCGACGCCGCCGACCTGCCGGCCCCGCGAGTCGTAGGCGACGAATCGTACGGCCTGCCCGGCAGCGGTGTGCACCGCCACCGGTCGGTCGAGGTGCCTGGTGCCGGCGTGATAGCGGCAGCCGCGCAGTTCATCGATCAGGGCGGT
>Ga0164242_10009006_pt1 | contig 10807 bp, 7 predicted proteins | sample OricomgcompostMG_FD_108783 | JGI IMG/M metagenome (GOLD analysis project Ga0164242, IMG submission 108783) | Miracle-Growth compost microbial communities from Emeryville, California, USA - Original compost - Miracle growth compost (MG) ... | reverse complement strand
CGGGGAAAGGACGTGCCGGTCGCGTTGACCTGCTCCAGGAGGTGCTCGGGCGCCAGATTGACCACGAACTGCCCGGTCTCCTCGACGTTGCGCACCGAGTCCTTGCGCCCCACGGACGAGAACTGCACGATCGGCGGCTCCACGCAGGCGACGTTGAAGAAGCTGTGCGGGGCGAGGTTGTCCGTTCCGGACGCCGAGGTGGTCGACACCCAGGCGATGGGCCGGGGCACGACGACGGAGGTCAGCAGCCGGTAGAAGGAGTTCCGGCCCACGGCGTCCGGATCGAAGTCGATACGCATGGGCCCAGTATCCACACGGACCCGCGACCCGGCGGGCGCCAAGCAGTCGAGTGCGGGACCGACTGCCACGGTGCTGTGCTCCCGGCGCCCAGGAGAGCGCCGGGACAGCCCGTCGCGGGCGAAGTGACCGAGGCCCTTCAGCAGGCCCCCGCACGGCCGCCGCTGCCCGCCGCGTCGGGCGTCGCGCGCGTCCTGGTGCCGGTGACCGCGCTGTGCTGGGTGGCCCTGATGATCGCAGCGGCCGCCACCCACGCCCGCCGCGGCGAGCCCGCCTTCGTCGCGCTGAACCTCGCCTACCTCGCGCTCGCGGCGTTCGTCGCGTGGGGGCGCCTCGGTCCGGCCCCGTTCGGCGGCTGACCGGTGGCGCGACGGGCGCGCGCTGCTCCTCTGCCGGAAGGGTGCCCGCTTCGCGGCGTCCGGTGCGGTTTCCTCGCAAGGCCCGGGCTCGTCCTCCCGCCGGGCGTACTCGGACGGCTCGGACACCTCGGACGGCCGGCGACAACCCGGCGGGGTGCCGTGCCGGACCGGCGCGGGGGGCAAACGGGCCCTCCGCCCAGGGCGGTTGGCGCCGCCCGCACCCCGCCGCCGTCCCAGGCGGTGCGATCGCGAGGAGTCCGTCGCGGTGCTCCAGCCGCTCGACCCACGCGGCCGGCCAGGCGTCGACGCCGTGGTGCGCGCCGGCGAAGGCGCCGGCCAGGCAGGCCAGGGAGTCGGAGTCGCCGGAGCTGAGGGTGGCCCGGCGCAGCGCGGGCACCGCGCGCGAACTCGCCGGCCGGCCCGTCTCATCCCGGCGGCCCGCGGCGGACGGCTCCGGCGGCAGGTTCGCCGCGGCCCTGGCGGGGGACTGCCCGGACACCGGTCCCGGGGTCGGCGGGCGGGGCCGACGCGCGCCCGGCGGCGAACCGGCGGCCGCAGATCTCCTCGTCCGGAAGGGGTTCGGCGGGCAGGAAGGGCGGGGTGCCGGCCGGCCGGTTCCCGGCGCGCAGCAGATGCGCGGTGGCGCTGCTGCGCACGGTCTGCCGGACGAAGGCGTACACGTCCGCCGGGGCGGCGGCCCGGAGCGCGGCGGGGGCGTAGCGCTGTATGGAGTCCGCGATGGCCGCACCCGCGTTGACCAGCGGCGGCGGCAGGTGGACGACGCCCCGGCGGTCGAGGACGGCGGCGGTGGCGGCCTGGTCGGCGAGCACCGCGCTGGCAGAGCCGATGACGGCGCCGCAGCGCAGGTTCAGCGCCAGCGATGGTCCGATGAGGTCGCCCACCGAGCACGGCACGAAGACGTCGACGGGCGTGTCGGCCCAGGCGCGGACGGGACGGCAGCCGGGGAGCGCGGCGGCGCCGGGCGCGGAGTCGTAGGTGAGGACGGTCGCGCCGGCCGCGACCAGTTCGCGGGCCACCGCCCTGCCGACCTTGCCGGTGCCGTGGACCAGGGCCCGCAGCCCGGCCGGCGGCCCGCCGGTCCAGGCCTCGATCGCGCCGAGCACGCCGTGGGCGGTGGCGGTGTGCGGGCCGATGCCGGCGCCGGCGGCGTCGAGCACGTACGGGCTCAGGGCGGCCAGGGCGGCCAGGTCCGCGGCGGACACGCCCATGCCGGCGCCGGCGTACAGGCTGCCGCCGTAGCCGTCCAGTACGGCCGCGACCAGCCGCAGTACGGTGTCGTCGACGCCCCGGGCGCCGGTCACCACGAGCTTCGCCCCCCAGAACCCGGTGCGGTGGATGCGGTGCTTGAGCAGGGCCTCGGCTGCCAGCCGGCTGCTCAGCCGCCGGGGTCCGAGCAGGCCGTCCGCCGTGCCGCCCCGGCCGGGCAGCACCCGCAGCCCGCCGGTGGCCGGACGCGGGCGCTCCGGGTCGCCCATGGCCGTCGCCACGTGGACGACCACGCCCCGGGGGCCGGCGACGCTCCTGACCGCCACCCGGCCTGCCGCCCGGGGCGGCCCGTCCGGCAGGACGGGGACCGCCGCCTTCCCGCTGCCGGGCGTGCCGCCGGGCGCCGTCACGCGGGCCCCGCCGGGCGGCTGCGGGCGCGGCCCGGCGGGTCCACCGCGTCCGGTCCGCGCGACGGACCGCCGAGCCGTGGCCGTGGCCGGGCCCCCCGCCGGGCGAGTGCCCGCGCAGCCGGCCGCCCGGCACGGCCGCGAACCGTCCGCTCCGATCCGGCCCGCCCGCCCGCGCGCCGTCGTTCCGCCGCCATGGTCCCTCCTGGCCCGGCCGGGCCCCTCCCGGCCTCGCGCAGGTACATGCCCCGCGCCACGCGGTGCCCCCACACCGCCTCACCCGGCGCGCGGAAGCGCGTCCCCGGCGCCCGTCGCCCGGGTGCGCCGGCGCCGAGGGCGCCCGGCGACACGTCCGCCGCCTCACGCACGGGCCCGCGGGCGGGCCCGTGGCGTCGCCGAGCCGGCGCACGGACGAGGTCCCGCCTTCCCTCGCGGGTGGTCGGGACCTCGTCGGTGGCGCCGTCGTGCCGGGTCGGACGCCGTCGTGCGGGGGTGGGCGTCGCCGTCCCGGGGTCCCGCGCCGTCAGGCCGCCGGGTCGGCCGTCCTGTACAGGCCGAGGGTGGCGAGGCGGAACGGGCCGCGGGAGCGGCTGACGGTGACCCGCAGCCGGGTGGCGCCCGGTGGCGGGGTGACCGTCAGGATGCGGGCGTAGCCGATGGTGGTGCCCTCGGCGAGGGTGGTCCAGGAGGTGCCGTCGTGGACCTCGACGGTGAACTCCTGGACGTGCTGGCCGTGCCGGACGTCCTCCCCGAGCCGCACCTGGTCGAAGGCGGTGCCGGCGGGCAGTCGGAACTCCAGGCTCCCCGTGGTGGCGCCGTGCGGTGGGGACCAGGAGGTGTCCAGCCGCCCGTCGGTGAGGGTGCGGGCGAGTGCGGCGGGCCGCGCGCCGGCCAGCAGGTCGTGCCCGTAGGTGCGGGCGACGGCCCGGCCGAAGGCGGTGAGGGAGGCGACGTCGGCGTCGTCCACCTTTCCGGCCTTGTCCGGCGGGACGTTGAGCAGCAGCACCGCGTTGCGGCCGACGGACGTGCGGTAGAGCTCGGTCAACTGCTCGGCGGTCTTGGGCTTTTCGTCGGCGTGCCAGAACCAGCCGGGGCGGATGGAGACGTCCGCCTCGGCGGGGAACCACTGGAGGAAGCGCACGCCCGGTGCGGTGAGTACCGCGTCGGAGCCCAGGTCGGCGGCTTCCGGCCCGCCGGGCAGCAGGCCCTCGCCGTGGGCGGTGGCAGGGTCGGCGGTGGCCGGGGTGACGCTCCACTCGGTGGTGCGGGCGACGCCCTCCTCGTTGCCGACCCAGCGGGTGCCCTGCGGGCCGGCGAAGGTGACGGTGTCCGGGGACAGGGCGTGGATCAGCCGGAACCAGGTGGTGAAGTCGTAGGTCTCGGTGATGCCGCTGGACGTCCACGGGTTGGCGCCGTCGAGCCACAGTTCGTCGATCGGTCCGTACTGGGTGAACAGCTCGTACAGCTGGTTGAGGTAGTAGGCGTTGTAGTCGTCGCAGACCACCGGGAAGCTCGGCAGCCGGCCGGCGGCGACGGCCTCGGCACGGTCGTCGCCCTCGACGAGGGTGGGGATGGTGCGGGCGGTCGGCGGGCTGCCGCTGCCGTAGCGGCCCATGCCGGCCGGGGTGCGGCCGCGGTCGTCGTAGGTGGACTGCTCCTCGGTGTCGAGGGGCCGGCCCGCGTCGTGCCGGGCGACGATCCGCTGGACGAACGTCTCGTGCCAGGCGTGTGGGAGTTCGGCGCCGTCGGCGGGCGAGAGGTAGACGCCGACGCGCAGTCCGGCCCGCCGGGCGGCGCGCAGGTAGGTGCCGAGGATGTCGCCGTCGGGGTTGGTGTTGCCGGCCTCGCGGATGCGCCAGTACGCGGACGGGTCGGTGCCGCGGGCGGCCTGCGCGCGGGCCCGGGCGGCGCGGGCCTCGGCGTCCGGGGCGCCGCGGTACCACCAGGGACTGGCGATGACGGAGTGGTTGGTGTAGCGGGTGGGATACACGACGAAGCCGTCGTGGTGCTTGGCGGTCAGCATGACCTGCTTCATGCCGGCCGCCTTGTAGGCGCGCATCCACTGGTCGACGTCGGCGTCCGCGGGGTCGAACCAGGACTCGTCCTCGCAGCCGGAGCCCCACTCGCGGTCGGTGAAGGTGTTCATCCCGAAGTGGGTGAAGCCGGTGACCTCCCGCTGCTGCCACGTGACCTGGGGCGGGCGCGGCACGATGGCCGCGGCCTTGGCGAGGATCTGCTCGGCCGTGTCGCCGGGATCGACGGGCAGGACGGAGGCGGGCTCGACCGGGTCCGCGCCCGTCGGGGAGGCGGCGCCCGCGCTGTCGCCGGCAGCGGCCCGGGCGGCCGGCGCCCCGGCCAGGCCGGCACCGGCCGCGGCGGCGACGGCGGTTCCCGTCCGCAACAGGTCCCGTCGGCTGATCACTTGCGGCCTCCCGTCGCCTGGAGCCGCCACACGTCGCCGCGGGCCGCGTCGCGCGGCTGCTGGACGACGGGGCCGCCCGCGGCCGGCGCCTGCAGGGCCTGCTGCGTGATGGCGTCGACGATCCGGTAGCCGCCGGCCACCGGCTCCAGTTGCCACTTCTGGCTCTCGTCGGCCGCGCAGGTCTCGGCGGTGGCGCCGGCGCCGGCCTGTTCGACCACGCCCATGCCGTTCTTGGTGCCGCGGCTGACGTCGGCGCACAGGCCGCTGCCGGTGTCGGTGAGGGTGTAGTAGCCGTCGGCGGTCGGCGTGAGCTGCCAACTGCCCTCGGCGCGGCCGGTGGTGAGGGCGGCGGCCGGTGCGGCGGCGGAGCCGAGGGCGCGGCCGGCGTCGGTCAGCGTGTAGGTGCCCGCGGGCAGCGGCTGGACCCAGGCCGGTCCCCAGCCGGGGGCGTGGCCGAGGCGGTCGGCCAGCGCGGTGAACCCGGCGTAGTCACCGGTGGGCCGGGGGCTGCCCCACACGCCCTGGGCGAAAGCGCGCAGCGAGGCGAACATCTGGGTCTGGGTGGTGTTCTCGTTCTCCTTGCCGTAGTCGTCGGGCCAGACCATGTACTCGGCTCCGGTGACGCGCCCGTCGGTGTCGGTGACGGTCTGGTCGGCGAAGTCCAGCGGGGTCCAGCCGGAGTCGTACATCCGCTCGGCGTCGGGCTGGTAGCCGCCGCGCACGTAGTACCAGCCGTCGGTGGCGTTCATCACCCGGTAGCCGTCGTCGAGGAGTTGCTGGCTGGTCTCCTGCTCGGGCAGCCAGTGCTCGATGACGATGTCCTTGTTGAGCGGGACGGTGTTGGCGCCGGTCAGGCCGTCGTTCCAGATGCGCAGGGTGCGGCCCTTGGAGCGCACGTAGTCGTCGACGCGGTTGACGAAGTCGACGTAGGCGTCCTGGGCGGTGGCGTCCGGCCCGAACTTCGCGCGGGCGTAGGCGAGAAGCTGCGGGAAGTCGGAGTACGCCGAGTTGACCATGTACTCGTCGGCGCCCATGTGGAAGTAGGGGCCGGGGAAGAGCTTGAGGTCGGCGTCGACGAGGTGGGTGTAGAAGGTGAACGCGTCGGGGTTGGTGACGTCCAGCCGGGTCGGGTCCTTGGTGCCGTTGGAGTCGGTGAGCTGGAGGTCGGGGTAGGCGCTGATGTAGGGGTCGGTGTGGCCGGGCGAGTTGATCTCGGGGATCACGGTGATGTGGTACGTGGCCGCCAGCTTCACCAGCGAGCGGACCTCGGCCGGGGTGTAGTACGAGAAGGTGTTGATGCCCGGGTACTCGCTGCTCTTCACCTTCAGCTCGACGTGCAGGGTGTTGAGCTTGAGGTACGCCATGTCCTTGATGAGGCGGGCGAACCAGGCGTCGGTGTCGTAGGTGTAGCAGGCGCAGACGCCGACGGCACGCTCCTTGGCGGTCGGCACGTCGGTGGTGCTGCCGGCGGGCAGGGCGCTGCCCGCCGTGAGCATCTGGAGCAGCGTGCGGGTGCCGTAGAAGGTGCCGGTGGCGGTGCGGCCGGTGATCTGCGCCTGGGAGCCGACCCGCAGGGTGTAGCCCTCCGAGCCGAGGGCGGCGCGGCCGGGGTCGGTGCGCAGCACGATGTCGCCGGCGCGGGCGGGGCCGTGGACGACGGGCAGCCGCCAGCCGTGGGCCTGCCGCAGTTCCGAGGCGAGGAGGCGGGCGGTGGCCCGGTCGGCGCTGTCGGTGTCGATGCGGCTCGCGGTTCCCAGGCGCAGCGTGCCGGGCGCGGCCGTCCAGCTGTCGAGTGCGGGGATGACGGCGGGGGCGGCGGCGGTGGAGGGCGCGGCGGCGGAGGCGGCGACGGCTCCGGTGCCGGCGAGCACGGCGGCGGTCAGGCCGAGGCAGGCGGCCGCCGCGGCCAGGGATCTCGTCAGGGTGCGGGGGTGTGCGCCGGGGCGGGCGGCGACGTCGGGGGATGTCATGAAGGGGCTCCCAGTCGAAGAAAAATTATTCTCCATTGGACCCAGGACTGTGGCCGCTGAGTGCCGTCCCGGTCAAGGGGTCTGACGGTCCACCAGCGGCGGCGTTGACACCGTGCGGCGTGGCGGCGAAGAATAATTCTTCGCACCGTCGAGAGGCATCACCTCATGCGTCCAGACTCCGAACTCGCCGGCGACGGCGTCGTCGAGCGCATCCGCGCGCTGGAGTCGGGCCTGCCCGAGGCGCAGCGCTCGGCCGCCGCGCTGATCCTGGACGACCCGGCGGCCGCCGCCCGGATGACCATCCTCGACTTCGCCGACGCCTGCGGGGTCTCCACCGGCAGCGTCACCCGCTTCTGCCGCTCGCTGGGCCTGCCTGGCTACGCGGCCCTGCGGATCGCGCTGGCCTCCGACACCGGCCGCACCGAACGCGAGACGTGGCAGGCCAACATCGGCCGGCAGATATCCGAGAACGACGAACTGGCCCGGGTCGCCGAGGCGATCTCGGCGGCCGTGCGGCACAGCGTCGGGGAGACCCTGGCCCGGCTGGACCTGGCCGCGGTCGAGCGGGCCGCGTCGGCGATCGCCGGGGCCCGCCGGGTGGAGATCTGCGGCACCGGCGGCAGCGCCGGCATGGGCACCGAGTTCCAGCACCGCGTCTTCCGGATCGGCGTCCCGGCGTGGTCGTGGAGCGACACCCAGGTGGCGCTGACCGGCGCGGCGCTGCTCGGGCCGCTGGACGTCATGCTGGCCATCTCGCACAGCGGCAGCACCCGCGAGGTGGTGGACCTGGCCGCCGAGGCCGCCGCGCGCGGCGCCACCACGGTCGGACTGACCAACGACCCGCGCTCGCCGCTGGCCCGCCGCGTCGACGTGCTGCTGAGCACCTCGGTGCACCCGGACGCCCCCGGCCACGCGAGCATCCTCAGCCGGCACGCCCAGATGGCGGTGCTGGACCTGCTGTACATCGCGGTGGCGCAGCGCACCTACGACCAGACCACGGAGGCGATGGCTGCCACCACACAGGCGGTGAGCCCCTACAAGCAGCCCCCGCGATAGCGGACCGCCGCCGCGTCAGAGGGCGTCCGTGCCGCGGCATGCGGCCGTCCAGCGCGCCGGGTGGCGCTCCCGCCAGTCGCCGGCGCGGGCGAAGCCGGCCTCGGTGAGGCGCGCGTCGAGCGCGCCGGCCGGGAAGCCGCCGTCGTCACGGCCGGGGACGGTGACGACGAGGGCGTCGACGTCACCGCGTTCCGGTTGTGCGTCGAGGGTCTGCACGCACAGGTGCCAGCGGCCCGCGTCCTTCACGGCCTCGGCCCGGTAGGGCCCCTCCTGGGCGCCATGCCCGCCGGCGTCGTGGGCGTCGTGGGCGCCGGTGTCGTTCATGGTGCGCTCCTTCTCCTTCAGGGGACGGCGGCCGGATCGCGGCCGGCCGGTGGCGGACGCATGCCCGGGCGGCCCCGGGTCATTTCCGGTCGCCGCGCCGGTTCTCGGAGCCCTCGCGGTCGCGTCCCCGGATGCGGACCCACACGTCCCGCGCCTGCCGACCGGCCGCGATCCGGCTGCGCGCCACCAGCCGGCGGGCCTGCCCCGGTGTCTCGACCATCGCCCGTGACCCTTTCAGCGGCCGGCCGGCGGTCTCCCGCAGGAACAGGGTGGAGACGAGTCCGATCACGCCGGCCACCATCAGGTAGTACGCCGGGACCAGGGTGTTGCCGGTGGCGTCCACCAGCGCCGAGGCCACCAGCGGGGTGGTGCCGCCGAACAGCGAGACGGAGATGTTGTAGGCGATGGACAGGGCGCCGTAGCGGATGCGGGTCGGGAAGAGAGCCGGCAGCGTGGCCGCCGACGTGCCGGCGTAGGTGACCAGCAGCAGCCCCAGGATGCCGCAGCCCACCGCCGGCAGGGCGATGCCGCCCTGCCGGATCAGCAGGAACGCCGGTACCGACAGGGCCACCAGCGCCACGCTGCCGGCCATGAACAGCGGCCGGCGTCCCCACCGGTCCGAGCTGCGCCCGACGACGGTGATGACGAGCACCACGAGCAGCATCGTGCCCAGCACCAGGAGCTGCGCGGTGGTGGCGCCCTGGTCGAGGGTGGAGGTCATGTACGTGGGCAGATAGGAGGTCACCATGTAGTTGGTGACGTTGTAGAGCAGCACCAGGCCCATGCAGATGAGCATGGCCTCCCAGTGGTGGGCGAAGATGTCCCGGAGCCGGCCGTGGCCGGACTGCCGCGCCTCCTCGACGGGGCCCTCGTCCGACCCCTTCTCCGCCGCGGCCTGCGACGCCTCCGCCTCCTCCTTGAAGGCGGGGGTGTCCTCCAGCTTCAGCCGCATGTACAGGCCGATGACGCCGAGCGGCCCGGCCACCAGGAACGGGATGCGCCAGCCCCAGTCCTCCAGCCGGCCGCTGCCGAGCGCGAAGGTGAGGACGGTGACCAGGCCGGAGCCGAGCGAGTAGCCGATGAAGGTGCCGAAGTCGAGCCAGCTGCCGAGGAATCCGCGCCGCCGGTCGGGCGCGAACTCGGCGATGTACGTGGTGGCGCCGGCGTACTCGCCGCCGGTGGAGAACCCCTGGACCAGCCGGCACACCAGCAGCAGGATCGGCGCGCCGAACCCGGCGGTGTGGTAGCTGGGCAGCACGCCGACGCCGAGGGTGCCGGCGGCCATCATGATCATGGTGACGGCGAGCACCTTCTGCCGCCCGATCCGGTCACCCAGCGGTCCGAACACGAACCCGCCCAGCGGCCGTACGAGAAAGGCCGCGGCGAAGGTGGCGAACGTGGACACCACCTGGGTGCCCGAGGAGCCCGACGGGAAGAAGACCTTGCCGAGGGTGCCGGCGAGGTAGGCGTAGACGCCGAAGTCGAACCACTCCATGGTGTTGCCGAGCGCGGCGGCGCCCACGGCGATGCGCACCTTCGGCAGGTCGGCGACCGCCACGTCCTGCGCGCTCAGGGCACGTTTCCGGCGCCGCAGCAGCGTGCGGTAGAGCATGTCGACCCGTTCGCCGGACTCCCGGCGGGGCCGGCGTGTGCGACGGGGGCCCCGCCCCTGGTCCGCGTCCATGCCGAGCCCTCTTCCTCTCGCCGTCCGGCGTGCCGATCTCTCCCTTCTATCCGCCCGCGCCGCCCTCATGGCCCAGGCGCAACCGCCGTTCACCCCAGGAGAGGAGCCGCCCATCCGGGGTACCCTTCCCGGCCGGCCGCCGGACGATGGCGCACGGGACTCTTCGCGCGGCGCAAACCGCCGCCCCGGGCACCGCCGTTGCCGGCTGTTCCAGGACCACGACAACGACCGGGGCGACCGGAACGGCGAGGACGGCGACGCGGCGGCCCGCTGCGGCTGTCCGATCACCGTCGAGGCGGGCGCGCCGGCGACGCGGCCGGTCGCACCGATGACGTCCGTGTGCGAGCACGTCGCGGGCCGACCGGGTGCGCGGGCGCCGCCCGGCCCCTGCGGCCCTCAAGCCGCCACGTCGTCCCAGCCGTGGCCGGCGCTCACCGCGGGCGAGCGGGTCAGCCCGACGATGCCGACCGCCATCAGGGCGACCCCGGCGGCCTCCGGCAGCAGCCGCCAGCCGACGGCGACGTCCTCGCCGAACAGCAGCACGCCGAGGGCGACGCTGATCAGCGCGTCCCCCAGGGTGAGGGCGGGCTGGGACGCCGACAGGGTGCCGGCCCGCAGCGTCCATTGGAGCAGCAGCACGCTCAGCAGGCCGAGCGCCGCGGCCGCATATGTCTGCCAGAGCGTCAGCACGCCGGAGGCGCCCTGCGGGAACCGCCCGGTCACCTCCTTGACGAGCGCCGCCGTGACGGCGAAGCAGGCCGACGTGGCGACACCCAGGACGGCGGCCCGCGCCGGGCCGCGCAGCCGTGTGGCGGTGGCCAGCAGGGTGGCCACGCCGCCCGCGGCCACCGCCGCGACGGCCGGCCAACTGCCCGCGCGGGCCCGTTCTCCGCCGCCCGAGGGAGCTGCCGCCACGAGGAACACCGCGAGCCCTGCGGCGAGCACGGCGAACGCCAGCCAGGTCCCGGCGCCGGGCCGACGGCGGAAGACCGCCGCCCCGATCAGCAGGGTGAACAGCAGTTCACTGGCCAGCAGGGGCTGTACGACGGCCAGTTGCCCGG
>Ga0164242_10009004_pt1 | contig 10809 bp, 9 predicted proteins | sample OricomgcompostMG_FD_108783 | JGI IMG/M metagenome (GOLD analysis project Ga0164242, IMG submission 108783) | Miracle-Growth compost microbial communities from Emeryville, California, USA - Original compost - Miracle growth compost (MG) ... | reverse complement strand
TCCAGCACGGCCTCGGGCGCGCGCTGCGGCCGGCGCAGGCCATCGCGCTCACCGCGTTCCTCTTCGCGTTCATTCACCTCGAACCGATCGGCGGGCTCGCGCGCATGGAGCTGGGGGTGCTCTTCGGGGTGCTGGTGCTGTGGACACGCTCGGTGTGGACCAGCATCGCGGCCCACATGGCCAACAACCTCTTCGCCACCGGGCTCTTTCTGGCCACCCGGGGTCAGGGCGCGCCGTCCGGCGCTCCCGGTGGCCTCCAGCTCCTCGAGCTCTTCGCGCTGGGCGCGGTCCTGCTCCTGCCCCTGCTCCTGTGGGCCTCCGCGCATCGCGTCGAACCCGGGGGGCGCGCGCCCGAGGCCGCGGCGCCCGCGCGCGGTGAGCTCGCGGGATGGATCGCCATCGCGCTGGGCACCTTGGGGATCTTGCTGGCGGTGGGGGTCACCACCGGCGCGCTTCACCGCGCCGTTCAGATGGCTCGGTAGCGGGTCACCCGGAGCACCGGTCCGGCCATGGCGCTGGTGACCGCGCTCGAATCGATCTCGCCCTCCACCTCGAGCCTCTGGCCAGGCTTCTTCATGCCCCGATCGCCGCCGTGGAGCTCGTAGCGCTCGCCGCCATCGGTGACCAGCACGAACGCGCCCATCCCCAGATCCACGCGCTCCACCTTGCCCGAGAGCTTCATGACAGCCGCTCCTTTCGGAGCAGCGCCCGGCCGAAGAGCAGGCACAGCCCCAGGTTCACCAAGAGCCAGGGGATGGCCACGATCCGCAGCGGCATGAACGAGATGGCCGGCGCGCCGCTCCACGCGCAGTACCCCAGAAACGCCGCGAACCCGATGCACACGCCCGCCATCACCGAGCGCGACGCCTTCCAGAAGTAACCCACCGCCGCCAGGCCAAAGGGGATGAGCGCGGAGTAGAACAGCGGCGACGCGCGCCCGGGGCCGAAGAGCCAGCGGCCCCAGTCGGGGAGCGGGATCTCGATCAGCCCGAGCAGGCCCGCGCCCAGCCCGGCGCCCGGGCGCGGGAGGAACCACAGCCCCGCGGCCGAGAGCAAGAGCCCCGCGAGCAGCGCCGGCCCCAGGGTCCCGCGCTCGCGCTTGCGCAGGCTCGCCGCCACCCCCACCGCCAGGAGCAACGCGAGCGCGAACTTGGCCAGCCCGTGCGCGGCGTTGGCCTGGAGCAACCGTGCGCTGGCCGCGCGCGCTCCCCCTCCCGCGGCATCGCCAAACGCCACCTTGGGCATCTCCGGTCGCGGGCCGGGCTTGGCGTGATCCGCGAGCGCCTGGAGCGACGCCGCGACGTCGAGCACGCCGTAGCCCAAGCGATCGTTCCAGCCACGCTTGCCCGCCTGCTCCGCGCCCGCGAACAGGGCCTGCTCGACCTCGGCGGGCGTCTTGGCGCCGGCCGAGAAGAGCAGCGCGGCGGCGCCGGCCACGTGCGGCGCGGCCATGCTGGTGCCCTGGAGATAGGCGTACACCGCCTTGGCCGGGTCCGAGGGATCGATGGTCTGTTGGAGGATGCCGCCCGCAGGGCCCTGGCTCTTGTCACCGCCCGGCGCGGCGAGGGCGATCTGCGGACCGTAGCTCGAGTATGGCGCCAGCGCGCCGCCGCGGCCCACCGCGCTCACCGCCACCGCGCCCGGGTACGCGGCCGGGTACTCCACCACGCCGCGGCCCATGTTCCCGGCCGCGCAGACCACCACCGCGCCCTTCTTGCGCGCGTAGGCCACCGCGCGGGCCATGATCTTGGAAGGCGCGCCGCCGCCCAGGCTCATGTTGATCACCTGCGCGCCGTGGTCGACCGCCCAGTGGATGGCGTCGGCGATGTCGGCCGAGTTACCCGCGCCATCGGCGTTGAGCACCTTGATGGGCATCAGGGTGGCCGCGAAGGCGATGCCCGCAACCCCCTCGCCGTTGTTCGTGGCCTGGGCGATGGTCCCGGCCACGTGGGTGCCGTGCCCGTTGTCGTCGTCGGGGTGCGCGGTGTCGGCCACGAAGTTGTAGCCCTTGGCAAATGAGCTGCCCTTGAGGTCCGGCACCTGGCGAAACTCGCCGTAGTCCTCGTAGGCGATCCCGGTGTCGATCACCGCCACGGTCACGCCCTTGCCCTGGGCCTGGTTCCACGCCTGCTCCATGTGGATCTGCTTGAAGTTCCACTGCTCGGCGTAGCGGGGATCGTTGGGCACGAAGTCGGCGTGCACGGCCACCAGCGGCTCGACCACGTCCACCCGCGGATCGGCGCGGAGCCGGGCCAGCGCCTGCGCCATGGTCTCGCCCGGCGCCAGATCGCCCAGCGCCACGCCGGTGCGATCGCCGTCGGCGCTGTTGAAGATGAACGACTCGGGCTGGGCGTCGTCGAGCGCCCTGAGCTCACCGGCCAGATCGGCGCTGGGCTTGAGCGAGACCGCCAGCTCATAGCTCTGGCCCGCGCGGACATCGACCGCCTCGCCGGACACCTCGGGCCGCGCCCAGGCGCTGCCCGACCCCACAGTCATCAGCAGGGCCAAACCGAAGACGAGCTTGCGCACGGGGCACCTCCGCGACGATCTCAACACCGCTTCAACGAACGGCGGGCCAAAAGGTTCCAGGAGCCCGCTCGAACTGCCGTGAAGAAGTGTAGCAGTCGAGCCCCGGCGACGCCGAAGCGCCCGGTCATCGCTCCGAGACGAAGCCCACCACCTCGCGCGCGAGCTGGACAAGCCCCCGATTCCACGCGGGATCCGCGCCCTCGATGAGCGCCAGGCGATCGCCCTGGGCCGCGCACTGGCTGCTCCAGCGCGCCCGCCCGGGATCAGACTCGGCCAGCGCGAAGAGGATCTCGGTCGAGACCTCGGGCAGCACGAGCTCGGGCGGCGGCGAGATCAGGCAGAGCCGCGTGGCGTCCCGGGCCAGACGAAGCGCCACCTCACCGCCGGTGCCCAGGCCCACCACCGCGGTGGGCTGAAAGCCCGAGCTCTGGCGCAGGAGTCGGAGCGCGGCGCGGGCGTCGCGCGCGAGCTGGGCGAGGGTGTTCGACTTGCCCTGGCTGGCGCCCACCCCGCCAAAGTTGAAGCGCAGGCTGGGGTGGCCGCGCCGCGAGCACGCGAAGGCCAGCTCGTTGAGCACGGCCGCGTCCATGCTGCCGAACCCGGGCCGAGGTGGGATCAGCAAGACGGAAGGCGACGCCGTCCCGCGATGCCAGAGGCCCTCGAGGGTGTGCTCGCCGGAAGCGATGAGCGCCGGCCGCTCCAGGAACTGTCCACGCTGGACCATGCATGCCCCAAACGAGCGCGGCCGCCAAACCAGCGATGGCTGGCGGGCGGCCGCGTCGATCCAACGAGTGCGCGCGATTACGGCGAGGGGAGCTGCGCCTCGGAGCCGTCGGTGGCCAGCTCTTGGCCGCGCAAGTCGTTCTTGGTGATGCAGTCGGTGTTGGTGAACTCGCCGCACTCCGTGCCCGCGCAGGTGCTGATCTTCTCCTCGGTGATCGAGCCGGTCACGAAGTTGCCGGTGAGGGTGATCGAGAGGGTGAAGGTGTCGGAGTCGGTCCGGTCGATGTTGTCCTGGCTGGTGTCGTGGGTCGATTGCACGTCGGTCAGCGAGTAGGTGTCCTTGGCGACGGTGCCGGTGAACACGTGGCCGCCGAGCTCCGCGAAGGCGGTGCCGTCGGCCTCTTGCCACAGCGTCATCACCGCGCCGCTCTTGAAGTCGCTGGTGGTGACGGTGGCGTTGGCGTCCGGGGTGGCGGCGTCGCAGGTGCCGCTGCCGCCCTTGCTGATGCTCGACTGGCTGTCGAGGTTGACCACGTACTGGGTCACCGCGTTGTTGTTGCCGCACGCGCTGGCCAGGACTGCGCACGCGATCGCAAAGATCAGTTTCTTCATGGTCTGGACCTCAGAGGGTGCTTCAAAGATTAGAAGTTGCCGTCGCCCGGGGTGCCCTGGGCCTGCTTGTACTCGGGATCCTGGAGCTGGACGCCGGCGAAGTTCCCGGTGGACACACAGTCGATCGCGCTGGCGCCGGTGGGGCGTTCGCCGTCCTCACAGACGGTCTGCGAGGGCTCGTCGGTGCAGGCGTCCTTGGACTCGAGCTTCAACGTGCCCGAGACATCGGTGGCGCTCTTCACGGTGAGCGTGACGCTGATGTCCTGCGAGCTGACCTCGGTGGCGGTCTTGTCGCCGGTCAAGAAGTCGGTGATCGGCTGTGTCCGCGTGGTCTTGCCGGTGAAGGTGTAGGTGTCGCCGTCGAGCGTACCCTGGAGCGTGGTCGTCGACGAGCCGCCCTCGGAGCTGCTGAGGGGGAGCTCGAGGAACCACGTCTTGTCGTCGCCGCCCTGGTAGACGTACACGGTCGTGGCCTCGTTGAAGTCCACCGAGGTCACCTTGGGATCCGGCACATCGTCGCAGATGCCGTTGGCGCCCTTGGCCGTGGTCAGCCCGCCCTTCGCGGTGAGGACAAAGGCCTTGGGATTGCTGTTTCCCCCGCAGGCCGCGACGCTCAGGATCAACACCGCCGCCGAAAGAATATGCTTCATGGATCTTCGACTCCCTGGGCGCGCTCGCCGATTTGGTCGGCTGCATTCCGGCCCGCTAAGTGGGCGGATACTCACCCACACGCCTGCCGGTTGTCAAGATGACACGCACCGTCGAGCGCACCTGACAATCGGTCATCCAGGGCGTCTAAAGACAAAGAATTTCAGATATCCGCCCTGGGGGAACTGGGCGAGCACCGGGTGGTCGGGCGGCTGGAAGCGCTGGTGGACGAGCTGGAGATCCACCTTGGCCTTGAACGCGGCCTCCTTCACGGCGGTGAAGAACTGGTCGGGCGAGACCCGCGCCGAGCACGACGCCGTGCACAGCACGCCGCCGGGCGGCAAGAGCGCCAGGGCGTTGCGGTTGAGGCTGGCGTAGCCGTCGAGCGCCGCCTCCACCGTGCGCTGGCTCTTGGCGAAGGCGGGCGGATCCAAAACGATGAGCTCGAACGACTGGCCCTCGGCCTTGAGTTTGTCCAGGGCCTTGAACCCGTCCTCGGCGCGGAACGCATGCGGGCCGGGGTCGATCCCGTTGAGGCCGAAGTTCTCGCGGCACAGCGCCATGGCGTCGGCGTCCGAGTCGACGCTCACCACCAAGGGCGCGCCGCCCAGCGCCGCGGCCACCGAGAAGCCGCCGGTGTAGCTGAACATGTTGAGCGTGCGCCGCCCGGCCGCGAGCTCGCGGACCAGCCGGCGGTTGTCGCGCTGATCCAGGAACATGCCCGTCTTCTGACCGGTGTAGGGCTCCACCAGGAGCTTCATGCCGTACTCGGTCATGCGGAGCTTCTCGGGTGGCGGCTCGCCCCAGAGCACGTGGCCCTGCGCGGGGCCGTCGCTCTCGTCCTCGGCGTCGTCGCGCGAGAGCTCGTCGCGCCCCAGCACGCCTTTCAGATCTGGCAGGTTCTCGCGCAGCGCGGACACGATGGCCTCGCGGTGCGGGGTGAGCCCGGCCGAGTAGAGCTTGAGCACCGCGAAGCCCGCGTACACGTCGGCCACCACGCCCGGCAGGAGATCGCTCTCGCCGTGCAGCGCGCGGAACGCATCGGTGTCGCGCAGATCGAGCAGCTCACGCCGAAGCTTCAGCGCCTGCGCCACCCGCCGCTTGAAGAACGCGCGATCGACCTTCTCTTTTTCATCGCGGGTGAGGATCCGCACCGCGATCGGCGAGAGCGGATCGTAGTAGCCCCGGGCCACGAACCGGCCGTTCTCCGCCACGTCCACCACCGTGCCCGCGGGCATGCGCGGCGGCTGCTTGAGCGCCTTGCGAAACACCCAGGGGTGTCCCGCGCGCAGGTGCCGCGCCAGATCTTTGGAAAGCTCGACCGCGACCGCCATGGCTCATTCCGTTCGATGTTCGCGCTGCGTAGAGAGACGTTTCGTTCGCGCTCCAAGCAAGGCGCGCACCACCGCCACCGCGCCCTGCCCCTCGCGCTCCGGGACCACGAACCTGGGCTTGTGCGCCAGCGCATCCCATACATCGCGCACGTTGCCCACGCCCACCGAGAGCGAGAAGGCGTCGAAGAGCGGCGCGTCGTTGAGCGAGTCGCCCAGGTACAGGCAGCGCGTGCGCGCCTGCCGCGGCGAGATCCCCAGGAAGCGATCGAGGTAGCGCAGGGCGGTGCTGCGCTTGTCGAAGCGCCCCACCCAGGCGTTCACGTGCACGCTCGATCGCACCGCGCGGAGCCCCCGCGCGCGGCACGCGCGCTCGATCCGCTCGGCCGCGCCCTGGCCGAGCGACACCTCTTCGCCGTAGTCGATGGCCAGGTCGATCTCGGTGTAGGCGGAGTCGGTGGACAGTCGCGCGCCGGGCACCTCGGCCAGGACCCCGCCCACGCGCTCCACCAGCCAGCCGCGGTGCCGCCGCCGGACGTCCGCGCGCTCCGCGTAGCCCTTCTCCAGCCGCCCGGTCCTGGGGCTCCGGCGCAGCCACAGCCCGCCGTTCTCGGCGACCACGCCGTGGACCGGGAGCATCCGCGCCAAGAGCTCGCCGAACCCCGCCGGGCGGCCGGTGACCAGCACGCAAGGGACGCCCGCATCGCGCAGGGACTCCAGCGCGCCCACCACCTGGGCCGTGAGCTCGCCGCGGGTGGTCAAGGTGCCGTCGACGTCGCTGAGGAACGCGGGCACCCGCGCGAGGCGCGCGGCGGACAGGGTCGAGAGGTCAGCCATCGGACGTGGGCGCACTGTAGTGATCGGGCGTGGGGGCGTCCAAGGAAAGGGCGCGCGCCCCGTCGGCCCGATCCCGTTGCGCCCGCGATCTGAACGGGCCCCGCCGGCGGGCGTGGGCGGACCGGCCGCGCGATCGTAGACTTGACCCATGCCGGAGGATCGATGTCACGTGCGACGCGCAGCGTGGAGCTCCCTCGGCTGCTCGAGGTACGCGGTCCCCTGGTGCTGGCCCTGAACCAGGCGGGCCAGATCGCCGCCTGGAACCCCACCCTGCTCGACCTGCTCGGCGCTCCGCTCGAGGCGGCGCGCGGCCAGGCCCCGTGGGAGACCCTGGTCGACGCCGAGGATCGCGCGAGCGTTCGGGCGGGGATCGAGCGCGCGCTCGCCGGTGAGCCCGCCACCCTCGAGGGCCACTGGCGCGACCGGCACCGCGCGCGGCGATGGCTGGTCTGGTCGATCGATCGGGTGATGCGGGCAGAGGGCGCGCTCGAGGGGCTGGTGCTGGTGGGGCTCGATCGCTCGGCGCCCGAGCGGGCCATGGCGGCGCTCGAGCTCTCGCAGGCGAAGTTCGCGGGGATCGTGTCGATCTCCGCGGACGCCGTCGTCTCCGTCGACGAGACCCAGCGCATCGTCATCTTCAACGAGAGCGCCGAGCGCACCTTCGGCTTCCCGGCCAGCGAGGTGATCGGCCAGAAGCTCGACGTCCTCATCCCCGAGCGCTTCCGCGCGCGGCACGCCGAGCTGATGAGGGCGTTCGCGGAGGGCGAGGTCTCGTCGCTCCGGCACGCGGGCGCCGTGGGCCTGAGGCGCGACGGCGAGGAGTTCCCGGCGGAGTCGGCCATCTCCAAGCTCGAGGTCTCGGGCGCCCGCCTGCTCACCGTGGCCATGCAGGACATCACCGTGCGCAGGGCGATGGAGGACGAGCAGCGCTTCCTGGTCGAGCTCGGAGACGGGTTGTCCGAGTCGCTCGAGCCCGCCCAGATCCTGGCCCGCATCGCCGCGCTCACCGTCCCGTTCGTCGGCGACGGGTGCGTGGCCGATCTCCTCCTCGAGGAGGCGCAGGTGCGCCGGGTGGCGGTGGTCCACCGCGACGACGCGATGGCGGCCATGGCCGAGCGACTGCGAGACGTGATCGTCGACCTGGCCGGGCCGAGCTTCGTCGCCGCGGCGATCCAAAAGCGCGAGCCGGTGCTCCTGGGCGAGGTCCGGCCCGAACAGCTCGACGCGGCCGCCCAGAGCCAGGCGCACCGGGCGGCGCTGATGGCGCTCGCGCCGGCGTCGCTGATGGCGGTGCCGCTCGTGGCTCGGGGGCAGGTGATGGGCTCGCTGCTCTTCATGCGCTCGGCGGGCGCGCGGCGCTACCGCCCCGCCGATCTCCGCCTGGCCCAGGAGGTCGCGCGGCGGGCGGCGATCGCCATCGAGAACGGCCGCCTCTACGACGCCGCGCAGATGGCCATCCAGGCGCGCGATCGAACGCTCAGCGTGGTGGCCCACGACCTGCGCAACCCGCTCGCGGCGATCTCCCTGGCGGCCACCGCCCTGTCCCGCAGCGCGCCGCCGGACGCCCCGACGCATCGGCACGCCGGGCGGATCCTCCGCGCCTCGGGTCGGATGGGGCGGCTCATCGAGGACCTGCTCGACATCCAGCGCATCGAGACCGGGCGGCTGGGGCTGGAGCGCGCCACGTGGCCGATCGACGCGCTCCTCGACGCGGTGGTCGACGCCGAGCGACCGCTGGCCCAGGCCGCGGGGCTCGCGCTCACGCTGGCGCCCCACCCGCCGGGCCTCACCGCCTTCGTGGATCGCGACAGGCTCGGCCAGGTGTTCGCCAACCTGGTCGGCAACGCGATCAAGTTCACGCCCGAGGGAGGGACCCTCACCCTCGGGGTGGCGCCGAGCGGCGCCGATCTGGTCTTCCGGGTGTCCGACACCGGGCCCGGCATCGATCCCGAGCAGGCCGCGCACCTCTTCGACCGGTTCTGGCAAGCGCGGCGCGCCGACCGGCGCGGCGCGGGGCTGGGGCTGCCCATCTGCAAGGGGATCGTCGAGGCCCACGGCGGAAGCCTGTGGGTCGAATCGGAGGTCGGGCGGGGGACCACCTTCCGCTTCAAGATCCCCGCACGACCGGGCGGCGCGCCGGAGGAGGCTGGGCGATCCGACTGATCGGCGCTCGTGCACGGGCGTCGCCACGCTCCGGGACGATGGCGCGGGCGCGCCGGCGTCACATCTGGAAGAGCGCGACCGGCACCCGCGCCACCAGCGCGCTGGCCTGGGCGATCTCGGCGGCCAGGGTCTCGGTGGTGAACCGCACCGCGCCGCGCTTCTTCACCTGGCGCAGGTACGCGTCGAGCTCGGGATCGCGGCCGTACAGGCTCCACGCGCACCGCAGCACCTCGGCCACCAGCGCGGCCGCGGCCTTGGGATCGACCGGGAGCACCTGCCCGGCCTGCTCCAGCTTCGCCGCGCACTCCGCGGCCATCTCGCGGTCGTGGTCCTTCACCAGCACCCGCTGGTTGACCTCGGCCAGGCCCTCGGCGAACCGGGTGAAGTCCTCGACGGTCTGCCGCAGCGCCTCGGCGGTCTCCACCGACTGCGACTGCGCGTGCATTCGCGATCGAAACCCGAGGAAGGTCTGCTTGTCCTTGGCCCACAAGGATCGATACGCGGGGGTCTTCGAGAAGCTGGCCAGATCACGCTCGAACTGCCCCAGCATGGGCCCCATCTCCGAGAGCACCGCGCCCTTGAGCTTCTGCAGGTACAGCCCCGACACCCGGCCCAGATCCACCGCGGCGCGACGCAGGGTGAGCGACTCCTTGAGCCGCTCGGCGTGGTACGGGACGATCTCGCTGCGCTTCACCTCGCCGAACGCCACGGCGCTGGCGTAGACCATGTCGCCGATGGCCCCGTAGAACCGCCCGATCGACGACTGCAGCAGCCCCAGGAGCTCCCAGCGCGACGCCACCACCTCGGGGTTGCGCACGCCCATGCCCAGCGCCGCCACCTGCTGCTGCAAGGACTTCCCGGCGGCGCGCACGGCGTAGGCGCTCTCCTCGCTCTTGGCCTTCTCCACCGGATCGATCTCGTCGCCGTCGTCGAGCGAGATGTCGATGCCGTCCTCGCCGCCGCCCTGCTCCGGGTAGTCGGTCTGGATGGTGCGGATCAGCGTGGACACGAACCCCAGGGTCTGGCCCACCGCCGGCGCCACCTTCTCCCAGAGGCCGAGGTCCGCGCCCTCGGGCTCGTCGTCGCCCTCGAGCGCGCTCAGGTCGATGGTGCCCAGCCCCGCCACGCAGCGATCGGCCGCGGTGTAGACCCGCTCGAGCTTGCCGGCGACCACCGGATCGAGCACGCGCTCCAGCACCGCTTCGAGGGCCGCGCTGAACGCTGCCGGGGAACCTGCTTCGGACACCCATCGCTCCGTGGCGTGACGAATCTCGTCGAAAGTGTTGCGGCCGGCGATCGGCGCCGGGAGAAGTGCGACCGGGCGCAGGATATATCGTTCGCGCCGCGCGCCAAGAGAACGCGCATTCACGTGAGAGGCCATGGCCATGGGCGAAGCCGACTGGGTGGCGGGCAAGCGGCTGTGCTTCACCGACGTCGGCGCCGGGCACACCCTGGTGTTCCTGCACGCCTTCCCGCTGTCCGGCGCCATGTGGCGCGCGCAGCTCCAGGCCTTCCGCGCGCAGTTCCGGGTGATCGTGCCCGAGCTCCCGGGGTTCGGCGGCAGCGATCCCATCCAGCCCTGGAGCTCGCCCATGGATCGCATGGGCGACGCGGTGGCCGAGCTGCTCGAGAACATGCGGCTCTCGCGCGCGGTGTTCGTGGGCTGCTCGATGGGGGCGTACGTGGCCCTGCAGATCGCCCAGCGCTACCCCAAGATGGTCAAGGGCCTGGCGCTGGTGAGCGGCCGCGCCACCGCCGACGACGAGCCCGCGCGCCAGCGGCGGATCATCGGCGCGCTGGAGGTGGTGAACCGCGGCACGGCGGTGCTCGAGCCCATGGCCGAGACCCTGGTGGCGCCGAGCGCGCCCCAGGCCCTGCGCGATGACGTGTCGGCGATGATCCGCGGGGGCTCGGCGCCCGGCGCCGCGGCCGCGATGCGCGGCATGGCCGCCCGGGGCGACTCCAC
>Ga0164242_10009002_pt1 | contig 10810 bp, 11 predicted proteins | sample OricomgcompostMG_FD_108783 | JGI IMG/M metagenome (GOLD analysis project Ga0164242, IMG submission 108783) | Miracle-Growth compost microbial communities from Emeryville, California, USA - Original compost - Miracle growth compost (MG) ... | reverse complement strand
GTCGTGGCCAGGACCAGGCGATCCGTCCAGCCGGGCGAGCGCGGCCTGCGCGCGCGGGTCAGGAAGGTGACGAACGGATAGATGAGCAAGGCGCTCACGACGATCAGCTCGCGGTACCGCCGAATCAGGGACAGCAGGCTTGTCAATGGAGGGGCGCCGAGGAGGAGAGTGCGGCCTGCTAAGGCCCGTAGATCGCTTGCATTTTCGGGAAGGGTTCTCTACAGAGTCAAGCGTTCAGGACACAGTTACCTACCTGTCTTTTCGCCGCCCGTCTCCAACAACGAAGAGGGTTCGACGCTTCCGGGGCTCGCTTGATCGCCCCTTGTCGATCCTCCCAGGCCACGCTCGGATCCTCGCTTCATGATCGACATCTTTCAGCCCAAGCGACTCTTCTCGCTCATCTTCATCGTGGGGATCTCGGTGATCTTCACGCTTCAGTTCGGACCCGGGAGCAGCGGCTGCAACGCCCCGCTCACCGCCGCCAACTCGAGCGCCGCGGCGATGGTCAACGGCGAGGAGATCACGCTCCGCGACTTCAACCTCAACTACGCGATGCAGACGCAGTACTTCCGCTCGCAGGGGCAGGCGCTCCCGGCGTCCCTGGCCAAGCAGATCGGCCTCCCCAACCGGGTGCTGGAGCAGATGATTGACCTGGAGCTGCTCTCCCAGGCCGCGGTGGAGGCGGGCCTCACGCCTTCGGACGCGGAGCTGCGCACGCAGATCCACAAGGATCCGAACTTCCAGGTGGACGGCAAGTTCGACTTCGCCCGCTACGAAGAGGTCCTCAAGAACTACTACCGGAAGTCGCCTCCGGACTACGAGGCGAACCTGCGCAAGCGTCTGGCGGCCGGGAAGCTCCTGGACGTGGTGGCGAACGGCGCGGCGGTGTCCGACGACGAGGTGAAGGCGCGCTACTTCCAGCAGGGCAACAAGGCGGAGGCCACCTTCGTCCGCTTCACGCCCGCGATGTTCGTGCAGGACGTGCCGGAGCCTTCGGCGGCGGAGGTGACGGCCTATCAGGCCGCCCACGCGAAGGAGATCTCCGCCTACTACGACGCGAACAAGGTCCAGTTCCACCAGCCGGAGCGCGTGCGCGCCCGCCACATCTTGATCCACGTGGACAAGGACGCGCCTCAGGCGGACCAGGATGCGGCCAAGGCCAAGGCGGAGAAGATCCGCGGGGAGCTGGTCGCCGGGAAGGACTTCGCCGCGGCGGCGAAGGAGTACTCCGACGACAAGGGCAGCAAGGACAAGGGCGGCGAGCTGGGCTTCAACGAGCGCGGGAGCTGGGTGAAGCCGTTCGCGGACGCGGCCTTCGCGCTCAAGCCGAACGAGATCTCCCAGCCGGTGCTCAGCCCCTTCGGCTACCACCTGATCCAGGTCGAAGAGAAGAAGCCGGAGCAGGACCGGACGCTGGACCAGGCGAAGGGTGAGATCGCCGTCACGCTGATCAAGAAGGAGAAGGCCTCCTCGCTGGCCAAGGTCAAGGCGGACGAGGCGCTCAAGGCGCTCACCGCCGGGAAGTCGCTGGCGGAGCTGTACCCGGCGCCCAAGGACGAGGCGGCGGATGGGCTCTCGCGGTTCATGGCGGCGAGCGCTCCGCAGGCCACCGAGACCGGTGAGTTCGGCGAAGGCACCGACGTCCCGCAGGTGGGCCAGGCCCCCGCGCTCTCCAAGGCGATCTTCGCCACCAAGGCCCCCACCGCCCTGGACCAGGTGTTCGCGGTGAACCAGGGCTACGTGGTGGCCCAGGTGACCAAGCGCAGCCTGCCGAGCGATCAGGCGTTCCAGGGGGAGAAGGACAAGCTCCGCGACCAGGCCGTACAGGCGAAGCAGATGGAGCTGCGCCAGTCCTATGTGGCCTCGCTGCGGAAGAACGCGAAGATCGTGACCAACGAGGAAGCAGTCAACCAGGTCGCGGACGCCTCGTAGCCGCAACGGCGATCAGAGGAGCCTGTCGAAGTCCGGTTCGAGTACACCCTGGCGGCTCGACAAGCTCACCGTGAGCGGAGCTGGTCGTTGCCTTTCCTAGGTGAACGGCATTGGACCCAGCCGGGGTCAGCCCGCGGTGGGCGTCTTCTGCAGCGGCGTCGGCAGCCCGCCCGAGACACAGACCTGATCGCGCCCGGCCTCCTTCGCTGCGTACATCGCCGCGTCGGAGGCCTCCAGCAGGGCGGTGCCGGTCTGCGCGTGGTTCGGCAGCGAGGCGATTCCCACGCTGATGCTCAATTCGATCGCCAGCCCGCGCTCGCGCATGAACGGGTGCTCCCGGACCGCCGCGCACAGCCGCTCGCCGATCACCTGAGCGCCCTCCACACCGGTCTCGATCAGGAGGAGCGCGAACTCGTCCCCGCCGAAGCGGAACACCGAGTCCACCTGCCGCACGCAGCCCAACAGGCGCTGGCCCACCTCCTTGAGCAGCGCGCTCCCCACCAGGTGTCCGTAGGTGTCGTTGACGCGCTTGAACCGGTCCAGGTCCAGGAAGACCAGGGACAGCGGGTGGTGGAACCGGAGCGAACGGGCCACCTCCACCTCCAGCAGCGCCCGCAGGTGCCGGGCGTTGTAGAGGCCCGTGTGCTCGTCGGTGAGGGTGAGATCCTGAACCCTCTGGAAGTTGCGCGCGTTCTCGATGGCGATCGCCACGTAGTCGCTCATGCCGATCGCCGCCTGCATGTCCTGGTCGGTGAAGTTCGGCTGGTCCGCGCCGGTGACCAGCTCCATCACCCCCAACGTCCGGCCGCGCGCCTTGAGCGGCACCGCGATCACCGACCGGGTGGCGAAGCCGGAGAGATCCTCGAAGCGGCGCGCATAGGAGGGATCGTTCCCCACGTCGTGCACCAGCCGCGGCTCGCCGGAGGAGTAGACGGCGCCGGCGATCCCTTCCCCCGGCGGAATCCGCAGCCCGCGCAGCCGGTCCGCGCCTTCCCCCACCGCGATCTCGAAGTAGAGCTGCCCGGACTTCTCATCGAAGAGCAGGAGCGACCAGTTGCGCGGTTTGAGCAGCGCGGACACCTCCCGCATCACCAGCTGCAGGACCTCGCCGACCTCGAGCGTGGAGGTGAGCGCCTTGGCGATCTCGTTGAAGGCGCCGAGCAGCTCGACGGTCCGTTGCATCGCCGCGAGCAGGTCCGCTGGTTTCATCGGGCGCTCCTCAGCGGCGCGAAACGTTTCGGGCGCCGAACGGGCTGCCGATAACATGGGGGTCCCCATGGGTCAAACCGCACTCGTCCTCGCCAGCGGCTCGCCGCGACGCCGCGCCTTCCTCGAACAGCTCGGGCTCACCTTCACCGTCTCGCCCGCGGATCTGGACGAACGCCTGCTCCCAGGCGAAGCGCCGGCCGTCTATGTCGAGCGGCTCGCCCGCGAGAAGGCGCAGGAGGTCGCCCGGCGTCACCCGGGCGCGCTGGTCCTCGCCGCGGACACCACCGTGGTGCTCGAAGGCCGGGTGCTCGGCAAGCCCGCCGACGCAGCCGACGCGCAGGCGACGCTCCGCGCGTTGGCGGGACGGACGCATCAGGTCCTCACCGGCGTCGCGCTCGCGGGCCAGACGCTGCGCACCCGCGTGGTGGAGACCCGGGTCACCTTTCGCCAGGCCACCGACGCCGAGCTCGCCTGGTACGTGGCCACCGGAGAGCCTCTGGACAAGGCGGGCGCGTATGCGCTGCAAGGCATCGGCGGGTTCCTCGTCCAATCCATTGAGGGCAGCCACTCCAACGTGATCGGCCTGCCGCTGGTGGAGACCCTGGCGCTGCTCGCCTCGGAGCTCCCCCTGCCCTGGAGCGCGCCGTGAGCCTCGCCCAGCGGTTGGCGGACCTCGAAGCGCGGCGGCAGGCGGCCTGCGCCCGGGCGGGGAGAGATCCCGCGACGGTGCAGCTCCTCGCCGTCTCCAAGCGTCAGCCGGAGTCAGCGATCCGGGAGGCGTACGCGCTGGGGTTGCGCCACTTCGGGGAGAACTATGCCCAGGAGCTGCGGGACAAGGCGGACGCGCTCTCGGATCTGCGCGGCCTTCGCTGGCACGCGATCGGGCCGCTCCAGACGAACAAGGCGAAGTACGTGGCCAAGGTGGCGCACGCCTTTCACGCGCTCGACCGCTTCGACGTGGCCCAGGAGCTCTCCCGCCGACGGACGTTCGATCCGCTGCGTTGCTACCTGGAGGTGAACCTGGGCGGCGAGGCGAGCAAAGGCGGCGTGGCGCCCGCGGACGTCCCGGCGTTGGCGGCGCAGGTCCGCGCGCTGCCCCACCTCACGCTGGTCGGGCTGATGGCGCTCCCGCCTTTGACCGAAGACCCGGAGCAGGCCCGTCCGCACTTCCGGGCGCTGCGTGCCCTGGCCCAGGAGAACGGCCTCCCCGAGCTCTCCATGGGCACCTCCTCCGACTTCGAGGTGGCGATCGAAGAGGGCGCCACCGTGGTCCGGGTGGGCACCCTGCTCTTCGGCGAGCGCTCGTGACGCGGAGCCCGCGGCTCACAGCTCGCGCAGCTTGAGCTTCCCCTCCTCGGAGACCAAGGCCTTGAACTCGGTCCCGCAGTAGTTGCACAGGAGCTCGGCGCCGTTGCCGAAGGGCGACTCCGCCGGGTTGTTGGCGGTGCACGAGGGGCACTCGAACTCACGGAAGAGGAGCTTCGCCTGGGCGCGTGCCTTGTCCCGGCCGTCCTCTTCCTCTTCGTACTTGTCGTGTTGCACGGCGGCTCCTCACCAGCGTTTGAGAAAGGCGTCCAGCTCGCTCCGCGCGCCCAGCCGCGCCTGGGCGATTGCCAGCAGGCGGAGCCCGAGCGGCTTGGCGGCCTCGCCCAAAAGGGTGAGCGCCTCGCGCGGCAGCTCGGCGACGTCCACGTCCGACAGCGCGTGCGCGGTCAAAGAGCGCGGCCCCGGGCGGAGCACCTCCACCTCGCCGACCACCTCGCCCCGCGCGCAGGCCACCACCTCCGCGCTCTCGCAGGAGAGCTGGATCTCCCCCTTGAGGATGAAGAAGAGCGTCGAACCGGGCGCGCCCTCGCGGAAGATCAGCGTGCCCGCCTCGAAGCGGCGCAGCTGGGCGGCGTCCAAAACCGTGGCCACCGCGTCCGGAGGCAGGTGGGTCACCAGCTCCGAGCGCATCAACTCCGGATCATGGGCGACCAGCTCGGAGAGCTTCAGCCGCTGCAGTTTGACGCGGGAGACTTCCTTGCCAGGCGGGCTGTCGTGCAAGCGCTTCCTCGGATGATCAGTTCAAAACTACAGCCTGTCGGGATTCTATCGTGTTCGCGCGCGTTTGAATGCCTCCTGCGCAAAGCCGGTCCAACGCTGCCGTGCGCGTCAGACGTACACTTTGGCCACTCTCCTCGAGGACTGCCGGATGACTTCGCGCTTTGGATTTTCCCTCGCGGCCCTCTGCGCGCTCGTCGCATCGTCCGCGCTGGCCAGCCCCACCCGGGCGCTGCCCTTTGGCCCCGGTGAACAGCTCCAGCTCAAGTTGACCTACCTGGGGATGACCGCAGGGAGCGCGCAGATCACGGTGGGAGCCGCCAAGAAGCCGGGCGGGCTGGTGTGGCCCATCGTGGGTGACTTGAAGACCGCCAGCCTTCTGGCCTGGTACCCCATCAAGGACAAGATGGTGAGCTACTGGGACGCCGCCACCTCCCGGTCTCCGGGGAGCGAGCTTTACGCGGACGAGAACCACAACCGCCGCCGCCAGAAGGTGGAGATTGACCAGGCCACCCGGACGGCCGTCGTGCTCCGTCAAAAGGAGGGTGAGAAGCTGACCCGGTCGGTGGCCACCGTGGAGCCCGGCGCGATGGACTTCTTCGCGGTGACCTTCGCGCTGCGCGAGAAGCCGCTCACGGTCGGCGCGCACTACGTGTTCCCGGTCTTCACCGGCGGCAAGAGTGTCCAGCTGGAGGCGGTGGTCGAAGGGACCGCGCCGCTGGACACGCCGTTTGGGAAGCAGAACACCCTCAGGGTGCGGATCCGCACCGGGCTCTCCGGGAAGTTCGAGAGCAAGCACGACATGTTCGTCTACTTCACCCCGGACGCGCGTCACGTCCCGGTGCGGATGGAGGCGGACTTCGCGTTCGGCGCGATCGTCGCCGAGACCACCCGGTATCAGGCAGGAAAGACCGTCGTCCTTCCGGCGATTGCGGACGCCGGTCGTTGAACCCAGGGCTCGGGATGCAAACCCTGGGGCGATGCACTCGCTCCTGCTGGCTCTCCTGACCGCCGCCGCTCCCACCTCCGCCTCCGCGTCGGCTGCCCCTGGCCGGTGGGCCACCGCGGTCTCGTCGTTGGTGAAGGTCCGCCCGGGGGACACGCTCCCACCCCGCACCCGGGTCTCGCTGCACGCGGCGCGCGGTGAGTGTGAAGGGTTCCAGCTGGCCACCACCGCGCCGGCCCGGCAGGTCCGTCCCGGCCCGCTCTCACTCCAGGGGCCCGCCGGGAAACGGCTCCAAGGCGCGCTCTACCGGGAAGCGTTCCTCACCGTGGCCTCTCCCTCCGGCCCCGACGGCGCGACGGGGGCGTGGCCGGATCCGCTCATCCCGGAGGTGGACGCCTATGCCCATGAACCCCGGAACGCCTTCCCCGCGGAGGCGTCCGCCCGAACCCCGGTGGTGGTCTACGCCGAGCTGTGCGTCCCGCTCTCCGCCACGCCCGGGGAGTATTCCGGCGCCCTGACCCTGTCGGCAAAGGATCGTTCCGACGCGCGCTTCGAGGTGTCCCTGCGGGTGGATCCGTTCGCGCTGCCCGCCACCTCGTCCCTGCCGAACAGCTTCGGCCTGTCGCTCTACAGCGTCTCCCGGGGCCACCACCTCGCGCCCGCGTCGCCTCAGGCGCACGCGCTCCTGGGCCGCTACGCCACCGCGCTCCTCGCGCACCGGGTGACGCCGTATGGCCTGAGCTTCGATCCGCCGCCCACGGCCACGCACGACGGCCGGCTGGCGCTCGACTTCTCCGCCTACGACCGCGCCTTCGGGCCGTTCTTCGACGGGACGGCGCTCCCGGACGGCGCGCGCTTCACCAGCGCCGGGCTGATCCCCAACCCCAAGCTCAAGACGGAGAAGGATCAGGTCGCCTACGAGCGGGCCTGGCGCGATCACTTCTCCCAGAAGGGTTGGCCAGCGGCGCTCTTCTATTACGCCAAGGACGAACCGGCGGAGCGAGACTTCCCGCGCGTGCTCGCGGAGGGGCAGCGGCTGCACCAGGCGGGCGGCGTGTCGGTGCTGGTCACCTCTGCCTACGAGCCCACGCTCACCCCCGCCACCGACGTCTACTGCCCGGTGTTGAACTGCTTCTTTCCAGAGGGCGGCGCGGCGACCTGCAAGCGCCCGCTCTCCTCCGCGGATCTCCGCCAACGCATCCCCTCCTGGGCGCATGTCTGGTGGTACCAGAGCTGCCTCTCCCACGGCTGCAACGGCGCGCAACCCGCCCGCCCGCTGACGCCGCACGAGGCGCGGGCGTTCCACGGCTGGGCCTCGTACATGGTGGATGCGTCCGGCCCGAAGAACCGCGCCATGGGCCCTTTGGCCTTCCTCAACGGCATCGACGGCGAGCTCTATTTCGACACCGTCTCCGCCTTCAACACGCAGGACCCGTGGAAGAGCGTCTGGGCGTTCGGCGGCAACGGGGACGGGACGTTCTTCTACCCGGGCGACCCCGCGCGCATCGGCGGGAAGACGCCCATCCCCATCGAGTCGCTCCGCCTCAAGACACTGAGGGACGGCCTCGAGGACTACGAGTACCTGGCGCTGGCGAAGAAGCTCGGTCTCTCGGCGCTCGCGCAGGCCAGCGTTCGCGCGCTGGTGCCGTCTGGAAATCAGATCGCCGAAGATCCAGCCGCCTGGGCGCGGGTTCGAGATGAGCTCGCGCGTCAGATCGCGGCATCATGGGCGCGAAAATATCCTGCGGCCCCCTCCGTCCATCGGTGAGTGAAAAAGACCATGCGCCCTCTCGCCCTCGCCGTTCTCCTGCCGCTGACCGCCCTGGCGAGCCCGCTGGCCAGCCGCGCCCTCGCGGGTACGCGCCCACCGGCGCGGCCTCGTCTCGCCGCCTGCCCGGCGCTCCCGGCCCCCAGCGGTGCGCTCTCCTTCCGGCCCGGAGAGGAGCTGGACTTCTCCCTCGACGCGATGGGAGCGCAGGCCGGCAAGCTGAGCCTGAAGGTCCTCCCCGAGAAGGGCGGGTTGATCCCGGTCCGCGCCCAGGTGAGCAGCAACACCTTCTTCTCCAAGATCCGACGGGCGCGGGGCGTCGCCACCACCTACCTCAACCCGAAGACCCTGCACCCGACGCGATACGAAGAGGACTCCACCGAGAACGACGTCCACCGCACCGCCGATGTCCGCTTCAGCCGCGCCCAGCGGGTGGTGAACATCCACTTCACGGTCAACGGCGCGCCCGGCCGCCGCACGCTGCGCACCGCCCCGGACGCGCTGGACGCGGCGAGCGCCATCTATCTGATGCGCCAGCTCCCGCTTCGCCAGGACACCCAATTCTGCTTCGACTCCTATGGCATCCGCACGGTGTGGCGGGTGACCGGCAAGGTGGTGGGGCGCGAGCACATCTCCCTGCCGCTGGGCGAGTTCGACGCCTGGCACCTCGATGGGCAGGCGGTTCGCGTGGACAATCCCAGCCAGCACCGTGACCTGCACATCTGGGTCTCGGACGACGCGCGCCGGCTTCCCCTGGTCGCCGTGGGCGCGATTGACCTGGGCGCGGTCCGGGCCACCCTCACCCGCTACAACCGCCCCGGAGAGAAGCCCCGCGCCGCGCACGCCGAGGCCGCGCGCGATCTCACCTGGTAGCCAAAGGCCGGTCCGCCAAAGCCGGTAGCCGCAGGGCTTGGACCCGAGGCCGGCGGTCGCCCGCGGTGGCTATCGCCGGAGCGCGATCTTCCCTGCCGCCTGGGAGAGACGCCGCCGCAGCTGACGCACCACGCCCTCCAGCGCCTCGAGCTGATCGAGCACCACCACGTTCTCCGCCGCCTCCACCAGCGCGATCGGAGAGAGCCGCTCCGCGCGGAGCGCGTCCAGCACGTCCGTGAAGTGGGCCTCCACCCCGTCGAGCGCGGCCAAGCCTTCCCGCAGCTCGTCCGTGAGGAAGTCCACCAGGACCCGGGCGTCCTCGCGCGGGGGCAGGGCTGCCTCCAGACGGGCGGCGGCTTCGCTCACCGGATCGGTGCGCGGCGAGGAGAACTCAGGCTCGGCCAGCTGAAGTTTCAACATGCGACAAAGCGTAGGCCCGCCCGGAACAGAATCAATTTCCCAGCGTTCTCGGGAGGTGCATAGCAGACGGACACCGCGTGCGGGCCACGTGGTGCGGGGGTGTGTCGTTGAAGCGTTGGAGAGAAGCCAAGGCGTCCACGCCCGCGCGTCGGTCGCTGCTGTTCGCCTTCGCGGCGATCATCCTGCTCTTCATCCTCTCCACCAGCTTCTCCGAGTACACCGCCCGATCGATCAACGATTCAGCCACGGCGATCGCCTCGAACGCGGCCCCCAGCATCCAGCACCTCGCAGCGGCCCGCGCGGAGCTGCGCAACCTGGAGCTCACCACGGACGCCTACCTGGACCGGGCGGAGGGCCGGGGCGTGGACGACCGCTCCCGGGTGCAGAAGTCCTGGAGCACGGTCCAGGCGGACCTGGAGGCCTACCAGCGGCTCCCCTCTTTCGGTGGGGAGCGGGAGCGCTGGATTCAGCTCGACCGCCGCATCCGCAAGCTGGAGGGCACGCTCTCCAAGATGTTTGAGGACGTCCAGCAGGGCCGCGTCACGGACGCCCGCGGGGTGGAGCTCCAGGTGATCTATCCCTTGGTGGAGGAGATCCTCGACTCCTCGCTGGAGCTGATCGAACTGAACAGCGAGCAGGCGGCCCGGCTCGCCGTGTCGGTGGAGCGCGCGCGGCATCGCTCCGCCGCCCTGGCGTTCAGCTTGGATGCGATCTGCGGAATGCTGGCGGTGCTGGTGGCCTTGCTCGCGGCGCGCGACGTCCGGCGGTATTCGGAGCTGCTCGAAGAGCGCAACCGGCTGGTGGAGCGGCGCGCGGACGAGCTGGAGCAGTTCTCCGGCCGGGTCGCGCACGACGTGCTCAGCCCCTTGATGGTGGTGGGGCTCTCCTTGGATCTGAGCAACCGGCTGGGCCCGGAGGATCCCAAGCGGGCGGTGAGCCTCGAGCGGGGCCGCGCCGCGCTTTCCCGGGTCCGGAGCATCGTGGATGGACTGTTGGAGTTCGCCCGGGCAGGCGCGCGGCCGGAGCCGGACGCCCACGCCAGCCTCCGCGAGGTGGTGGACGGCCTGCTGCTCGAAGTTCAGCCCGCCGCGGAGGCCAAGGAGATCGTCGTCACGGCGGCCGGGAACCTGGAACACCAGCTCCGGTGCAGCCCGGGAGTGCTCGCCAGCGTGCTGTCGAACCTGGTGCGCAACGCGATCAAGTACATCGGGGACGGACCGGAGCGGCGCGTGGCACTGCGCGCGTTCGATCTGGGCGAGAAGGTCCGGATGGAGGTGGAGGACACAGGTCCGGGAATCCCGCCAGGCCTCGAGCGGACCATCTGGGAGCCTTATGTGCGCGCCAAGAACGCCACCGGGCTCCCGGGGATCGGGCTTGGGCTCGCCACGGTGAAGCGGGTCGCGCAGGCCCACGGCGGCGCGGTGGGCGTGCGCTCCAGGCCTGGCGAGGGGACGCTCTTCTGGGTGGAGCTTCCGAAGTACGACGCATCGGCGCGGCTCCTCGACCCGGAGCGCGGCGACGCGGACCTGGCGCCTCCCCCGAATCTGAACTGATCAGGGAGCGGGCGTGGGGCCGCAGGGCTCAGGGCTCAGGGCTCAGGGCGCTGGCGCTGGCGCTGG
>Ga0164242_10009001_pt1 | contig 10810 bp, 5 predicted proteins | sample OricomgcompostMG_FD_108783 | JGI IMG/M metagenome (GOLD analysis project Ga0164242, IMG submission 108783) | Miracle-Growth compost microbial communities from Emeryville, California, USA - Original compost - Miracle growth compost (MG) ... | reverse complement strand
TTCTGCCCCGAGCCGGCGAGCAGGCCCATGCCCGCTCCCATGATCGCCTTGTCGAGGTTGGCGTCGTCGAACATGATCAGCGGCGACTTGCCGCCGAGCTCGAGCGTCAGCCGCTTGAGGTTGCCGGCGGCCGCTTTGACGATCAGCCGCCCCACCTCCGTCGACCCGGTGAATGAGATCTTGTCGACGTCGGGGTGCGCGGTCAGCGCCGCTCCGGTGGTCTCGCCGTAGCCGGTGATGACGTTCAGCACGCCGTCGGGCAGACCCGCCTCGCGGAAGATCTCTTCCAGCTTCAGCGCGGTCAGCGGCGTCTCCTCGGCGGGCTTGAGCACGGCGCTGCATCCCGCCGCGAGCGCCGGCGCGACCTTGAGCATCGCGACGAAAAACGGCCCGTTCCAAGGGATTATCAGGCCGACGACGCCGACCGGCTCGAGCTGGGTGAAGGTGTGATAGGTCTCCCAGGTGCCGAGCAGACCGTCGGAGACCAGGTTGGCCGACTCGCCGTGGATCTTGCCGACCCAGCCCGCGTAGTACTTCAGCATGTCGACCGAGACCGGGATGATGTGGCCGGCGGCCGTCAGGTTCATCCCGTTGTCCTGGGACTCGAGCGCGGCCAGCTCGTCCTTGCGTTCCTCGATGATGCGGGCGGCGCGGAAGAGCACGTTGGCCCGGTGCGACGCGGGCGCCTTGCGCCACACGCCCGACTCGAAGGTCTCGCGCGCCCGCGCCACCGCCGCGTCGACGGCGGCCTGGTCGGAATCCGGGACCTCGGCGATCTGCTCCTCGGTGGACGGGTTGAAGACGGGAATGGTGGTACTCACGGTTCGTCGGGGCCCTTCGTCGGCGGAAATCCTGTCGTCGCGCGACAGAGGTTACGCGCTTAACCACGGGGTGTCCAGCACGTGCGGGCGCTCGATGAGCGTGACGTCCGGACGGATCCTGCAGGTCATCAGCGTGCCGAAACGGATGCGCCGGCCGCGCCCCGGCAGGTGGAGCCCCGCCGCAAAATGGCGGCTAGATTACCCCTATGCGGGTTGTTCGCCTGTTCGCTGCGGTCCTGACCATCCTCACAGCCGGGCTGCTGTGGGCGACCCCGGTCGGCGCGCAACCGCCGACCAAGCTCACCGATCACCTCACCGACAGCAACCGGGTGCTGACGGATTCGGATCGGGCGGCGGTCAGCTCGGCCATCGATCGGCTGTACCGCGATCGACACATCCAACTGTGGGTGGTCTACGTCGACAACTTCAACAAGTTCAAACCCGACAACTGGGCCGACCGCACCCGCAGCGAAAGCGGCATGGGCGACCGTGACGTGCTGCTGGCCGTGGCCACCAACACCAAGTTGTTCACACTTAACCCCCCGCCGCAGCTGCAGAACCCGACAGCCGACGAGTTGAACAGCCTGCGCACCAACAAGATTGGGCCGGCAGTCAGTGCGAAGAACTGGGCCATCGCCGCCATCGCCGCGGCCGATGGTCTGGACACCTCACTCAGCGTGTCTCACCCCGCGAGCCCGGCCAAGCGGGCCTGGCTGCCGATCGCGATCGCCGTCATCGCCGTCGTGGTCGTCGTCGTGCTGCTGCTGGTGCTCTATCGGGCGCGGCGCCGCCGGCGCGCCGCTCGCGGAGTCGGCCCCGGCGGTCCGCAGGATCGTTCGTTGGGGGAGGCGTTGTCGACGGCCGAGGCCAGGTTGCGCCAAATCTCCGACTACGTCGCCCGGCATCACGACAGCGTCGGCGCCGACGCCCGCAGCCGCCTCGACGAGGCCACCCGGCACCTGGCGGCCGCGCACGCCAAGCAGGCAAGCAACGACACCGAGGCGATCGCCCATGCCAACCGGGCATCGACGTTGGCGGCGGAGGCGCAACACCTGGCGAACGACGACGTGCTGGGCGCGCACCGCACGACGCGACGCCGGGGTGCCGCATCCAAGCGATGACCTGAACCGTCGAACGTGGAGTTGTTGCGGAAAATCGGCCGGATCCGCGCAACAACCCCACGTTCGGCGTCACGAGGAACGGTAGCGGGCGCGCAGCAGGCCCAGCGCCTGCTCGACGGTCTCCTCCGTATCGCGGGTCGCGTCGACCCGCAGCACCGACGCCTGCTCATCGGGGGGAGTGAACGCGGCGCGCAGCTGCGGCCACAGCTCGATCCGCGCGTCCGAGACGACGCCTTGCTCGGTCGCGCGCCGCTTGAGCCGCGCGATCAGGGTGTCGTCGTCCGCGTCGCACAGCACGACGTGCAGGTCGACGCCGAGCCGGTGGGCAAGCTGCCGCAGCTGGGCGCGCTCACCCGGATTGCCGAACGTCGCGTCGACGACCACGCCGTGGCCGCGGCGCAACCAACGGGCGGCGTCGCGGCGTAACGCGGCATAGGTGTTGCGCGTCATCGCGGGATCGTAAAGCCCCGAACCGAATTCGTCGCTGCCGCGGCGGGTCGGCGGAATGCCCGCCATCCTCTTGCGGGCCACGTCCGACGAGAGGTGCACCAGCCCGAGCCGGCCGGCGAGCGCCCGCGCCAGCGTGGTCTTGCCGCTGGCCGGCAGCCCCATGGTGACGACCATCAACGGACGGGGCAGGCCGCCCGCGTGCGCCCACGCCAGGTCGAAATACCCGCGCGACTCGGCGATGAGCGCTTCCTGTTCACCGCCGGGCACCTTTTCGGTCTGGGCCAGGCGCAGGCTGCGGACCTTGCCACGCACGTAGGCCCGGTAGCACATGTAGAAGTCGAGCAGGCTGGGCAGCTCGTCGTCGCCGCTGGCGCGGACGTAGGAGTCGACGAACGCCCAGGCCAAATCGCCGCGACCGTGGTACTCGAAATCCATGGCGAGAAACGCCACCTCCGAAGCCAGGTCGGCGCAGCGATAGCGCGGCGCGAACTGCAGACTGTCGAACAACACGATCTGACCGTCGGCGATGCAGACGCTGGCGGCGTGCAGATCACCGTGACCGTCGCGCACGTGCCCCTCGGTCACCCGCCGCTCGAGCAGGGCGGCCTGCTGGCCGACGAATTCCTGGACATAGGAACGGATTTCGTCGTTGATCTCGGGGGAGATGGTGCGCCCGATGAACGGGCCCATCTGGTCGAAATTCTCCTGCCAGTTCGCGATCACGCTGGACGGGCTGCCGTACGCCTCGATGTCGGGACCGGTTTCGGCCCGGCCGTGCAGCTTAGCCAGGGTGCGACCGATCCGGCGGGCGAGCCGCGTGTCGACATCGCCGCCCGCCAGCTTGGCCGGCAGCATGCCGTCTTCGGGCAGCCGCCGCATCCACACGGCCGGCTCGCCCGACCCGGCCTCGCCGCCGACCCGGTAGTGGCCGTTCTGCTCGGTGATGTCGACGACGCCGAGGTACACCTGCGGGCTGAACCGCCGGTTGAGCCGCAGTTCTTCGTCGCAGTCGGCGCGGCGTTGCTCGATGCTGGTGAAGTCGAGGAAGCCCAGGTTCACCGGCTTCTTCAGCTTGTAGGCGTAGGGGCCGGCGAGTATGACCCACGAGCTGTGCGTCTCGTGCAGGCGCAGGTCGTCGGCCGGCGGGTCGTACGCGTCGGGTCGCAGAAGATCCGCGACGATCCGCGGCTGTCCGTCGGGTCCGGTGGGGTCGAAGGCGTGCGTCATGGTCTCGCCCCATGAACACTACCCGGCGCTCAGATCTCCTCGACGTCGTCGGCGTAGCGGCCGGGGTTGACCAGCGATGCCAACGCGCCGGTGACCATCATGAGCGCCGCCGCGACGAACACCACCACCAGCCCGGCGTGGAACGGACCCGAAATCAGCTCGGGGAAAAACGATTTGCCGGTCAGCGTCGCGGCATTGACGCCGGGTTGTTGCAGTGCATGCGACGGTGCGAGCAATTCGGCGATCGGGTTGTAGCCCAGAAACGCCGCGAACAGGCTGCCCACCGGGGGCAGGGCGGCGGCGTCCTGGGCCACCGCCGCGGGCACGCCCTGCTGTTGCAGCCCGCTGCTCAGTGCGTGCGGCAGCGTGCCGGCCAGCCCGACGACCATCAGCGAGAAGAACACGCCGATCGACAGCGCCGAGCCGGCGTTGAAGAAGGTCGACCGAACACCCGATGCGGCTCCCCGGTCCCGGGGCGGCACGCTCGACATGATCACGGCGGTGTTGGGCGCCGCGAACAGGCCGCCGCCCAGCGCGTTGAGGAAGATCAGCAGCGCGAACACCCGGTAGTCGAAATTGACCGGGATCATCAGCAACCCGATGAACGTGACGGCCATCAGCAGCATCCCGGCGACGGCGAACGGCCTCGCACCGAACCGGTCCGCCAACCACCCCGCGACCGGCGCCGCGATCAGGAAGCCGATCGTCGTCGGCAGCATGTAGATGCCGGCCCACAGCGGCGTCGATTCGAAGCGGTAGCCATGCAGCGGCAGCCAGATGCCCTGCAACCAAATGATGAGCATGAACTGCAGGCCGCCGCGGCCGCTCGACGACATGAGGTTGGCCAGGTTGCCCATCCCGAACCCCGCGGACCGGAACAGCCGGACGTTGACCATGGGCTGCGGTGCGCGCAATTCGATGAGGCAGAACACGATCAGCAGCAACAGCCCGAACGCGATCGAGCCCAGCACCCACGGGTTCGTCCAGCCCGTCGGATGGCCACCGTAGGGCTGAATGCCGTAGGTGATGCCGACCAGGACGACGGTCAATCCCACGCCGAACGTCACGGTGCCGGGCCAGTCCAACGGGCCCGGCGTGCGCACGCCCAGCTCATGCAACGAGCGCATGCCCCACACCGTGCCCAGGACGCCGACCGGCACCCCGACCCAGAAGATCGCCCGCCAGTCCCATTCCGAGAGCAGCCCCCCGAACAGCAGGCCGAGGAACGAGCCGGCCACCGCGGCGACCATGTTGAAGCCGAGTGCCATGCCGCGCTGGTTGCTCGGGAACGCGTCGGTGAGGATGGCGGCCGACAACGCCATCAGGATGGCGCCGCCGACGCCCTGGACCACGCGCCAGCCGATCAGCCACACGGCGCCGCCGGTGAGCGGGAACGGGTCGAACGACAGCGCGATCGCCGCGACGGTGAACACCGCGAAGCCGGCGTTGTAGATGCGCACCCGGCCGAACATGTCGCCGAGTCGCCCGACGAACACCACCAGGACCGCGGTGACCACCAGGTAGCCCATCAGCATCCACAGCAGATAGCCGATGTTGGCCGGCGCCAGCGGGTTCAATCCGATGCCGCGGAAGATGGCCGGCAGCGAGATCAACACGATCGACGAGTTGATCATCGCCAGCAGCATTCCCAGGGTCGTGTTGGAGAGGGCAACCCACTTGTAGCGGGGGTGGTCGCGGTCCCATCGGGGCCTGCGGACATTGGTTTGCTTGGCGACCAGCGTCGGGCTCGTCGCGGCAGGGCTGTCGGCCATCTATATCCCGGTCATCATCAGTCGTCGCCTACATCGGTCCAAAGGCATTATGTTAGCCATACAAACAAATGGGTTTGCAGGCGTCTCTCTCCGGACCGTCAGTCGCCGGTTCCGACGGGCAACAGTTTGTGCGCGAGGTGAGCGTTGACGACGCGGAATTCGTGTGCGGGGCGGCGCACGGGCTCGAGGGTGCCATCGGCGTGCACGACGGCGCCGCCGCCGGAGGGGATTCCGACACCGAGGGCGGCTCCCTTCAGCGATTGGATCGCCCGCGACAGCCGCGCCCAGCCGGTTCGCTCGTCGTGCGTGTCGATGACCGCGGGCACCAGGTTGAAGACGTCGAGCAGTCGGTGCTCCGGGGGTGTCCCGATGATGCCGTAGCGCCCGAGCTGGACCGCGCCGGCCGAAATGCCCACCAGCACAGCACCTTTGGCGTACCGATCGAGAATCGCGTCCTTCATGCCGGTTCTCTCGAAGGTGTTCCAGCCCCGCTGCACGTCGCCGCCGGCCAGGACGATCAGGTGGGCGCCGTCGAGGAAGGCGCGGTCGGCCGGGCCGAACGACGACGCGATCATGCGGCGCTCGGTGACGCCGGTCGCCTCCATCGCCGCCTCGAAGATGTCGTAGAACTCGGGGCGATCACCGTTCGATGCGCCGATGTAGGCCGCGCTCAGCGGCTTGTCTCTTGCCAACCCGTCGAGAGCCGCCTGCACGAGCGGTCGGTCGTGACGCTTCCAGAACAGCAACTGACTGTCGGCCAGCAGGTACAGCGGTTGACGGTGTGGCACAGTCACTTCGGCCGGACTTCGGCGGAGAGTTCGTCGAAGCTGGTGAGCGCGGCATCAAGGTCGGTGTCGTCGAAGGCTTCGATACGGGTGTAGAGGTCGCCGTCGAGTATGCCGACGACGATGGCCCGCCATTCGGCGTCAAACCCGTGTTGCGAGGTTCCACGCGTAACCTGTGTGACGACAGCTCCCCGGTCGCTGAGCCGGTGCACCGCCTCGATGTAGACGCTGAGGTCCGGCATGATTTCCCACAGGCTGGGGAGATATCCGGGCAGAGGCTCCCGCTCGGTGGTCACGGTCGTCCGATGGTCGATGAGAACCGAATCCGTTGTCATGTCAGGAAGTTCGCACCGGTTGGTTCTGGAATAGGCCCGCGTGATCACCGACCAAACGCGCGCATGCGCGGCGGCTTCACCGGCAAGGTAGCGGGCGTCGAGTTCCTCGAATGCCGCGTCGAAGTCGTCGGGGTCGAACACAATGGACGCCGTGGCTTGGTTGTCGTCGTTGGCCTGGACTACGCCGAGCGCGGCGGCTTGGAATGCCTCGGGCTCGTGTTCCTGGCTCGCGAAGGCGAAACGAAACAGTGCCAGGTGTGCTCCGCGGGTCGCGATCACGGTCGAGCTGACATCGCTCATCCAAACATCGCCCGTGGCATGCCAATTCGCCATCTCGGCGTCGCGGCCGCGTCGTATGCCGGCGTTCAAGGTTCGCCGGCGATCCTCTGAGTAGAAGTCGTCGGCGAGTAGTTCTGCCATGGCGTCCCAGTCGCGAATCGCGAAATGCGCCAGGAATCGCTCGATCAATCGGCTTGTCACGTTTTCTGGTCGGGGTGCCGGTCGATGCAGCTCCTCGAAGCGGGCCAGCGCGTCGGGTAGGTCTGCCTCGTCGAAAAGCTCGCAACGGCTGACCAGATCACCTTCGAACATGACAAGGGCGACCTCTCGCCACTCGACATCGGACCGGTTTCGCAACCTGCCATGTGCCAAATGCGTGACGACCGCTCCTCGCTCGGTCATTCGGTGCACGGCGAGGATGTGATTTTTGACGTCTTCCGCGAGATCCCAACCAGCACGCAGATATGCGATCAAGCCGCCCGGTTCAAACGCGGTCGCCCGCCGGTGGTCGACGTTGGCCCAGTCCGGAGTGTGCGCCGGCACCTCATACCGGTCGAGCGCGGCATCGCTCGCCCTGAGCAGCGACCACGTTCGCGCGTAAGCAGCCGCTTCACCGGCAAGGTAGCGGGCGTCGAGTTCCTCGAATGCCGCGTCGATATCGTTGGGGTCGAACACAACCCGCGCAAGCATCCGGTCTTCGGCGTCGAGTTCGACCAGACCGAGCACCTCGCTATGGAACGCGCCGGGTCCTTGCTCCCGGCCGAAAAACCGGGTACGGCCAAGGAAGAGACGCTGGCCGCGGATCGCGATGACGTCCGACGCGATCTTCGTGATCCCGACCTCAGCCCACGCCCGCATGTTGTTCATATCGACGTCACGGCCGGATTGAATCCCCGCACCCACCACGCGACGGCGATCGTCGCTCGCAAAATCATCAGCCGTCATGTTGGCCATCGCATCCCAGTCGCGTGCGGCGAAGTACGCCAGGAAGCGGTCGCTGACTTCGCTTGCCGTGTTGTGTAGTCGGGGTGCGGGTCGATGCAGCTCCTCGAAGCGGGCCAGCGCGTCGGGTAGGTCTGCCTCGTCGAAAAGCTCGCAACGGCTCAGCAGTTCGCCGTCGAACGTCAGAAGTCCGATCTCCCGCCATTCGGCCTGGAAGCCCCGTGTCGAGGTGCCGTGCGACGCCATGGTGACGACGGCTCCGAGGTCGCTCAGGCGATGCACCGCAGCGACGTCGACGTGGAAGTCCGGTGCGTCGTCGAACACGTCGTGGATGTAAGAGGTCATGTCGCCCGCGGCGAACGTCGCTCCCCGGCGGTGGTCGATATTGACCCAGTCGGGCGTCAGCCAGGGTAGTTCGTGTCGGTTGATCGCGGCGAAAGCAGCCGTCACCAGACCCCACGTGTGCGCATGGGCGGCGGCGTCCCCGTTGAGGTATCGATGATCGAGTTCGGCAATGGCGGCGTCGAGGTCGTCGGGGTCGAAGGTAGCCCAACCCGCGATCTTCTGGTTGGAACCAATCTCAAGCAGCCACAACAGATCCACGTGGAATGCTTCGGTGTCCACGTCCCCGCGCGACACCTGTGACCGGATGAGGGCGAGACGCTCGCCACGGATTGCGATGACGTCAGACGTCGCATTCGTGACGTCGAGATCGGCGGCCGACCGGAAGTCGTTGATCTCAGCGTCGCGGTCCTGGCGGATGCCCGCATTCACCACCCGACGACGGTCCACGGTTGAAATGTCGTGAGACAGCATCTCCGTCATGGCGTCCCAGTCGCGGGCTGCGAATTTCGCGAGGAATTGCTGAACAACTCGGCTGGCACCGTTTTCCAGCCGCGGTTCCGGCCGGGTGAGCTCATCGAATCTCTCGAGCGCCTCGTCGAGGTCGGATTCGTCGAATACCTCTACACGGCTGATCATTCGCCGTCGACCGTCATCAGATCGACGGCCCGCCACTCGGCGTCGAAGCCGTCATGAGAGGTTCCATATCCCGCCCACGTGAAAACCGCCCCGACCTCGGTCACACGATGGACGGTCTCGACGTAGAGGTCGAGGTGTTGGTCGAGCTCCCATCCTGCCCGGAGGAAATCGCTACCCTCACCGGGCCCGAATGCCACGGCCCGGCGATGGTCGAGAGTGATGGCGTCCGGGGTCGCCGCTGCCACTTCGCGCCGATTGTGTGCGACCAAGGCGCCGGCGATCGTCGACCAGGTGCGCGCGTATGGTGCCGCTTCGCCGGCGAGGTACCGGGCATCGAGTTCGGCGATGGCGCCGGTGATGTCATCGGGGTCGAAAGCGATGTGGACCGCGAGTCGGTTGTCGGCGTTGATTTCGACAATGCCGATCATCTCGGTGTAGAACGCCTCGGGGTTGCGGTCCTGCTCCGAAAAGCGAAGACGACGCAGGGCGAGGCGTTCACCGCGGGTGGCAATGACATTCGACGTGACGTTCCCCTGCCCGACGAGGTCAGCCATGACCTTCAAATTCGCGATTTCGGTGTCCCGGCCCCGCCGATTACCGGCGTTGAGTGCCTGGCGACGATCATCGAGCAAGAAGTCGTCGGCCAGCGTCGCGGCCATGGCGTCCCAGTCACGAACCGGAAAGTGCTTCCAAAAGCGTTGATCGGCTTGACTTGCCGCGTTTTGCAGGCGGGGTGCCGGCCGGGTGAGCTGATCGAACCTGGCAAGCGCAGCGTCCAAATTCGTCTCGTCGAACATCTCGGAGCGGTTGATCCGGTCGCCGTGCACTGTCGAGATGCCGATTTCCCGCCACTCCGCGTCGAAGCCCGAGTCAGACGTCCCGCGCACCACCCGGGTGACGACCGCCCCGAGTGCACTCAGCCGATGCACGGTCTCGATATAGGCATTCGGCGTTATCAGGTCCCATGTGGCGCGGAGGTATGGCCCAAGATCACCCGGAGCGAATGCGATTGCGCGTCGATGGTCGACGCTAACCCAGTCCGGTGTCGTTGTTGGTAGCTCCTGACGATTAACCGCCGAGTACGCAACTGTGATTACCGACCACGCCTGCGCATACGGTGCCGCCTCCCCGGCGAGGTAGCGCGCGTCGAGTTCCCCTATCGCCGCATCGAAGTCGTCGAGGTCGAACGCCGCCATCGCCGCGATCCGCCCGTCGCTGTCGATTTCGACCAGCTGCAGGAAATCCACGCGGAACGCTTCTGATTCCTTGCCGTTTCGCGCGTAGTGTGCACGAGCGAGGGCCAGGCGCGCTCCACGGGTTGCAACGGTGTCCGATCCCGCGTCCGTCACATCGATGTCGGCGGCCGACCGGTAATCTTCGATCGCGGCGTCGGGGCCGCGCCGGATCCCGGCGCCCACCACCGAACGACGATCGTCGCCGCAATAGTCGTCGGTGAGAAGATCGGTGATCGCGTCCCAGTCGCGGGCTTTGAAATAGGCGTGCAGGCGCTCGTATGCGCGCGTCGCGCCATTCTCGAGCGTCGGTCGACGATCTACGCCCTCCAACCGAGCGTAGGCGGCGTCGAGTTCGGCGATCGCGGCGTCCATGTCCTCGACGTCGAACCACACCTGTCGCACGACTTGGCTATTCACATCGACGGCGTAAACCTGGAGAAGCTCGTCGTGTGGCGCTCCGGGACTCTCGTCGACAGCGCTCGTGATCATCCGAGACAGAGCCACTCGCTCGCCTCGCGCGGCGACCATGACATGGTCGATACGTGTAACGCCGGCTTCGAGCTCACGCCTGACCTCACGTCGCATCGCGTCGGATGGGAAGCCAACGCCGACGATCTTTCGCCGATTCTCGATCGAGACATTTGGTGCGAATAGTCGGTCGAACTCATCCCAGTCCTTGCGATGAACAGCGGCCATCACGCGTTCACCGACTCGCGTGGCCGCGGTGTCAAGTTCGACGCTGGGACTTCGGGGCGGGGTAGGTGCAGACGGGACGGTGTGCTCACCGAGAAGGCGGCGTGCCCTCTCGGCGAGTGCCGCAGCGCCCTTCCGCTCGTACAGGTCGACCGCCCGGCCGGCGGCG
>Ga0164242_10009000_pt1 | contig 10810 bp, 9 predicted proteins | sample OricomgcompostMG_FD_108783 | JGI IMG/M metagenome (GOLD analysis project Ga0164242, IMG submission 108783) | Miracle-Growth compost microbial communities from Emeryville, California, USA - Original compost - Miracle growth compost (MG) ... | reverse complement strand
GGGGGGGGGGCGCAATCGGAAACAATTCAACTACTAGGCATCTGGTGTGCACGAGGAATGCGCCAAAATCCAAGAAACGAGGGACGGAGAGAAAAGCGTCGTCGAGCGGGCGGGGGTGGGAAGAGAAAGAGTGGAAGTGGCTGAAGTTTGCTCGGTGAGGCAGAATTGTAATGATGACTTTGGGGAACCCGCCAAACAGCTCAGCTTACGAAGTCTTCGCGGGAGACCAGCGAGCCGGGGGTCCCTTGAACCCAGGCCTTTTTGTTGGTGTCCAGTCCGTCGTACTTATGTCGCTAAACGAAGTTACCAGTGCGATTGCGGGCTGCGCTGCAAATCGAAATAGCCAACCGTTGTTTCCGGAGAGCGGAGCGAGCTTTTCGTTTCCTCCCTCCCTAGCCGCCTTCGCGCTCCCACCCAAACATACACCAATGCCAACCCCCCGGGGCCTCCACACACACCCATAAGGTCATAGACCACGCACACACATGCGCGGGCCTTCGTTGTTCAGCCCTGTGGCAGCCCTAAACAGCAGGCAGCCAAATACACGCCCTGTGGTTCGTCCCGCCGATTCCGTCGAGCGGCCGCGCGACACACACATACACTAAAAAATTGGGGGCCCGCTGAAGATTACCCGGCTGAGGATTTCCTAGCTTGGAGGGTGCCTGGGTGAAGTGGAACCCCCGTAATAACGCCAATTGCGAAGGGCATGGGGAGGACTAGCATTCCTTCTCGCGCATTGGGGTCTGCTTATCCCGTTTTCGAACTTCTCGCGGTGCGGGTAGGCTGCGGATGTGTCTCGCCTCCGAGGGCTGATTGTTGAGTGTTGATGAAAGATGCACTATCGCACGCACCAACCCCAGAGGCAGAGGCTCAAGTAGCCGCGTGGCCGACGGCAGCGACAGCGGGCGGCGTCCGCCAAGTGGCGCCCGCCAAGGGACAATGCGATCGAGGGCTCGAGGGTTAGCCGAGGCGACGGTGGAGACTCGGCCGGCCAACCCTGCGATGCTTCCCTGAGGTTGAGTCTGGTAATTATCTTAGTCCTGTTAGCTTCCAATGCCCAACGCATGCCACCGCACACATACAAGACAAAGTTGTCGTTGAAATTAAGAAACAAGCTTTTCTGCGTGCAGCTTTTGAACACCTCGACGCATGCGGCTTGGCACCGCTTTCAGTCTGGCATGCTGCCTTATCTCCTATCAGCTGGGTCGGTATGCGCCAGCTCTTGTCTGTTAGGGATGCTCAATTCCGGGTAGCTTACCTAAGGTGCTATGAACAAGTCAGTCGCGCTTTCCTCACCGAGGAGTAGGAAAGTTCAAAATCGGAGGCAACGAGTGTTAAGTACTCCGTTAGGGACACCATAGTACCTTAAGACTGGTACCTTGGAGTGTTATCGTGGAGTTACCCTTGAGCTACCCTGGAGCTAACCTGGAGGGGTAATGTCACAGGCGGCCCCTCTAACCCTGGAGGAGGTTGAAAATCATGTGGGGTTAAGTACCAAGTAAAACTTAATAAAACTCCAACGCCAACATTTCTTCCTCACACGACTGCATCGCCACCAGAGCTCGCCATATCACCGCTGACAAGGCTATAAATCGCCAACAATGTCGGTAACCCTTCATACAACCTTGGGCGACCTAAAGATTGAGGTCTTTTGCGAAAGCGTGCCCAAAACCGCCGAGGTATGTCGTGGCTTTTCCTCTTACGTATACTCAACCTTCATCCCTTTCACGCCAGCTAACCCACCCCTGCCCAGAACTTCCTCGCTCTCTGCGCCTCCAAATACTACGACGAATCGCCCTTCCACCGCCTAATCCCCTCCTTCATGATCCAGACCGGCGCGCCCGCCCACCCCTCGCCGCCCGACAACCCCAAGGGCGGCCGCTCCATCTTCGGCCCCACCCTCGAGGACGAGATCCGGCCCGCGCTGCGGCACTCGGCGCGGGGCATCGTCAGCATGGCCAACAAGGGGCCCGGGACCAACGGCAGCCAGTTCTTCGTGCTGTTCGACAAGGCGCCCCACCTGGACGGCCTCAACACCGTCTTCGGCACCCTCGTCGGCGACGAGAGCCTCGTCACGCTCGCCGCTCTTGAGCGCCTCGAGGTCGACAGGAAGAATAGGCCCAAGGAGCAGGTCCGGATCGAGAGTATAACCGTCCACGCAAACCCGATCGCCGGCTAGGGAATTCCGGGTGCACGCAATAGCACCCGCGGAGGGCTTCTATACTTTTGCGACGTCCCGCATGACCCTTGGGAGACCGGCTCGCAGATTATGGGGTGGGCCCTTCAGCAGTTTTCGGGGAGCCGAGGAATGGAGTCGGAGGTTAAATCCCTTCAGAGAGGTACTCTAATCTCGCCAGTTAGGTTTAGCTGGCGTGACGTCGACAAAGACACGGTGCTACCACATACGATGCTGCATCACAAACTTGGTTTGCCCGTCGTTTTATAGCCGCCAAAGAGGAACGATATGGGCTTTGAACGGCACTACGCTTGGCTCATCAGTCTAACTAGGTATGAGGGAAGCACTCCAGGGGCTGGCTCAGAGGCCGGACTGTGAACGGAGCGGGTGAGGTCTAGAGGAGCAGTGTTTAACCGCTTAGACTTAACGCCCGAGAAAGCCCACAAAGTCTAGTACCTTGCTGCCAGTAGTACGGTGGATTTTGTATGCGGGACTCCTTCCTGTGTCTAGGGACCGCTACGCTCCCTCTCCGGGAATGGCATACACAACACCATTGATAGATAGGGATACTCCGCCATAGCTCCTCGCTTAGTGGGATATCGAACACTTGTGGATAATACTTATTCACAGACAAGGCGACATCAAGAAGTGTACGGATGTATGAGTTGTATCATGCTATGCGCCAAGATTCCCTAAGCTCTTGAACCTATTCTACTGAGCAGTTGACCAAAATCAACAACGCCTTTTGTCCCTTTGCTCAGGGGCCCATATCATCACTTCATATCCCGCGAAAACAGCCACCAACCATGCCCATTTTTGTCTGAAGCAACCCATCCGGATGTGCTTGGATAGGTGTAGTCGAAATAACGCTGCACAAGAACCACCGCGGAAAGAATATCTAACTACCTCAGGAGCGTACCCTCCCATATGGGCAGACCAACCCGTAAAACAGCAAAATAATTAAAGAGGGGGGGGGATAGGCCCCGACCACCAGAGACCGTATTCGGCATATGTCAAACGTGAGGAATCCCTGTCAGAATTTGCGGCGGCGCTTCGCATCGTGTTCAGGGGTGCCGAGATCGTTGCGCAAGATCTCTTCGGTGCCCGCGGGACTCGGCGTGTTGTTGCCGGACGCGTACTCGACCACTCGCCCGGGATCCAACCCATCACCAGTTTGGCCGTGAGTTGCCCCGGTCGCGGCGTCGTGCGGGGCATCTAGACTGAAGTTGAAGTCGTTGCCGTCCGTGTTAGCTGCCGCGCCGGCAATGGAGAAGTCCTCGTTGTAATTCAGGTCGTTGAGCGCCGTCGGGTTCAGGAATTGATCATAGTCAACGTTGTCAAAGAAGCCGGTCGTGTTCCCGGATTCGTCGACGCCTGGGATGCGCCCCGACGGGCTTAACGGGCCGAGGATGGCGGAGAGTTCTTCGAGTTTCGCTGCCTGGTCGATCTGCATTTGCTGTAGGGCCTCTAGCTCGGCCTGCGTATGGCGGATTTCATACATGGACGGGGGGTTTAATTCGGGGAATGCGGGAGAGAGAGACATGTTCGGGCTCGCCGAGGATGAGGTCTGGGAGGGTGGTACAGGCGGAGCTGAGGTCGGACGAGCCGTATTCGGGTTCGAACCCGAGCCCGATGAAGCTTGGCCGGCCATAATGTTCAGCATCTTGCTGCGCTGCTCTTGGGTCATGGTGGCTGGTGTCTTGGAGGCTACGTCCGGAAGGTCGATCCCGGATGTGCCTCCGCCCGCATTTGTGTCTTGGATAATCTGCATCATGCGTTGCTGTGGATTTGTCCGAAGATCGTTCTTGATGTATGACGGGGAGGATGTGTCGGAAGGCGGCGTGTCGAAAAGTTCAGTGACAGAGCCCATCCGCTGCGGTGCTTGGTACGGTGTCTGCGAAGTCGACGACGCAGGCGACGGCTTTACGGAGTGGGTTTGGTTTGGGATAGGCGGAAGCAGCCTCGGCGGCCTCTTCGTACTGTTCGCTGCCGTCGCGTCCCTCTGCTGGCGAACGTATTCGCCGAGATCCACAACACTTCCATGCTGAGGTATCTGTTGCGACCCGGGGATTATGCTCGCGAGGAGATCCGAGACGCTCTGCGCACCGCCCTGCTCTTCCAGGGATTTCCTAAATACGTTGGCCAGGAAGTTGAGGATGGCGTTGATGGAGTTCTCGTGGCGCTCGTGCATGTTCTGGAACATGAGGGCCTGGTTGACCAGCTGGTTGTGGTCCCGGCGCAGCCGCTCGATTAGCTGCGAGATGGCGCGTTGCTGCTGCTGGAGTGTTTCGAGTTGGGACTTGACTTGCACGAGGTCCTTTTTCGGCAGCGGCGAGACGTCGGCAGCGGTGACGCCTCTGCCCCCGGCCTGGTTGACGTTACTAAGAGCTGGTGCCGCAAGAGTCTCCTCCGGTACAAGGTCGTCGTCGCTATCGGTGTCATCCTTTTCCTTCTTGGAGCCTTTCTTCTTGCTGCCGCCGCCCTTCGGTTTGTTGATGAGCCAGAGCAGGTTCGGGTGGCCGCGTTTGAAATACGGATTGTAGTATTCGCTCGGGCTCTTGTTCTTTCTCTCGCTAGCCTTCATAGAGTTGTCCGAGAGCCCGACCCGCTTATGGAATCCGTACATATTGAGCTGTCGCACGAACGAGGCATAATTGTTATGCTTGAAGAGCTCTGGGATCAGGGTCTTGGCGAACTCGTCCTCATCCAGAACAACAAACGAGTCGCCCTTATCGGACCAGCGGATGAGCTCTGTATTCTTTGACTCGTCAAGGAAGCTAGTATTCACAGTCAGTAAATCTATTTGCTGAAGGGAGACGGAACACCTCTCACCTGCTCAACTTCTGGACAAAGGGAGGGATCTGCTTCCGCTTAGCCTGGGCCTCCTTCTTCGCCCGTGCCGCACGCTCTTCGAGCAGCTCGATATTGTCGTTCTCGTCTACGGTATTCGGCGGTTGCAAAAAGGCCTCGTCACCGAAATTGGACCAAGAACCCGTGCTAGAGTCAAAGGTCTGCCTCGGCGCGGGGACTAGTGCCTGGCTCATCCCCCGCCGTGCAATGATTGTCGAAGGAGCTGCTGAAATCCCTTGTCCGTACTGGGCCGGAGTCGGGGTCATGGCGTAAGGATTCAGGCTCATCGACCCCGTATCCACAAAGTTGTTCCCTACAGCTCCGTTATCCCACGAAACCGGCTGGGCCGCGGGGTATGAGGGTTGCTGCATTTGCTGTATCGGTACGACCGGAGAAGCCCCGGGGGCTGCTCGTTTTCTAGAATTCGGCGAAGACATGGTGGGATACATGTGTGGCCGGGGGCGGATGGATCGCTCGGGGACCACCGGCAGGAAACGCCTTGACGGCTGACCGAGAAGCGACTGGCTCGGACAATCGCTGGAGCCGAGACTCCTAGACGTAGGGGTACCGGGCTGTTACAGCAGCTGCTGCAGGTTACCGTTTGCCCAGGTTGACACGCAAGTCGTCCTAGCGGAGGAAGCGGACGAGATGTGGCGTAGAAACTCGACAGGTCGATTTGGTTGCAGGTTTGCAATCAATCAAAAGTGACGGGAACTTCCAGCAAGCGCCCGCAATGCCCACAAACAGTATATATGTATCGGAGGCGCCGGGAAGGAAGGGCCACGAGGCTGGGTTGACGGACCAGGCAGCATGCAGCCCGTCGCGGACTATAATGGGAGCAAAGGCGGGCGTTATCTTGCTAGACAATGGAGGTGTTCGAGGCAACGCGACGGGTGTCTCGGGCGAAGATGAAGGTCTTGAATGTTGTTTTCTAAGTCTGTTAGGACCGGTGGGAGTTTCGATTCGCGATTGGAAGTGTTGCGCCGGGTGTATCTTCTTCTTCTAGTCGGAGTCCTAGTGGTCGTCTCAAACCAGTCTTTTCAGAGACGGCTCAGACGCACAAGAGCAAATCGATCGTTATTGGATTGGAGGTCGGGAAGACAAGGATATGCGAATCGGTAAGTGGCAGTACGGATTACTTGTTGGATTGTCAGATAATTAATGGCAGCCTCTGATGCAAGACCCTCATCACTTTGCGATTTGAGGCTCGCGGAGGACCGCAAGCTGAATTTAGACCAATCAGCGGCCACGTAGATAAATACTACCCGGCCAGCAACACGTGGGGGCGAGCCTGCTCCTTGCGCATTGTGCCTACTGTACCAGTTCTACTACACTTTTGGTATTGTACCAAAACTCATCCACTCCATTCCTCACCGCCGATCTTGGGGATCTGGGAGCGACCATCAATGCCCGGGACAGAGATGGTTCGAATTGCCAACGGCCGTTCATGATATCTGCACAGACCAACCTTCGGCTTACGCGGCGGACCAAGACCGAGAATTAGTTACTTGGTATCTTTCAGATTGAAACTACTGCAGCCTCTGGATGCCTAGGAGATCTACTTGGCTCCTCTCCCGGCCAAGGCTGAGGTTTGAGATAGCTTTGCGTTCCGAGCCTGGTCCCATACCCTGCTAGATGCACCTGAGCGAGCCTCTCTCGCTGCCCGCTTCTCCTCCTTCAATGTGCGAGCCTTTTCCAAGGGGTCGATCACTACTAACTCATCCTCTGCCTTCTTCCTGTAACTAAGGTCTTTGCCCAGCTTATCCGCCGCGAAACTCAATGAGTGAGACATCCAGCCTTCGTCGTCGCTTTCTTCTTTTGCTTCAAGCTTGTCCCACGTCTTGCAGCTCTGACAGTTGGCAATAAAATGGAGATCGCAGACCTCTCCCCCGTCCTCCCCATCCCCGGCATTCTCGTCGTCCCCGCCCTGAGCGCCCGGTGCGGGTGTTTCTTCATTCTTATCTAATGGTGCCTGTTTGAGCTTGGATTGGAATGCCATGATCATCTCCAGAGACTTGAGGCCCTCCTTCGACGTTCCAGCCCCTGCTGGTCGCCGTTTACGGCCCCGAACCGAGGTTGCCGGTATAAGTTGCTCAAGCGCCGATTTTTTCTTCTCCGGGATCGGCTCGGTATGGATGTTCCGTTTCATAGAGGCTTTAAGGGCGGCGATTTCCGCGTTAGTCTTGTCGAGGGCGGATTGCCTCTTGGCGGGCTCTTCTGGTTCTGATTCTGACTCTTCGTCTGGTATTATCTCGGGCTTTGAGGGTTCGCGTTTAAGGGGCTTCGGCTGAGGTGGACTCGCACGGCTCGCTTGTACATCCTTTTCTGGTTTCTCCCTCACAGTGACGGTCCTTTCGGCAGCCTTCTCGTCCCTCTTCGGGGGGGCCTTCACTTTCCTGCTCTTCGGTGCCGGTTCTTCGTCGTCGTCGTCGATGTCCATGACTATCCGCGTGTCGAATTTAGCCTTCTTGACTACAGGGAGATCATCTGCATCGCCCTCCTCGTCCCCGAAGCTTAGAAGTTGCTTCCCGCCCTTCCTCTTCTTCTGCTTCTTCGCCGCAGGGGCTTTCTGACTACTCGTTCGCGCCACCCTCTCACGCTTCTTCATATCGTCAAACGGGTTGACGAGAATCTCCACACTAGTGATCTTGACCGGGTATATGGGCCGCTCTCCCCCCTCCTCGACCTCGGCCTCCCCCATCTTCAGGAGGTTGTAAATGGTATTACCGGCCACCCTGCCAAACACGGTGTTCTTGTCGGCCAGCTCCTCGGTCTTGTCGAGCGTGAAAAAGAATTGACTGCCGTTCGTATCCGGAGCCCCCTCGTTTGCCATTCCTAGTAGGCCTCTGCGGTTGAACTTCAGCCTCGAGTGGAACTCGTCCTTGAAGTTGATGCCTGTAGGCCCGGCATTCCTGCCCCTCCTCTGGTCCATCGGCCAAGGATCCAAGTCCCCGCTGAAGGCGCCGCCATCGTAGATCGACTCGCCGCCATTCCCCGTCCCGGTCGGATCTCCACCCTGAAGGATGAAGCCTGGGACCAGGCGGTGGAAGATGGTGTTATCGTAGTAGCCGTCAAGGCTGAGCTGCAGGAAATTGCGGCATGTGAGGGGTGTCTGTTTTGCGAAAAGCTCGACGGAAATGTCGCCTTGGGTCGTATGGATGATTGCGGACGCCGTCGGCTGCGGCTCTAGGTTGTATATGGCTGACATGGCTGCTGCGGGACGAAGTCGTCACTCGCGTCGCCTCGCGGTGTTCTCGTGCTCCCAAAATCGTCGTTGGATAGTGGTCCGCTGATAAGAGCTTTTTGGTGGAGCTCTTGCAGTTCCGCGCAAAATTCAATTCACCCATGCTAAGGTACGGATCCGTAGGTACCATGCCTCCGTGCAGCAGAGGTACTTTCTCCACTGTCATGCGGGGTTGACCTGCCGTGCCTGCCTTGAGCAATGGGATGGCGTCATGTGATAGGTGGGCCAGAGCTGGATACCAAGAGGAGACCCTATCATTTCACTAGTAGCAAGCTGCTAGTCGGCAACCTCACCTCCAGCCATCTGCACGCAGTGGTCCTCCTTTTAGCATCCCTATTACCTACATCCCGAGCGGTTTCCGAGCTTCGTCCCTGATACAACCTCCTCCCTCTTCATCCGACCTCGACCCCGACCCCGACCTGGCCGTACCCCTTTCACAATGAGCGACCCTCGAGAATCGTCATCCTACTCGGTTATTCCCCGAATCCGGTATAACACCGTTGGCGGAGTCAATGGGCCTCTGGTCATCCTCGACAATGTTCGCGCCTCCGTTTTCCCCCGGTCCGGATGCTAGCTTTACTGACGGCATTGCAAGGTCAAAAACCCTCGATACAATGAGATCGTTTCGATCACACTTCCAGATGGGACTGAGCGGTCGGGCCAAGTCCTAGAAGCTCGAGGTTAGCGCTTCCTACCCGAGGTCGAGGAAGCTCATCACTAACAAGGACACTACAGGGAACCGGGCCGTGGTACAGGTATTTTAAGAGCATGCGATGTGACCGCCCCAGGAGCGTGATATTGATTAGATCCCCTAGGTCTTCGAGGGCACCACCGGAATCGATGTGAAGAAGGTGAGGGGATAATTGGCCCTCTACTCCGGACATGGGCAATGTTAACCAAAAGCTAGACGAAAGTCAAATTCACGGGAGAGAGCTTGAAGCTTGGTGTCTCGGAGGATATGTTGGGGCGCATCTTCGACGGCTCAGGCCGAGCCATTGACAAGGGTCCCAAGGTCTTGGCGGAGGAGTACTTGGATATCAATGGTAGTCCCATCAACCCGTACTCAAGAGTGAGCTACCTCGCCCCCAGTACGAAAGACAGTCGGCTCATATAACGTGCAGGTATACCCAGAGGAGATGATCTCGACGGGCATCTCCGCCATCGACACCATGAACTCGATTGCCCGTGGACAGAAGATCCCCATTTTCTCGGCTTCCGGTTTACCACACAACGAAATCGCCGCTCAGATTTGCCGCCAAGCCGGCTTGGTCCAGCGCGAAGGGGTTACAAACAAGGGAGTCCACGACGGCCACGAGGAGAACTTCTCCATCGTGTTCGCGGCCATGGGTGTCAACCTGGAAACTGCGCGCTTCTTCACTCGGGACTTTGAGGAGAACGGCAGCTTGGAGCGTGTTACTCTGTTCCTCAACCTTGCCAATGACCCAACGTACGGCCCCCCCCCAAGATTATGTTTTTAGAGGAGCCTGTGGTTACTAACATCGGTGTAGGATCGAGCGAATCATCACCCCTCGTCTAGCTCTCACCACCGCCGAATACTACGCTTACCAGCTCGAGAAGCATGTCTTGGTCATTCTTACTGATCTATCAGCATACTGCGATGCCCTACGTGAAGTCTCGGCCGCGCGAGAAGAAGTACCGGGCCGTCGTGGTTTCCCAGGTTACATGTATACTGATTTGTCGACTATTTACGAGCGAGCGGGCCGTGTGGAAGGCCGCAACGGGTCCATCACGCAGATTCCTATCCTTACCATGCCCAATGACGATATCACACATCCGATTCCCGACTTGACGGGATATATTACGGAGGGCCAGATCTTCGTCGACCGTGGTCTCTACAACCGCGGTATCTACCCCCCCATCAACGTTCTTCCGTCTCTCTCGCGTCTCATGAAGTCTGCCATCGGCGAGGGGATGACTCGTGAGGACCATGGCGATGTATCCAATCAGCTGTACGCGAAGTACGCCATTGGTCGTGATGCAGCGTCGATGAAGGCTGTCGTTGGTGAGGAGGCGCTTTCAGCCGAAGACAAGCTGTCGCTAGAGTTCCTGGAGAAGTTTGAGCGAACTTTCATTAGCCAAGGAGCGTACGAGTCCCGGTCCATTTTCGAGTCCCTCGACCTCGCGTGGAGCTTGCTGCGCATCTACCGCAAGGACATGCTGAACCGTATCCCCGCCAAGATCATCAACGAGTTCTACCAGCGATCCGCTGCAGACCGCAAAGGGAAAGGCAAGGCGACGACCAAGGATACGAGGGACACCGCTGGCGAGGGTGAGGGGGAGAACTTGATCGACGCGTAACTGCACTGCATCGCATGGGTACGTCCTCTAGGGGGTTTGGTATCCGAGCATAGGAGGGTCATCACTGAGGTACAAGGGGAACACGACTTGCAGGGCTCGCCGTTCGCAGACTCCCGCGATTGGTTATAACCCTGCAGCTTGCATGTATGCAATGGAACGAGTCCGACGCGCTTCATCTTCGGAAGGGTAGACTTGAATGCGATTCTTATGCTTTTTTCGTT
>Ga0164242_10008999_pt1 | contig 10810 bp, 5 predicted proteins | sample OricomgcompostMG_FD_108783 | JGI IMG/M metagenome (GOLD analysis project Ga0164242, IMG submission 108783) | Miracle-Growth compost microbial communities from Emeryville, California, USA - Original compost - Miracle growth compost (MG) ... | reverse complement strand
TATCCGGCTGTGCTTTGGATTCATGGCGGCCCGGAAGGGCAGGATACCTTGGGATGGGATCCTTGGGCGTTGTATCTGGCGCAACAGGGATACGTTGTATTGACGCCGAACTATCGTGGCGGCAGTGGCTATGGCGAGAAGTTCCGCAACCTTAACGTCGAGGACAGTGGCGGCGGGGAGGTAGATGACGTAGCGCAGGGAGCGAAATATCTAGTCGCGCAGGGGTTGGCTGATCCCGCAAGAATTGGCATCGGCGGAGGGAGTCATGGAGGCACGATGGTTGCCTATGAGGTCACCAAACGCCCCAACCTCTGGCATGCAGCTCTTGAACTCTATGGTGTGGTCGACCGAGATTCCTATATTCAAAGGACGAATCGCCCCTCCGCAATTCGTTGGATCGCCAAGATGGGCGGAACTCCTGACCAGAAACCGGAGGTATATCGAAAGGCCAATATCCTGCCCGATGTTCCAAAGATTACGGCACCGCTCCTTATCATGCAGGGACAGAATGATCCCCAGGTGCCTCCCTATGAATCCGTGCAGCTTGTGGATGCTTTGAAGAAAGCAAAGAAGCCGTATCTGTATTACACGTTCCCGAATGAGCTACATGGGTTTTCGCAAAGAGGCCATCGGATCGAGGCGTGGCGGAGGGAGATCGCTTTCCTGAACGCATATCTCAAACCGGAATACGGACTCAGCACGACATCGACCGAAGACATCTTCCTTGACGAAGCACAGATTAAATAGTGCTTCATCATGCTGCCCGGCGGCAGTTTTCATTTGTGGCTGAGCGTTTCGCTCATCGTCGATAGGGAACTGCTGCCAGTCATTCTTTAGCAGTGGAAAGGTGTCCTCGTTTGGAAGAATGGCGCTCAACTCGATATCTGCTTCTAGTCGGAGCCCTCCTCTATGTCGCCGGTCTTTCCGCCATATTCTACAGACCGGCTCATGGCGGATTACTTTTGGGGCCTTTTACCGCAGCACGTATTCTTGGCCTGCTGGCACTGCCAGTGGGGATCAAGAGACGTACGCTTACGGCCTGGATTTTCTGGTCGATGTTGGCCGGCCTTGAGATCGGAATCGATGTTCCTCTGCTCGCGCTGCAACTACGCATCTTCAGCGATATTTTCCTCCGTCTGATTCAGATGATCGTCGCGCCATTGATTCTAGGGGTTCTGATTACAGGAATCGGCAGGCAGACAAGTTCCAAAGAAGTGGGTCGCCTTGCGCTCAGGTCTATTATCTACTTCGAGGTACTTACTACGCTTGCACTGGTGATTGGAATTGGTGCCATCAACATCAGCAAAGCGGGCAAGAGCTTGGCGACTGCATCCTCCGTTGCTGCTGGAGCTGTGCCAGCGGATTTTCTGCCGCAACGCAACTGGAATCAGTTCGTCCTCGATGCGGTGCCGGAGAACATCGCCAAATCTGTGGCCCAGAATCAAGTTCTGCAGGTGGTCGTGTTTTCAATTTTATTCGGCCTTGCTGTAGGGCAGCTCAGCGATGAACGAAAACGTCCGCTTCTTACATTTTTCAACTCAGCTACCGCGGCGATGTTTCGGCTGACAAATCTTATTATGTATATCGCTCCCCTGGCAGTTGGTGGCGCGCTTGCTTATGCCGTTGCCCACTCGGGGCTCGGCATTATGGTCGGTCTGGGGAAATTAGTGCTGACGTTATATGCAGCGATTGTGGCATTTGTTTTGCTGGGAATGCTTCCGGTAGCTCTACTGGCGAGAGTCTCATTGAGGCAATTTCTGGTTGCCATTGCGGAACCTGCTGCAATCGCGTTTTCCACCAGCACCTCCGAAGCGGCGCTTCCTATCGCAATGGAACGCATGGAGGAGATGGGCGTTCCCGAAAAGATCGTTGGTTTTGTCATTCCTACCGGCTATAGCTTTAACCTGGCAGGCTCGTGTCTTTATCTTTCACTCGCTGCCGTTTTCATGGCTCAGGCCGGAGGCATACATCTTTCATTTACCAGTCAAGTCGTGATGATTGGGAGCATGATGCTCACGAGTAAAGGAATCGCGGGCATTCCTCGTGCGGTCTTTGTTGTATTGACGGCAACAGCAGCGAGCTTTCATCTTCCGCTCACGATTCTTCCCGTTCTACTAGGGGTGGATGCGTTGATGGACATGGGACGTGCGACAGTCAACGTTGTTGGGAATTGCCTGGCCGCTGCGGTCATCGCGCGTTGGGAATACTATTCGAATCGATATCCGCTGAATGATGAAGCCAATCTTCCGGCAGATACTCTCTGAGCTATTTTGTTTATCTGGAGACAAACGCGGATAGAACATGACGCGGATCGTTCATTATCTTCGCTGCTTCCGGTTCACGTTTTATTTGCATTTAGGTCAGCGCTTTTCACAGGGAAGAAGTCGAATGGCGGCGGTATTCTTTGACTCATCTACATCCACGACTCCGAATTTCTGAAGACGCTTGAATGCATCATTCCCTCCTCACCTGCTTAAGCGGCTGATGTCCGTCTCCCTCCTGATTGTAAGGCGGAGCAAGGAACGACCCGAATATATGGTTTCGTTTCCATTTAACATAGAATGAGTGGATTAATGAATCATCCGGCAAGTAGACGGATAAGTGGTTGCTGATCAATCTTTGAAAGTGGCGACTGCAAGAAACGGGAATAGCGTTTTATAGGAATAATCCTAAAATTTAATGGCTTAACTCGGAGAGCGGGCCTGACGCGATCTTGCTGAACGGACGAGCGGGCACCACGCACAAATAATTGTTGACATGGATAACTGAACCGCTGTAATGTCTCATTCGAATGGAAACGGTACCATATCGTTGTTAAAAGGATTCTTTCAAATGAGGCGTATCTTTATAGCATTTCTGCTTGTCTGTGCTGCATCCGTCTGTGCAGCGCAGTCAAATACCGGAACGATTTTGGGGCTGGTGCAAGACTCGCGGGGCTATTCCATCCCTGGGGCATCAGTTCTTCTGAATAATCAGGGGACAGGTTATTCGCAAAAACTTGTTACAGACTCAACTGGAACGTTCATCTCCACGCCATTGCCGCTTGGGATCTATAGTGTTGCGGTTTCCGCTCCCGGGTTTGCGACCAGCGTCAAAAGCGGCATGAATTTGCAGGTCTCGGACCGTATGCAGCTTCGCTTTTCTCTCAAGCCGGGAGACGTGAAAGAGACGATCACGGTGACTGGACAAGCTCCGCTCATTGATTCTGCCTCAACAACTCTCGGCGGTGTTGTGAGCAAGGAGCAAGTTGCAGATCTTCCGATCAACGGGAGGAGCGTCACCGATCTTCTCGCGCTAGTGCCTGGAGTGCAGTTGCGCGGCAATTCCAATCAACTGAGCGTAGGCGGACAGGGAACCGACACGAATGAGGGAGGGCTCCATGTGCTGCTCGATGGCGGCGATGCCAGCCGAGTTGACTTTGACGATGTAGGCAATACCTATGGGTCGAGCGCCGGGCGAGTCTCTCGCGCAAGCGTGGATGCAGTGGAGGAGTTTCGCGTCTATACGGATTCTTACTCGGCCGAATACGGCCAAACGCAGGGCGGTGTAATAAATCTGGTTACGAAGTCGGGTACCAACCAATATCACGGCAGCTTATTCGAGTACTTCCGCAACGAAGTGCTCGATGCTCGTGACTACTTCAATCCTGCTCCAAACTATAAGCCTGCCTACCGACTCAATCAGTTCGGGGGAACATTAGGTGGCCGTCTCATTCGCGATAAGCTTTTCTTCTTTACGGATTATGAAGGAGTTCGTCAGCGGAGCGGAACTATCCTTTCCGCGGTTGTCCCTACGGCTGCCGCGAGAGCCGCGGCGGTGCCGGTCGTTCAATCCGCTTTTGCAACCCTTCCTTTGCCAAATGGCGCAATCTCCACATCCGATCCCCGCTTTGGCGCTTACACAGAGGGCGTCTCTAACCCTCTCACCGAGAACACGGGAATCGTCAAAATCGATTGGCAACTGCGTCCTTCCGATCACATCACCGGCCGTTACAATGTCAATCAAAATCTCACAGACACCTATACCGGGGTGGCCTTGGGGCAGGTGCAGGATGCGCCTGGGTTTATGCAGCTTGCAATGTTGAACTACACCCACACCTTCAGTCCAAATGTAATCAACGAGGCAAACTTTTTCTTCAATCGCTTCCATGTTGATCCCCGCGCCTCAAATGTTGCATCGGTCCTGACCTCTCCGATCATCAGCTTCGGAGAAGGCGCTGGTGTCGGTCCGGGCCTCTTTGATCTTCACGTCGCCAACAACTCTTTTACATGGCAGGACAACGTCACGATTGTTCATGGCCGCAACCAAATCAAAGTTGGCGGAGCCGCCATTCGCAATCAGGACAATAAAGAGCTTGGCTATCAGATGACGGTCAGCTATCTCACTTTTGCCGATGCACAGCAAAACCTTGCATACTCCGATGGCACACTGGGCTTTCCTAGAATAGGTATTCGCAACACATATTTTTACCTCTATGGTCAGGACAACTTACAAGTAAGCAGGCAGGTCAGCTTCAACATGGGATTGCGGTATCAGTACGATACTTCTCCTACAGAGTCTCAGGGGCGGATCGCGAATTTCAATCCAGCTACAGGTAAACTCGATCCCACTGGAGGCACTGTCCTCAATGCACCTAGATTTAATTTCGCCCCTCGATTCGGCATTTCATATAGCCCCCGCGCATCCGGCAAGCTTGTGCTCCGAGGCGGCTTCGGCATCTTCTTTTCTGATCTGAATGCAGGCAACCTGGCACAGAATCTTCCGTCTAATACGGGCCTCGGATTCAGTGCTTCGGTGAACAATGTTCAGGTTCCCGGTCTCCAGGGATTGCCCTTTCCTGATCTCAGCTCCTTCGCCGTTCCGACAACAAATTTCTCGGCAATCGTGAAGAATTATCAGGAGCCGTACTCCGAAAAGTGGAACTTCAATATCCAACAGGCACTTGGAGCCTCCGCGATGATTCAGGTGGGATACAACGGTGCGAGAGGAATCCATCTTATTGAGAGCTACGATTTGAACCGGCTCTCTCCCGGAAGCACCGTACGTCCACTTCCTCAGTTCGGAAGTATCAATACAAATACAACGAGCGCGATTTCCAACTATCACGCTTTCCAGGTGATCTTCAAAAAGCGTTGGCCGAACGGGCTTTCTGTCAATGCCAGTTATACGCTCTCCCATTCGCTCGACGATGCCCCCACCGTATTCGGCTCTTATCAAGACGATCACAATCCGACTGCTGATTACGGAAACTCCGACTTTGATGATCGTCACAACCTTGAGTTTGACGCGAGCTATGCCGTTCCGGCCATTCCTCATGTGTTGAAGGCTGTCGGTTCCGGCTGGCAGTACAACACGATTACAGTAATGCGGAGCGGCTTCCCATATTCGGTCACCTGCGGATGTGATCCTGAAAATGTTGGACAAGCAAATTCTCGAGCAGACATTGTTCCGGGCGTTTCTCCTCGTCCACAAGGATTCAGTATCCCCTTGAATCAACTCAACCCGGCAGCCTTCGCCATTCCTGTGGGCCACTTCGGTACCTCGACCCGGAACGCGTACTACGGCCCAGATGCGGTTAACTTTGATATGTCTATCTTCAAGTCTTTCCCGCTGCCCAAGCTGGATAAGCAACAAATCACCTTCCGGGCAGAGGCCTTCAACATTTTCAATCACCCGCAATTCAGCAATCCGCAATCAGCGCTCAACAATATCCCTCAGTTTGGGCAAACCACGAGCACCATCAGCACTCAGGAAGGTTTTCACACAAGCCGGCAATTGCAATTTGCATTGCGCTATTCCTTCTAAGCAACAAACAGCAACAAAAGCGGCTGGAGAGTTTTCTCTCCAGCCGCTTTCTTGTATCCAATAATTTTGTTATCTAGCTGGGCTTGTTCTGCATGGTAAAGACCAGCTCTCCACCTGACGCCAGAGAGGCATGGTCAATCTGCGATGAAGTGATTGGTTTGCCGTTGAAGGCGCATGCCCCGACATAGGTATTTTCGCGTGCTTGATTCACCGCACGAATATGCGTTTTGATCCCATATGGCAGATGCAGCGTAGCTTCATGAAAGAGCGGAGAACCCAGAACATAGGAAGGACGACCAGGACAAAGCGAATAGAAGCCGAGCGAGCTGAGAATATACCAGGCTGACATAGAGCCTGTGTCTTCATCGCCGGCGAAGTCATCGATGCTATAGAGTTCGTCGAGCACACGGCGGACCCAGTACTGTGTACGATCAGCTCGGCCGGCCATAGCATACATGTACAGGATGTGATGCGAGGGCTGGTTCGAATGAGCGTATTGACCGAAATCAACTGCCGCCATCTCGGACATCTCGTGAATCTCAAAGCCGTAGTCCCCAACATCGAAAAGCGGCTGCATCGTGGTGAGTTGGTCCAGAGCATTAACGAACGCAGTCTTGCCTCCCATGGCGGCGATAAGGCCGTCAGGATCGTGAGGAACTGAGACGCGGTACTGCCACGCCGATCCTTCGACGTAACCATTGCCCCAGCGGATGGGAAGAAAGCCTTTTGGCCACTGTCCATCGCTCAGCCGAGGTCGCAGAAATTTTGTGTCGGGATCGAATACTTTGTGCCAGTTTCGTGAACGTTCTTCGAACATCTGAGCGTCGGCGTGTCGGCCAAGGACTTTGGCGACCTGACCGATGCAGAAGTCTCCATAGGCTGCGTCGAGAGTCTCGGTAAGTGATGCGCCGTGCCTGTCGGCGGGAAGATAGCCAAGTGCCAGATAATCAGCGACACCTTGACGACCGTAGCCGGGGGTCTGTTTCAGAGGAGTCATTGCATGTTTGCGCAGAGCTTCGTAAGCTATGTCGAGTTCGAAGCCTTTAATATGCTTGACGGCCGCATCGGCAAAGACCGTATCAATAGGGCTGCCGCTCATAGCACCGCGATACCCCGGGCAAGGGAATTGCGGAAGCCAGCCGCCTTCCTTGGCGGCATTGACCCAGGCTTGCAGAATCTCTGCGAGCCGGTCCGGATAGATCAGCGTCATCATGGGATACCAGGCGCGGTACACATCCCAAAATCCATGATCGGCGTACATGACGCCATCGACGACTAAACCGTTGTAGGGACTGCGATGCACGGTTTTGCCCGAGGAATCGACCTCGTGCCAGATGCGCGGAAAGAGTGATGCGCGATAAAGCGCAGAGTAGAAGATCTTATTGCGCGTCTGGTCCGGCTCCACAATGCGAATGCGGCCCAGTTGCTGTTCCCATGCCTCGGCTGCTTGATGATTCAATTGATCAAGCGAGCGGGTTCCAAGCTCACGATCCAGATTTAGTTTTGCTTGTTCGGCGGAGATGAAGGATGTGCCGACTCGCAGTTGAACGTGTTGATTTGTCTTCACGTCGAAGCGAAGCGCTGCGATGCCTTCGTTTTCTATCTGCTTAAATTCGAACTGGACAGCAGTATCATCAATGAAAATGCATAGTATGTCGCGAAGTCAGGTGCAACTCCACCTTGATTGCTTGGGGAGGTTGCAATGTAAGACCCCGGGGCGCTCGATGCGGCGAACGTGCCTTTGTTGCCGGGAATCGCGATACACAGACCTGCCGGGCCGGCTTCTGCAAACGTCAACTCTATAAGAGCGCAACGTTCTGTGGGCGCAAGGTCGATGGTCACACTGTAACGGCGAAGCTCGACATGCATGTTGTAGGGAGTCAGGTGCAGGTCTCGAGGTCGGTACGAAGATGCTCTTCCCGTAGGGGTCAGGTTTGGGCTTCCGCAGAAAGGAAGAATGGCTATGTGTCCATAGTCGCCAAGCCAGGGAGCCAACTGGTGAGTACAGCGGACTCCTTCGATACGCGGGTCGGCAGGATGAAAGAACCAGTTTCCGCGTTCTGAGGTGGTTTGGATGGTCCAATGCGCCATGCCGAATGGAGCGGCGACAATGGGCAAAGTATTGCCGCGCGAATAGGATGGGCTGGAGTTTGTGCCCTGCAAAACATTGACATAGTCCGCAAGGCGCCGAGGACCAGCGAATGCGACCGCCGCCTTCGCAGAACTGCCCTCGTGGGAGATGGAGGCCGCAACAGCATCCACGCGACAGAGCGAAGCGCTTACGCCGATTGCCGCCGATTTGAGAAATGTTCGCCGGTCCCTATTCATTGCTCTCCTTCTGGACACAACTCTGTCCAGTCTAAGCTTCGACCTACGGATTTAGTACAAGCTCGAAGCTATGAGCGGTGGGCACGGCGAGCTGTTGCTGTTTTTCGACAACCTTCGATTCGAGCAGATCCAGTGCCGTCATGGCGGGAGCCGCATCGGGCATCGTGCCGAGCGGAACTTCGACATGACGCCAACGGTCGTAATGCAGGTCTCCATGCTCGGTGGTGAGCTGATAGACGCTCATTGCCTGATCGGTCATAGGTGTTTTAAGCAGGGCAAGGTTGACGCCTTTGCTGAGCTGATCATTCGTAAAAGTGCCTACGCTTTGCCCATCGATGCGAAGGGAATACACCCCATCCTTTAAGCCGGAGACAACGAGTGGCTCCCGGTCAAGCGCTGTCACAAAATCTGAGCTTCCCACAACCAGTCCAATGGTTGGCCCTCCGCCCCACATGTTTTCCCATTGAACCAGAGGCAGAGGGAGAGCATCATCGGTCTCCGACCATCGGAGACCATCGGCACTTGTCAATCCAGTGACGGTCGCATGTTCAGCGTGGCTGAGTTTTGGCCGAGGCCCAGATGCGTTGATCGTGACGGATGCGACGATGGGACGGGCATTCCAGGACTTCAGCACCGCTTCCGCAATCATGAGGCTGCCTCCGAAAGAAGGGTGAATATGATCGGGAAGAATTTCCTTTGCCACTGTAGGATCGGTCTGATTCGCCCGCTCCAGCATACGAACAAAATCGGTATTTGCGTCGGCAACCGTCCATTGATTCTCCTTCGCGAAGTTGCCAATCCATTTTCCATATCCAATGAGGCTCTGATTGTAAGGTGCGCCATCTACGACCGGAAAGGCAGGAGGACGCGTGACGTCGTCATACGGAGATGGTTCAATCGCCGTGATGCGGGCCTGTGGGTCATTCTGCTGCAACACGTCGCGAATATGCCGGTAGCCATCGAAGAATGTCTTATTGGATGCTTCGGTGGCAGTCTTATAGCCGCCATCATTCATGCCGAGCATGATCGTAACAACCGTCGGCTTATAAACCGAAACATCGCGCTGGAGGCGAAGATCGATAGGGCCGCCGCCTCCGCCGGTCACCCGGTCCCCACCCCACCCTGAATTGGTGAACTGAATATGCATCGCCGGATAACGTGTCAGGATGAAAGTTTCGATCTGCATGGTGTAATTGCGCTGATCGGTAATGCTGTCGCCGTAGAAGACAACGCGATCCCCATTATGCAAACCGAACTCAGGCTGCTGTGCGTGCAGGCTGGCGGCAATTCCCATACTGACCATGGCGGCACAAATCAGTCGGCCAAGCCACCGGGATGCCATGCGCTCAAGGAGCCGATGTCTGTCTTTGAGCGAGCAGGAGCAGTTGGATACATTCAGGTTCCTTGCAGGTCTATCCTGTGGTTCAAGCGTAGCTGTTCTATGCAGACTCACCGTCAACTCCGAGAATATAAGGTACCGATACCATAGACGCCCCGAGGATAGGTTGGCAAGGTATTCTTTGGTATTTCCCTAAGAAAGAGCTTTTCGCCTAAGGAGATGGGTAATTTGTTCGAGAGTCATCCCGCGCGTCTCCGGCAGGTAAAACCATACAACGGCAAACTGCAACGTCATCATGGCTGCGAAGGTGGCGAATGGAAGCCACATTCCTCCGGCGACGAGCACGGGAAAGATGCCGGCGATGACGGCGTTCATGATCCAGTGGGTTGTAGAGCCGAGGCTCTGTCCCCGGCTGCGTGTGGCATTCGGAAAAATCTCGCTGATGTAGACCCAGATAACGGCTCCCTGCGAGATGGCGAAAGAGATCATATATGTTGCGAGCAGCAGGATAAGCGCACTGCGATGCGCGTGCGCATGAAAGATCCAGGCGATCGATGCCAGTGAGAGTGCCATTCCGACGGAGCCGATGAGCAGCAGAAGGCGGCGGCCCAGGTAGTCGATAATGGAGATCGCACAGACGGTGGCCAGAAGATTCATCAGGCCCACATCGACTGCCAGGGATGACGAGGCCAGCCGGCTGTATCCGGCAGCAGCGAAGACATCGTTGAGGTAATAGAGAATGGCGTTGATGCCGGAGAGTTGATTGAACGCAGCCAGAGCGATAGCAAGTAGCAAAGGCCGCATGAGCGCGCGTGTGAAGAGAGGCGCTTTTTCGTGCTCCACTTCTTCGCGAAAACTTTGTTCAATACTCTCCATTTCAGCCTTGACATCTTTGCTGCCCAGAGCATCGAGAATGTTCGTTGCCTCATGGAAGTAGCCGCGAGAGATCAGCCATCGTGGACTTTCAGGCGCCTGTATGAGAAGTAAAAGCAGCAATGCGGCTGGAACGATACCGATTCCAAACTGCCAGCGCCAGAGCGCAAAGGGAAGCGAGGCCCGCTCCAGCAGAAAATTGGATAGATAAGCCAGAAGAACCCCCAGCACGACGTTGATCTGGAAGAGGCCAACCATCCGCCCTCGCCATCGTGCCGGCGCGAGTTCCGCTATATAGACAGGCCCGACGACGGAGGTGCCACCAATACCCAGGCCGCCAACGAAGCGTGCCAGTAGTAGCCAGGACCAGCCCGGTGCGAAAGCGCATCCAATCGCGGAGATCGAATAACAGAAAGCGAGTATGCGCAAAGAGGATCGGCCTCCAAATTGTTGTGCGATTCTCCC
>Ga0164242_10008998_pt1 | contig 10810 bp, 6 predicted proteins | sample OricomgcompostMG_FD_108783 | JGI IMG/M metagenome (GOLD analysis project Ga0164242, IMG submission 108783) | Miracle-Growth compost microbial communities from Emeryville, California, USA - Original compost - Miracle growth compost (MG) ... | reverse complement strand
TTTTTTTTGCCTGGCAGCTTGAGGTTTGATGCGCGTTACAAACGCCCTAAATTCGATGCATGGACACCGTCAAAAGCTCCTCTAACGACCGCCTCGAACAGACCGTCCGAAAGGTGGTCGCGGCTCTGGAAACCTCCAATCAGCCAGAGGCTGTCCGCCTAGCGCGCTATGCTCTCTCGGATGGTTTGGAGCACGCCCTCTTCCTCAACCTGCGCGCATTCTGGCTGGAGAGTCGGGGGCGGCTGGAAGATGCGTTAAAAGATCTTGAGCGCGCCCGTGCGCTCGCACCGGACGATGTTCCGGTCCTGAACGCGCTCGGCTTGGTGCTATCGCGCCTGAACCGTCACGTCGAGGCGACGGCCGTATTCGAAGCTGCAATTGAGCGCGCACCGAATTTCTCGCCGGCATACTTCAATCATGCATGGACCTGCGCGACCTGGGGCGAGACGGACCGTGCTCGGAAAAGCTATTTGCGGGCTGCGGAGTTGGAAGCCGGCAATCCCAAATCTGCCGAGTCCCTTTCACGGCTGGCCACGATTGCGGCCCAGCAGGGCAGACCGGACGAAGCACGCGACTTCGCGCGCCGCGCCCTGGCGCTCAACCCCACGCACACCATGGCGCAGATCGAGTGCGCTCGCGCGGATGTCCGCAGCGGCGCTTACGATTCGGCTGAGCCAGAACTGCAAAGAATTCTCGCCTATCCATCTCTTACAGCTCTCGAACGCTATGAAGCGATGGGCGCACTGGCCGAAATGCGGCACCGACAAAGGCGCTATGCCGAGGCGTTCGCTGTTTATGTGGAAGGAAACGCGCAGTACCGAAAGACTGCTGCCCCGCGCTACACCACGGGCGAATCCGCGTTCGATGCTGTGCAATGGATGCACCGCTACTACGAGAAATGGCTGCCGGCCGCTTCTACCATGCCTTCCATCACATCAAATACGGAAACCCCTTGCCACGTATTCCTGCTCGGATTCATTCGTTCGGGCACGACGCTTTTGGAGCAGGCCCTCGCCGCCCATCCCAATGTGATGACGATGGAGGAAAAGGATCCTTTCACCCAATTGAGCGAAATGTTTCTTGGCACGCCGCAGGCACTCGATCGCCTGCACGCGATAGACGAAGCCACCCGCGCGGAGCACGTCCAGATCTATTGGCGCAACGTGCGGGAGATGGGCTTCGAGCCCGGCGGCAAGGTTTTCGTGGACAAGCAACCCTTCAACACCGTGAAACTGCCGCTGATCGCATCGCTTTTCCCCCAAGCGAAAGTCATCTTCGCCATCCGCGATCCGCGCGATGTCCTGCTGAGCTGCATACGGCAGCGGCTCACCATCAACGCCATCACCTATGAGTTGCTCGATCTGGAGCGCAGCGCTCGCTTCTACGACGCTTATATGCGGTTCGCCGTGAAGGCCATGGAGGTGCTGCCGCTCGAATTCCATCGCATCCGGCACGAGGATGTGGTCGACGATTTCGAGAATGAAGTGCGGCGCGTCTGCGATTTCCTTGGCATTGCATGGAACGACGCGATGGTGGATTTCGCCGGCCGAGAGCGTAGCCGCTCCATATCGAGCCCCAGCGCGGCGCAGATCGCCAAGGGCCTCAATCGGGATGGTCTGGCCCAGTGGCGGCGCTACGAAGAACAGCTTGCCCCGATCCTGCCGATTCTGCAGCCGTGGGTGGAATATTTTGGTTACTCCCCCGACTAACCACCTGCCCCGCAATTGCTTGACGCTCAGGCAGGACTGACGATAACTGACCCCCTTTTCCAAGGGGTCCCATGGGCATCGGTGCGCTAAATCCAGGCAATTATGTTGAAGCCGTCTCCGACGCGGTTTCCATCGGCGACCTCACACGCGCAGCCGATCTGGCGACTGCCGCCCTGCGGGACAATCTACGGCATCCTGCCTTTTTCAACGCCCGCGCCTTGCATCTGCAGGAGCAGGGACGGCTGCCCGAAGCGCTGGCGGAGTTCCAGCAAGCCCTTGCATTCATGCCGAACGACCCGACGCTTCTCAATGCCATCGGTTTATGCGCCGTGCGCGCCAACCGGGCGCAGGAAGGCCTGGCCGCGTTCGAGCGTGCGCTTGCCGCCCAGCCCGACAATCCGGTTACGCATTTCCGCAAAGGCTGGGCCCATACTTCGGCAGGCGATCCAGATGCCGCGCGCAAATCCTACGAGCGCGCGGTTGCACTAAAACCCGACTACGCGGAAGCGTTGGCTGCACTCGCTTCCATCGCCGCGCGCGAAGAGAAGCCGGAGCTGGCCCGCGACTACGCCGCGCGCAGCCTGGCGATCGATCCGGCGGAGCCAACCGCCATCATAGCCCTGGCCATGGTGGAAAACGCAGCGGGAGAATATGCGAAGGCCGAAGCACTGATACGCGAGGAAATGAAAGACAAACGCGCCATCGGGCACACCCGCGGGGTTCTCTTGGGCTTTCTCGGCGATGCGCTCGATGGACAGGGCCGTACCGCTGACGCCTTCGCCGCCTATACCGCCAAAGGTACGGAGTTCCGCCGTCTGCACGAGGCGCGCCTTGGCCATATACCCTCGGCAACAAAAATGATGGGATCGCTGGCCGCCTATCTGGAATCCACGCCCGCGGAAAGATGGAAAGCCGGCGCAATGCCCAAAGCCGTCGTGCAGGGACCGCGCGAGCATGTTTTCCTCCTGGGCTTCCTGCGCTCCGGCACCACGCTTCTGGAACGCATTCTCGACATGCATCCCGATGTCGTGAACCTCGAAGAGCGAGACACACTGACCAGTCTTTCGCAGCAATTCATGACCGTGCCGACCGGGCTTGACCGGCTGGCGGCGCTGGAAGGCCGGGCGCTGGACGAGGCCCGCGAAAGCTATTGGCGCGGCGTGCGCGCCTTCGGCATAGAACCGGAAGGCAAAGTCTTCATCGACAAGCAACCTCTCAACACATTCAACCTGCCGCTGATCGCGAAGCTCTTCCCGGAAGCCAAAATCCTGTTTGCCGTGCGCGATCCGCGCGATGTGCTGTTTAGCTGCTTCCGCCGGCATTTCGAGGTAAATCCGGTGATGTACGAGTTCCTCGATCTCGTTTCCGGCGCCCACTTCTACGACGCGGTCATGAATGTGGGCGAGATCGGGCGCGCAAAACTGCCGCTGACGCTGCTTGAGCATCGCTACGAAGACATGATCGAGGATTTCGACGGCCGCGTCCGCGCCGTCTGTGATTTCCTGAATATCGACTGGACCGATTCAATGCGCGATTTCAGCAGCAAAGCGCGCGAAACGGCCATTCGTTCGCCCAGTGCTGCGCAGGTGCGCCGTCCGCTTTACGGCGAAGGCGTCGGCCAATGGCGGCGCTACGCGGCGGAATTCGCACCGGCACAGCCGATCCTTGCGCGCTGGATCGAGCGCTTTGGTTATCAGACAGACTGAGCGGCGCATACGCCAAAACGGGAATTGGAAAGATATGAGCGGTAATCAGGAGCGCACCGGAGCGCGCGGTGTCAGCACGCCTGCGGACAAGGTGTTGAAAGACGCATTCGCTGCATTTCATGCAGGCCGTCTCGATCAGGCGCAAGAACTCGCGCGTGGCGTAACCCGCTCCACACCCAAGCAAGAGGATGCCTGGCGCCTGCTGGCCGCGGTCGCCAGGCAGCAGGGCCGCCTGTCCGATGCGGCGATGATGTTGCGCGAAGGGATCGACAAGAATCCGCGGTCCGCCGGTCTGTTCACGGCGCTCGGATTGCTTCTGCGCGAGCACGGACGATGGGACGACGCGCATACGGCCCTGCAGCACGCCGCCTTGCTCGATCCGTCCGACCGCGACGCAGCGCTCCAATTCGGCAATTTGCTCGCCGGCATGGGCCGCATGGAGGAAGCCGAACAGCAATTCCGCAAAGCGGCAGACAGCCATCCCGGCGACGCCCGCTTTCCACTGCAGATCGGCCGCGTGCTCATCACCCTTGGCCGCAGCGACGAAGCGCGCAGCCACCTCGAAACTGCGGTAAAAACCAGCAGGAGCGCCCTCAATCCGAACGACGACCGGCCGCAGGATACGTCCATTTATATGGAGGCCGCCTCTTCGCTGGGTACGTTGCTTTTGAACCTCGGCGAACGCACGGCCGCGCTCGACTATTTCTACGACTGCGTTCTGCTCGATGGCGGCGATGAAGCTAAGCGCCTCTTTGCCGAATGTGTCAGCAACATCCCGTTCACCACGCCGGAGCCGCTTCTGAAGCCTCTTCTGACGCGCGCGCTTGCCGAAGCCTGGATTTTGCCGCAAGACCTCGTTCGCCAATGCGCGCAACAACTCCTGCTGGATTCGAATTTCTCGGCCGCAGCCGAGCGCATCGAGTTGCAGAGCATGGAATCCCGGCTGAGGCCGGATTCGCCGGACGTCGCCAAGCTCGCTGCCGATCCGCTGCTGCGGGCGATGCTCGTCACCTGCCCGATTCCCGATTTCACTTTCGAGCGTGTTCTTACGGCGCTGCGCAAGATGTTTCTGGACGCGCTCACAGGTGGGCTTGAGGCAAGCATTCCTTTCATGGGCGCGCTGGCGAACCAGTGCTACTTCACGGACTACGTCTATGCGGTCTCCCCAGCAGAGAACTCCGCGGTGGAGGCATTGGCCGAGCGCATCGCTGCGTCTGTCAAATCCGGCGCAGAGATTGCGCCGGCGGATCTCGCCGCGCTGGCCACTTATCGTCCCCTTCAAGGGTTGGACTGCGCTGCAGAGCTCGGCGCTCGCAGTTGGCCCGATGCGCTGATGCCTCTTATCGAGCGGCAGCTAATCGAGCCGCGGCGCGAAGCTGAACTTGAGGAAACTATCGCGCGTGTCACCCCCATCACGGACAAGACATCGCTGGCGGTATCCCAGCATTACGATAGCGGCGCCTCGCCGCGCTGGGGCATCACGCCCAGCCATCCGCCGCGTTTCCTGTTGTCCGACTGGGTTCGGAGAATTGTGCAAGATCGTCCGGATCTGGTCTCGCCGCGCGATTCTTCCGCACCTGTCGACGTTCTTGCCATCGGCGTGCGCCAGAGCACAATGATCTCCGCCAGCCGCTTCATCAATTCCACCGTTCTGGCAGTAGACCTGAGCCGAGCCCGTCTGGCTCATGCGCAATTGAAGGCGCAGGAACTGGGGTTGAAAAACATAACCTTCGCACAGGCCGATCTTCTTGAACTGGATGGATTGGGCCGGCAGTTCGACGTGATCGATTGTGAAATGGTGCTGGACCAGCTCAACGATCCGCTGGCCGGATGGAAGATATTGAGCATGCTCCTGAAACCGGGCGGCTATCTGTTGATGGGACTTTCCAGCCGCCAAGGCCGTCGCGATATCACGCCCGCACAGGCCTTCGCAGCCAAAGGCTCCTTTGGTACTTCGGACGACGATCTGCGGCGTTTGCGCGCGGATATTCTGGCGCTGCCCACCGACGATCCGGCTCGAACCATCGTCAAGCAGCGTGACGAGTTCTATCAGCTCGGCGCCCTTCGCAACCTGCTGTTCCATGACAACAAGCAATTCACCATTGCGGATATATCCGCGGCACTGAATGCTTTCGGGCTGGAGTTCTGTGGCTTTGCGATCGATCCGGAGACACGGGGCTTGTTCCGGGATCGCTTCGGACCGGAAGGACGCCTGCTCTCTCTGAAGAACTGGGAAGCCTTCGAAACGGAATATCCCGACACGTTCTCGGCGATGTACAATTTCCTGGCGCGCAAGCCGAACTGAGACGAAGGGAGATTAGCTGCTGCCGTTCTCAAGCCAGCGCGCCGCAGCGGTATCGGGCAGGACATCCGCGAGGATTCGGCGGTAGTTTGAGATATCGTCTTCGCTGAGAACGCCGCGCCACCCGCCGCTGCCGCCCCCGCGAAAGAAATCGTCCGGCTTTTTCCAGCTTCCGTTGCTCTCCGGCGCGAATTTGCGAGCATCCTTCTGCATGCTGGAAAAGCTTGCAGCCGACGCCATAGCCCGCGCCGCCGCATCATCGATATCGATACCGAGCGTCGTGCCGAGGGATCTGATTCCGCCCGCCAGATCGCGCGACAAGTCCGCGTAATGCAGCAGATGGATGTTCGGAAGGTCACGATGATCCCAAAATCCCTTGAAATGATGCGCGAGCGCGCCAATTGTCATCTGCTCGGCAAGGCCTTTGGTGAAATTCGCCGTCAGATAGGCGCGCATGAAGCTCTTGACATCACGGGACTGGCCGTCGCGCGGTGTCACCGTGCCTTGCGCCATCGTCGTGGCCAGCGACGCCGCCGAAAAGAACGCATCGAGCGGATGGCGATACACTGCGAGATAGGTGACCTCGGCGTGGTAGGGCAGACCGTCCAGCGGGGTGTGCGTTTTCAGATAACGGCGGTGGGTCTGCGCATGGAGCCTTTGTAGCATCTGCGCCAACGGCTCGAAATTGGAATCGAACCACGGCGAGATGCGCGCGGGCTGCACGCTCAGATCCGCGCGGCCGAAGATCAGCATGGCGCAGATGGCCTGCGTCCATGTCATGCCGCTCTTGGCAGGCGCGCTGATGACGATATCGCCGGGACGCGGACGATAATGATCCCAGCGCGCACCGCGGGTGAGCGGACCGTTATATTCACGGACACGCGATGGCAGCCTGCTACTATTTGGGGATGGCATCGAAGGCTATGGTCGTGCGCGCCGTCTGCGAATGGAACGGGACCGTTCCGTGCCACATATAGGACGGAAACAGCACCAGACGGCCCAATTTCGGCTGGATCGCGCGGCGTATGGGAAGTTTCAAGCCGGCTTCGAAAGCAGGCTCTCCAAACTTGATCCAGCCTTCCTGACTCTGCGTATCGCTCACCGCTTCCGGCAGGGCCACATAGTAGGCGGAACTGATCCAGCCTTTGCTGTGGTAGTGGTTGGTATGGAAGCCGCAATCGTGCAGGCGCGACGACCATGAACCCGAATAGCCGAATTCGTTGCGGCGCCGCCGGAACAGCGGATGCGCCTCGTCTTCCCGCATCCCCGCGATATAGGCGGCAACCGTTTCGTCGATGCGGCGGCGCAGACGCTCCACCAGATCATGCCCGCGTCCAAACAGGTTCTCCAGCGTTTGCGTTCCGCCCCGCAGCGATTGGGCCACAAACTCACGCTTATCGCGATGCAAGCCTGTCAGATAGGCATCAAGCTCGCGATTGAAGCTCTCTATGTCCGAGAAGCCGTCCGGAGGATCGAGATCGAAAACCTGGACCAAGCCGTCATAGTCGCTGACGCTTTCGGCTCGCGAATCCTTGGCCACATCAAGCGCCGTACTCCAGATCGCCAGCGTTCCCTGATGCTGAGGGTTGATCGCGAGAGACTTGTCCAGCATTTCCAGCGCTTTTTTTGAATCGCCGGAATGAAGAAGGGTTTCGCCCAGATTGCGCAGTACTTCGGCGTTTTCCGGCTCCAGCTTCAGCGGCGCCTCATGCGCGCGAATGGCCTGATCGAAACGGCCGAGCCGGGCAAGCGCCATGCCCTGCCCATCCAGCGGCGTGACATTCCCTTCGAGCAGCGGCGCCGCCCGCGCGAATACTTCGCAAGCTTCCTCATATTTTCCGATCTGAAGCAGGAAGTTTGCCTTGTTCATCGGAAGCAGGCCCTGCTCCGGAAACAGCGCCGCAGCTTCGTCGTAAGAACGCAGGAAGTTCACGTCGTCCGCCAAGCGGTAGAGAAGCTGGTTGAGATCGTAATGCGCGTAAATGTCCAGCGGATCGCGCTGAATAGCACGACGATAGCTCTCCAATGCCGCTTCCGGCTTCCCCTTGGCCTGAAGGCTGTTGCCGCGGTTGTAATCGACCGTCCGCATATCCGGAACGCGGCCCTGGGCTGAATCGAACAGCCGCAGCGCATCGTCGTGCCGTTGCTGCTTTTGCATGGATACGCCGAGATTCAGCTCCAACGCCGCGATCTGGCGCGGATCGCGCGCGGCGTCCAGCGCGCGCCGCAATATCGTTTCGGCGTCTTTCGGCTTTTCCTGATCGTTCAGGACTGCACCGAGGCTCTGCAGCGCCAGCAGATAACCCGGTTGCAGCCGTAGCACCTGGCGATAGCACTTCTCCGCTTCCGCGAACCGGCCGAGGTCATGCAGCACCAGGCCCAACGCGAGATGGGCATCGGCATAATTCGATTTCAGGCGAACCGCCTCGCGCAGGGGGACAATCGCCTCATCCAGCTTACCCATTGTGCGCAGCAGGACACCGAGATTGTGCTGTGCTGCCGGCTGCGCCGGATTGATGGCAAGCGACCGGCGATAGAGATCCAGGGCTTCCTCATTCCGCCCCTGCGCCCGCCGCACCAACCCCGCGACATGCAATGCCTCCGCACTCGCGGGCGATGATTTCAGCGCCTCGGATGCCACAGCGTCGGCCTGAAACAACTGGCCGCCCTGCAGCAGGTTAAGCGCTTCCGCAAGCTTGGATTGCAGGTTTCTGGGGGCGGGAGCCTGGATCGTGTCGGTCATGAGCACAGTCTATCGTGCGCGCGGAAGCGACGCAAAATACGCCTCTTCTCTGTCGGCAGCATCAGTGAATGGGAAGCCCCGTCGCGCGCAATTCCAGATCGTCGCGCTGCGAAACTGCGGCAGCTTGCATCAAGGCACGCGCAACCGGGATGTTTTCGATGGCGGCCAGGCCCTGCATGGCCCGAACGCCGGCGGCCGTTCCGCTGAAGGCCGAATCCAGCGCCGCGAAAAAGCCTTTCCGCTCGGGATAGCGCTTGAAGGTCACTGTGCCGGTTTGCGGCAGACCGGCCAGCTTTTGCGCATCGGCCACCGCAGTCCAGAACCCGCCCATCTGATCGACGAGGCCCCTGCTCCTCGCGTCGGCGCCGGTCCACACCCGCCCTTTCGCAACTTCCTGCACCTTGGCCAGCGGCAACTTGCGGCCGGCTGCAACCTTGCGCGTGAAATCGGCGTAGATCACGTCAGCCTGGTGATTGAGGTTCGCCCATTGCTCATCCGTATAAGGCGAGATCGTGGAGTCCATCAGCGCATTCTTGCCCACGCCGATTTCGTCCGCATTCACGCCGATGAGATTGAGCGATTTGCCGAACGATACCTTGCCGGTGAGAACACCGATGGAGCCGGTGATCGTCCCCGGCTCGGCCACGATCCTGTTGGCGGAGGTCGAGATATAATACCCGCCGGACGCGGCGACCGCGCCCATGCTGACCACCACGGGCTTGCCGGCGGCTTGCGCTTTCTTCACGGCATCGAGGATCTGATCGGATGCCGATACCGAGCCGCCAGGGGAATCCACGCGCAGCACGATGGCCTTGATCTGCTTGTCCTTGGTCGCTGCGCGAATGGCATCGGCATAATCGTCGCCCGCGATCACCGTGCTGTTGCCGAAACCGCCACCGGCTTTGCCGTCCACGATATCGCCGGATGCCGTGATCAACGCGATGCTGGCGCCGGCTTGCGGCGTGTCGCGCATGGCGGAGATATATTTCTTGATGTTGACGGCATGTTTCGTTCCGCCTTGCGCAAGCGCGAAGGTCTTCGCGTCGTCGTCATAGCCGATCTTGTCGATCAGGCCTTTGGCTTTCGCATCTTCGGAGAACTGCGGACTGGCATCGAAGGCCGCCATGACAGCTTTCGCATTCAATTTGCGATTGGCGGCCGCGCCGGCTGACGCGGTATTGTACCAGGACTGCAGCAGCGCATTCATCTGCTCGCGATCCGGCGCGGTGTAACCTTTTTCCATGAACATGTCCGCCGCGCTTTTGTAATCCGCGCGCTTGGCGATCTGCGGCACCGCATTGATCTTGTCGAACAGTCCCCGCAGGAAGATCGCGCCGGCGCCGGCGCCCGATGTGCCGAACGGCGATTGCGGCTGCATCCAGATCTGATTGGCGCTTGCGGCCGTCAGATAATCGCCAAGGCCGGAACTCAAAAAGCCCTGCGAATGCGCGATGACGAATTTCCCCGTAGCGCGGAAGCGGTGGATGGCCGCGTCGAGTTCTTGTGCCTGCGGAACCGAAATATCGCCCGAGCCGACGCGGATGAAGAGTCCTTTCACGCGGCTGTCATGCCCGGCCTTGTCGAGCGCCAGCACCAGATCCATGACGGTGAGCTGCGTATCGCCGAAGCCCAATGGACTGCGCGAAATGGAGTCGGGCATGGGCGAACGCAAGTCGGCGGTCAGCACCATGTCGCCCGGAAGGCCATCGCCCCGGATCATGCCGATCGCGCTCAAGGCGACGATCAGAAGAATGATGAACAGAATAAAGCTGGCGATGCCGTTCAGTGTGCCTTTGGCCACCGAACCGATCCAACGCAGAAAACCGGCCATGCGGGACTGTTCCTCAACGATACTCTCGGGCGGGCGCCCACGGTTCTCTTATATGGGACCGGCGTTAAAGAACGCCAACGCAGGATTTCGCTGCGGAAGGGAATGGCCGTAGACGCTTCCCACCCGGCAAAAAAGCCCCATAATTTCAGAGACTTCGGAAGGACCCACCATGGCAGCCGCGCCACAGATAGCCCCAAAAGATTTCATCTGCCTGCGATACATTGTGCAGGACGGGGTGGCGCTCGCGACCCTGAACCGGCCCGAGCGGCGCAATGCCCTGAATCCGCGCGCCTATGCCGAGGTGGAGGCTGCCTTCCGGGCGGCGACAGCGGACGATGCCGTGCGCTGCATGGTCGTCACGGGCGCCGATCCCGCCTTCTGCTCCGGCGAGGATGTGAAAGAGATGATGACCGGCGAAAAGCGCGAACCCAGCGCTACGCCAGCCCAGCCGCGCGCCACGCCTGCGGCCATGGCGGCGCTCGATTGCACCAAGCCGGTGATCGCGGCGGTGAACGGCGC
>Ga0164242_10008997_pt1 | contig 10811 bp, 8 predicted proteins | sample OricomgcompostMG_FD_108783 | JGI IMG/M metagenome (GOLD analysis project Ga0164242, IMG submission 108783) | Miracle-Growth compost microbial communities from Emeryville, California, USA - Original compost - Miracle growth compost (MG) ... | reverse complement strand
GTTCGAGGTGTTCGACCAGGTCACGCCCAACCCCACCGAGAAGGACGTGGAGGCGGGGCTCGCGGCCTACCGCCAGGGGGGCTGCGACGGGATCATCGCCCTGGGCGGAGGCAGCCCGCTGGATGCGGGCAAGCTGGTGCAGCTCTTGGCCACCCACCCGCCGCCGCTCGCGCGCTACGACGACGCCAAGGGCGGAGACGCGTTCGTGACCGCGGATCTCCCTCCCCTGATCGCCATCCCCACCACCGCGGGCACCGGCTCCGAGGTGGGCCGCTCCGGCGTGGTCATCCTCCCGGACACCGCCAGCCCGAGCCCGGACGGGCGGGGGGGCAAAAAGACCGTCATCTTCAGCCCGCACCTCTTGCCCAGGGTCGCGCTCTGCGATCCGGAGCTCACCTTTGGTCTGCCCAAGGGACCCACCGCCGCCACCGGGATGGACGCGCTCACCCACTGCATCGAAGCCTACGTGGCGAACGGGTTCCACCCGCTGGCGGACGCGCTGGCGCTCGACGGGATCTGGCGGGTGTCGCGTTCGCTGCCGGTGGTGTGCGCGGAGCCAATGAACGTCCAGGCGCGCAGCGACATGATGGTCGCCGCGATGGAGGGCGCAATGGCGTTTCAGAAGGGGCTGGGGGCCTGCCACGCGCTGGCCCACGCGCTGACGCCGGTGAGCGGGCTGCACCACGGGCTGGCCAACGCCGTGGTCTTGCCGGCGGTGCTGGAGTTCAACCGGTCCGCGGTCACGGCGCACCTGGCGAGGGTGGCGGTGGCCATGGGGGAGAACTCCGGCGCGCGCGAGGAGATGCTGGCCGCGAGCGCGATCGAGCGGGTGCGCAAGCTCAACGCGCAGGTGGGCATCCCGTCCCGGCTGCGCGAGGTGGGGGTGAAGGAGGAGGACCTGCCCCGGATCGCGGCCAAGGCGTTCGAAGACGCCTCGCACCTCACCAACCCGCGCAAGTGCAGCGAGGCGGACCTCCTGTCCATCGCGCGGACCGCTTACTGAGGCACGACCAAGGCCGCGACTAAGGCTTCGCCGGCGTCGGCGTGGCCGTTCCGCCGTCCGCGTCCGGCTGGGTGGGGATGATCACCCCACCGTCCGCGCCAGCGCTGATCTGGCCACCCGCTCCGGCGACCTCGCCGGCCGGCGCGGCCTCCTGCTCCGGCGCGAAGGTCAGCGTCTGGGCCTTCACGTTGCCGGGGAGGCGCAGATTCATCGGGGTGGCGTTGGGCTGGTCCCAGAGCTGCTGGGCGATGGAGCCCGCGTTGATCCGCTGGTCGGAGAAGAACGCCAGCACCCGCACCGGACCTTCGGTGGAGGGGATGCGGTAGGTCAGCCCCTGGACCGGCTTCTCCGCCGGGCAGTGCGGGGACCGGTTGTCATAGGTCATGGTCAACAGCCGCAGCGGTCCACGCTCGGCGCGGGTGAAGATGAGGCAATAGGTGAGCTGCCCCTTGGCGGGGACGAACTGCACCTTCTCCCCGCTGATCTTCTTGATCGCCAACCGCGTGGCCGTCTCCGGCGTCGCGTGCTGCTGACAGCCGGCCAGCGCGACCAGCCCTGTCACCGCGAAGCATCCCAGCGTCCAACGTTTCATCCCGTGACTCCCCTCAGTGTCGTGGCGGATGGAGGCTTTAGCGTCGTTGGTAGACGACGATCTGTGGCGTCTCGTCCAGGTAGAGACCGTACGAAGGCTTCCGGGTTCCGAATGCCTGCCAGATCCGCATCTCCTGCTCCCGGAACTCCTGATGGTACTGGTACGCGGCGAGCTGCGCATCCTCCGGTCCACCCGCGGGCTGGAGGTCGGCCCGGAGCATCCCATTGCGCTGGTAGTCCCGGAAAGCGAGATCGGTCACCTCGTGCAGCCAGATCCGCGCCCCCGGCGGGGCGTGGTCGTTGATCCAGGGCAGCACCCCGGACACGTTGTTGCTCCAGAACTGCCGCTGCATCCCCAGGGTGGCCGCCCCCGGAATCCCGCCGGCCAGCTCTCCGTAGTCCGCGGTGCCATAGGGGTGGACGTGCGCGGTGGCCAGCGCTGCCGGGGTGATCAGGAGCGCGAACATCCCCACGCCCACCGCGGCCCCCTCGAGGCGCCCGGTCGAAGGCCGCGGAGCGCTTCGCCGCCTCAGCGCGTCCGTCACCGCCGTGCAGGCGCGGTCCACCGCTTCGCCCCCGAGCAGCGCGAGGAAGCAGATGGAGGCGATCCAGTGCTTCACCCCGCCAAAGTGGGGCACGTCCGGGTGGCTGATGATCAGGATCGACGCCAGCGCGTTCATCCCCACCAGGAGCTCGCCGGAGGACGGCCGCCAGGTGGCGAAGCGCCGCGTGAACCCCAGCGCGGTACGCGCGCCGAGCGCGAAGAGCCCGGTCGTCATCGGCACCAGGAGGCTGACGGGCAAGGTCAGCGCGGTGACCACGAACACGTAGAAGAGCGGGAAGGGCGGCTCGCGGAGCACGGTGCCCAGATACGTCCAGGCGTAGTTCACGTGCTCGGCGTGGAAGGCGAGGTACCAGGCCGTGCGGTCCACCGGGTGGTACCAGAGATACGGCCAGTGCAAATAGAAGACGGCCGGCCCCAGGACCGTGATCGCCCCCAGAGGCGCCAGCGCGCGGAAGGCCTTTGTGTCCTGGGCCCGGAGCTTCTGGAGGGTCCAGCCCAGGCCGACCCACAGCCCGAAGATCAGGAGTGACTGCGGGCTGAGCAGCTCGAACCGCACGAGGAACGCCTGGGGGCCAAAGCCCAGGACCACCAACGCCATCAGCACCGCGAAGGCCACGTACACGCCGACGAAGGCCCAGACCCAACTGCGGGCCACGGGCTTCGCGCGGGTGAGCACAAGCCCCCGGGCGAGCGAGAAAGGCGCCAGCGCGAAGGGCAGGAACCAGGCGTTGTGCTTCACCGCCACCGCCAGCCCGAAGGCCAGCCCGCACCAGAGCCACATCCGCCGGTCGGTCATCGCCCGCCAGAAGAGGTAGACGACCAGGAGCCAGGCGGCGGCGATGGGGATGTCGAAGCAGGCGATCTGCGCGTTGAAGAAGTGCCGAGGCACCGCGTAGAAGCAGAGCGCGGCGAAGAGCCCCGCGCGGCGGCTGTAGAGCGTGGAGCCGTAGAGGTGCAGCACCGCCGGGATGGTGGCCGCCAGGGCGAACGCCGGGAGCCGGAACGCGGTCGCCGGACGCAGCCAATGGAGGGTCTGGGCGAAGGTCAGGTACGAGAGCCCGAAGAGCTCCTTCGCCAGCATCGGGTGCTCGTGGTTGTAGTCGAACGCGCGGGTGATGGCCGCGTCGCTCAACGCTTGGGCGGGCGCGTGGAGGAGGAGCTGGAACCAGCTGGCGAAGTGGGAGGCGGCGTAGAAGTAGAAGCTCTCGTCGCGGGGGAAGCCCTGCGTGGACTCGGTGGCCCACAGGAGCGCGACCGTCCCCACGAAGATCGCCAGCGCGATCCAGACGTCCATCCGCAGCGGCGCGCGGGAGCGCTCCAGATCCCTCACGACCCGCCTCCCAGCGCGGTCAGCTCCACGCAGCCGTCGCGCTCTTCGAACCGGTCCGACTGCACCGAGACGGACACCGTTCGCGCAGGGCTCCCATCGGCGCCTTTGCCGAACGCGAGGTCCTCCTGCAGGAGCCCTTCGCGGCCCACCGGGACCCGCAGCCTCCCGAGGACCGTCTGGCCCGGCTCACCCACCGTGACGTCGTAGGGCGTGAGGCCCTTCCCGTGCTTCCAGGCGTGCTCCCAGACGATCCCGGCCGACACGCGCAGGGTGGGGGCCGCCGGGACGTCGTCGAACTCGGCGACCAGGCGGTCCGGGCCACCGGGGGCGTGCATGAAGAGACAGCGGCGCGGTTGGTAGAAGAGCTCGTGCCAGCCGGCTCCGACGGTGAGGTTGTGCGGGCAGCGGAAGAGGCCTCCGGCGAAGCGACAGGTCTCGTGCTGTCCATCCGGGTGCTCGAGGTAGACCCGGGCGTGGTCCAGGTTGTCCACCGCCGACCACAGCACCGGTCTCGCGCGGTCGTTGCGGTAGAGTGCAAGGCTCAGCTTCCCGAAGCGCTTCGCTCCGGTCTGGCCGTCGATCGCCAGCGGCGCGCGCGAGCGTTGGAAGCCACGGAGGAAGCCCGGGAGGTCGGATTTGGGGAGGTCCGGCGCGGCCAGGAGCCAGATCCGCGGGTGCTCGGAGAGGTCGTCGGTGTCGGAGCCGAGATAGCCCACCACCGGCGTCCCCTCCGGCAGATACAGCCGGGCCCGCTCGGTCCACCAGGGGTAGAGGAGGACCACGTCCCCCGGCTGCGCATCGCGGGCGAGGACCTGGGCCACGGCCTGGTAGTCCGCCTCCGGGATGTCGGTGCCGTTGATCGTGAGCTGGAAGGTCAGCCCCCAGATCGCCGCGGCGACGAAGAGCCCCGCCTCGACCAGGAGCAAGAGGCGGAGGGTCTTGGCGCGCTGCGGGCTCACGGGCCGGTCGCCCACGGGACCCTCCGGCGCCGAACCCTCCGTGCGCACCGGCACGTCGTCGGGCGTGGCTCTTGAGGTGGCCTCGGGAGACAAGGCTTCAGGACTTGGCGTCGCGGAGCTTCTGCTCGGACTTCTCCCGGCAGAAGGTGCAGAAGGTGGCCTCCGCGCTGTTGTAGGAGAGGGTCCAGGGCGGATACATCGCGCAGCGCGGATCGAGGCAGTGGTGCAGCTCCCACAGGTGCCCCAGCTGGTGCATCGCGTGGCGGGTCACCGTCTTGTGGCCCTGCTCGAAGTCCTTCACCACCGCGGAGGTCACCACCGCCTTGTCCTTCCCGTAGCGGGAGAAGCCGGAGGTGGGCGCGGTCCCGGACGCCAGCGTGCGGTCCTTGAGCCGGGCGCCGGTGAGGTAGAGGACTTTGTCGTCCGCGTAGGAGAGGACGCGCGGCGCGCGGTCGAGCAGCTGCTCTGCGTCCACGGGGTTGCCGATGCCGGAGGGGAGCTCCATCTCGCCGGCATGTTCGCACCCCACGCCGAACGCGGAGTAGAGGGCCTTGGTCAGCCGCTCGAGCTGCTTGGGATCGTACGGCTGCAGGGTGACCAGGCGGATCAACGTCTCACCTCCGGCTTACTTCGCGCTCTTGGACTTGGGCGGGCGACCGCGCTTCTTCGGCGCCTCGGCGGGGGCCTCCGCGACTGGCTTCGGCTTCGGCGGACGGCCGCGCTTCTTCGGAACTTTCGGCGGCTCCTCCGCGGGCTTTGGCTTGGGCGGACGGCCCCGCTTCCGCTTGGGCGCCTCCTCGGTCAGCGGGGACGCCATCACCTGCGTCACCTCGTCGTCCTCATTGATCTCCGAAACGGGAGCCGGCGCGGCTTGCTTGGCCGGCTTCTGGGCGGCGGCCTTCTTTCCCTTGCGCGGCTTCTCGGTCTCTTCGTCCTCGGACTCTTCGGACGTCTCCTCGGCGGCCTCTTCGGGGGGCTCCTCGTCGGAGGGAAGCTCCAGATCACCGCCCAGGCCAATCAGGTCGCCGTCCAGATCACCCAGGTCGTCGTCGCCGGTGGGGCGGAACTCCTCCGCGGTGCGCTTGGGACGCTCCTTCCCGGGCGGGAAGAGCAGGATGTCGATCGCGTCTTCGGCGTTGGCGCCTTCGGTGGAGAGGGAGGCTGAGATCTCCGCCACCAGGAGGTGCCGCGCGTTGTCGTAGAGCTCGCGCTCCTTGGTCGGCAGGGGCCGCAGCTCGGAGAGGATCTGGAGGCCCTTGACCACCTCGGCCAGGCCCAAGAGCCCGCCCTGGCTCATCCGCTCCAGGTTGGTGCGCGCGCGCTGCTTCCAATCCAGGTCGGCCTTTTCGGTGTCCGCGCTGAGGAAGGCGAAGATCTTCTTCACCTCCTCGGCGCTGGCGACCCGGCGGACGCCGATGGCCAGGACCTTGGCCTCCGGCACCATCACCAAAGCGCCGTCCTCCTCGCGCTTCAGGCTGACGAAGGTGAGCGTCTGACCTGCGACGCTCTTGGCGTCGATCGCGGTGACGCGACAAACCCCTTGGTTGGGGTAGACCACGCGATCGCCGACAGCGAGCGCGACATGTGAAGAAGGCTCACTCATGGGCGCCTCAGTGGCCGGGGTACGTACCATCCCGCGAGACCTGGCGCCACGTTCTTGCTCGTGTGGAGACCGCATCGGTATCCAGAGGGTGCGGACGTCTCAGCGTCCGCCAAGCCCCTGGAGGTAACCGCCGCCGCCGGCCTTGGGCACGACCTCTATTTCCAGCTCGCCCGAATTGTCGTCCGCCGAGCCGTCCAGGAAGACGAAGCGGGCCCACGTCGCCCCGGTCACCACGTAGGAGCGGCCCGCTTCCAGGACCTGCAAGGAGGCGTCCGAGGTGCTCCTGCCCATGCCAATCTGCCAGCCGGCGTTCTGGAGGTACGCCACCTTGCCCACCTCCCCGAGCTTGCCAGGGCGCGTGTGCGCGGACGGGTGGCCTTCCAGCACCCGGATCTCGTAGTGGCTGATCGCGGTCAGGCCGCGCAGGAGGAAGGCCCGGCTGCTGGGCAGGACCGCGTGGGCGCGGCCGTCCACCAGCAGGGTGGAGACCCGGCGGGTGGTGCGGTCTTCCACGTGGATCTGGAGCGCGCCGGTGTTGTCGTCCGGGGTGTCGTCGAGGATGAAGGCGTAGAGGGCGGTGGCGTGGCGGAGGGTGAGCGGTTTGGCGCCGACGATGCCGTAGCTGTCCTTGGCGGCCAGCTGCGCGTCCCCCGCCACGAAGTACATCGCGTGGGTGAAGTTCGCCATGTCCAGCGCGCCCCCCAGGCCGATCTTCCCCTCTGCCCAGATCCGGTAGCTGCGCTTGGGGTCCAGCTTGAGGTGCGCGGCGTTGCTCTCGGGGATGGAGAGGACGTGCTCCTTCGCCAGGAGCTTGATCTGGTTGACGGGGTAGCTGGCGTCGTACTTCACGGGTTCCACGGGTGGCGTGGGCGCCTCTGGCTTCTTGGGGACCGGAATCGCCTTGGCCACCGGGAGCGCCACGGTGGGCCGGTCCGGAACCAGCTGCGCGAACACCTGGGCGGTCACGCCGCGCTCCTGCTGGAGATCTTCGCTCCAGAGCTTCATCCCCGGCGCGCGCAGCTCCAGGTGATGGACCTGGTTCGCGGCCAATCCCTCCAGCAGCGTGGGCGTCACCTTGGCGACCAGCTTGCCGTCCAGAGAGACCGAAGCCCCCGCGGGGTCCGAGCCCAGCTGGATGGCGAAGGTCGCCGGGCGCAGGAACACCAACACCGCGAGGAGGGCGACCAGCGTGGTGAGCACCGGCAAGCCGATGAAGACCCAGCGCGGGAGCGGGGGGCTGGGCGGCGCCTTCGGGAGGGGGACCTTGGAGCGGGACTTGGAGGCCGGAAGCGGGGTCTTCTGGGAGAGCGGACGCTCCCGGCCCGAGCGCCCGCGGGAGCGCGCCACCGCGGTCTCCGGCGCCGTGGAGCCCGTGGCGCTGGCGCCGGGGAGCGCGCGTTGCCACAGCGGCACCTGTTCCAGCAGCTCCGGCGAGTGGCGGATGGGGGCGCCCTCGGCCAGCAGCTCCTTCTCGAACAGGAAGGTCATCAGGTGCTGCAGCGAGCTGGCGGAGAAGCTGGGCGCGAACGAATAGAGGTAGTGGGTGAGCGCCTCACCGAAGGCCTGCGCGTCCGGGTAGCGCTGGTCGCGGTCGGCGGCCATCGCGGTGAGGAGGATCTCCTCCAGCGCGGTGGGGATCTCCGGGTTGAGGGTGCGCGGGGAGGGGAACTCCGCCCGGACGATCGCGCCCAGGACCTCGATCAGCTTCCCCTGGAACGGGAGCCGGCCGCAGAGCGACTCGTAGAGCACCACTGCGGTGGCGAAGACGTCGGTGCGGGCATCCAGCGGCTTCCCACGCGCCTGCTCGGGAGAGAAGTAGAGGTACTTCCCTTTGACAGAGCCGGCCTCGGTCTCGGTGCGCCCGGCGGTGCGCGCCTTGGCGATCCCGAAGTCCACCACCTTGACCTGGCCCTCGTAGCTCAAGATGACGTTCTGCGGAGAGACGTCCCGGTGGATGATGTCCAACGGCTTCTTCCGCTCATCCAGCCGGGTGTGGGCGTAGTGGAGGCCCTTGCACATCTCGGAGGCGATCAGGAGCGCGTAGGGGATGGGGAGCGCGGGGATGCTCAGGGCCTTGGCGCGCTTGAGCACCTTGGAGAGCGGCTGCCCGTGCACCAGCTCCATCGCCAGGTAGTACTCGCCGTTGATCTCTCCGAAGTCGAAGACCTGGGCGATGTTGCCGTGCGAGAGGCCGACGGCGATCTTCGCCTCGTTGATGAACATGGAGACGAAGCTGGGGTTGTCGGCGTAGGCGGGGAGGATCTTCTTGATCACCAACGGCTTGGTGACGCCCGCGGCGGCGGAGAACTGCGCACGATAAATCTCGGCCATCCCGCCGGCCGCGATCTTCTCCAGCAGTTGATATTTGCCGAACGGCCGCGCGTCTGCTTGCGCCACGGAGCGGAACCTAGCACGGGCGCGGACCTTGTCTTTGAAACGGACACGCCGCAGCGCAGAGCGGCCTGACGGCCGAGCCCCTGGAGGCTAGGTGGTGAGCGCCGCCCTCATCGCGTCATAGGCGCGCGCGTCGAAGGGCAGGGAGGTGTGGTCGTTGACCACGAAGTTCCCGCCGTCAGGCCGGGCCTGCTCCAGCGCGACGTTGTGGTGGAGGGCGTCCGGCGCGAGCCTGGCGTCCGTCTCCTGGACCTCGCCGTCGGTCCCCTTCTCGTAGATGGAGGTGATCGGCACCTGGGACGGGTGGGCGTTGAGCGCCGCCATGAAGTCCGAGCCCGCCTTCTCTTCCATCCCGGACGCGCAGAAGTCGAGCGCTGAGGGATCGCCGTTGTTGGTGCCGGCCAGCTGGATCACCTGGCCCACCTTGTCCGCGCCGCCGTAGAGGTTCACGTAGGCGCGCGCGTTGGTGCCGCCGGTGCTGTAGCCGACCAGATCCACCTTGGCCGCGCCCGTCTCCCGCCGTACCCGGTCCACCAATTGGTCCAACTTCGCCGAAGCGTCGCCGTGGCTCTCCAGCGCGCGACCCGCATCGTCGAACACGAAGACGTTGAACCCATCCCGTTTCAGCGAATCCGCGTAGACCTTCATCGACTTGGTCGCGTCGTCTCCCTGACCCGCGAGCAAAATCACGGGCGGCCGGCCCACTCCGGCGGTGGGGTCGGGCGTGCCCAGCGTGGGGTGCAGGCTGTGCTGACGAACCTCGAGCGAGAGGTTCTGGACCGTGCGCAGCCCATCGTCCCCGGCGGCGGTGACGCCTCGCTCCACCGAGTGGGCGAAGCGGGTCCACATACCCTTTGCGTCCTTCGCGGCGACCTCAAAGGTGGAGCGCCCCAGGGCCGCGGTGGCCTGTGCGGTGTCCGAGAGCGCGCCCTCGACGTCGGCCGTCGCGGCCTTCAGGCCCTCCTTGCCGAGGGTCAGTGCGCGCTTGGCTGCATCCAGTGGATTCAAGCTCATGCGCTGGGAATCCTCGGCCTTCAGCAGACGAAGATCCAGTGCGACCACATCAGCATCATCAGCACGCCGAAGAGCGAGGACGCGGTGGCGACGAAGGTGAGGCCCGCACCTTTGAGTCGCTCAGCGCTCACCAGGTAGAGCGGAAAGATGAGCATCGTGTAGCGGCCCAGGCTCGCCGGCAGCTTGAGCGACACGGCGATCGTGACCAGTCCCCACAGCCCATAGGCAATCCGGCCGCGCTGGAGACAGACGCCGCAGGCCACCGCGGCCAGGACAGACACCAACAGCCCGAACGCCGGTACCAGATCCACGTTGCCGGTCTGGAGGTTGGTGAAGGAGAGCGTCTTCACCGCGATGTCGAGCAGGTCGTGGTAGCTCGTCCCGCCCATCCAGCCCGCCACCTGCTGCGTCTTCACGAAGAGCAGCGGATCTCCGAAGCGCGCCCACAGGTAGCCCATGTACGCGACCGGCCCGGCGACCCCGGCCAAGACCCAGAGCGCGTTCCAGCGGAGCCGTCTGGGATGAAACCGGATCTTCTCCAGATACAGCAGCCCCAGGCCGAAGGGCACCAGCACGCCCGGCACGCGGGTGAGGCCGGCCAGGGACGCGGCCAGCGCCGCCCAGCCCCAGCGCTCCTCCTCGCCGAAATAGAAGGTGGCCACCGTCGCCAGGAGGAAGAGCGACTCGGTGTACATGGCGCTGAAGATGAATGAGAACGGGTAGACCAGGAGCAGGATCAGGACCCGCTCGGCGACCTCCTCGCCCTGGCGCAGCGCGGCCAACTTGTAGAGCAGGAACGCCGCCAAGAGGAACGCCACGTTGGTGACCAGCATCCCCGCCGCATAGAGGTTGCGGGTGAACAGGCTCACGATGCGGGTGAAGAGCGGGAGCAGGGGAAAGAAGTTGGTGTCGCGCTGGTCGCCGCGGACCTCGGGGACGTTGGTGTAGCCGTCCCGGGCAATGTGCCAGTACCAGTTCACGTCCCAGCGCAGCCACCCGTCCACGAAGCGGTTCTGGAAGTTGGGGCGGTTCCCCTGCTGCACGCCGTACGGCGCGTGGGCGGGAGGGACGAGCACCATCACCAGCCACATCCCCACGAAGAGGGCGAGCCTGTGCGGGACCACCCAGCGGCGGACCGCGCGCCACGCGCCTGTCGAAAGGGAAGAAGAGGATGGAGGCTGCACGGGCTGGGCTCCTTAGCCCGCCTGATCGCACAGCGTCCATCCGCGAGGCGCTTGTGCCTTCCATGCCCGGGGCCAAGGGCCCTATCTTGCCGCGTCCCTCAAAGGCCGGTTTCGCAACAGCCCCTTCACAGAAGCGAGAAGCGATGAACAAGACGCTCGAGACGCCGC
>Ga0164242_10008996_pt1 | contig 10811 bp, 7 predicted proteins | sample OricomgcompostMG_FD_108783 | JGI IMG/M metagenome (GOLD analysis project Ga0164242, IMG submission 108783) | Miracle-Growth compost microbial communities from Emeryville, California, USA - Original compost - Miracle growth compost (MG) ... | reverse complement strand
CCAGAACATGTCGGTCGCGCCCAGCGTGCTGGCCTGTACCGTCATCGTGCGGTCGATCACCGCCCACGCGCGGTCCTGCGTCAAGCCCTGCGCGGTCAGATTGTTCATCGCCTGCGTGAAGGCCTGGTTGTGCGCGCCGGTGTATTCGGCGAGCTGCGCGTGGTGCAGGATAGAGCGGTTGTCCCACATGGTCGACACGACGGACGTGCCCATGCCGCCGAACATGATGCGCACGAAGTTCGACAGGCCGGCTGCGGCAGGAATCTTGTCGTGCGGCTGTCCCGACAGGATGATCGAAGTCAGCGGAATGAAGAACATCGCCATCGCCGCGCCCTGGATGATGGTCGGAATCATCAGCGTGACGAAATCCACCTGCTCCGTATATTGCGCGCGCATGTAGAACACCAGCGCGAAGATCAGGAAGGCGCAGGTCGACACCAGCCGCGCATCGATCTTCGGCAGCAGCTTGCCGACGATGGGCGACATGATGATCGCCAGCACGCCGACCGGCGCCATCACCTTGCCGGCTTCGGTCGCGGTATAGCCGAGCTGGGTCTGCAGCCACAGCGGCAGGATCACCAGGCTGCCGAAGAACAGGCCGTAGCCGACCGAGATCGCGACCACGCCGGCGCTGAAATTGCGGCCCATGAACAGCGACAGGTCGACCACCGGATGTTCATCGCCCAGCTCCCACACGATGAAGTAGATGAAGGCGACCAGCGCGATCGCGGCCAGCAGCACGATGGTGCCGGAATGGAACCAGTCCAGTTCCTTGCCCTTGTCCAGCATGATCTGCAGCGAACCGACCCAGACCACCAGCAGGCCGAGCCCGAGCTTGTCGATCGGCCGCTTGATCGTCTTGCCCTCGCGGTGCTTGTAGATCGACCACGTGGCCCACGCCGCAAACAGGCCGATCGGGATGTTGATGTAGAAAATCCACGGCCAGGTGTAGTTGTCCGAGATCCAGCCGCCGAGCAAGGGCCCGGCGACCGGCGCGACCAGCGTCGTCATGCCCCAGAACGCGAGCGCCATGCCGCTTTTCGCCGGCGGATAGCTGGCCAGCAGCAAGGCTTGCGACAAGGGAATCATCGGCCCCGCCACCGCGCCCTGCAGCACGCGCGCGGCGATCAGGATGCCGATGCTGGGCGCCAGGCCGCACAGCGCGGACGCGATGATGAACAGGATGATCGAGGATACGAACAGCTTGACCGGGCCGAAGCGCATCGTCAGCCAGCCGGTCAGCGGCACCGAGATCGCGTTCGACACCGCGAACGAAGTGATGACCCAGGTGCCCTGCTGCGGCGACACGCCGAGGTCGCCCGAGATCGCCGGGATCGACACGTTGGCGATCGACGAATCCAGCACGTTCATGAACACCGCCAGCGACAGTGCCAGCGTGCCGAGGATCAGCGGCGTGCCGCTCAAAGGCGGCAGCGCGGCGCGCGGAGCGTTGGCGCTCATTGCTGACGGATTCCTTTGTCCTTGCCGCCCTTGCCGCTGCCGCCGTTGCCGCTATTCGCGGCGATGATCTGCGCCACGCGCGCAGCCGCATCCTGTCCCGCCTTGTCGAACACGGCGGTCTGATACGCCGGCGTGCCGCCGCCCGCCACCGCGCCGGTCAGCGAATTGCCCTCGTCATTCGCGACGTCGACTTCGACGTCCATCGACAGGCCGATGCGCAGCGGATGCTCCTGCAATTCCTTGGGATCGAGCGCGATGCGCACCGGGATGCGCTGCACCACCTTGATCCAGTTGCCGCTGGCGTTCTGCGTCGGCAGCAGCGCGAAGGCGGCGCCGGTGCCAGCCGACAGGCCGACCACCTTGCCGTGATACTCGACATCGCCGCCGTACACGTCGGAGGTCAGCGTGACCGGCTGGCCGACGCGCATCTTCGCCACCTGCACTTCCTTGAAATTGGCATCGACCCACAGCGCATTCAGCGGCACCACCGACATCAGCGGCATGCCGGGCGCCACGCGCTGGCCAACCTGCACCGAACGCTTGGCGATGTAACCGGTGATCGGCGCCGGCAGCGTATCGCGCGACAGGGCCAGATAGGCGGACTGCACCTGCGCCGCGGCACGCTGCACGTTCGGATGATTCGCTATCGAGGTGCGATCGGTCAGCGCCTGGTTGGAAGCCAGCTGCTCGCGCGCCGCCTGCAAGGCAGACTCGGCCGCCTGCACCGCGGTGCGCGCGTGTTCCAGTTCTTCCTTGCCGACGGCGCCGGTGCCGGCCAGTTCCTGCCGGCGCGCCAGGTCGGCGCGCGCCTTCTCCAGATCGGCGCTGCGCAATGCGACGTTGGCCGTATACGCATTGTTGTTGACGTACAGCGTGCGCACCTCGCGCACGGTCTGCGCCAGCTGCGCCTCAGCCTGATCGAGCGCGACCCTGGCATCGCTGTGGTCGAGCTCGATCAGCGGCTGGCCGGCCTGCACCAGCTCGGTGTCGTCGCCGTGGATTGCGACCACCGTGCCGGACACCTGCGGCGTCACTTGCACCACGTTGCCGCCGACATAGGCGTCGTCCGTGCTTTCATAGTGGCGCGCGAAGATGAACCACCACAGGCCATAGCCGATCAGCACGATCAGCAGCACCAGCGTGACGATGATCAGCCGGCGGCGGCGCTTGCCGTTGCCATTGTTTTTTCCGTTGGCGTCGTTCGGAGTCGTTGTCGAAGTCGTTGTCATGATGCGTTTCTTGCGGAAGATGGATTCGATGCGGTGTCGTTCTCTGGTTGCAGTCCCTGCGCCTGCATGGCTTCTGCGTCAAAGCCGCCGCCCAGCGCCTTGATCAGGCGCACGCGCAGCATGCTGTTGCGCGCGCGCAGATCGAGCGCCTGCCTTTGCTGCTGCAGCAGGCTCAACTGCGCCGCCAGGGCCGGCAGCATATTGGTGGTGCCGACGCGCTCGCGCTGTTGCGCCAGTTGCAGGTTGCCGGCCGCGGCTTCGGTCGCGTGACGCTGCTGCTCGCTTTGCTGCGCCAGCGCGCGCAGCGATTGCACCTGGTCGGCGACTTCGCGCAGCGCATCGGTCAGCGCCAGGTTGTAGGTGGCGACGCGGCTGTCGTATTCGGCCACGCGCTGCTTCAGTCCCGAGCGCAGCGTATGGCGCGCAAAGATCGGCATCGTGATCGCCGGGCCGGCGCCGACCACGCGGCTGTCGGCCTGCAACAGCTTGTTCAGGCCCAGGCTGTTGAAGCCGGCGAAGGCGATCAGATTGACGTTCGGATAGAAGGCGGTCTTGGCGACGTCGACGTCGCCCTGCGCGGCTTCCACCTGCCAGCGCGCCGCTGCAATGTCGGGGCGGCGGCCCAGCAGATTCAGCGGCAGCGCGTCCGGCAAGGCGACCGCGGCGTCCGCCGGCAGCGCGGGACGCGGAATCCGCAAGCCGCGGTCCGGTCCCTGTCCCAGCAAGGCGGCCAGCTGGTTGCGTGTCAGTGCAATCGCTTCCAGCAGTTGTTCGTGCTCTGTGCCCAGATTGGCGACCTGCTGGCGCGTCTGCTGCGGTTCGGATTTCGGATCGAGGCCGGCCTTGTAGCGCAGCTCGCGCAACTGCCCGATCCTGCGGCTGACTTCCAGCTGCCGTTCGTTCAAATCCAGTTGCGCGTACTGGCGCGCCAGCTGTATCCAGGCCTGCGCCACCGAGGCAGCGATCACCAGACGCGCGTTGTACTGCTCGGCCTGCGCCGCGCGGTCGCGCGCCAGCGCGCTGCGCAGCTCGGCGCCGTGCTTGCCCCAGAAGTCGAAGTCGTAGGAGAAATTCAGCGTCAGCGTATTGTCCGAATCGTAGGAACCCGCATACGGCGGCGGATAGATGTAGTTCTCGCTGAAGCGTTCATAGGTGCTGGAAAAGCGCGCCGCGTAGCTCGGGTTCTTGCTGGCGTTCGCCGCTTCGACCACGGCCTGCGCGGCGGCGACGCGCGCCGCCGCCATCTGCAGATTCGGATTGCCGGCGATCGCCTCGTCGATCAGCGACTGCAGCTGGGCGCCGCCGATCTGCTGCGCCCACGCCACGTCCGGCCACTGGCCGTGCTGCTCCGGCAGGGACTGCGCGCTCGCATACTGCGCCGGCTCGCGCAGCTTGCCGCTGGTCTCGATGCCCTTGTAGCTGGCGCAGGCGGTGAGCAATGCCGCCGCGCAGCTCGCCGTCACGAGGCCGCGGAAAGAGCGCACCGCAGCCGGCATTGAATTGGATAAAGAATGATTCATCTTGCGTTCCCGCCCGTGATTACTTCGCTTCCTGCTTGCCGCTCTCGGCCGGCGCTTCCGTCGCCAGAAACTTGCGCAGCAGGGTCTTCAGCAAGGCCACTTCCTCGGCGCTGAAATCGACGAAATTCCGGCTCAGCACCGTGCCGTACAGATGCGGCAACTGATCGGCCAGCTTGTTGCCCTCGTCCGACAGCTTCAGATTGATGACGCGGCGGTCGTCGCTGCACGGCACCCGCACGATCAGGCCGCGCTTCTCCAGCCGGTCCAGCATGCGCGTGATCGACGCCGAATCGATGTAGAGCTCGCGCGCAAGGTCGGCCGCCGTCGAATAGTGGCCGGAGTGCAGCATCAGCACGATGCTGCCTTGCGCGTGCGTGATGTCATGCGCCGCCAGCGCGACATCGACCGCCTTGGCCAGCTTGATCTGCGAACGCTTCAGCAGATAGCCGACGCTCTCGTCCACGCACCAGGACCCGGAGGGGAACATTTTCTTGAAATCCGTCATGGTATTTGCCTTATCAATAACTACCAGGTCAATAATTACCCGGACAATTACTGCCTAAGCAGGAAATATAACAGGTTTTCCGGATTCGCGTCCTGGAACGTTTATGCGCTCGAACTCTCAACCGGAAAGGACGGCGAGGTTCAGACTAGGAATCCGGAGAAGCATGGCAGCGATACGTATCGGCATCTCGGGCTGGCGCTACGCCGGCTGGCGCGGCGTGTTCTATCCGCCGGAGCTGCCGCAAAAGCACGAACTGGCGTTTGCCTCGCGCGCGCTTTCCACCATCGAAGTCAACGGCTCGCACTACGCGCTGCAGACGCCGGCCAGCTATCGCTCCTGGCACGAAGCGACGCCGCCGGGCTTCGTGTTCAGCGTGAAGGCGCCGCGCTACGTCACGCACATCCTGCGGCTGAAGGATGAACGTTCGTTCCAGGCCATCGTCAATTTCCTCGCATCCGGCCTGTTCAATCTGCGCGAAAAGCTCGGCCCCATCCTGTGGCAGTTCCCGCCCAGCCTGCGCTTCGACGAGGAGCGCTTCGATGCCTTCCTGCGCTTTCTGCCGGCCGATACCGGCGCCGCCGCCGCGTTGGCGCGCCGCCATGACGCACACGTGCGCAGCGTGGAAACGGAAATCGACGAGCCGCGCCGCATGCGGCATGCGATCGAGATCCGCAACGACAGTTTTTGCGACCAACGCTTCGTCGATCTGCTGCGCAAATACGGCGCCGCGCTGGTGATTTCCGATGCGGTGGCCGACTGGCCATACGCGGAAGACATGACGGCCGACTTCGTCTACATGCGCCTGCACGGCTCGGAAGTGCTGTACGGCGGCGAATACACGGATGAGGCGCTGGATCGCTGGGCGCGGCGCGTGCAGAGCTGGGCGTCGGGACACGAACCGGCCGATGCCAGGCGCATAGGCGAGGCGGCGAGGCAAAGCGCCGGGCGCGACATCTACTGCTACTTCGACAACGACCAGAAGGTGCGCGCGCCTTTCGATGCGGCGCGCCTGCAGAACCGCATCCTCGGCAAACGTCCGGCGAGCGACAGCGCAACGCTGCAACAATCCTTGTGGGCCGCCGAAGATTTGCGCGCCCTGCTCGCGCCGCGCAAATCCGTGCGCCGGCGCCGGACGGAAGCCGACGGCAACGGGCAAGCGATGGACAGCGTCGCTACCCTGCAAGGAGGCGGCGCGCTAAAATAACGCCCTTTCACGCATCTCGCGGCTTTGGCGACCCAAGGCCGTTTTTATTTCATGACCGTCCGTACCCCGATTCGTACCCGCTTCGCTCCCAGCCCGACCGGCTATCTTCACGTAGGCGGCGCGCGCACCGCGCTGTTCTCCTGGGCCTATGCCCGCCACTTCGGCGGCAAGTTCGTGCTGCGCATCGAAGATACCGATCTCGAACGCTCGACGCCGGAAGCGGTGCAGGCCATCATCGACGGCATGCAATGGCTGGGACTGCATCACGACGAAGGCCCGTTCTACCAGATGCAGCGCATGGACCGCTACCGCGAAGTGATCGCGCAGATGCTGGCGAACGGCAGCGCGTATCACTGCTACTGCACGCCGGAAGAAGTCGAAGCCATGCGCGAACGCCAGCGCGCGATCGGCGAGAAGCCGCGCTATGACGGCACCTGGCGTCCGGAAGAAGGCAAGACCTTGCCGCCGATTCCGGAAGGCCGCAATCCGGTGGTGCGCTTCCGCAATCCGCTCGACGGCGATGTAACCTGGAACGACGTGGTGAAGGGCACGATCACGATTTCGAATCGCGAACTGGACGACCTGATCATCGCGCGCAGCGACGGCACGCCGACCTACAACTTCTGCGTCGCCATCGACGACTGGGACATGCGGATCACGCATGTGATCCGCGGCGACGATCACGTCAACAACACGCCGCGCCAGATCAACATCCTGAACGCGCTCGGCGCGCCGCTGCCGCAATACGGCCACCTGCCGATGATCCTCGGCACCGACGGCGAGAAGCTGTCGAAGCGGCACGGCGCCGTCAGCGTGATGGAATATCCGGCGCAGGGCTATCTGCCGGAAGCGATGCTGAACTATCTGGCGCGCCTGGGCTGGAGCCACGGCGACGACGAGATTTTCTCGATGGAGCAGTTCACGCAATGGTTCGATCTCGATCACCTGACGAAATCGCCGGCGCAGTTCAATCCGGAAAAACTCGACTGGCTGAACAACCATTACATCAAGCAGGCCGACAATGCGCGCCTGGCCGATCTCGTGCGGCCGATGATGGCAAGCCACGGCGCGCGCTTCGACGGCGCACCGGATCTGCAAGCGGTGATCGCGCTGATGAAGGAGCGCGTGAACACGCTGAACGAACTCGCGGTGGCGGCGATGCTGTTCTATCGCGAACCGGCGCCGGATGCCGCGCTGGTCGCGCAGCATGTGACCGATGCGATCAAGCCGGCGCTCGCGCAATATGCGGAACGATTGAAGAACGTCGCATGGAACAAGGATGCCGTGTCCGCCGCATTGAAGGAAGCGCTGGCCGCGCACCAGCTGAAGATGCCGCAGCTCGCGATGCCCTTGCGCCTCGCGATCACCGGGCAGTTGCAGACGCCGTCGATCGATGCGGTGATCGCCTTGTTCGATCGCGAAGTGGTGCTGGCGCGCGTGCAGAAAATTCTTTGAGAAAAATTTCAAAAGGGTATTTACAAGAAAGCGGAACATCTGCATAATCTCGCTTCTGCACTCGAGGGGGTATAGCTCAGCTGGGAGAGCGCTTGCATGGCATGCAAGAGGTCAGCGGTTCGATCCCGCTTATCTCCACCACCGAATTTTGCAGCAGGTCGGCAACACGGACAGACTTCTGTCCCCTTCGTCTAGAGGCCTAGGACATCACCCTTTCACGGTGAGTACAGGGGTTCGAATCCCCTAGGGGACGCCAAAATGAAAAACGCCACGCAATCGCGTGGCGTTTTTTTTTCGCCCCTGCCGCATGCGCGCCTTCATCGCGCGCGCTTCATGCGGAAACAGCGCCTGCCGCACTGCTAAAATGTCGCCTTTACATCCCTTTCCGTCCCGCATCACCTTATGAGCAATCCATCGCCGCGCAAACTCTTCGTCACCACCGCTCTGCCCTACGCCAACGGCGCCTTCCATATCGGCCACATCATGGAATACATCCAGGCCGACATCTGGGTGCGCTTCCAGCGCATGCAGGGCAACGAAGTGAACTTCGTCGGCGCCGACGACGCGCACGGCGCGCCGATCATGATCGCGGCGGAAAAGGCCGGCATCACGCCGCAGCAATTCGTCGCGAAGATCGCGGCCGGCCGCAAGCAATACCTGGATGGTTTCCACATCGCCTTCGACAACTGGCATTCGACCGACGGCCCGGAAAACCACCAGCTCGCGCAGCAGATTTATCTGGACTTGAAAAAGAACGGCCTGATCGCGACCCGGACCATCGAACAGTTCTTCGATCCCGAGAAAAACATGTTCCTGCCGGACCGCTACATCAAGGGCCAGTGCCCGAAATGCGGTGCGCAGGACCAGTACGGCGACAATTGCGAAGTGTGCGGCGCCGTGTATGCGCCGACCGATCTGATCAATCCGTATTCGGCATTGACCGGCGCCACGCCGGTGCTGAAAAATTCCGAGCACTTCTTCTTCAAGCTGTCCGATGCGCGCTGCGTGGCATTTCTCGAGCAATGGATTTCCGGTAACGACACCGACGGCAAGCCGCATCTGCAGGCGGAAGTCGCCAACAAGGTCAAGGAATGGTTCTCGGCGCGCGACAATGTCGACGGCAGCGTCAGCGAAGGCTTGAGCGACTGGGACATCTCGCGCGACGCGCCCTACTTCGGCATCGAGATTCCGGATGCGCCGGGCAAATACTTCTACGTGTGGCTGGACGCGCCGGTCGGCTACCTCGCTTCGCTGAAGAACCTGCTGGACAAGCGCGGCGAAAACTACGAGGCCTACATGGCCGATCCCAAGCTGGAACAGATCCATTTCATCGGCAAGGACATCGTCAACTTCCACACGCTGTTCTGGCCGGCGATGCTGAAATTCAGCGATCGCAAGACGCCGAACAAGGTGTTCGTGCACGGCTTTTTGACCGTCAACAACGGCGAGAAGATGAGCAAGAGCCGCGGCACCGGCCTCGATCCGCTGAAGTATCTGAGCCTGGGCATGAACCCGGAATGGCTGCGCTACTACCTCGCCAACAAGCTGAGCGCGCGCAACGAAGACATCGACTTCAATCCGGAAGATTTCAGCGCGCGCGTCAACAGCGATCTGGTCGGCAAGTACGTCAACATCGCCAGCCGCGCCGCCGGTTTCATCACCAAAAAATTCGACGGCCGCGTGGCGACCGATTGGGGGACCGACAGCTACGAAATTCTCGCCCGGCTGCGCGGCGTCGCAGCGGAGCTGCAGTCGCTGTATGACCAGCGCGAGTACGGCAAGGCCTTGCGCGTGATCATGGAGCAATGCGATGCGATCAACGTCTACGTCGATGCCAACAAGCCGTGGGAGCTGGCGAAGGATGCCGCGAACAATGCGCGCCTGCAGGAAGTCTGCAGCCTGCTGCTGGAAGCCTTCCGCATCCTGACGATTTACCTGAAGCCGGTATTGCCGCAGGTTGCGGCGCAGGTGGAAGCGATGCTGAACATTGCGCCGCTGCAGTGGCAGCATGTGAACACATCGCTGCCGGATCAGCATCAGGTCAATGCCTATGCACACCTGATGACGCGCGTCGAAGCAAAGATGCTGGACGCGCTGTTCGACATGCCGGCCGTGGTCAACACGACGGTCGAAGCGCCGACCAGCACGCCGGACAAGGCGCAGGGCGATACGGACATCGAAGCGCTCGCTCCTGAAATCAAGATCGATGATTTCGCCAAGGTCGACCTGCGCATCGCCAGGATCGTCAACTGCGAACACGTCGAAGGCTCGGACAAGCTGCTGCGCCTGACGCTGGACGTCGGCGAAGGCCGCATGCGCAACGTATTCTCCGGCATCAAGTCGGCCTACAAGCCGGAAGACCTGGTCGGCAAGCTGACCGTGCTGGTTGCGAATCTTGCGCCGCGCAAGATGAAGTTCGGCATCTCGGAAGGCATGGTGCTGGCCGCATCGGCCGCCGACGAGAAAGCCCATCCCGGCATCTACATCCTGAACCCGTGGCCGGGCGCCGAACCGGGCATGCGCATACGTTAATCGGCAGGCATGAACACCCAGATACGCGAAGCGACGTTGGACGATGCGCAACTGATCGCCGACCTCACGCGCGCGGCCTGGGCCGATCTGGTTTCCGTCACGTCGGGCGGCCATCGCGAAACGGCGGTGTCGGTGTGCGAACATCTGCAAGCCGGCGGCGGCTTCATCCTGCTGGTGGACGATGAGCCGGCCGGCTCGGCGCGCTGGGTCGCGCATGCGGAAGAAGACGGCGTGTGGGAAATGCTGCGCATCGGCATCGTGCCCGCCTATCGCGGACAGGATCTGTCGCAGCAGCTGGTGGAAGCCATCATCCACCATGCATACATCCACAAGGTGGAGGAAGTGCGGCTCGCGGTGCGGCATGACCAGCCGCGCCTGATCGATCTGTATTCGGCCTACGGTTTCAGGGAAGCGCCGGAGCTGGAATACTCGCACGCCAACCCGCTCGAACCGGCACCGACCGTGATGCGGCGCATGCTGAAAAACTGAGGCGCGCTCAGCCCATCAGCTCATCGGACACCGAAGTGCCGGTCACCAGCCCGCTGTCGCGGTCGAAGTGCACATTGAAGATGCGCTCGTCGGCGCCCGATTCCAGGTAACGCCAATCCCACACCGTTTCATTCTTCAGCGGGAAATCGACGCTGGAACGCGGCTTGCCGAGCAGGCGCCGCACTTCGTCCTTCTTCATGCCGATGTGGATGCGCGCGAAATTCTCCTGCGTCAGCGTCTGGCGCCAGTCGCGCACGGCGCCGTTCGCATCCAGCGTGATCATCCAGGTGCGATGGCCCGCCGGGCCTTTCGGATATTCGAAGGTGCGCGCGCCATTGCCCTCGTCCCAGATCGTGTCCGGCTCGCCCATCGCGGCGCGCACGTCGGCCTCGGTGGAAACGCCTCTGGTCAGCTTT
>Ga0164242_10008995_pt1 | contig 10811 bp, 8 predicted proteins | sample OricomgcompostMG_FD_108783 | JGI IMG/M metagenome (GOLD analysis project Ga0164242, IMG submission 108783) | Miracle-Growth compost microbial communities from Emeryville, California, USA - Original compost - Miracle growth compost (MG) ... | reverse complement strand
GGGGCGGCGCGGTGCTGCACCACGTCACCATGGCTTACGACATCGACGCGGCCAAGATGCTGGACGTGCTGCGCATCGGTCGCGAAAAACTGTCCGACAAGGGCATCACCAGCGCCGCCAAACGGGTCGACCCGCTGCGCAGCCAGACCGGCCTGCCGCGCGAGGCGGTGATCCAGCGCATGATCGATACCTTCCGCCGCCTGTATGGCCTGGCCGACGACGCGTTGCGCGCTGACGAACTGGCGCAGGCGCAAGCCTTGGCGCTGAGCAGATTCGGCAGCGCGGCGTGGCTCAACGATGTGGCGTAAGCGCCGCGGCGCGCCGGCTTTCGCACCCGGCACATCTCCCCCATTCGTCACTTGTCGGCGCCGCCCGATCGCCGCAGGATCGGGCTTCCCTTCGCGTTGACAAGGAGACGTAGATGCGCGCTTTACGACTACCCGTACTCGTCGCGGCACTGTGCCTGGCCTTCACCGCCCACGCGGCCGACACCGATAGCTGGAAACTGCCGGTCGCGGTGAAGAAACTCGACAACGGCCTCACCGTGGTGGTGTCCGAAGACCACAGCTCGCCCACCGTCGGCATCAGCATGGTCTACCACGTCGGCATGCGGCTGGAGCCGCAGAACCGCACCGGCTTCGCCCACCTGTTCGAGCACCTGATGTTCGAGGGCACGCCCGATGCGCCCAAGGGCACCTTCGAGCGGGTGATCCAGGGTGGCGGCGGCGTGTTCAACGGCTCCACCCGCGCCGACTACACCAACTACATCGCCTCCGCGCCGTCGTCTGCGCTGGCGCCGATTCTGTGGATGGAGGCGGACCGCATGAAGTCGCTCGACGTCAGCGCGAAGAACCTCGCCAACCAGCAGAACGTGGTGAAGGAGGAGATCCGCGTCAACGTGAAGAACCAGCCGTACGGGCTGTTTTTCTGGACCGACCTCAACAAGCTCGCGTTCGACAAGTGGGCCAACAACCACGACGGCTACGGCTCGTTCAAGGATCTGGACCACGCCACCATCGCCGACGTGAAGACCTTCCACGATACGTTCTACCAGCCCGCCAACGCGGTGCTCGGCATTGCCGGCGACGTCACGCCGCAACAGGCGTTCGCGCTGGCGCAGAAGTATTTCGGCAGCCTGCCCGCGCGTGCGCTGCCGCCGCGGCCGGATGTGTCCGAGCCGCTGAACACCAAACCGCGGCACGCCGAACAGACCGATGCGCTGGCCAAGGTGCCGGCGCTGGCGATCGGCTGGAAGATGCCCGCGCGCGGCAGCAAGGACCAGGTCCCCATGATGGTGCTGTCGCAGCTGCTGGTGGGTGACGATGCCTCGCGTTTCTACCAGGGGCTGGTCAAGGGTCGCGAGCTGCTGCTCAACATCGAGGGCGGCGTGAACTTCCCGCTGGGCGACGGCAGCGATTACGCCGGCCCCACCCTGCTGGGCCTGTTCGCGCTGTACAAGCCCAACGCCACGCCGGATCAGGTACTGGCCGCCATCGACGAGGAGATCGGCAAGGTCGCCAAGGACGGCGTCGACGACGCCACCCTGGCGCGCGTGAAAACCAAGATGCTGTCGGACTGGTACGGCGGCCTGGAATCGTTCCTTGGCCGTGCCGATACGCTGGCCAAGCTGCAGACGCTGTGGAGCGATGCGAACGTCGCCAACCGCATGCCCGGCTGGATCGAGGCGGTGACTTCCGACGACATCAGGCGCGTGGCCCGCACCTACCTCACCGACGCCAACCGCAGCGTGATCGTGCGCCGCCCGGCCACCGCTGCCGCCGCCAAGACATCCGCCAAGTGAGGACCGCCATGAAGACGAAGACGACATTCAAGACGCTCGCTATCGCGCTCAGCCTGGCCCTCGCCGGCATGGCCCAGGCGTCCACCACGGCGCTGCCGAAGGATCTGCCCGCCTACGGCCCGGAAAAACCGCTGCCGATCCCGCAGATCGCCCAGCGCACCCTGTCCAACGGGCTCACCGTGTGGGTGGTGCCGCGCGACGGCCTGCCCAAGGTCGACGTGGCGCTGGCCGTGCTGGGTGGCACCGCAGCCGACGACGCGGCCACGCCAGCGCTGTCGCAGCTGATGGCCGGCCTGCTCAACGAGGGTACCGCCAGCCGCGATTCGCGCAGCATCGCCGAAGCCCTGCAGGCGATCGGCGGCGATTACCGCGCCAGCGCCGACGACGACGCGGTCAACATCCGCGCCAGCGCGCTGTCCTCGCATGCGTCGCAGTTGCTGGAGCTGGTCGCCGATACCGCGTTGCACCCGAGCTTTCCCGCCAACGAGGTCACGCTGGCCAAGGCCAACGCGCTGCAGAGCCTGAAGGTGCAGGAGGCCGACCCGGACTGGCAGGCACATCGCGCCTTCGGCCATGCCGCCTATGGCGAGCATCCGTACGCGCGCGACTCGCTCAACGAGGCCAGCATCGCGGCCGCGTCGCCCGAGCGGCTGAAGGCGCTGCACGACAGGCGTTTCCGGCCCGATCGCGCGCTGCTGGTGATCGTGGGGCGGATCGGTGCGGATGAGGCATTCAAGCTGGCCGAACAGCAGTTCGGTGGCTGGAAAGCCAGCGGCGAAGCGCTGGCCGATACCGCACCGGCACCGCGCACGGCGACACCGCAACGGCTGATCGTGCCGCGCGCAGGCGCCGTGCAAAGCAACATCCGCTACGGCCGTCCCGCCGTGCCCGCCAGCGATCCGGACTACATCCCGCTGACCGTGGCCAACACCATCCTGGGCGGCGGCTTCACCAGCCGCATCACCCAGGACATCCGCGAGGACAAGGGCTACTCGTACAGCCCGTGGTCGCGCTTCAGCGCCAACCGCGCCGGCGGCAGCACGGTCGCCACCGTCGACGTGCGCAACGAGGTCACCGGCGCCACCCTGGCCGAGCTGGCCAAGTTGTACGGCAGCATGGCCAGCCAGCCGGCGAGTGCGGAGGAGCTCACCGGCGCCAAGCGCCTGGTCGGCGGCATCTACCTGCTGCGCAACCAGATCCAGGGTTCGCTGACCGCCACCCTGGCGAACTACTGGGTCGACGGCCTGCCGCCGACGTTCCTGGGCAGCTACGTGGCCGAGGCGAACAAGGTGACCGCCGACCAGGTGCAGGCGATGGGACGGAAATATTTCGCCCCGAAGGACCAGAGCATCGTGATCGTCGGCGACCCCAAGGCCATCGACGCGCAGCTGAAACCGTACGGCACGTTCAGCGTTTTCAAGCCCTGATCGCTGCCTGAGATGCAGGTGTGCGCGATGCTCCCGGTGGCTTGACCGGGAGCTTCGCGCACAGGGTGCGCTCCTACAACCGCGTGTACGACCACGACTGCATGCGCCCGTCCTTGTACGGCATCACGCCGTGGAACGGGCGCGGGTCACCGTCGAACACCAGCGGCAGGAAGTGGCGGTCGCCCTCCCACATCGGCAGTTCCATCAGCCTGTCGCGGGCCACCCACTGCAGCGTGCCTTCATGGTTGGCGGTGAGCGGTGTGCCGCTGTAGCGGTCGATCACGAAGATGAAACCCAGCCAGTCCTCGCCGTGCTTGCCGAAGCCGGGCCAGTTCAGCGTGCCGCGCAGCTGCATCGATTCGCAGGCGATGCCGGCCTCCTCCATGATCTCGCGCCGCATGCAGCTGGCGATGTCCTCGCCCGGCTCCATCTTGCCGCCGAGGCCGTTGTACTTGCCCAGGTGGTGGTCGTCCGGACGCGTGTTGCGGTGGATCATCAACACCTCGCGCTGATCCGGCGACAGCACGTAACCGAGCGTGGCGACAATGGGTGCGTACGGAGACAAGGCGGACATGCGCGAATCGCTGGCGGAAAACCCGCAAGTCTAGCCGCTGCACCGCGGACATGCCCGACGCTGCGCCGCACGACGCCAAGGCGGGCTTGCATGGAGGCAGCCCGGGCGGCGACCATCGGGGGATGCCGTCTTTACCTTCCCTTCCAAATCCACACGCGTCCGGCCTGCGCCGCGCGCCCGTCGTGTTCATCCTGTTTTTCGTCCTGATCCTGCTTGCCGGTTGCAGCACGCGGGCGCGGGCCGTGGCCAGCGACGAGCTGGCGTTCGAGGGCCAGAACTATCGCGTGGTGCGGCTGGACCTGCGCCGCCATCCCTTGACCTTGCACTGGCGCGAACCCGGCAGCGGCCAGCCGTTCGGCAGCATCGACACGCTGCGCCGCTGGGGCGAGGCCCGCGGCCAACGGCTGCTGTTTGCTGCCAACGCCGGCATCTACGACAAGCAGTTCGCGCCGCTGGGCCTGTACGTGGAAAACGGCAAGACGCTGGTGCCACTGAACCTGATCCATGGCAACCCGGCCTCGGGCAATTTCTCGCTGCTGCCCAACGGCGTGTTCGCGGTGTACCCCGATGGCCACGCCGCCGTGCGCACCAGCGCCGATTTCAAGGCCGACGGCAAACCCGTGCAGTGGGCCAGCCAGTCCGGACCGATGCTGTTGATCGACGGCAAGCTCAACCCGCAGTTCGTGGGCGACTCGGCCAGCCTGAAATGGCGCAGCGGCGTCTGCACCCGCAGCCCGCACGAGGTGGTGTTTGCGGTCAGCGAGGCGCCGGTCAACTTCCACACGTTTGGACGGCTGTTTCGCGACAAGCTGGGCTGCCGCGACGCCCTCTACCTCGACGGCAGCATCTCGCAGCTCTACGTCGACGATGAGGGCTATGCCGGCGCGCCGGCCTTCATGGTCAAGCCTTACGCAGGCATCTTTGCCGTGTTCACCACGCCGTGATGGCGCGGCGGCGCAAGTGGTGGCGCGCGCTGGCGCTGGCGGCGCTGGCGCTGCTGCTGATTGCCGGCCTCGCGTTGTGGTGGCTGCTCGCCGGCAGCCGCGCGCGGCTCGACGGTACGTTGCGCCTGAGCGGGCTGCAGGCGCCGGTAAGCGTGCAGCGCGATGCGCTGGGCACGGTGACGCTCAGCGGCAAGAGCCGCGCCGACCTCAGCTACGCACTGGGCTACGTGCATGCGCAGGAGCGCTTCTTCGAGATGGACCTGATGCGCCGCATGCCCGCCGGTGAATTGTCGGCATTGGTCGGGCCGGCGGCATTGCAGGCCGATCTCAACCATCGCCGCCATCGCCTGCGTGCGGTGGCCAATGCCGCTTATGCACGGTTGCCGCAGGACCAGAAGCAGCAGCTCGACCGCTACCGCGACGGCGTCAATGCAGGCCTGGCCGACCTGCGTACCAAGCCATGGGAGTACCTGCTGCTGGGCAGCAAACCGCAACCCTGGCGCTCGCCGGACAGCCTGCTGGTGATCGCCGCCATGTACCTGGACCTCAACGGCGACGGCCTCAACGCGCGCGAACTGCACATCGCGCAGATGCGCGCGGCGCTGCCCGGTGCCCTGGTGGATTTTCTGCTGTCGCCCGATCCGGACTGGGAAGCGCCGCTGCGCGGCCGATTGTCGCGTTCGCCGGTGATACCCGACGCCAGCGTGTTCGACCTGCGCCAACTGGCGCCCGCCAGGCCAGCCGACCTCACCGCCGCACTGGCGCCCGCACTGGAGGCGTCGCGCCCCGGCAGCAACAGTTTCGCCGTGGCCGGCGCGCTCACCGACAGCGGCGCGGCGCTGCTCGCCAACGACATGCACCTTGGCCTGCGCGTGCCCAACATCTGGTTTCGCGCCCGACTGCGTTATCCCGACCCCACCGCGCCGGGCGGCCAGCGCGACGTCAACGGCGTAAGCCTGCCGGGCACCCCGGCCATGGTGGTCGGCTCGAACGGCCAGGTTGCCTGGGGCTTCACCAACAGCTACGGCGACTGGCTGGACTGGGTACGCGTGCAGCGCGACCCGCACGACGCCGGTCGCTACAAGGTGCCCGGCGGCTGGGCCGACATCGAGCGCCACGTCGAACACATTCAGGTGAAGGGCCAGCCCGATACGCTGCTCACCGTCGAGGGCACGCGCTGGGGGCCGATCATGGGCCGCGACGCCGACGGCACGCCGCTGGCGCTGCAATGGACCGGTGCCGTGCCGCGCAACTACAACCTGGCGCTGATGCAGATGGAGCAGGCGCCGAACGCGCACGCGGCGCTGGCGTTGGCACCGCAGTTCGGCATCCCGGTGCAGAACATCCTGGTGGCCGACAGCGCCGGGCATATCGGCTGGACGATCGCCGGCAACGGCGTGCCACTGCGCGGCGACGGCGATCCGGCGATGCCCGCGGACGGCGCACAGCCCGGCAGCGGCTGGCACGGCTGGGCCACACCTGCGCAATACCCGCGTGTCGAGGACCCTGCCGGTGGCCGGCTGTGGACCGCCAACAACCGCACCGTCGACGGCGATGCGCTGGCCCTGCTCGGCAACGGCGGTCACGATCTCGGCGCCCGCGCGCAGCAGATCCGCGACGATCTGCACGCGCGCGCCGGTTTCACGCCTGGCAGCCTGCTGGACATCCAGCTCGATGACCGCGCGATCTTCCTCAGCCGCTGGCAGGGACTGCTGCAGAACACGCTCGCCGACAACGGTGATCCCGACCTGCAACGGCTGCGCGAACTCACCGCCCACTGGCACGGCCACGCTTCCGTCGGCAGCGTTGATTACCGGCTGGTGCGCGCGTTCCGCAGCGAGGTGACCACGGCCGTACTGAAGCCGTTCGCCCGTCGGGTGACGCAGCAGCACCACGACTTCAAGTGGCCCGGCGAGAACAGCGCGGAAGCCGCCGTCTGGGCATTGGTGCACGCGCAACCGCCCTACCTGCTGGATCCCGCCTACGCCGACTGGCACGCCCTGCTGGTGGCGAGCGCCAAACGCGTGACGACCGAACTGGGCAAGCAGCGCGGCGGCCTCGCCGCCCGCACCTGGGGCGAACACAACCGCAGCAAGATCGACCACCCGCTGTCGGCCGCGCTGCCCGCGTGGCTGGGCCATTACCTCGACATGCCATCGCAACCGCAACCCGGCGACAGCAACATGCCGCGCGTGGCGGCACCTTCGTTCGGCGCCTCCGAACGGCTGGACGTGGCGCCCGGCCACGAAGCCCACGGCATCCTGCAAATGCCCGGCGGCCAGAGCGACCATCCCCTATCACCCTATTACGGCGCCGGCCACGACGACTGGGTCCGCGGCCGTCCCACGCCGCTGGTGCCGGGGGCGGCGGAACATGAGCTGATACTCAAGCCAGGCTCGTAGTCGCCGCGGAGCAGTCGATTCTAACCGTCACGAGCATCTGCTCACCCATGGCAACCGAACCCAATCACTAAGGATTCGGCCAACGCTGCCGTCAAACTGTTGAGCTGACCTTGCCGACAACGGCGTTCTAACCGCCCACGAGTTGCCACGGCCCGCGCAGGACGATCAGGAGGAGCCCATGAAAATCGATGCCACGGCGAGTGGATTGGCCCAGTCGCAGAACACCCCACGGACGACCATCCCCGTCCAGGCGCAAAAGACCGCCGCGTCACCGGTTGAAGCGGATTTCGGACTCAGCATGCATGTCGATGCCGGCCCAAGCATGGACGAATACATGCAGCTGATCAGCAGCGACAGCATTCGGCTCAACGCCACCTTCGAAACTGTCGCCACACGTTATGAAGCCGCAATGAAAAATGTCCTGGCGCAGCGGCCCGACATCGCCGACCAGTCGTTCGATTTCACCTCGAACGAAGACGGCCTGCAGGTCGTATCGGACACCATGGATCGGCAGGACCTGGACTGGCTGCAGCAGCAGTTGAATGCCGATCCAGACCTCGTATCGTCCGCCCACGCCTTCAACGAACTGGTCGTCAAGCGCTACCACACGGATCAGGAGCGGGTCGACACCACCGGCGAGGTGTACACCCACACGCGCCTCCGCAAGGATCGGCACACGGCCTACGACTACCGGGATTTGGCGGACACCGTGGATCGATCGGTGAAATTCGTCGCGTTGATGGAAGACGCGCAAGGGCAAGCCAGGACCATGAATGCGCAGAATCGCGGCGGGGACGGCTATGAGCCGCAGCAGTACGCCAAGGCCGCCGACCTTGTGCAGGGTTATCTCGATGCGCACATCACCCACTACGGAAAAATGGCCGCCGACGGCTCGGTGAGCGTCACCGAAAGCGTCGGCAGCGTTGTTTCCATGTGGCTGTAACGCAGCCGCGAACTCGCGTCAGCGCGCTGCCAGCAGGCGCTCGCAAACAGCGAGGTACAGCGCCGGCAACTGCTCCAGTTCATCCAGCGCCACGCATTCGTCCGTCTTGTGGATGGTGGCATTGACAGGCCCAAGCTCCACCACTTCGGCGCCCAGCGGTGCGATGAAGCGGCCATCCGACGTGCCGCCGCCGGTGCTCTGCTCCGGCTCGATGCCGCACAGCTCGCGGCACACCGCCACCACGGTGTCGCGCAACAGGCCGCCCGGTGGGGTGAGGAACGGTTCGCCGGAGAGATGCCAGTCGATATGGAAATCCACGCCGTGCCGACGCAGGATCGCCTCGCTGCGCGCGCGCAAGTCGTCGGCGCGGCTGGCCGTGCTGTAGCGGAAATTGAACAGCGCCGTGAGCGTGCCGGGGATGACGTTGTTGGCCCCGGTGCCGGCGTTGATGTTGGACACCTGCATCGAGGTGGGCGGGAAATCCGCGTTGCCCTCGTCCCAGCGTTCGGCAGCCAGTTCGGCCAGGGCCGGCGCCAGCGCGTGGATCGGGTTCAGCGCCTTTTCCGGATAGGCCACGTGGCCCTGCACGCCGCGCACGCTGAGCGTGGCCGACAGCGAGCCGCGGCGGCCGACCCGGATCAGGTCGCCCAGCTTTTCCTTCGCGGATGGCTCACCCACCACGCACCAGTCGATCTTTTCGCCGATCTCGCGGAACCGGTCGGCCACCTTGCGCACGCCGTCGATCGCCACGCCTTCCTCGTCGCTGGTCAGCAACAAGCCCGCCCGGCCGCGATGTTGCGGATGGGCTGCCACGAACTGCTCCAGCGCCACCACCATCGCCGCCACCGAGCCCTTCATGTCGGCGGCACCACGGCCGTATAGACGGCCATCCCGAACGGACGGTTCGAATGGCGGACTTTGCCAGGAAGCTTCCGGCCCGCTGGGCACCACGTCGGTGTGGCCCAGGAAGGCCAGCGTGGGGCCGGCATTGCCGTGGGTGGCCCACAGGTTGTCGACGTCGCCGTAACGCAGGTGTTCGATGCGAAAGCCCACGCGCTCGAGGCGCTCGGCAATCAAGGGCAGGCAGCCGGCGTCGTCGGGGGTGACCGAGCGGCGGCGGATCAATTCGCAGGTGAGATCGAAGACGGCGGACATGCGCTCTCGCAAGACGGCGGGAAAAGGGAAATCGCAGCATATCAAGCGTGCGACGCGACGTTGCCTCAGCCGGCCACCACCACGCCCAGCACATGCCCTACTGCATAGGTGACCGCGGCGGCGGCGGCGGTGATCGCGAACTGGCGTGCGATCGAAAACAGCATGCTGCGCCCGGTGAACAGCGAGGTGCCGATACCGATCAGGGCGAGCCCCGCAGCCGTGGAGCAGGCACTGGCAAGCAGCGCAGCCTGGCCACCCAGGAAAAAGTACGGCGCCACCGGAAACAGCGCACCGCAGGCGAACAGGCAGAACGACGAAATGGCCGCGCCCCAGGCCGAGCCGCCCAGTTCGCCGGGGTCGATGCCCAGATCCTCGCGCACCAGCATGTCCAGCGCCGCGCGCGGGGTTTCGGTGACGTGGCCGGCCAGATGCGCCGCGGCAGCGGGGTCGAGTCCTTTCTGCCGATAGATGCCGGTGATGTGGCGCAAGCCGTCTTCCGGCGACACCGCCAGCCGCTCGGCACGTTCGGTGATCTGCGCCTGGTAGAACTCGCGCGAGCTGTTGACCGAAAGCCACTCGCCCAGCGCCATCGAGCAGGCACCGGCGACCAGACCGGCAAGACCCGCCAGCAACACGGCACGATCGCCGGAGGCCGCGCCGGCCATGCCCATCACCAGGCTCACGTTCGAAACCAGTCCATCATTGGCGCCCAGCACCGCCGCGCGCAGCGTGTTGCCGCTTTGCGGCCGGTCACGCCGGCCATGCGCGCCATGCTCGTCCGGCGGAATGAAATGATCGCGATGGCGGTTGCGGTCCACCGGCGTGGATTCGTGGTCGGCATGTTCCAGCCGCACCACGGTCGGCATCACGAACTCGGTGCCGAACCGGCGCGCGAACGCACTCAGGGCGCGAACGCGCAAGCCGACGCGCGCCGGGGGCACCGTTTCGCCAAGCTCGCGCAGGCGCGCTTCCCAGAAGCCGGCATTGACGGTTTCACCCTCGGCAATGCGTCGATAGACCCGGGCCAGCCTGGCGTCGGTGGCCAGCTCGGCCAGCCGTCCATACAGCGCGGCGTTGTCGCGCTCGATCCGGAGATTGTTGCGATAGCGCCGGACGCGATGGGTGCTCATATCCGTCAACTCAGCGGGCGAACAGCTTCTTGAAGCCGTTGTCGCTGAAGCCCACGGTCACCGTGCCATCGGGTTGCACGACCACGGGGCGACGGATCAGCGCGGGGTATTCCTTCAGCAGCAGGGTCCACTCCGGATCGCTGCCGGGGTTCTTGCGCTGCGGCAGCAGGTTGCGCCAGGTGGTGGACGATTTGTTGACCAGCTTTTCCCAGCCACCGAGCTGCGCCGCCCAGTCTTTCAACGTGGCTGCCGGCACCGGGTTGGCGCGGTAGTCGATGAAGTCGTGGGCCACCTCGAAACGGGTCAGCCAGTTGCGGGCCTTCTTGCAGGTATCGCAGTTGGGAAGGCCGTAAAGCGTCGGTTCGGTCACGCGCAATTCCTGTAGGAGCGGCTTCAGCCGCGATGCTCTTGCCTTAGGGGTTTCAGAGCAGAAGC
>Ga0164242_10008994_pt1 | contig 10811 bp, 32 predicted proteins | sample OricomgcompostMG_FD_108783 | JGI IMG/M metagenome (GOLD analysis project Ga0164242, IMG submission 108783) | Miracle-Growth compost microbial communities from Emeryville, California, USA - Original compost - Miracle growth compost (MG) ... | reverse complement strand
TCAGCGACTCTGGCTTCTCCTCGGGATTCCTTCGGTCGAATACTCGAACTTCATACACGTCTTGGGAGGGGTGAGGATGCGCGGCCACGATGTCTACCCATGGAGGGCAGAACGGGTATAGCTCGTCAAGCTGCGCTCGGTTGAGGAGAACTATCCGGCCAGCCTCCAGACTCAACATCTGTCTAGCCGATACGTGCTTCGGCTTTCCGACTAGTCCACTACTCACGATAGGTCCAAACTGGTCATGGTCCCCGATGGGACAGGTAGAAAGCTGCTATCGCGATGAGAGTAAGCACTGTCAGGCCGGGAAGCAGAGGCCGGATGAGGAAGAGAAAGATGTACCAGGCGTTCAGTGCCATCGTTCGAGTCTTTCTTGAATTCTTCCATCGCCAAACCCCTTCTTGTATCCCTTCTTGTATCCGATGTGGTTACCCCATGTGAATCCGCCCAGCAGGCAGATCATGATGATGAGAAGGTCTCCAAGCGTGGCTAGAACTTCTGGGCTCATGGTGAATCTTGGTCTTCTTTCTGCTGAGCTATGCCGTCAGCCTTGCCGACTCCATAACTCACAGCAGATGCAATGACCAAGATGAGAATAAAGTCGAAAATATACAACCCTACCTGTATCACTCTCGGTCCTTACTGTATGGCTTACCTAGAGTGATCCGACTAAGCTGCTCTCGGCTCAGTCCGGTAATCCTCATGAGGTTGCGGTACTTTATCCCAGATTCGTAAGCGTCTTTGATGAGATCATTACGAGCATCCAGCGTTTCTCGATATGCCCGCTGTGCATCGTCTACCTCACTACATGCGTCTCTCAAGGCATCCAAAGCCATTGACATTGCCAGAGACGTTCTCTTTGTATGACCGGCTCTATCTTCCATGTCTCTCAGTCTACACACAAAACTAGGAATATATCCGGTTCTGTGTCTTCTACTGCTTTAGAGCGGTTGCAATAGAATTGATTAGAGAATCCCTGTCCAACTTGTCAGTGAGGGTAAAAATGATACGGACAGCGGAATAGAACCCTCTCTGATACTCGTCGCGTGCCACTGGAGCATCCATGATCAGGTCTTCCATAACCGTTGCACACTCCGAGTATCCCATCATCTGGTCCTTCAGCATGGACACGAGGAGGAATAGCGCGTTGTCATATCCTCTGGTGTATGCGGACACCGTTAGCTGTTCCAATATCTGTTTATCCCTTCATATCCCAGGGTCTCGGTGTCGAGCACTCCACTTGAGAACGGCCCAGCGTCAGCCGCTAGTCCTATCTGTCGAACCTTCCCAAACGGGAATGAAATCTCCTCGTCAACCGGGAAATGGTAATGGCCGTGAAAGAACACCTTAGGCTGCACGATGTTCACAGCCTTGGTCATCACGATACGACCTTCGTTCGCGTACTCAAGATCCCTCTGTGCGAACCCGTGAGGGTTATGCGAAATTCTTCTCGTGATCTCGGTTGAACCCCAGGGTGCGTCATGGGCGAGCATGACGTGTGCTCTAGGGAGATAGGTAAGGTCCTCCTGTGTGATTACCTCACCCGTGCTCCAGGGCCAGCCATGCTGTTGTCGGTACGTGCGATCTACAGACGGTGCTCCGCCCAGTGACACGAAACGGACCCCATCTATGCCCTTCGACCAGCCACGGTCCAGGACGATGATGCGATCACGTAGAGGCTTCTCATACCGGTGATCCGGGCCGATGGGCAGGGCGTTGATATAGTCCCAATCCTCATGATTACCTGGGGTGACGTAGAGCATCATGTCCAGCGTCTCCAATATATGCTCTACGTTGTCATAGAACTCATCGGCATCCGGATAAAGGCCGAAGTCACCTAGCTGGAAGATGTGTTGAGCACTCGGGTCAGCATTCTGGATATCCACAAGGCACAGTCTCATCGACTGGATTTGACCGTGAATATCGCCTACCAGCCCAACTTTCATGAGAAACCCCTTTGAACGCTTGCCTGCTTCATCTCTAGCAGTCGCTTGGCCACGATACTGTACACGCCCTGAAGCTTGTGCTGCTCCACGAGAGTTTCCAGGAAGTCAACCAATAGTTCATCTTCCTTTATGTGACGCTGCTCCAGGTTATCCAGGGGCAGGATGTCCTGGATTTTCTCAAGGAATTGTGCGGGCATCATTCTCACAACCTCACCATGAACATCTCTGTGTCTCCTAGCTCGTCGTCAGGTTCCGGAAGAAAGCTGATGCTCAATGCATGTGTCTTAGGGAACCACTCCACGTACACGCCTCCCGGATGATCGATGTCTGGAAAGATGCCAACTGGGGTGGCTTTAGGGTCTACTCCGATGATGTCGAAGAAAGCTAGACAGTTCTCTATAGCGAAGTCAGTTGCCGGAAGAACTCCGTAATCCTGATCAGGCTCTATCCTCCGAAGGTCTTCTAGACGACTAGAGAGTGATTCCAGGTGAGAGGATTTTCCAGTCATTCGAGACCTTTGCTTTCATTTCGTCGTTCGACCACCAGGTTGTAAGGTTCATGTTGACCCACAGGAACCGTGTAACACGTACGAAGACGGAACCACTACTACCCGGTGCCCGGATCACTGCACCAGTGCCTTCAGGAAGCTCAAAGTTCTGGATCACTTCCCAATCGAAAGTATCCAACGTCGGGGAGACTCTAGACCCCTTTGGCCTGACCCGGACGAACCCGCCAGCAAGTAATTCAGGCTTACCGTCCAGCGGAATCTCGTAGCCGAACTTCTCGTTCTTCAGCGAGTAGCTCATTCTCGCTCCTCCTTCCGGGAGGGGCGAAATCCGAAGTATCCATCGCACCAGACAAAATCTCCCGCGTACCCAAAGAAATCCACGAAGTATGGGAAGTGCGCGATGTTTTCCGCCCAGTCCTTGACAACTCCGTCATCGTCAACCCCAAGCCGGTTCAACTCGTCCAGACTGTCAGCGATCCTTCTCAGGTCGTCTGATGATATGCCGTTCAAACCCGTACCTCTTCCAGGAACTTGTCAATCTCTTTCATGAACTCTTCTGTGATGCCCGAACGCCAGTCTGGACACATGAGCAACCCGAGACCTTCGGACAAGAGTGCTTCAGGGATGTCGTGAAAGGAACTCTCCAGGTCGTCATCTATCCAGATGAACTTACGGTCCTCTCTCCCCTCTAGCTCACGCCACGCGTTGAGAGCGCGTGCCTTCCACCACTCGTGGTAGGGGGAAGATCCTGCGAGCGCTCTCGAAATGGTGACGGTGGGCCGAGTGATGCCCAACAGAGGAACAAGCTCAGTCTCGGCCAGGTTGTTCATCTCCCAGGTTGTCAGCCAAACAAGATTCACGTTCTCCGGCAGGGAGTTGATGTAGTCAATGACGCCCTTCCGCCACTCGATCTTCCATCCTGCGGCCTTGCCGTAGCTGGCATCTAGGTAGGACGAACGGGTGCCGTTGATGTTGATGACTCCATCGAAGTCAAGGTAGAGGTCTACCTGCTCAGCCATCTTCGCCCTCATCCTGCTGAGTTGAAAATTCTTCTTTTGTCTCTTCAAGCCCGGTCTTCAGTACGTCGTAATCTGCCTCCAAGACTGTCACGATGCCGTTGGACTCGTTCTCGGTCTCACTGAGGGCGTTCCTCAACTCGTGCACTCCGGCATGAGCCTTGGCAAAGTCGTTGTCAAACAACTGCCCACAGATGTCACAGCGGTAGATCACGAAGAAAGACTTATAGGTCTCTCCACCTGGACCGTTGGAAAACGACTGTACTCCGAATGTGCTCATTCGCTGGCCGTCCCAACGGTGGGCTTAGCCTCTGCAAGGATCTTGCGAACGTTCTCTTCTGCCTCTGCCTTGGAGTGGGCCTTGTTGCTGATGGTAGTAGTGATCCCTTTAGCGAGAGTCACAGTAACCTTGAACGTGCGAGCACGACCAGGAATGTTCAGAACTCCTGTAAGCACGTCATACTGCGAGCAGTAGCCCTTGGCGGTAGCAAGCTTCTCTGCGTCCTTCCAGAGCCACGCGATGCGAGGGTCATCTGGTCCTATACTGATTCCGTCGTCGGGAACATCTCCAAGCCTACGGGGTTTTGGAGCATTGGGGTCAGCGAGTTCTATCCCATCTTTCTCGACCCAGAAGTAGTATGGAGATTCGGGCTTGTGCTCCACTCCGTCAAAGGTGACACGGACCTTGTTCGTGCCTACCTGTACAGCCGTACCTACTGTACCCTCAGCGATTTCCTGTCTCCCATAGAAGTACAGGGGCTCAAGTCGATGATTACCCGGTGCGGAGAACTGGATCCGGTCTCCAACCTCGAAGTCAGTCATAGTTCTTTTCCTCTCTTTTGGACCATCCTTTCGGACAATCGTGTTTTTGTCAATACTTTCAGGCGGAGAGTCCGTCGTAGTCGTGTGGATATACGTATGAGAGAACTTCCGACTCCGGGAAGTGCTCAGCGCAGTACGCCAGAAGATTCTTCCTGCCCCACGGGTTGGAAGAGTGCACTGTGATGACGCGAGGGTAGATGTGCTCATGCTCCATGTACTCCAAGGCCGGGTAGGGGTAGTCCTCAGTCAACCCGTAGCTTCTCGGAACTTCTTCTGAGTACCCCAGGTCATGGTCAAGCGCTAAGACCTCGATAATCGTCTCTTGGCGCAAGGATCTATCAATATTCCGCTTCCCGGCCAGAACCTGGATAGCCTCAGCAGATGACTTGGCAACTGCCCAAGTATCGTCTGGAGCCTTGCGCTCATCATCTATCCACAGCTTCACTTCCGTCAATCCTTTCCGAACGCTGTACGGAACAACCAGCGGATACCACGGAATACCCACCAGAGTAGAACGAACGGCCAGACGAACCCAGCGAGAAAGATGCGGGCTCCGATTCTTTCCTCCGTCTGGTTCTGCGCAAGGCCGAGAACCAGGGAGCCGACAAGAATCCATAGTGCTCCGATGGCCGCATATGTGACCACTAGGGAAGCCGCTGCTTGAATCATTCCGTTCGTCACAGCCACTCGATCCCTTTTCCTTCTGCTGCCGCTTCCGCAGTGATGACAGGGACAACTGTGTTGTTGAACCAGTCCATAGCGCCTTCGCCGCTTCCAAGGAATGCGTTGAACCCCTGTGTATCGAGTCCGTGGTACCACTTGCCCGAGTACTCGTCCTGCCAGTAAAAGTCCAGTCCTCGTGGCTCAAAGTACTCCTTGGCCAAGTCGATGACGAACCTAGAGTGAAGCTCTGTGCATCCCTCTCCAAGGTCCCCGTGGTATCCGTAGGCGGTGTCGAAGTTGATGTTCAAGAATGCGTTCTTAGGCTCGTCCAAGCCGTATGTACTGGTTGCATCGTAGTCTTCCGGATACGTCTCGCGAGCAGTGGGAATGCCGTTGCTGTCCCACCGCATGGAAAGCCACGCGCTGTAGCCCTGTCCGGGGTCGTTATTCAGGCTTCCAGCGTCTGGGTCTCCACCTTCAGTGAACTTAGCGTTGGGAGCCTTCAGCAGATTCTTGTTGATCCAGGCGTGAAGCTCGGCAGGGTCAGTCTTCTGAACCACGCGGATGTTAGTGCTCAGAGTCATTTTTCTCCTACCACCGTTGCGACGTAGAAAAAGTCCTTGATGTTGGCCACGGAGTAGCCAATGATGAAATTTTCCGGCTTGGACCCATCCACGAATCCCGGCCCACTGCCAAAGAACAGGATTCCCTCTGTGAGAGCCGTTACTTCGCAGATCACGTAGTCTACGGTGCCGTTGAGTTGAGTGATGCCGTACTTGTGTTTTGCCATAACTGAACACTACACACGATGTTTACGACTGTCAAGTGACGATATCAGTCCACGGCCCTCTGAGGACAAGAAAGAATCGGTGCCACGGCTCATGCCGGATGCCAGCTTGGTCTATCCAGCAACCCTCGATGTCTACCTGCCAGCAGTACCCATCGCTATCCAGGTACGCTCCAGGTCGGTCGGGGAGCGTCCACTCCAGTTCGACCCAGCCTTGCAGCATGCGATCACAGTCTTTCCGCAACTCGTCCTCGGGAACGTCTAGAAGACCGTTCTCGTGGTACAGAGTCATCATGTGAAAGATGCACTCTACGTACTCGGCATAAGTGATCATGACGCGCTGCCATAGTTAGAGGCGCGATGTACGGTCATGTGCCATGAACCGCACGGACACGGGTAGACCCGAACCGGATGGAGGTACTTGCGAGATGCGGACAGCGCCTTCTTCTGTGCTTCGAACCTAGATGAGAACTTCTTCTTGGTAGGCGTCGGGCACGAATTCTTCTTTTTTCGGTTCTTGGAGTCCTTGTGATCCGGGCAGTACTTGGCAAACTGCGTGATGTTGTCTACCTGCTTCTTCGGGTAGACCTTGACGAACGAACGGCCACAAAATTCACACTTGAGCACCTTTGGCACCATGTTGGACGGAACCGGCTTCTTGTCCACGAGGACGGCTCGGAGCGGCGTCTTATCGGCGTTTCTGTATGCCTCCCTGCATTCAGGGCAACGCTTGGAGAAGTTCGTGATCGTATCTTGGGCGTAGAGCGGATACCGCTTTTTCCACGTCTTGCCGCAGACGGAGCACGTCAGTTCTTTCTCGAACGAGTTCTCCTCATCCAGCACTTTTGGACGTGGTTCGTGCTCCTGAACTTCCCAGGCGTACAGCACACTTCTAGGTCGAGATTGAGGGACAGGCATAATGTCCTCCCAGAGATTATGCGGATGCGTCTATCTTAGAACGTTCATCCCAAATAAACCACTTGTCGGTTTCGAATTTTCCAGAGATCTGGGCCTTGTTCCAGTGATGGCCATAGAAGAGAAGATCGTGTCCAGTGTCAACGTTGATCACACGGACGTATGCCTGTGCTTGACAGAGGTCACAACGGTCAGCCGCTGTCAACTCTGGGGTAGGGAATGTCTCCATACCTGTACCATCGTCTGTTACTTCGGCACCCTAGAGCGGCATGTACTGCACACTGCATTGGGGTCCATGCCGTCAAACTCCCCCACGTATAGCTCGCACATAGGATCTTCTGAGTTGTGTCCGCGCTTCGTGGCGCTCTTCTCCCACCTGCCCTTAGTCATGCAAATGGGCCTTTGTCCAGAATTTCCAGGATGGTGATGCCGATTGCCTGTCCAGCCGGAAGATCATTGCGATTCGAGACTCTCGTAGCAACTGTCCTCACAGAGCTAAGCTTGGCAGTCGCCTCCCACCGTGCGTCCTGTGCGCGCTGGTATGCGGCCCGTGTTTTCTCTAGCGCCTCAGCGATTCTCGACTGAATGATCTGCTCCATGTGCTCTTCCACGTAGGCTCGCATCTGCTCATCGTCATAGACCTCGGAGCGTGGGACGTATCCTTCTCGGGCCTCGGCGCGTACCCGTTCGGTCAGTTCAGCATCATGAGCGGTGAGCCATGGTGAGCGAAGGATTCGGCGTGCAGCGTCGTAGGGGTTATCTGCGTCATCTTCTATGGGGACCGTGCCGATGATGTCGCCAACACTGGTCACGTCAGCCTGATATTGCGCTTCGTCCGCGGTTGGCTCGGTGTCTCTCATCGGTTCATCTCCCTGTTCCGGTCCATCCACGCGTTCACCGTGGCCTTCTGCTCAGCGTTCCCGAACAGCATCACCGTGGCAGCGTCGCTCAGCGAAGCGGCGAGTTGGGCAAGAATGCCTGCGTCCTGGCTAACAGGCGCGGCGGGTTTACCGTTCGTCAGCAGACCCCGTGCGCCTGGGTACGGGAACGGGTTCCGGTCGATGTCGCTCATGATCGTTCCGGTGGGTAGGTGAGGTCGTAGATCATCAGGGCATCAAGTACCCATGTGGCTTCGGTGAGGATGCGTGCAATGTGCTTGCCGCATGCGAAGTAGCGGATGATCGGCGCAAGGTCGCCGGGGTCATTCTCGAACTCCCCGATAGACCAGCGTGCGAATGCATCGCACCGGTCGCACGGCGGGTAATACGGGCTCGGATCATCCACCGACGACCAAGCCCACTTCGGCTTCCGCGCTGTGTCGCTCATGACGCCCTCCGATACGGGTTTGCGTCGAGGATGCGCTGACGCTGCCATGACCGCTCGTTCATGTACAGCGCCCCCTCGTCCCAGCCTTCGGCTTTCACCCGCTCGTCGTGTCCGGGCAGAAACTCGGTCAGGATCGCATCAGTGGCCTTATCGAGTAGTGGCCCCAGGTCCTGCCCAAGGATGCGCGTCTGCACAGCCTCCGGGTAGTTCATGGCGTTGCAGAGGACGTTCGAGAGCTTGCCTTTCAAACGGTCGCGGTCGGTGTCGTTACTGCTGCTCACAGCATCCTCACTCTCTCGCTACAGTCAGCGCAGACTTCGACTGAATCGGGCTCTGTGTCGCCAACCTCGGTGCGCCCCAAGGCGCAATGTGGATTCGAAGAGTCATGCCGCCCGGACGCGCATGTGCATACCTGCTCGATCGCCCCCAGCGCATCGGTCAGGGCCTTGCGAACGGCAGCAATTGGAACCCAAGGCCCGAACTTGTTGGTAAGTGCAGGGTTGTCGAACTCATCGCACAGCGCGAGCACGTTCTGCACAGCGGACAGCAGGGCATTCACGTCACCGTTGATTGATCCGTTGCTCGCTGTAGACCTCGTCCGCATTCCGGCCAGGGTTTCGTTCAGGTCAGTCATCTTGGGCCCTCTCAGTGGGTATGTACTAAACGTAACACTGTAGGAGACACTTGTCAACTACAAGGGTTCGAATCCTCCGTCGATAACCTCTATAGCCTCTTCGGTCCACCTGGAGACATCTTCTACGTCCGGACCAAAAGAATCAGGGTACAGAGGAGCAGACTCGTGATGCCACAGCAGAGTGCCACTGCTGTCGAAGATGTGCAGCACTCCTCCGATGTTCGCTACGTAGTACATACCGTCTACCAGACCACACCAGATCAGGTCAGCATCCAAGCCTACCCATCCTCGAACGATGGTCTCTACCTGTTCAAAGTTCATCGACCTTGTTCCTGTTTGCGCGAGTCCACCCAGTACATGACATCGTTCTTGTGGTATCGGATGACTCCGTTGCGAGGTCCCAGTTTGTAGTACTCGGGTCCCTTCTTCGCTCTACGAAGATCTCTTAGAGTTCTCAAGCTCATGTTGAGGGCCTTTGCAACGTCTTCAGGAGTCAGGAACTCTACATCTTCAGGAAACTGCATCTACCTCGAACCTCTTTGTACCCTCAGCCTTCAACGCCATTCCTCTGGCCAGATGGGAAAGTTCCGGATTCATGGAGAACCTGTGCTGTCCTACGCTGTCCTCCAGGATGATCGTCACAGGGACAACCTCCAGAGCCTCTGGAAGAACAATCTGAATGTTGCCGTCCAGAACTTCTTCTTCCTCTGAGGAGTACACGTATAGACGTGAGATTTTTTCACTCATTCTTGTTTCCTTACAAGGTTCGGAGTTGTGCCCCTATAACAGGGTACACCTATTCGCCTTCTACACCCTTTTTGGCCGAGTCTAGCCCGTAGCGGATAGCCCCCGATATCATCGCACGATACCAAGGAGTTGCGAGGTAGAGTCCCAAGGTCGCCACCCGGAACCCTACCTCATCTCTGAACCTGCCCCAGAGAGACAGGTCTTTCTGCAAAGTCTTACTCACCACAGCCCTCCGCCTTTGCCTGTCCGATGTCGCTCGAAACGTCGGAAACATCCAGTGTTCCGTACGGGAAAGAAGAAGTCCAAGATGAAATGTCATTCACATAGTCACTCAGTCCCCTCTTCCAGTCCTGAGCGGCGTTGTAACACTCTGTCGCCACGCGAGAAGCATTCTTGTACCGAGTCGTCTCAGCCTTCAGATCTTTCTTCGCCTTAGCAAGCTGACTCTGTGCTGTATGCAGGGACATTCCCTGCTGTGCGATCACCACCCAGCTAGCCCCCAAAGCCAGGACGAGGAACGCCCCAACTCCAACTGCTACCCACCGAAACTTATTCATGATCTTCCCTTTCACATCTCCGCAAGGAAAACTCCCTGCTCTTTCATTTCACGGAAAGCGTCCGTGACCCCTTCGGCAGAAACTCCTGCACAGAAGTCTTTGATGACACAAGTGCTAAAACCGGCTTGCGCTGCGTCTATAGCCGTAGCCTTCACACAGAATTCAGTAGCTATTCCACACACGTCAACGTAGTCGATAGAAGCCTCTCTGAGCACCTGAACCAACGTCAAGCTAGTGTTCCCTACTGCGCCCTCAAAGGCGCTGTAGGCGGGCGCTCCGTGGCCCTTGCGCACGTGTACGTCGATTAGCTCGGTCGGGATGAGAGGGCAGTACTGAGCGCCCTTTGTGCGCTCCACACAGTGAGTTGGCCACGTGTTCTTGTAGTCGGGCTCATCGCTGAAATGCCCTCCGTTATCCCCGAAGTCTCTATGCCAATCACGAGAAGCTATGATCAGGTCGTAGTCTCCATGAGTCCATTGCATGTGCGAAGCGATACGCTGTGCCGCTACGAGTCCTCCATTGACGGCCAAAGCTCCGCCCTCACAGAAGTCGTTCTGAACGTCCACAACGATGAGCGATGTTTTCATGTGATTACTCCTACAGAGGCCACGAGACATCGTTGCGAACGATGATCGCTTTGAGGTTGCGGACGGCTCGCACATCGCTAGGAGTGCGATGGAAAGTTGTGCTCTCCTGATTGGGGAACATAACGAGATAGCCCTTCTTGACCTCTCGAACCTTGCACCCCTGAGATTCAAGTCCCTTCACCAGGGACTGGATTTGCTTGGTAGATAGCTGAGCAGATGACATTTTTCGCTCCTCTCTGTGATGTGATATTTCTACCTTACACAGAGTGACGACAGATGTCAACAACTAAATCTAAGACTTTT
>Ga0164242_10008993_pt1 | contig 10811 bp, 8 predicted proteins | sample OricomgcompostMG_FD_108783 | JGI IMG/M metagenome (GOLD analysis project Ga0164242, IMG submission 108783) | Miracle-Growth compost microbial communities from Emeryville, California, USA - Original compost - Miracle growth compost (MG) ... | reverse complement strand
TGCTGGCCGGCGGCCGGGTCGGCGCCGGGGCGGACGTTCTTCTGGAAGTGCGTGGTGCCGCGGTGCAGGTCGTGGCCGACGTGGGTCGCCTCGATCTCGTAGGAGACCACCTCGGCGTGGCTGGCGTTGATCCAGGTGCGCGCCGTCAGCCGACCCTGCACCACGACCGGGTCGCCCTTGCGCAGCGAGGCCGTGACGTTCTCCCCGAGCGTGCGCCAGGCACTCACCGAGTACCACTGGGTCTCGCCGTCGTGCCACGCGCCGGTCGACCGGTCGAGCTTGCGCGGCGTGACGCCCAGCCGGAAGCTCGCGACCTTGTGGTCGCCCGCCTGCCGCAGCAGCACGGTGCTGCCGACGTACCCCTGCACGGTGATGAAGGACTCGTTCATTGTTCTCTCTACTCCTGTCCGGCAGTCATCCGCTGCCCTGACACGAGCGTCGCCGCCCCCACCGACAGGCCCTGGGTTTCCACCGCCGAGGCTGTGGAGACCCAGGTCCCGAACGTGCCGTGTGGACGGAAGCCGGCCACTTTCGGCGGTCGAGTAGTGCACAGGTGGACACTCGACCCGCCAAAAGTGACCTCTCGACCCGCCAAAAGTGACCTCTCGGCGAGGGGTCAGGCCAGGCCGTTGTCCTTCAGCCACTGCGCCGCCACGTCGGACGCCTTCGGCTTGGAGGGGCCGTTGAGCTTGGCGTTGAGGTCGAGCAGCGACTGTGTGGTCAGCTTCGCCGAGACCGCGTCCAGCGTCTGGTCCACGGTGGCGTTGTCGTGGTCCTTGCGGATCAGCGGGATGACGTTCTGAGCCGCGATCAGGTGCTGCGGGTCGGTCAGCGTGACCAGGTGGTTCTGAGTGATCGACGGCGTGGTCGAGTAGATGTCGGCCACGTCCACCTTGCCCGAGGTCAGCGCCTTGAGGGTGGCGGGGCCGCCGGAGTCGCTGATCGCGGTGAACTTGATCCCCGAGATGCCGTAGACCTTCTGCAGCCCTGGGACGCCGTACGAGCGCGTCTTCAGCTCCGGGTTCCCGGCCAGAGAGAGACCGGAGATGCCCTTGAGGTCGGCGATCGAGGTCAGGTGGTGCTTCGCGGCGAAGTCCGCGGTGACGTTGTAGGAGTCCTTGTCCTCGGCCGCCGCCGGCGTCAGCACCGTCAGCGTGTCGGGCAGCGCCGCCTTCAGCGCGGTGAGTACGTCGTCGGGCGCGGTCTGGGTGGCGTTGGGCTGGAAGTACGTCAGCAGGTTGCCGGTGTACTCGGGGAACAGCGAGATGGAGCCGTCCTTCAGGGCCCCGATGTAGGCCTCGCGCTGCCCGATGTCCAGGTGCGTCGAGGCGTCGATGCCCTTGGCCTGCAGGGCCTGGGCGTAGATCTCCGCGAGGACCTCGCTCTCGGGGAACGAGGCCGACCCCACGACGATCGGCGCGGTGCTGCCGGAGCCGCCGGAGCCGGACGACGAGGCGGAGGCGCCCGACGTGTCCGATCCCGAGGCGGTGTTGGTCGGGTTGCCACCACAGGCGGCCAGCGTCAGGGCGAGACCCGCCGCGGCGACCGTAGCGGCCAGTCGAGCTACCTTCATGGTTTCTTCCTTACTCATCGTTGGGGAGAGAGAACACGTTGGAGGACGGCGAAGCAGCCGTCGAGGACGAGTGCCAGCACGACGATGACCAGAGAACCAGCCAGCATCTGCGGATAGTCCCGAACCGCCAGCCCGTCGATGAGATAGCGGCCCAGCCCGCCCAGCCCGATGTACGCCGCGATGGTCGCGGTGGCCACCACCTGCAGCACGGCCGACCTGATCCCGCCGAGGATGAGCGGCATCGCCAGCGGGATCTCGACCCGCCCGAGCACCTGCCACTCGGTCATCCCGATCGCCCGGGCGGCGTCGACGGTGGCCCGATCGACCGACTCGAGCCCGGCGTACGCTCCCGCCAGCAGCGGCGGGATCGCCAGCACCACGAGCGCGATCGTCGGCGGGGTCAGCCCGATGCCGCGCCAGAGCACCATCAGGGTCAGCAGCCCGAGCGTGGGCAGCGCCCGCAGCGCACCGGTGACGGCGACCGCGAGCCCGCGCAGCCGCCCGGTATGACCGATCCACAGGCCCAGCGGCACGGCGATCGCCGTCGCGATCGCGACCGTCAGCGCGGTGTAGCCGACATGCTGGGCGATGCGGTGCGGGAAGCCGTCGTCGCCCTGCCAGTGGGCGCCGTCGCTCAGCCAGGACATGGCCTGGGAGAAGACGCTCATCGGGTGCTCACCCGCAGCCACGGCATCGCCAGCCGGCCGATCAGCACCCACAGCAGGTCGAGCACCAGCGCCAGCACGACCACGCACAGCACGCCGATGATGATCTCGGTGGTGAAGTAGCGCTGGAACCCGTCGGTGAACAGCGACCCGAGGTTGGCGACACCGATCAGCGGCGCGATCGTGACCAGGCTGACCGTGCTCACCGACACCACCCGCACCCCGGCGAGCAGCACCGGCCCGGCCAGCGGCAGCTCGACCAGGAGCACCTGCTGCCAGCGGGCGTAGCCGCTCGCGCGAGCGGCGTCCACGACCGCGCGCGGCACGCTGGCGAAGCCGTCGGCGGCCGAGCGCAGCATCACCGCGACGGCGTAGATGGTGAGCACGAGAACGACGTTCGTCGGATCGAGGAACGAGGTGCCGAGCAGACCGGGAATGATCACCAGCAGCGGCAGCGACGGGATCGTGTAGACCAGGCTGCCGATGGTGAGCAGTGCGCCGCCGATGCGGCGCGACCGCGCGGCGTACCAGCCGATCGGCACCGCGATGACGAACCCGAGCGCCACCGGCAGCACCGACAGCCACAGGTGCCGCCAGGCCAGCCCACGGATGTAGGAGAGGTTGTCCAGGAACCAGGTCACGCTAGCCGACGCTTCCGGCGTGGGAGTCGTCGCCCAACACGCCCGCCGGCCGGCCGTCGGCATCGACGACGACCCGTTGCCCGCCGATCTCGGCCACCCGGAGAGTACGGCGCCCGCGGTCCAACCCGACGAAGCTGCGCACGAAGTCATTGGCCGGCGCAGCCAGGATCTGTGCCGGCGAGCCGACCTGGGCGGTCTTGCCCCCCTTCTCCAGGATCGCCACCCGGTCGCCGAGTCGGAAGGCCTCCTCGATGTCGTGGGTGACGAAGACGATGGTCTTGCCCAGCTCGCGCTGCAGCCGCAGCAACTCCTGCTGCAGCTCGTCGCGCACGATCGGGTCGACCGCGCCGAACGGCTCGTCCATCAGCAGGATGTTGGGATCGGCGACCAGCCCGCGGGCGACCCCGACCCGCTGCTGCTGGCCGCCGGAGAGCTGACTGGGGTAACGGTCGGCCAGCGCGAGGTCGAGGCCGACCGTCTCGAGCGCGGCCAGCGCCCGGGTGCGGGCCTCCCGCCGGCGCACGCCGCCGAGCAGCAGCGGGGTGGCCACGTTGTCCACGACCTTGCGGTGCGGCAGCAGGCCGGAGTGCTGCATCACGTAGCCGATCGAGCGGCGCAGCTCCACCGGGTTGCGGGAGGCGACGTCGACGTCGTCGATCAGCACCTGCCCCCCGGTCGGGTCCACCATCCGGTTGACCATCCGCAGCAGCGTGGTCTTGCCGCAGCCCGAGGAGCCGACCAGCACCGTGGTGCTGCGGGAGGGCAGCGTCAGGCTGAACTCGCGCACCGCCTCGGTGCCGTCGGCGAACGTCTTCGCGGCCGATCGGTACTCGATCATGCGGCCATCATGACGTGCGGCACCGACAATCCGGGAGGCCTGCGGCTCACCGGACGACCTGCTCCACCGCCGTCGCCCCCGGTACGACGGGCAGCCCGGCAGCCACCCACGCCTCCATCCCCCCGTCGACATCGGCGGCCGGGATGCCCAGCGAGGCCAGCGACGCGGCCGCCAGCGAGGACGTGTAGCCCTCCGCGCACAGCACGATCCAGCGCTGCCCGGCAGCCGCCTGCGGCAGCCGGGCATCGGAGCCGGGGTGGAGCCGCCATTCGAGGTGGTTGCGCTCCACGATGAGCGAGCCCGGCACCTCACCGGTGGCCTGGCGCTGCCACGCCGGGCGGATGTCGACCAGGAGCGCGCCGTCCTCGATCGCGGCCGCCGCCTCCTGAGGGCTCAACCGGGTGATGCCGGCCCGGGCGTCGGCCAGCATCTCGTCGACGGAGCGGTAGGTCGGCGTGGGGATCTCCGGGTCGTCGGTCCAGCTGGAGGCCAGTCTGCTCAACCGCCCCTCCTCGATCTCGTAGAAGTTCATCAGCGTGAGCGGTGGGGAGTAGGCGTGCACGCTGACGGCGACGGGCACCTCCCGGTTCGTCACATCATGCACGTAGTGCTCGCCGAAGGCGACCGTCTCGCCCGCCGCCCGGGCGTTCTCGCGCAGCCCGCCGACCGACCAGACCGACTCGGTCAGCGTGCCCTCGACGACCGTGAAGGCGCCCGCTGAACCGCCGTGGTCGTGCAGCTCCGTGCCCTGGGCCTGGGTCCAACTGATCAGCCACACGTCGACCTGCTCGTCGCAGTGCAGCCGGACGTGCCAGCGCTCTTCCGGGTCCGCCTGCACCTGGTAGCAGCCGGCCCGCACGTCCTCGGCGTAGCGCTGGGTCAAGGCGGCGAGCTCGGCGCGGCCGAGCACCCGGGGTGCACGCAGGGCGGAAACGGCGGTCATGCCGCCGATCTTATCTCTAGTTATTAACTAGAGAAACATTGCGTGCTATGCGAGCGCCTTGGCGAGTCCCTCGCGCAGGACGCCGTACGCCGCCAGCTCGGCCTCGATCGGCTTGACCACGAGCTCGCTCGACACGCCCGAGACGGCCTCGCGCAGCCGGCGGTCCGCCGTCGCGGCGCGGGTGCGGGCCGTGCCCGCCACCAGCACCCGGCACACCAGCGCCAGCACGATGCCGACCACGACAGCACCGACCAGCACGGCCAGCGGGAGCGCGATGCCGGCGACCTTGGTGGTGTCCTTGTCCGAGAGCGTCCCGGAGACCGCCAGCGCGATCGTCCACACCGCGCCGCCGAGGGCGGCGATGATGAGCAGCCACTGCAGTACCCGGACCAGCCCAGCCCAGACCGGCAACCGGGAGGCGCCGAGGTCGACGTCGCCGAGCGCGGCGTCGAGTCGGTCGTTGAGCTCGTCGATGTGCGAGACGGAGGCGCGCCGGATCGATTCCCGCCACGGCCCACCGAGGCCCGAGCCGGTCTCGTCGGCCAGCGCGCGCACCTCGGTGTCGACGCGGGCGCGCTGCACCTGCGTGGCCTCGGGGAGCGACGTGCGGGCCCGGCCGGTCAGCACCCTGCCCTCGGCGCCGAGGTCGAGGTGGAGCCGCTTGAGCGGGTCCGGGCGCAGACCGGAGATCCAGGAGACCAGCGGCCAGCCGGTCGCCCGGCCGGCCCGCAGCCGAGTGGAGCGCTGCACGGCGTCGACGATGGTCGGAACTCCGGCGGCCTCGGCGATGGCGTCGTCCAGCGCCTCGATCCGCGCCTTCTCCAGCTTCTTCGGCGCCACCTCGCCGGAGACCTCGCGCATGGCGCCGGCCGCGGCCTTCACGTCCGCCTCCAGCCGGCTCTTCGTCGCGCGCTTGTCGGCGACACGCCGGGCGATCTCCTGCTTCAGCTCCGGGATGCCCCAGCCCAGCCGCGCCGAGACCGGGATGACCGGGACCTGCTGCAGGCCGTCGTTGTCCAGCAGCCGACGGACGTCGGCCAGCATCGACTCGCGCCGCTCCTCGGGCACCTTGTCGATGTGGTTGAGCACGACCACCATCACCTCGGCGTGCGACTTCAGCGGCTCGAGGTAGCGGTCGTGGATGGCGGCGTCGGCGTACTTCTGCGGGTCCAGCACCCAGATCAGCATGTCGGCCAGCTCGACCAGCCGGTCCACTTCGAGGTGGTGGGCCACCTCCGTGGAGTCGTGGTCGGGCAGGTCCAGCAGCACCACGCCGTCCAGCTCGTGGCCCTCGCGGCGGGTGTCGAGCATCGAGTCGCGGGTGGTCTGGTGCCGATCGGGGATGCCGAGCCACTCCAGCAGCTCGCGCGCGCCCTGCGAGCCCCAGACGCAGGCGGTCGCCCACGAGGTCGTCGGGCGTCGTACGCCGACCGCCGACAGCTCCAGGCCGGTCAGCGCGTTGAACGTCGAGGACTTCCCCGACCCGGTCGCGCCGGCGATGCCGACCACGGTGTGCTCGGAGGAGAGCTTGAGCCGCCCCTGGGCACGCTCCACGACGGCGCGCGCGCTCTCCACGAGGCCGTCGTCGAGCCGCCCCTGGGCAGCGTCGGTGGCGGCGGCCAGGCCGTCGAGGCGGTCCCCGATGTCGGTTCCCAAGGTCTGCAGGTTCTTGGCTCCCTCGAGCAAGGACGGCATGCTTCCCCTTCGGCGATCGGTGCGGACTCGGCCCAACGTAGGCCCAGCGTAGTGGTCGGCGCGGGCGATCGGTCAGCCGAGCGGGTTGCGCTGGGCGGAGTAGCGCACGTCGTCGACCCGGCGAGCGGCCTGACGCAGCCGATCACCGGCCTCCGCGTCCACGGCGAGTACGTCGAGGACCCCGGTGAACCGGGCCCGCTCCTCGGCCAGCAGCGCGCCGACCCGGGCCTCCAGCGCGGACCGTGCCCGTGCGGCCAGGTCGCGCACGGCCTGATCGCCGAAGACCGCCTCGAGCAGCTTCTGGCCGACCACGGCGGTGCCGCCCGCGATGCCGACCTCGGCACCGGTCAGACCGGCGGTGTTGGCGAAGACCACCACCATCAGCGCGACGCCGAGCCCGTTGACGCCGTAGGCCAGGAACCGGGCCGTGGCCTTCTTCCCGCCGCCCTCGCTGCGGATCATCTCCACGACGTCCTGCTGCCAGTCGCGCACCGCCCGCTCGGCCTTGCTCCGCAGGGCACGGGAGGCGCGGCCCAGGTCGCTGGGGGCGTCGGCGAGCAGGCCGCGCCCGGCCTCGGTCTGCTGCCAGGCTGCCTCGGCGCGCTCGGCGGCCGCCTCGGCCTGCTCCAGGATCAGCAGCTCCAGCCCGGACTCGACGGCGACCGAGACCCGCTCGGCCTGCTGCGGCTTGCCCTTGACGGCGTTGACCATCCGGTCGCGGATCCGACCCACCTTGTCCTCCAGCGACTTGAGCAGCTCGCCGGTGCCGACGAACTCCTGCCAGCGGGCCAGCACCTCGCCGCGCATCATGGTGCCGTCGGTGGTCGCGGTCATGATGGCGCGCAGCGCCGCGTCGTACGCGCTCTCCGCGTCGCTGCGCAGCCGGGCGAGCGCCCCGGACTGGGCTGCGGCGGCGTCGGCGATCGGGTGCACGTTGAAGGTCAGCGCCCGGACCGCGCCGTCCAGGGTCTGGGTGACCACCGCGTGCCGCGCCGTCGCATCGTCAGCCAGCATGTCGAGCCAGGCCCTGACCTCGGCGACGCTGGACGCCGGCAGCAGGCCCTCCTCGCTCACCGTGCCCTCGTGCACGATGAACAGCGGCGAGTCCTTCAGGCCGCGGGCGGCCAGCATCCGGGCCAGGTGGGTGGCGACGGTCTGCACCGCGTCCGCGGGGGTGCGGTCCAGGACCACCGCGACGGCGGTGGAGCGCTCGGCGGCGGCCTTGAGGAACTCCCACGGCACCTGGTCGGCGTAGCGCGCGGCGGAGGTGACGAAGATCCACAGGTCGGCGGCGGCGAGCAGCTGCGCGGCGAGCAGCCGGTTCTGCTCCTCCACGGAGTCGACGTCGGGCGCATCCAGGATCGCCAGCCCGGTGGGCACGCTCTCCGACGCGACCAGCTGCAGCGCGTTCGGGTCGTTGGTGGCGTGGTCGACCCGCGCCAGCTCCGGCAACAGCCGGTCCTGGCCGAACCAGTGCGCATCGGCGGGGTTGTGCACCAGGACCGGGGAGCGGGTGGTGGGCCGCAGCAGGCCGGGGGCCGTGACCCGCGCGCCGACCAGCGAATTGACCAGGGTGGACTTGCCGGCGCCGGTGGAGCCGCCGACGACCGCCAGCAGCGGGGCGTCGATGGTCATCATCCGTGGGATGACGTAGTCCTCGAGCTGGTCCATCAGCTCGGTGCGGGTCTTGCGGGCCGCGTCGATGCCGGCCAGGTCCAGCGGAAGCGAGACGTCCTGGAGTGCCTGGCGCAGCCGGACCAGCTCGGTCACCATCTTGGTGCTGTCGGCACCAGCGGCGGAGCTTGTCATCGTGTGGGTACCACCTGTCCAGGGAAGGCGATCCGGGGCCGGACCGCACCGATTCTCGCGACGTACTCCTGCCCGCGGGCAGCGAAGTTGGGCGGCGGCGTGCCGCGCAGGAAGCGGGAGTGGAGGAAGCCGAGCTCGATGGCGGCCTGCTGATACTCCCGCATCGCCCGCTCCGCCGCGGGGCCGCCCCAGCGGCGGGCGTAGAGCCGGGCGCTGCGCCTCGCCCCGAGGTCGACCACCCAGCCGATGTCGGTCGCGGGCAGCAGGCCCCGGCGGGCGGCGTCGCCCAGCGAGAGGGCGAGCATCCGGCGCTCGGACCGGCGCGCCCAGATCGCGATGGCGACCAGGCCGACCACCGCCGGGAGCATGAGGACGACGTACACCACCACGACGCTGCCGAAGCCGTAGATGGTGGCGGAGTTCCAGATGGCGTGGGCGACCACGGCCAGCCCATAGCCCGCCACCGGAGCAAGCCACCGCAGCGCCGACCGGGATCCGACCGCGATGCCGACGCCGATGCCGGTGAAAGCGGTGAAGAGCGGATGGGCGAAGGGGCTGAACAGGCACCGTACGACGAAGGTGTCCGCCATCCCCTGCACGCCACCGGGGCCCACCCCCTGGGTGCCGTTGTAGGCGGCGGCCAGGTAGAGGATGTTCTCGGTGAACGCGAACCCGATGCCGACCATGCCGGCGTAGACGATGCCGTCCAGGACGCCGTCGAGCTCGTCGCGGCGCCACCACAGCAGCATCAGCAGGAAGAAGCCCTTGCAGGCCTCCTCGGTGATCGGGGCGACCACCGCCAGCTGGGTGTCGTCGTGCAGGCCCGCGACGACACCGCCCAGGCCCTCGATGATCAGCGCGGCCAGACAGGCCACGAAGGCACCCCAGGTCAGGCCCAGGGCGAGCAGGCCGCGCGGCTCCGGCTCGTAGCGGTCCAGCCAGAGGTAGAGCAGCACCAGCGGCACCACCGGGACGCTGGCCAGGATCACCGCGACCACTGTCTGGGTGGGTGCTCCCGAGGCCGCCACGATGATCAGCACGGGGACCGCGGCCACGGCGACGAGCACGCTCACGACGATCGTGAACGCGCGGTTGCGCGGTGCCTTCACCCCCATAGGCGGCAGCCTATCGGTGCCGGTCGGGATCGGCGTGCCGCGGCGTACAGTTGCCGGCATGAACCACCCCATTCGAATGCTCGCGTCGCTCCGCTTCGAACAGGGACCCCGATGAGCGGCGCCGAGCAGACCCCCGAATCCGGCATCACCGAGGCGGGCACCCGCCCCCACGACGACAAGGTCCCCGAGGCCTGGCGACAGTTCATGATGCAGGGCTGGGGCGAGCGCGCGCTCGACGTTCCGGCCCACCCGGTCGCGCCCCATGCCGCAGCCCGGCGTGCCCGACTGGCCGAGGCGTTCGCCGGCGAGCGGCTGGTGCTGCCCGCGGGCGGCTACAAGGTGCGCGCCAACGACACCGACTACCGGTTCCGCCCCGACACCGCGCACACCTACTTCACCGGCAACCAGACCTCCGACGCGGTGCTGGTCATCGAGCCGGACGGCTCGGCCGCGCTCTACGCCCGACCGAGTGCCGGCAGCGACACCGAGGAGTTCTTCCGCAACGCCACCTACGGCGAGCTGTGGGTCGGCCGGCGTCCCTCGCTGGGCGAGCTGTCCGAGTCGCTCGGCCTGGAGGTGCGCCACGTCGACAGGCTGGAGGACGCCCTGCGCGGGTCGGCCAAGACACGGGTGCTGCGCGGGATCTCGTCGTACGTCGACGGACTCCTCGCGCCCGACGAGAGCCTCGACGAGGAGCTCGCCCGCGTCGCCAGCGAGCTGCGGCTGGTCAAGGACGCCTGGGAGATCGACCAGCTGCAGGAGGCCTGCGACATCACCGCGCTCGGCTTCGAGGACTGCGTCGGCGCGTGGTCCGATGCGATCAGGTACGGCGAGCGCTGGATCGAGGGCACGTTCTTCCGCCGGGCCCGGGCGCTGGGCAACGACCTGGGCTACGACTCGATCGTCGGCGGTGGTCGACACGCGACCACGCTGCACTGGATCGACAACACCGGCCCGATCACGCCCGGCGAGATGGTGCTGCTCGACATGGGCGTGGAGGGCCGCAACCTCTACACCGCCGACATCACCCGCACCCTGCCGGTCGACGGCACCTACACGCCGCTGCAGCGCGACCTCTACACGCTGGTCCACGACGCGCAGCAGGCCGGCATCGACGCCGTACGCCCCGGCGCCGCCTTCCGTGACCCGCACCGCGCGGCGATGAGCGTGCTCGCCCACGGCCTGGCCGACCTCGGCCTGCTGCCGGTCTCGGCGGAGGAGGCGCTCGACGAGGACAACCGCACCTACGCGCGCTGGACGCTGCACGGCACCTCGCACATGCTCGGCCTGGACGTGCACGACTGCGCGAAGGCGGGCTACGCGAAGCCCGACGACGAGGCGACGCTGGCCGAGGGCATGGTGCTCACCGTCGAGCCGGGGCTCTACTTCCAGGACAACGACCTGCTCGTGCCCGAGGAGCTGCGCGGCATCGGCATCCGGATCGAGGACGACATCCTGGTCACCGCCGACGGCGCCCGGAACCTCTCGGACAAGCTGCCCCGCAGCGCCGACGAGGTCGAGGCGTGGATGGG
>Ga0164242_10008992_pt1 | contig 10813 bp, 13 predicted proteins | sample OricomgcompostMG_FD_108783 | JGI IMG/M metagenome (GOLD analysis project Ga0164242, IMG submission 108783) | Miracle-Growth compost microbial communities from Emeryville, California, USA - Original compost - Miracle growth compost (MG) ... | reverse complement strand
CGAGACGGCGCGTGAGGTGGTCGACAAGGCGATCCGCGTCTCGGGCGGCGGCAGCTACTTCGCCTCGAGCGAGCTCGGCCGGCTGTACCGAGACGTGCTCGCCGGCATGTTCCATCCGTCCGACGACGAGTCGGCCCACTCCACCGTGGCGACCGCCTGGCTCGGCCCGATCGAGGACTGACCGTGGCGAGCCGGTTCACGCCGCCTCCTCAGCCGGAGTCCTCCCGGCGCAAACCGCAGAGAGCCGCGGCCGCGCGCCGGATCCGCTTCGCCGCGCGTCTGCGTCGCGACTGGTGGTGGATCGCCATTCTCGTTCTCTGCGGCTCATTCCAGATCTATCGTGGGGCGCCGATCGACGGCGCGTTCTTCCTCGCGGCGGGCGTCGCGCTCCTGGCGGACGCCGCCGGATGGCTCACCGTGCTCGACCGCTACCCGCTCCCCCGGCTTCGTCTCGCCGCGCAGGTGGCGCTCGGTGCGATCGTCGTCGCGGTCATCACGTTCGCACCGCAGTGGGGTGTTGCCGATCTTGCGGTGGTGTGCGTGATAGGGGCGACGGCCCTGATCGTCGCCTGGCGTGGCGATGGGATGCCCACGACCGACCTTCGGCCGGAACGAGCGGACGACGAGGCGGAAGCCGTCAGGCACGCGGTGCGACGGTCCGCGGTGCTGTGGGCGGCCGCCGGGGTGTTCCTGTGCCTGTGGGAGCTCTCGTCGTTCTTCCTGGCCATGCCGTCCGCAGCGGCCGAGAACGCGCATCCGCCGCTGTCGGACCTCATCGATCCGATCGTCGCCAACCCCGCCGGACGCGCGGTCTGCGCCACCCTGTGGATCGTCGGCGGGGCGGCGTTGCTGCGCAGAGGGAGGCATCAGTGAGCAGGCTCATCACCATCACCGGCTTCGTCTCGGTCGGCCTCTTCGCCCTCGTCGTCAGCTGGTACGCGTGGCGCGCACCCGACCGCGTCGCACCGTTCGGCACCCTGCTCGACCGCGTGATGGCATCCAGAGCCGTGCGCATCACGATCGTCGTCTTCTGGTGGTGGCTGGGTTGGCACTTCTTCGCGGACGCACCGCTGCCCGCGTCTTCATGACCCCCGCATCTCCGATGGTCAGAACCCGGGTGCAGGATGCCCGCCTCAGCCGCGTCCGCGCAGTCGCTCCAGCTCGCGGCGATCGCGCTTGGTGGGTCTTCCCATGCCGCGCTCGCGCACCACGACGGAGGGCTGCTCGACGCGAGGAGGCAGCGCTGGTGTCTTGTCCAGATAGGCCGCCTGCGCGATCGGTGCCCCGACCCGCTTGGTGAGGATGCCACGCACTTCGACGATGTGCTCGCGGTCCGTGGTGACCCGCACCTCGTCGCCCACGCGGACGACCTGGGCCGGCTTCGCTCGTTCGCCGTTCACCTTCACGTGCCCTGCCTTGCATGCTGCCGTGGCGAGCGACCTCGTCTTGTAGAAGCGAACGGACCACACCCAGATGTCGGCGCGGGTCGTTCCCGTCGTCGCCCCGTCGCTGTTCGTGCCTGCGGCCATCGCCCCATCGTAGGCATCCTGGATAGGTCTTAAGCGGGTGCGCTACGCTCGCCGCGTGCCCGGGCGGTCGCGACGCTGCGGCGTCCGGCCGCCCGTTATCCGACCTGGCCCGACCCACGACGCAGGAGAACCGATGACCGACCCGCACCAGCAGCAGACTCCTCCGGCCTGGTACCCGGACCCAGACCCGAACAACCCGGGTGGGCAGCGCTGGTGGGACGGCACGAGATGGACAGAGCACTCCAGGCCGCCGGGTCCGGTTGCGCAGCCGCTGTACGACGCCCGCCAGGATGCCCAGCAACAGGCCCAAACACAGCCTGGCCACGGCCAGCCGGGCTACGGCCAGCCCGGCTATGCCCAGCCCGCTTATACCCAGCCCGCCGCGCAACAGGCACCGGCGGTCCTCCCGCCCGTGACGCCAGGCACGTCGGCGCTGACCTGGTCGGTATGGCTCGTGGTCGGACTGCCGCTGCTCCCCGCGATCGGGTACATGTTCCTCGACTTCTCGTCGTACATGCGCGCCGTGTTCGCGCTGAGCGCGTCCGGATCCTCGCCGAGCGGCCCCGATCTCTCGCACTTCTCCTCGGCGCTCAGCGGGTTCGTGGTCGGCGTCCTGCTGATGGACCTGCTCGCTCTCGTCATCTACGGGTTGACCGTGATGTTCGCCTATTTCGACTGGCGCGAGTTGCAGCGCCGGGGCTTTGCTCGACCGTTCCACTGGGCGTGGGCGTTCCTCGCACCGATGGTGTACGTCATCGGCCGCACTGTCGTGGCCCATCGACGCGGCGCTCGAGATGCCATGTGGCCGATCTGGGGTCTCGTCGCCGTGACCGTGATCGGCATCGTGCTCATCGTCGTCAAGGTGGTCATCGTCCTGAACGCCGTCGCATCGACCGTCGGCACCTACGTGCCGGGGATGTCCTGAGCGGCTCTGCCACGCGAAGCGGGGGTCGCCGGCCACCGCACGCGCGACCGCGCACGTCCGGCCGCGGCACGCGCCACGGTACAGTGAGTAGTCGAACACGACGAAAGGAAGCGTTCCGTGGAGTACATCGTCTTCGCCGCTGGAGCGGTGATCTTCGGGCTGTTCTGCTTCTGGTCCCTCTTCGACGCAGCGAAGGATGCCCGCACGCGTAAGACGCACCCGGAGCGCTCGGCGATCGTCGACACCGAGCACTACGCGGTCGAGGCCAGGCACTGAACGCGGCCGGTGCTCGTCGCTCGGCGCGCTGACGGCACGGGCACACTGGGGGCATGAGACCTCGCTCGTTCGTCGGCACCTCCGGGTGGCGTTATCCGTCGTGGCGAGGCGACTTCTATCCGACCGGACTGCGGCAGAAGGACGAGCTGTCCTACATCTCGAGCCGGCTGAACACCGTCGAGCTCAACGGCTCCTTCTATTCGCTCCAGTCGCCTACGTCGTACCGGCGCTGGCATGACGAGACGCCGCACGGCTTCGTCTTCGGCGTCAAGGGCGGCAGGTACCTCACGCACATGCTCCGGCTGCGCGGCATCGAACAGGCGATGGCGAACTTCTTCGCTTCCGGCGTGCTGCTGCTCGGCGAGAAGCTCGGCCCCGTGCTCTGGCAACTCCCCGAACGTCTCGAGTTCGATGCGGACCTCCTCGAGTCGTTCTGCCTGGCGCTTCCTTCGACGCTGGGCGATGCTGCGGCACTCGCCGCGCGGCACGACGCCAAGGTGAAGCACGCCGATGTGCCCGATCCGGCGAAAGCCGGGGAAAGCGGGCGCCCACTGCTGCACGCGCTCGAGCCGAGGCATACGAGCTTCGCCGACGGCCGTGCGGCCGACATCCTCCGCCGCCACGGGGTCGCCCTGGTGCTGGCGGATTCGGCCGGGCGCTTCCCGGTGTTCGACGAGGTGACGGCGGGCTTCGTGTACGCGCGCCTGCACGGTGGCGAGGAGCTGTACACGAGCGGGTACGACGAGCGCTCGCTGCGATCGTGGGCGGCGCGGATGCTGCGGCAGGCGACATCCGACGGCGCTCACCGCGACATCTACGCCTACTTCGACAACGATGCCAAGGGATACGCGCCGCATGACGCCGAGACGATGGCGAGCATCCTCCGGGTCGCCGATTAACCCAGCGAGGATGGAGCATTCCGGCTTACTCTGACGCCCTGAGGGCCCCACCCGCACCGGCCTTCGTCGAGGTGATCGTGATGAAGAGACTTCTGAAATGGCTGCCGGCCATCGTGGCGCCCGTCGTGGTCGCCGGCGTGGTGTCGGCTCCGGCGTTCGCGGCCGGCACGGGAGGCGCGACGCAGGCGTTCGCGCATGCTTCCACGCCGTCGGCCGCTCAGGTGCTGGCGTCGATCGCGCGAGCGAAGGATGCGCACTACTCCGGCACCGTCGAGCAGACGAGCGACCTCGGACTGCCGGAATTGCCGACGGCCGCAGCGGGGGCCGGATCGTCTGCCGCGGAAGCCTCCGGGATCCTTGAGCTCCTCACCGCTTCGCACAAGGCACGCGTCTATGTCGACGGACCCAGCAAGCAGCGCGTGCAAGTGCTCGACAACCTGGCCGAGCGCGATGTCGTGCGCAACGGCACCGACCTCTGGACCTGGGACTCGAAGACCGACAAGGCCGTTCACGTGACGTTGCCGTCGAAGACCGCGTCGCAGAACGGTGCGTCAGGAACGCCGACCGCGACACCACAGGATCTTGCGAATCGGCTGGTGCAGAACGTGGGCAAGGACTCGACGCTGACCGTGTCGAAGGGCTCGGTCGCCTCGCGTGCCGTCTGGCGCCTCACGGTCACGCCGAAGACCTCCGACACGCTCGTCGGCAAGGCGGTGCTCTCGGTCGACACCAAGACCGGGGTTCCCCTGGCGGCCCAGCTCGACGCACGCGGTCAGAAGTCCGCTGCGGCGGCTGTGACGTTCACGTCGGTCGATTTCGGCACCCCCGGCGCATCGAACTTCCGATTCACGCCGCCCAAGGGAGCGAAGGTGACGCAGAAGACGGTGCCGACGCACTCCGCGCATCCTGACCACCGTGTGCCGGGTTCGTTCGAGGGCCCGACCGTGATCGGATCTGGCTGGACGTCGATCGCGGCCGTCCCCGCCGGCGCACTCGGTGCAGGATTGTCGGGCCTCACGGGTGACCAATCGCACCTGCTGAACGAGCTCACGCAGTCGGTCGACGGAGGCAGAGGACTGCAGACATCGCTGTTCTCGGTGTTGATCACCGATGACGGCCGGCTCTTCGCCGGCGCGGTTCCGCTCACCGCACTCGAGTCGGCGGCCAAGTGAGGCCTACCCGCTCCGCGCTCCCGGCATGAAGGCGACGGCGACCGCCGCTCCGTTCGGCGACCGCGCCATCGGGGTCAGGGGACTCACGAAATGGTTCGGCAGACAGCTCGCGGTCGACCGGCTCGACCTTGAGGTGCCGAGCGGCTCGGTGTACGGGTTCCTCGGTCCGAACGGCTCGGGCAAGACGACCACGATTCGCATGCTGCTCGGGCTGTCCGCGCCGACGGCCGGCGAGGTTGAACTCCTCGGGGAGCGGATGCCTGCGGCGTCCGCCTCGGTGCTCCCCCGCGTCGGCGCCCTCGTCGAGGGTCCTGCGTTCTACCCGTACCTCACCGGACGCGCGAACCTCAGCAGACTCGACGCCGCCGATCCGCGGTCTGCTTCGCGCACGAGGCGAGCACGTGTCGCCGAGGCACTCGATCGGGTAGGGCTGACTCACGCCGCAGACAAGAAGGCGCACGCCTACTCGCTCGGCATGAAGCAGAGGCTGGGACTGGCAGGCGCGCTCCTCCGTGAGCGCGAACTGCTCGTGCTGGACGAACCGAGCAACGGTCTGGATCCGCAGGGCACCCGCGAGGTGCGCTCGCTCGTTCGGCGGCTCGCCGACGAGGGCGCGACAGTCTTCGTCTCCAGTCATCTGCTCAGCGAAGTGGAGCAGCTCTGCAGCCATGTCGCGGTGATGCGGGCCGGCCGGCTGGTGGCATCCGGGTCGCTCGATGAGCTGCGGGCGACGGGTGGACGCGAGGTCGTCGTGCGAACGCCGGATGCCCGAGCCGCCGCATCCGTGCTGACCGGACTGGGTCTCGAACCCTCCGTGGTCGCCGACGTGGTGACGGCCGCACTGGATGAGCCGGCAGCGCCTGAAGCGATCGTCGCGGCGCTGGTCCGCGCCGACGTGCGGGTACGCGGATTCGACGTGACGTCGCCCTCGCTCGAGGAGCGATTCGTCGCCCTCACCGGGGAGGGATTCGATGTCGCAGGTTGACGCCACGAGCGCGAGCCCCGGCGGAGAGAGCGCCCCGGTGGCTGAGACGAACACCACGCGCACTCGCGCCTTCGCCCTGCTCGGCTCGGAGCTCGGCACGCTGTTCCGGCGCAGACGCACCATCGCGATGCTCGTGGCGCTCGCCGCCGTTCCCGTGCTCATCGCCGTCGTGGTGCGCATCACGGGCGCCGGGTCATCCGGACGCGGACCGGCCTTCCTCGGCGCCATCACCGACAACGGACTGTTCGTGGCGTTCACCGCCCTTGTGGTGTGCATACCGCTCTTCCTGCCGCTCACGCTCGGCGTCGTCGCTGGTGACACCATCGCAGGGGAAGCGGGGCTCGGCACCCTGCGCTACCTGCTCGTCGCGCCGGTCGGCCGTCTCAGGCTGCTGGCCGTGAAGTATGCGGGAGTGCTCGCGTTCTCGCTTGCGGCGACCGTGGTGATCGTGCTCGCCGGCATCGGGATCGGTGCGCTGCTCTTTCCGATCGGACCCGTCACGCTGCTCTCCGGCGACACAGTGGATGCCGGTGGCTTCTTCGCGCGAACCGCCCTCCTCGCGTGCTACGTCGCTCTGTCTCTCACCGGCCTCGGAGCGCTCGGGCTGTTCATCTCCACACTGACCACGGTTCCCGTCGGCGCGATGGCAGCCACCGTCGTGCTCGCCGGTGTGTCTCAGATCCTGGACCAGCTCCCGCAGCTCGACTGGGTGCATCCGTGGCTCTTCACGCACTACTGGCTGGGATTCGGAGACCTCCTGCGCGACCCCGTCGTCTGGGACTCGTACGGGCAGAACGCGCTTCTGCAGCTGGGCTACGTGGTGGTGTTCGGCGCTCTCGCGTACGCCAGGTTCGCCACGAAGGACATTCTGAGCTGAGGCGCGCTCGCCGCGTCCCCGGCGCACCGCACGTTCGACCCGCCCGGTTCTGGCCGCCGCGTCGGCGGCACGGTGCACACTAGGTGTGTGCCGGAACTGCCCGAAGTGCACGCGCTGGCCGCCGACCTCGATGGGCGGCTGCGCGGGCGCGTGCTCGACCGATTCGATGTCACGTCGTTCGCCGCGCTGAAGACGTTCGATCCTCCCGTGTCGGCGCTGCATGGGATGCTCGTGACCGGCGTGGCAAGACACGGCAAGTTCCTGGATATCACGGCTGTGCCCGGGGAAGGCGAGGCAGGCGAACCGCTGCATCTGATCATCCACCTCGCGCGCGCCGGCTGGATCCGCTGGCGCGACGCTGCGCCGATCGCGGCCGCACGGCCGCGAGGACGCAGCGCGGGCCCCCTGGCGGCACGTCTGGTGCTCGATGACGGCTCTGGACTCGACATCACGGAGGCGGGCACGAAGAAGAGCCTCGCCATCTCCTTGGTGCACCGACCAGACGACGTGCCCGGTGTCGCTCGCCTCGGACCGGATCCGCTGGCACCGGAGTTCACGGAGGAGGTCTTCGCCGGCATCCTCGCCTCGGCCGGGCGCGCACAGATCAAGGGCGTCCTGCGCAACCAGGCGAAGATCGCAGGCATCGGCAACGCGTACTCAGACGAGATCCTGCACGTGGCGAAGATGTCGCCGTTCAAGCCTGCGAACATGCCGGCCGACGACGTGCATGCGCTCTACGAGGCCACCAGGGCGACGCTGCAGGAGGCGCTGGAGCGTGCGGACGGGTTGAAGGCATCCGAGCTGAAGGCCGAGAAGAAGTCCAACCTGCGCGTGCATGGCAGAACAGGTCAGGCGTGCCCGGTGTGCGGAGACACGATTCGGCAGGTCATCTACGCCGACTCCACGTTTCAGTACTGCCCCACGTGTCAGACCGGCGGAAAGCCGCTGGCCGACCGCGTGCTTTCCCGCCTGCTGAAGTGAGAGGCGCCGGAGCGCGTCCCGCGCAGGCAGTCACTCGATCGGCGTGAGCCTGAAGATGCGCAGAACGCGTCCGCTCGCACGTTCGTAGCCGCGGTAGCCCGGCCATTGACGCTGGATGTACGCCCAGACGTCCTCCCGCTCCTGGTCGCCGATGAGCTCGGCGCGCACCCTGATGGGCTTGCCCCGCACGACGGCGACGGCGTCGGGGTTCGCGATGAGGTTCGCGGTCCAGGCTGGATGCGTGTCGCGGGCGAAGTTGCTGCCGGTCACGAGCATCCGGGAGCCGGGTTCGGGGCAATACATGAGCTCGGTCTCACGTTCGAGCCCGCTCTTCGCCCCGGTCGTGCGCAGCACGAGCGACGGCACGAGCAATCCGCTCATCTGCACCCTGCCTCGCGAGACGAACCGGATGGCCCGTTCAAGCGGCGGCATCACGGTCGGACCGACTGTGCGGAAGAACTTCGTTCGCGAGAACCAGGCGACGCACGCTCGAACGGCACGCAGCGGGGAGAACGTGTGCGGCGAGAACCTGTGCGATGAGGCCATGGCTCGATTCTGTCCCCGATGTCACGTGCGACGGAGCTGTCTCGTCTCAGATCACGAAGGCAGAGGCGAGCGCGACGTGCGCTCCATGAGCGGAAGGACGACGTGATGCGCGTGTTCGTGGCAGGCGGGAGCGGTGTGCTCGGCAGACGACTGATCCCGCGTCTGGTGGAACGAGGACACGACGTGGTGGCCTCCACCACGAGCGCAGCCAAGCTCGGCCTGCTCCAGCGGCTCGGCGCGGAGGGCGTGGTCATGGACGGCCTCGACGCCGATGCGGTCAGCAGGGCCGTCGCCGCTGCGCGACCGGATGCCCTTGCGCACGAGATGACCGCGATCTCGCTGTCGCATGCGGGCAAACCGGACATCAAGCATCCGGACAGGTGGTTCGCCGGAACGAACAGGCTGCGCACGACAGGAACCGACAATCTTCTGGCCGCTGCAAAGGCGGCCGGTGTGCGGCGCATCGTGTCACAGGGGTATGCGAGCTGGAACGGCGACCCGAAGGGTCCGCCGGTTCAGACGGAGGAGACGACGCTCAACCTCATGCACGGAACCGCGTCCGAGGTCGGCCTGCTGGCGTTGCAACACACCGAGGAGCGGGTGCTGGATGCCGGTGGTGCCGTCCTGAGGTACGGCGCGCTCTACGGACCGGGCGCGACCGACGACCAGGTGGAGCTCCTCCGCAAGCGGCAGTACCCCTTGGTGGGCGACGGCGCCGGCTACAGCTCGTGGATCCACCTCGATGATGCGGCGAGCGCGACGGCCCTCGCGATCGAGCAGGGCGTCGACGGCGTGTTCAATGTCGTGGACGACGAGCCGGCGCAGGCGCGCGACTGGCTGCCCTACCTTGCCGAGTGCGCGGGGGCGAAGCCGCCGATGCACGTTCCGGTATGGCTGGCGCGCGTGCTCGCGGGAGACCAGGCTGTGGTCATGATGACCCAGGGGAGGGCGTTCTCCAACGCGAAGGCGAAGAGCGTGCTCGGGTGGAGCCTGACCTACCCTTCGTGGCGGCAGGGCTTTCGCGCCGAGTTCGCGGCGGGCTCTCGAGCAAGGCTTCAGGCATCGTGACCCGCGACGACGGTGCAGAGCCTGCACCTGCTGACACGGGCGGCAGCGCGGCCGGCAGCAGACTCGAGCAGTTCGAGGAGCTGCGTCCGCTGCTGTTCTCCATCGCGTACCGCATTCTGGGCAGCGTCTCGGGGGCCGAAGACGCTGTGCAGGAGACCTGGGTGAGGTTCCAGGCATCCGGTGTCCGTCCCGATTCGGCGAAGGCCTACCTGTCGACCATCGTCACGCGCCTGTGTCTCGACGAGCTGCGGTCCGCACGGGTGCAGCGCGAAGAGTACGTCGGACCGTGGTTTCCGGAGCCGCTGCTGACGGATCCGTACGAGGATCCTGAGCGGTCCGCCGAGTTGGCCGATTCGCTCTCGATGGCCGCCCTGCTCCTGCTCGAACGCCTCAGCCCGCTGGAGCGAGCCGTCTTCGTGCTGCGTGAGGTGTTCGGCTATGGCTTCGCGGACGTGGCGGCGGCCGTCGGAAGGTCGGAGGCGGCCTGCCGGCAGGCCGCCCTGCGGGCGAGACGCCACATGGATGACGGTCGGCGACGGTTCGATTCCGACCGGGCAGCACGAGACGCGTTGGCCGACCGGTTCTTCGACGCGCTTCGCGACGGCGACGTGGATGGCCTGCGCGACCTGCTCACCGCCGACGTGCAGCTGGTGAGCGACAGCGGCGGCAAGGCGCCGAATTGGGGCCGAGGGATGTTCGGCGACGCCGACGTGGCGCGTGCCCTCGTCGCGATCCACGACGCGTTCCGTCGCATCGGCGGCGTCGTCGAGCGGCATTCCATGAACGGCGAGCCCGGCGCGATCTTCCGAGACCGCGACGGCCGCGTGCTCAACACGTGGAGCCTCGACGTGCAGGACGGCGGCGTGCAGGCGATCCGCACGGTGCTCAACCCCGACAAACTCGGCCATGTCGGCGAAGTGGCGGATGCCTGGGCCGTCGTGCGCGAGGCCATGGAGGCCAGGCGAGACGAAGCTCGCTGATCCTCGGCAGTGAATCCTCGGCAGGGCGCGCTGCTGTTGACTTGTCCCATGACCGATCTTCAGCGTGTGACCGTGTTGGCAGGCGGCGTTGGAGGCGCCCGATTCACCCGTGGGCTCCTCGCGCACCTTCGCGAGGCGTATCCCGCTGCGGACGACGGCACGAGCGTCGACGTCACCGTCGTGGTCAACACGGGCGACGACATGACGCTGAACGGCCTGCGGGTCTGCCCGGACCTCGACACCGTGATGTACACGCTGGGCGGAGGAATCAGCGAGGAGCAGGGCTGGGGCCGCTCCGAGGAGACCAGGAGGGTGTCGCACGAGATCGCCGCATACGGTCGCGGCTGGGACTGGTTCACGCTCGGCGACCTTGATCTCGGCACGCACATCGTGCGCACCGAGCTCCTGCGCGAGGGAGCGACACTCAGCGAGGTGACCGAGTACCTGTGCAGGCGTTGGCGGCCGGCCGCACGGCTTCTGCCGATGAGCGACCAGCCGGTGGAGACGCACGTGCGGCTGGGCGAGGCCGCCGATGAGCATCCTGCCGGCTCCCTCATCCATTTCGAGGAGTGGTG
>Ga0164242_10008991_pt1 | contig 10814 bp, 12 predicted proteins | sample OricomgcompostMG_FD_108783 | JGI IMG/M metagenome (GOLD analysis project Ga0164242, IMG submission 108783) | Miracle-Growth compost microbial communities from Emeryville, California, USA - Original compost - Miracle growth compost (MG) ... | reverse complement strand
TACTGCATATATACTTCATGTCAAGGAGCTTGGCATCGCAACTCTTGATACTAGATATATTTTCACACCTCAGATTCCATTGTTCCAGCAGAGCCGCGTCATAGAAACACAACAATACTCAGCCGCGCATGCTTCGAAGGATTTTGAAGACTGTGACGTTACCGACTTCCGGGAGTGTGTCTTTGCCGAGACTATTCATATTCATCAGGGCGGCTTAGTCCCTACCATAAACCGCTACCTACGGGTTCAGGACACGGCCACCAACGCAGCTACGCCCGATAACCTCCGGCCTGTTGTCCTTGTCAGACATTCTATCAAAATGGATATTGACATCCTCCAGGGATTAGGCGTTGATATCGCAGCCTCGTGCCCCATCGTGGCAGTTATTGACACGCACTCTTTCAGCTGTCACGTCTCAGCTGCCAATTCTCATCCCAGCAACCATGTTACTCTCTCTCGGGAGTTTTGACTTGGCTAGATTGCCCCCATCAACCGCATGAGCTCCATAACGCTGGTAATGACGCTACCTATACGCTGTACGCAATGCTATTGCTAGCTCTCAGATGGTCCGAACAGCGGGAAGCAACAGCACAAGAGGTAAAGAACCGAGAACTTCTACGGGTATTCGCAAATTGTGAGATCAACGAGGCTCCCCGGTGGAAGCTAATTCGAAGGGCTCTTGGGGCGCATACGGCGGCTCAAGGCCATTCCGGGATCACGTATGATACCCAGTAGATACCCAGTGCTTTGAATAACAGAGAAAGTATTCGGAGAAAGGGTGGTGGTGGTTTTCAGATCGGAACCAGGAGGAAATAACCTCCTTCACATGCCGAGTACAGCTCCGGTCAAGGATTACGTCAGGGCTGAATGAGCCCTCCACGTGATTGGCGCGAGCGATTTCGTGCACGGGGCTGCTTTCGGGGTCGGCAACTCGGCTAATCACAATTATGTGATTGGCCCATCGTCCGCCAACCGAGTCCTGAAATCATTCCATAGCAAACCTCCCCTTCGGAAACCTCCAAAGAAAGTGGCACGAACAAACCCCCCAGCTGCCCATCGACTTGCACATCCGAGCTGCAGTTGAACGATGGCACCCTCAATTGCGTTGAGAAAACTGGCTGCGAGGCAGAGTGTGAGTATACAATCCATTTCCCGAGCTGTCTCCCAGCTTCCGAATCATTCTCGCGACGTTCGGCACAACTGATCCAGTGTTTTCGCTCATAGCTCGCATGCCTCTCCAGAAGCCAGTCGAGGGCTTTTTCGGTCACTCGCCCCGCAGGTAGGACACCAGCAACCTCAATTCATACCCGAGTCGCGTTAACGAAATTTCCATTGTAGCACGTGTTATCGCAAACCAGCCCTTACGAGCCAAGGAGGCATCCCCTTTCGTCAGCAGCAAATACCCCGTCATCGTACGTCTCAACCACTACGCCGGGGTATAACCCGCCGAGGAAGTGTCAATTGACCAGTATATAGGACCACGAGTATGACGCAGTCGTTGTTGGAGCCGGTGGCTCGGGTCTGCGAGCGGCCTTTGGGCTTGCCGAGGCAGGATTCAACACAGCGTGCATATCCAAGCTCTTCCCCACCCGGAGTCACACCGTTGCCGCACAGGGTGGCATCAACGCCGCTCTAGGGAACATGCACGAGGATGACTGGAGGTGGCACATGTATGACACGGTCAAGGGTTCCGACTGGCTTGGCGACCAGGACGCCATTCACTACATGACTCGGGAGGCTCCGGCTTCCATCATCGAGCTCGAACACTACGGCTGCCCCTTCTCCAGAACCGAAGATGGCAAGATGTAAGCAATACCGCGTCTCTTGAATTTGCGGGATTGGAAAAGCTCACAGCGTCACACAGTTACCAGCGAGCCTTCGGTGGCCAGTCTCAGAAGTACGGCAAGGGCGGCCAGGCCTACCGTTGCTGCGCCGCCGCCGATCGTACCGGACATGCACTTCTCCACACTCTCTACGGCCAATCACTCAGGCACAACACCAACTATTTCATTGAGTACTTTGCGTTGGACTTGATCATGCAGGACGGCGAGTGCCGCGGTGTGCTCGCATACAACCAGGAGGACGGAACTCTTCACCGATTCATGGCCAAGAACACGGTTTTGGCTACTGGTGGATACGGACGGACGTACTTCAGCTGTACCTCCGCTCACACTTGCACGGGCGATGGAATGGCCATGGTTGCCCGCGCCGGCCTACCGAACCAGGATCTCGAATTCGTGCAGTTCCACCCCACCGGTATTTACGGCGCTGGGTGCTTGATCACCGAGGGTGCTCGTGGTGAGGGCGGTTACCTGCTGAACTCGGAGGGTGAACGGTTCATGGAGAGATACGCCCCGACGGCTAAGGATCTTGCCAGCCGTGACGTCGTCTCCCGGTCCATGACTATGGAGATCCGCGACGGCCGTGGTGTCGGCCCCGAGAAGGACCACATCTACCTGCAGCTCAGCCATCTCCCCGCCGAGGTTCTTGCAGAACGTCTTCCTGGTATCTCTGAGACCGCTGGTATCTTTGCCGGTGTTGATGTCCGCAAGCAGCCCATCCCCGTCCTGCCCACTGTCCACTACAACATGGGCGGTATCCCTACACGCTACACCGGTGAGGTCATCACCGTAGATGAGCAAGGTAACGACAAAGTTGTTCCCGGTCTCTTCGCTTGCGGCGAGGCAGCCTGCGTTTCCGTCCACGGAGCCAACCGTCTCGGAGCCAACTCTCTTCTCGACCTGGTCGTCTTCGGCCGCGCCGTCTCCCACACTATCCGCGATAACTTCACTCCCGGGCAGGCACACAGCCCAACGAGCGCCGACGCCGGTGCCGAGTCGATTGAGGTCCTTGACAAGGTCCGCACCTCCGACGGCCCCAAGAGCACCGCTGAGATCCGCCTGGCGATGCAGAAGGTCATGCAGAGGGACGTCAGCGTGTTCCGGACGCAGGAGAGCTTGGACGACGGTGTTCGTGGTATCACCGAGGTCGACAAGACCTTCGACCAGGTTGGCATCAAGGACCGAAGCATGATCTGGAACTCGGATCTTGTCGAGACCCTCGAGCTGAGGAATCTGCTCACATGCGCGTAAGTGGGCCCACGGCGCGAATACCACCCCCCTTCGGATCTTGTATGTGTATACTGACAGAGACAATAGTACCCAGACAGCCACTGCCGCCGCCGCACGAAAGGAGTCCCGCGGCGCACATGCCCGGGAAGACTACCCCGACCGAGACGACAAGACCTGGATGAAGCACACGCTCAGCTACCAGAAGCAGCCGCACGGCAAGGTCGACCTCTCATATCGCCGCGTCATCGGCACGACCCTCGACGAGAACGAGTGCAAGGCTGTCCCACCCTTCAAGCGCGTGTACTAAACGACGAAAAGAAGGCGTGTCTTTTCGTACAAAGCGGGGGCTTTCCCTTGGGGGTTTGATAAGGATCGCCTGAGCGCGAGCTAGGATGATTAGTTATCTCTAGGAGAAGAGGTGGACGTGCGTGCGGTGCGTTTGGTAGAGGCGGCGTTCGTGGGGGACGGCCGAAAGGGGGGAGGGGGAGGGTGTGGTCTTCCAGCCGGAGAAAACCCCTGTATGATCTGTAACTTAGATGGGACCACTGGACAAAGTGTATACATGGTGGCAGGTAGGGTTGACAAAAATGCAGTTTAATTTTCGCAAGGTGGCCTGCTCGTTCGCCGCCCACTCGGTATGTCACTTAGTGAGGCGACCATGGTTCGGATTCACGATTTGGATGGATTCACGATTTTGAGGTCTATGGACGGCCAGATCCCAATCTACTGGGCCGAGAGGGTTCGACATGACCAACTTAACACATTTTTACGTCCCTGGACCTTCCGCCCCTTTTCCCATTGTCGACCTACCGAAGCGGAAGTTGACGAGACCAGACAGTATGTACCTCTATTTTTGTTGTTCCGGCATTTAATCCCTGGCATCGAAACACCAAGCAATGCACCTCTCCGATCGACAAGCAATCCCGCCATAAAGCCGTCTGCGCGGGAACCGAAGCGAAGGGGGAATTAATTCGCCATGCTCGAACTTGAAGTGCAAAGGGCATGTTAGTAGGGGGTGCCGCCTTGTTAGGATGGCAATGCAACCACCGTCTCCGGACCCTCGTGGTATTTTTATGATAACGCCTCAGTCTCCCAAACTTTCACTCCAACCCGCTTTTGAGTTTGGCTACACTACTCGGCGTGGCCGATACCGAGGTGCTCCGGGTCCGCCTTGACGATGCGCATGGTGTTGGTGTGGCCGACACCGCCCCGCCAGCCCTGAATAACGACGATGGGGTCGTCGACGTTGAGCACGCTCAACTCCACAGCCTTGGTGATGCCCCACTTGATGCGGCGGTCGACGTCCTCCTGCCAGTTGACCTTGGTGAAGTCGGGTTTGGCCTCGGGGAACAGGAAGGGGTAGACGCCCCGGTACAGATGGGCGTAGCGAGAGGCCGAGGCATTCCGGGTTACCATGAAGATGGGGCAGACCGGTCTGTACTTGGATAGGAGACGCTGTACAAAGTTCAACGTTAGCATTCATCAAGGAAGAGAGACCTGAAACGAGTCGTCTTGGGGGAGCACATACCGCCGAATCACCAGATGTGGAGAGAACAATAATTCCGCCAGCGTTGATATCGATGGATGCACGAACGGCGGCCATAGCGCAAGACTCGACGGAGCTGAGAGGCCGCTTCAGGTCGTTGAGCGAAGCCATCTCCTCATAGTGGCTGATGTACGGGATGGTGTTCTCAGCCTTGAGGCAAGCCTCGCTCATCTCGCGGACGGCAAGCTCAGGGTAGGCACCCTTGGCGGTTTCTCCGCTAAGCATGACGCAGTCGGCGCCGTCGACGACGGCGTTGCCGACGTCGCTGATCTCGGCGCGGGTGGGGCGCGGGTTCTTGATCATGCTCTCGAGCATCTGGGTCGCGCAGATGACGGACTTTCCGGCCATGTTGCACATGGCGATCAGCTTCTTCTGGGCGGCGAATACCTCTGCGGCGGGGATCTCGATGCCGAGATCTCCTCGGGCAACCATGACGCCGTCGGTCGCGGCGAGGATCTCCTTGAAGTTGTTGAGGCCTTGCCTGTTCTCGATCTTGGCAATGATCTGGATGTGCTTCCCTTCCTCACCCAGCACTTCGCGGATGGAGTGAATATCCGCGGCCCGCCGAATAAAGCTCTATGATCACACGTTATCAGTACATCAGTCGAAAACTTCGGAGTTTGAGGATCTACTCACGGCAAATACCATGTCGACGTTGTTCTTGACACCGAACCTCAGGTCGTTCTTATCCTTCTCGGACAGCGCGGGAAGATCGACGTCGGTGTTGGGCAGATTGACTCCCTTCTTGGAGGAAATGAAGCCGTTGTTCCTTGCCCGGGCCTTGATGGTCGTGGCGTTGGTGATCTCAAGAACATCGAAGGCGAGGATACCATCGTCGACGTAGATGATACGGCCAGGCTCGATAACCTTGGTGATGTTCTTATAATCGACGTACATGTTGTCGGTATCGCAGGCAGTGGCATACTTGTCGTCCGTGGTGATGTTCAGGATCTTGCCAGCTGCGATGGGAAGGTCCTGGTCGCCCTTGGTGTTACCAGTTCGGATCTCGGGGCCCTTGGTGTCGAGAGCAATGGCAACCTGCCTGCCGGGCATAGCCTTCTCGGCGGCGCGAGCATTGTCGATAACGGACTGGTGGTATTCGTAGCTACCGTGGCTGAAGTTCATGCGCACAATGTTGAGGCCAGCCTCGCGGAGAGCATTGATCTTCTCCACCGAGTTCGTCTTGGGGCCAATGGTGCAGATGATGGAAGTCCGCCTATAGTTGTTCACCGGAGCAGCAGCAGTATCGAGCTCAGCGAGCCATTCGATCCTGCCGCCGAGGGCGAGATGGTCAAGGGCGTTGGCAGCCATTGGAGGGGAGTGGAGGGGAGAATAGGGGGATGTGAAACGGGGATGGACAGTGGTGATGGGGTTGATAAGACAAGAGCGGTTGATATCCTGGATGACGTTGATTCGGTGGTCTCCGTGAGATCTCCAAAGTCAACAGAGAAGATCAGAGAGAAAGAATAAATTCGAGGGAAACTGGCTCCTCTTGAACTTCTTATGTGATCTGCGGCGAAGGAAGAAAAACGCGCAGGAAGGTTGGTGCAGCAGTTGATGCATCCCTCTGTCAAGCTTGACCCCACCATATTTTTTGCTGCTCTTCTGTTGTTGCCCCGCCCCAACCCTTGCAGCAAAAGAGCTAGCACTAATGCGGCGCTAGCATCAAGCATTGACGACGCTAAAACGATACAAGGGCCCGAAAAGAGTGACAGGAAAAACCTCGAAAACCCCCCAACAAGGACTTCTTAGCCACTGACATGCCTCGGATTGTGTCTAAAGGCTCCCGTGTGCCAAGAGAAGTTCGCGGCCGTACTACGAAGTGGCTCCAATTAGGCGGAATACCTTAGCTTTCGCGACAGTCGGGCCGCTGGAGCATTTTGACTTGGGAGCCCCTATACCTACTTGTTGGTAACTGTGATAAATGGGTGGTGTCACTATTTGTACAGATGGATACCAGGCGCGGCACCAAGCGTGGCACGTCGGTCATACAGCCGCAAACGCACTGCACGTATAGATAACGTTACCGATCTCGTGTGTAATGTAGATTACCCTACTGGTGCTTCTCCCGGGTCCATGGATTTCTTTTGTTTACACTGCCTGCATCGGTACGCTGGGATCAATCAGTGACCCCCAAGCATAGGTAGATGGTTGGTCAGCCAACTTCGAGATGACGAGTCGTTAAAGATGCCTTTGTGGTCTCGCGATAATCGGAGCATACTCGTGAAGGTACCTTCAGGAGTTTTGATGCTGCCGACGACTTTGAAGCCAAATTTGTCATATAGTCGGACCCCGGCTGGAAGCAGAACAAATGCATCCCATCCCCTACGATCCCTTGTAGAAGTCGACGTGCAAATTAAGCTCACTCTCCTCTGCTACGTAGTGGTGGTCGAAAATGGCCACCGTGAGGGTTTTAGAGGATTCATGGATTTCTTTTGCGTACACTGCCGGCAGCCGTGATACTCGAATGGAAGATTATTTTAAGGATGCTGATCTGCCCGCCAGGCCGACACCATTCCATCCTCATTTAGGTGGGTATACCTTAATTTCTGTTTCTTCTTGGTGTTGAGGTTACGTTGGGGTAACGTACCTGTCCAACCGTCGTGCTTACCTAACTCGACTGCGGCACGGACCATTCCGGTGGGGTCGGCTCTCTGGGCGGTGTGTGGAAGATCCATCGGGCGATACCCCTCTGCCTGGCAAAATTGTCCGAAATTTGTGTTTTGGCGCACGACCAGCCAAACTTTGGAGCGTCAACCTCTCACGGTCGATCCAGGAATTTGCCTGGTGCTGTTCACTATCCCCATCCGCAACATCATATTCAAATATTGACAACTATGCCAAATACTGCCTCTCATCATACACCTAAACTCCTCCCCCCCGATAGAATACACCAGCATTTATTTTACGCGCCCAGCCTAAGGCGGTGACACCTCTAATCCTTCATGACGACCATCACTTCCACATTACGGGGCCACGGAGGGTCGTCGATAGAACTAGCAACCCCCGTCAAGCCGATCTTGAGGAAACCTACCTCGGTTCTAGGCACGCGAACTAGAGACGACACAGAAGAATATGTAGCGGAGACTCCGGCTACCAAGAGGCGGAAGACAGTCATGTTCGACGAGAGCCTAAATGTGGTCCTCAATATCGAGACCAAGTCGTTGGAGGACGTGAAGAGGGAAATACGGCAAGCTCTCGAGAGACACGCGAGGGACGACGACGAGGACTATGACAACCTAAAGGAGATGTTCACCAGCGACCAGAGCCCGGACCGCTCCCCCACCAGAGGTCGTGACGAAGCAACGAAATCTGGGGGTTTGTTAGCTTATGTTATTGCCCTCACGACCCACGTACCCATGTTGGGGAAGTCTTGTTCCGGTCTCGTTAGGAGCATCCTCAAATGGTACGGACTCTACCATCTCTCGGTCACTCATGTATGATTGACGAAGCAACTGCTAACAACAAGCGTGATAGCCAATGGTTGGCGAGAGATGATGTTTTCGCGAGGGCTTACGTCCAATTTCTAGCCGCTTTATCCAGCGCACAAGGCTCTTACCTAGTACACGTGCTCTCCATGATGATCGATCATTTTTCCGAGACGAGATCACCAAACTCCCTGACTGGCTACCCCGACATCAGTCGCGAGACCATGAGGCAAAGACTCCACCTCGGCCTCCGCTACCTCCTCGGACTCTTTCCGGGAGCTCGGTCTATGCTCCTCAACTTAATCACAACCAAATTTCCCTATAGCGAGGATTCCAAGAAGGTTCACGAGGCCTACGTCGACAACCTCCTTCGGCTAAGGGAGTATAGCCATGATCCGCGAGACATTATGGAGCTGATCACCAGCCGTATTGTCAAGCTGGACGTCGAGATGCAGCTAGACCTGGAGGATATGGATGACGAGACGACTGCGGCCGTCATGCTGCAGCTCAAGGCCTCCGAAGTGAACGGGCAATACAAAGACGACGACTCGGACGACAGCGACGCCGAATCCGTTATAAGCGACGCATCCGACATGGACGAGCAATCAGCCCGAGTTCTCAGCACCAAGAATCGAGTTGAAAAGCTGGACTCCCTCCTCGACATCCTATTCGCCACCTACGAGCCATATTTCTCCGATCCCGATTCGGCCGAGGCCATCTCCTGCTATGAAGACATGCTCGCGGACTTCTCAAATATCGTGCTCCCGACGTATAAGAGCCGTCATTCACAATTCCTGGTCTTCTTTTTCGCCCAGAAATCGAAGCGGTTGACCGAGATGTTCGTCGGCACGCTCTTCAACATAGCTTTCGAGTCAAACAGGCCGGGTATCGTGAAGCAGTCGGCCGTTGCATATCTAGCTAGCTTCGTTGCTCGCGGTGCGCGCGTGGATAGCGAACAGGTGCAGACGATTGCTCAGACTCTCCTCAACTACATGGATTATCATCGTGTCAACTACGAGCGAGAGTGCAAGGGCCCGGACCTCAGGAGATATTCCCAGTTTTACGCCTTGAGCCAAGGCCTCCTCTACCTATTCTGCTTCCGGTGGAGGGATCTCGTCGACCTTGAGCTCAGCTCGCCCAGGATAGATCAAGACGATCCCGCATCGTTCCTGGGCCAGGACCTGCAGTGGATGGACGGGTTCCGAAGACGCCTCCAAGCGAACATCTACAGCAAGCTCAACCCACTCAAGGTCTGTTCGCCGGTGATCGTCTCGGAATTCGCAAAGCTCTCCCACCACCTCGGCCTCATGTACATCTACCCGCGCCTCGAGTCGAATAAGTCGATACACCTGTCCCAGTTTGCTGCGAGTGCATACTCGACTGGTGGTGCCCTTCGTGACACAGGTTACGATCCTCAAGACGACAAGTGGACACACCTGGACCCGTATTGCCCCTTCGACCCGTATCAGCTGCCCATTAGCCGGCACCGGCTTGACGAGGCCGAAACTTATATCCCGTGGACATCGATACCGGGACTGAACAGGGATGAGGACGACGAGAGCGACGATGGAGGGATAGATGATGGTGAAGATGATCTCGATGATATCCAGGAGGACACGGCAACCGATGAGGATAACCCACGTGATTGAAGACCGGTAGGATACGGGGTCAATAATGGGGCTTTTCAGCAGAGCGTAATCCGGAGTCGAGGTCGAGATCACGTACCCCTCGGCCATTCAGGCCTCTTCTTGGGGTGAATTGGTTTTTAACAGGCGTACCTTTAGTGCATAGCGACTGCGTCAACTGCATCAACGGTGTTCAGGGCGCAGATAAAAAGATAGCATATTGTTTTAAATTCTCAAAAAATGGTTAACCGATTAGCAACATGCGTTGCCCTGCCACTCGCTCTACCCGTTCCCCTACACAGGACCTCGGCCCGTCCATCGCAGGCTCAGACCCGGTATATCGCGTCGAAGAACCACTCGGATCTCTCTCCGCAAACACGGAGGAGGACAGGGGACTTAATTGGTCCCACGTTCTTCTCAACTTCCGGGACCGACATCAGCCGTCCTGTCTATCAAGTTATACGAGGAGAGGGCAGCGCTGCATCCGGGAGTACGGGCTGGCCGTTGGTTCCGACTGGAAGTCTGTATTGCTACCCACCGCCTTGTCTAGACTCCAGGCTAAGGTAGTCGCATCGGTCGGCTATTGAACGCGATACTTACTCCCTCCGCCAGGCGCTTACATAGTACCTGCCGTGCACATAGCTCCCACAAGGAGTTGTGCTTACAGCCGTAGCCCTGGGGCTTACAGGAAGACCTAACAAGACGGCCACATCTATCGTAGGGATCTGTCCATAGCGGGTTATCGTTCTATACACAGCCTCTAGTAGTTACAATTTTGATTACCATGGTTGCTGTAGGGAGGGACCTTGTCTCAGGTGTCGATATGAGCCTACCAGTGGTAAGGTCTGACGGGATCCCTGTTGCTCGCGGATGCCCTTCGAGTACGCTGCCACTCTCGGCGAGGCTTCAGCTAGTGGTCCGGTTCCTCTAGTAGCCACACGGAGAAGGGTTACAATCCAACACAAAAGTTGATCAGTTAGGTAAAGTTCCAGCATTTGTGGGCTCCGGAAAGTTTAACAGCAGAATGGCGTGGATCATACATGTATGCCCGTTGCTTTCGCCTTGCATATGTGACCCGGACAAAGACGGATCTAGGAGTACGTGAGACCTGGTTGCGCTGAGCGTGTCATAGGTGGTAGTTCTT
>Ga0164242_10008990_pt1 | contig 10814 bp, 9 predicted proteins | sample OricomgcompostMG_FD_108783 | JGI IMG/M metagenome (GOLD analysis project Ga0164242, IMG submission 108783) | Miracle-Growth compost microbial communities from Emeryville, California, USA - Original compost - Miracle growth compost (MG) ... | reverse complement strand
GCCGATGTCGGCGCCCGTCGCCGCGGCCGCGGCCTTCAGGTTCTGCGCGATCTCGGGGGTGTGCCGGTGCGCGCCGGCGATGTTGTAGGCGCGGACCGAGCCCATCACCTCCGAACCCAGCAGCCCCACGTCGAGTTTGCGGCCCGCGCCCGAGGTGCCGCTCACCGCGACCACGGTCACATCCGGTTCGACGATGCCCGCCCCGACCGCCGGCGCCAGCGCCAGACTCGACACCGTCGGATAGCAGCCCGGTACCGCGATCCGGGTGGCCCCGCGCAGCTGTTCCCGGGCGCCGGGCAGCTCCGGCAGACCGTAGGGCCAGCTTCCGGCATGCGGGGATCCGTAATAGGTCTCCCAGTCCTGGGGGTCGGTGAGCCGGAAATCGGCCCCGCAGTCGATGATCACCGTGGACTCCGGCAGCTGCTGCGCGATGGCGGCGGACTGCCCGTGCGGCAGCCCGAGGAACACCACATCGTGCCCGGCCAGCACCTCCGCCGTGGTCGCCTCGAGGACGCGATCGGCCAGCGGCAGCAGATGCGGCTGCAGCTGTGCCAGCGTGGTCCCGGCATTGGATCCCGCGGTCAGCGCCCCGATCTCGAGGCGCCCGGCTCGGTACTCCGGATGCCCCAGCAGCACACGCAGGACCTCACCGCCCGCGTATCCGCTCGCACCAGCTACCGCGACCCGCACCACGGGCCCACTCGAGGTATCCGCCATGTGATGATTATGCACGATCATGCAAGCTCATTCACGGGCGGGTTGTGGATCCGTGGGCATAGGATCGCTCCGGTCGGTGAAGACCCAGTTCGGCAACGATATGTGACAACCGGCCCTTCCCGCCGTAACAGCCGGTTCGCGACGCTGAGATCATGAATCGCCGCACCCACGCGGATCCGTTGCTCGCGGCCGAGGCCGCCGCGGCATCGGGTGCGCCCGCGCTACGAATGACAGGAGTCGGTAAGACCTACGGCTCCGGTGCGGGCCAGGTGGTCGCGCTGCGCGATGTGGATCTGAAGATCCGGCCGGGCGAGTTCGTGGTGCTGCTGGGTCCGTCGGGGTCGGGTAAAACCACATTGCTGAACCTGGTGGGTGGGATCGAGGAGCCCTCGGGTGGTGTCGTCGAAGTGGCGGGCATGGATATCGGCGCGCTGAACGACAAGCAGCGCACCGCGTTCCGGCGGGACCGCGTCGGATTCGTCTTCCAATTCTTCAATCTGGTCCCGACCTTGACCGCGCTGGAGAACGTGGAAATACTGGCGGAGTTGACGGGGCCGGATGCCGCCGCCCGCAGTTGCGCCGCGCTGAACCTCGTCGGTGTCGCAGATGTCGCCGAGCGATTTCCCGGACAGCTGTCGGGTGGACAGCAGCAGCGAGTGGCCATCGCCCGGGCGATCGTGAAGGAACCGCCGCTGCTGCTGTGCGATGAACCCACCGGCAGCCTCGACCTCACCACCGGCCGACAGGTGCTGGCCGTATTGCGCGGTCTCGCGCGGGAGGGCCATCACACCGTCCTGATCGTGACGCACAACTCCGAAATCGCCCGGATGGCCGACCGCGTGGTGTGGCTCCAGTCGGGTGAGATCAGCCGTTCCGAGTGGGTGGACCATCCGGTCGAGGCGTCGGAGTTGCAGTGGTAGGCCGGACGCTGCTACGCAAGCTGCGCCGGGATCTATGGCGGCAGCGCTGGCAGTTCCTGGCCGTCGCCACGGTCCTGGCCATCGGCGTCGCGGCGTTCGTCGCGGCCGCGAGCGCCTACCGCAATCTCGATCAATCCTTTTCCCGGGCCTACAGTGCGCAACGACTGCCCGACGTGGTCGTCTCCGGCCCGGGCGCCGGACAATCCGTTGCGGCATTGGAGGCGCTACCGGGCGCGCCGGTGGCCGAGGTCAGGCATCAGAGCGAGGTCGGCATTCGCATCGGAGGACGGACCTTCCTCGGCCGCGCGATCGGTATCCCGGACGGGGCACAGCCCGAGGTCTCCCGGCTCTCGATACGGTCGGGAACATTGCCGTCGGCGGGCCGGCTCGTGGTCGAACAGCACCTCGCCGATCACTACGACCTGCATCCCGGCGACAGCGTCGAACTTCTGAATCCCGGCGGCTGGCAAGCGATTCCGGTGGCGGGTTCGGCGTTGTCGACGGAGTACTTCTGGCCCGCCCGCTCCACGCAGGAGATCATGACCACCCCCGAGCACTTCGGCGTCGTGTTCCTTCCCGACCGCGATCTGGTCCGGAATCTGCCCGATCCGGTGGAACAGGTCGCGTTGTACGCAACGGATCGTGCTGCGGCGGGTGATCTGGTCAATGCAGCCGAACGCTACACGCGAGCACACGGACTGCAGCTTGTCCCGCGTGATCAGCAGCCGTCGTATCGAGCGTTGCAGGACGACGTCGAGGCATTCGGGACCTTCGCGAATCTGTTGCCGTGGTTGTTCCTGGCCGCAGCCGTGCTCGGTACCTACGTGCTGCTGTCCCGCGTGGTGGCAGCGCAGCGGGCAGTCATCGGAACCCTCGCTGCCAACGGCTTCTCCCCCGGGCTACTGCGCCGGCACTACCTCGGATACGGCGTGGCGTGCGCGGTGCTCGGCATCGTTCCCGGCCTGGCCGGGGGCTATCTACTCGGCGGCTGGATCACCACCCGCTATACCCAGGCTCTCGGACTGCCCTTGCATGTGACCGCATGGCATCCGGGCATCCTGTTCGTCGCTTCCGCCGCGACCCTGGCCGCCGCGACCGTTGCCGCGTGGGCGCCCGCGCGGGCCGCAGCGCGAATGTCGCCCGCCGAGGCCATGCGAGTCGCGCCGCCGTCCCGGCGCGGAGGACGCAGCGTCCTCGAACGCCTCGTTCCACCGCTCGAACGCGCACCGGCACGTTGGCGGATGATGCTGCGGGCCGTGCTGCGGAATCGTCGCCGCGCGGTGTTGACCATCGTCGGTGTGGCCGTCTCGGTGAGCCTGGTGATGGTGTTCGCCGGGTTGCGCGACACCGTCGCGACACTCATCGACCGGCAGTACGGCCGGATCATGCTGCAGGACGGCGAGATCGCGACCGCCCCCGGCGCTACCGATTCGGTGCTGACCCGCGTCCGGCAGGACCCCGACGTCGCCGCGGCCGAGCCGATGGGCCGCTGCGACGTGGCACTCTCGGCCGGGGATCGTCACTACGACACCCTCGTGATCAGCTTGCCGCCCGCGACGCAGATGCACCGGTTCATCGCAGAGTCCGGTTCGAACCAGTTGTCCAGCAAGGGTTTACTGCTCGGCTCGGGGCTGCACGACACCCTGGGCGTCTCGGTCGGGGACACCGTCGATGTCGCCGATACCGCTACCGGACAACACCTATCGGCACCGATCGCCGGATTCGTCGACGAGCCGCTGTCCCCGGTTGTGTACGTTTCGGCCGACTACCTGAGGCAGGCTATCGGTCCCGTACCGGATACGGGCGTGCTGGTGAAACTGCGGCCCGGCGTGACCGATGAGCGCGCCGTCTCCGATCGGCTCACCGCGATCCCCGGTGCGGTCGCGTACCTTTCCACGGCCACCGTGGCCTCGGCCATGCGGCAGGCATTCGCGATGTACAACACGCTGGTGGGAATCATGCTGATTTTCGCCGCAGCCATGGCCGCGGCGCTGCTTTTCAACGCGATGTCGGCCAACATCGGCGAGCGGCTGGGAGAACTCGGCGCCCTGCGGGCAGCGGGGATGGGTACCGGAATGCTGTCGCGCCTGATCGCCGCCGAGAATCTCGTCCTCGTCGTGGTCGGCATTCCGCTCGGCATCGGATGTGGCATCCTGCTCGCCCGCAGGCTGCTGGCCACCTATGAAAATCAGGGCGCCCGTCTCGAATTGGCGATGAGTTCGCCGACACCGGCACTTGTCGCGTCAGCCGTTCTGGCCGCCGCGATCACCGTCCAACTTCCCGCACTGCGCCGCGTCCGCAACCTCGACATCGCCCGCATCGTTCGCGAGCGCTCACTCTGACGAGGAGCGCTCCGGCCGGCGTGGCGGACCGCCCGAGCAGCACCGGAGCCATCCGGCTGTCCCGCTGCCGCCGGATCGCATCCGTTGCGCGGAAGCCGACGACGAAGGTCGCCGAAGCGATGGGACCGAGGACCCTGCCCGAACGATCACCCTGGACGGACAGTTGGTCTATGGCATCCGATCAGAGCGAGCACACGGTACTCATCGTCTACGCCTCCGCAGCGGGTTCGACCGCCCAGATCGGCGAGTTCATGGCGCGCCGGATGCGGGAGGCGGGATTGCACGTCCGGGTGGAGCCGGTGGATCGGGCACCGGACCCCGGCTGCTTCGAGGCGGTCGTACTGGGCAGCGCGATCCACAACGGAGGCTTCCTCCCCGGTTTCGCCGACTACATCGAGCGCTATGCGAAGACGTTGAAACAACGCCCGAACTGGTTGTTCAGCGTCGGCATGGGGCCGGCCCTGCGTGGCCCGGTGGGAGCGTTCTTCAAACGGCTCACGCCGCCCGTCGTCACCGAATGCCGGACCTCGGCCGGCAGCAAGGGATATCGCGGTTTCGCCGGTGTCGTCGTCCGGCCCCCTGAGCTGCGCAACCGGCTGCTGATCCGCCTGTTCGGTTGCCCGTACGGCGATCTACGCGATTGGGCCGCGATCACGGCTTGGGCCGACGAGATCGTCTCGTGGATCGATGATGCCCTGCCCGCCACTCGATTACCGGCGACCCGCGATCCGGCGGACACCACGATCGGCGAAGGCAATCCGGGCCCGGCCTGAGCCGCACCGGATCCCGTCGGCACACAGTTTCTGTCGGCCGCTGAATGTGTTGTGCTACAGAATCATTCGATATTCCCGAGCTGGCCACGCCGCCGATCGGACGACGGCGACGATGATCGCGCTGCCGATGACGCCTCAGCAAGGCCGGGTAGGCAGCCGGTGATCATCGCGGCGATCGGCTGAATGTGGCGATCTTCGCGGGCGATCACGGCGTTCCGGACTTCGGGCGGGATGTTCGGAAAATGGGTTGGCGCGGGATATCGGAGTTGTTAACCTTCTGCGGTCCGACCTGATCACGCGAGGGGGTGAGTCCCATTTTCACGACATTCCTTGGGCGCTCCCCGTTCTCACGATCGGACGATTGACGCACGTCGTCATCGGGAGTGCTCGTCCGAGCGATCCCGAGAGGGGACGACAATGCACTCTTCCGAACTCATGGTGACGCGCATCGCGGACCGGCAGTGGCATGCGCTGGCCGGCGACCGGATGGTCGGTTGTGGCGAGGCATCGCCGCGGCCCGATGGGCGACTGTTTCTCAGCATCGACTCCTGGCAGGCCGACGCCTTCGACCGGCTCGCCGCCGCCATGCTGGCCGACCTGCCCACACCGCTCTACACGGTGGTCGACGAGGCCGACCTCGAACTGACCGCGCACTGGCGCCGGGCGGGTCTCGCGATCCGGCGGCGCGAATGGGAATACCGGGTTCCCACCGATCCGGCGATCACGGGACTCGATTCGGCATCGCCGCCGGGTATCGAGATCCTGAATTTCGGTGCGGCCGAGGCATATTCACTGCGCGAACTGGACCGCGCCGTACGCGCCGAAGTCGAGGCCGCCGCCGGTTGGCAGACCATGCCGGCCGAGGTGATCTCCCCACCGATCGATCCCGCGAACTATGTGGTGGCGGCCCAGGCCGGCCGCTATGCGGGGCTGTGCCGGGTGACGCAGCCGACTCGGCTACCGCGCATCGGCCTGATCGCGGTTCGCGCCGACGCGCACCGGCGCGGCATCGCTCGCGCCCTGTTGGGGCGGGCGCTGGGCTCGCTGCATCGCGCCGGAAAGGCTTGGGCCTCTGCCGAAATCGACGAATCCAACGCGGCGGCGACCGCCCTGTTCGAAGGCATCGGCGCCGAGCGGTCGAACAGCGCCCTGGAGTTGGTGTGGCGATGAAGAAAGGAGCGATCGAAGTTCAGGGGCACGTCGTGGAATGCCTGCGCAACGCGACTTTCACGGTGGAACTCCCCAACGGACACAAAGTCCTCGCCCACCTGTCCGGCAAGGTCCGGATGAACTACATCAAGATCCTCCCGGACGACCGGGTCCTGGTGGAGCTGAGTCCCTACGACCTGACCAGGGGTCGAATCCTGTTCCGTTATCGAAGTTGAGGCCCCCTAGGGCGAGGTAAGTCGACGATCTGCGCACCCGTTTCCGTGTGCGCAGGTTCGCCGCCTACCGGGCCGAACTGATCGTGCAAACCTCCGCGGAAATCCGCGAAAACTGCCTATTTCGCCGAGGTTTGCACGGTTGGTACGGGGCCCGCGCGCCTGAACTGCTCATCCACGACCGAACTAGCGGGTATCGGCCATCCCCTAGGATTGTTGCTGCAACAACAGTTATTGTTGTTGCAGCAACAATCAGGGAGGCAGCCATGATGTACTCGTTCACCGAAGAAGCCGTGGTAACGGGCGAGATCGACCGCATCTGGGCGGTGGCCACGGACGTGGCCCGCTGGGCCGAATGGGATCCGCACGAGGAGAAGGCGCGTATCGACGGGCCGTTCGAAGCGGGAACCAAGGGGTGGGTGAAGCCCAAAGGAGCACCGGCGGGACCGTTCACGATCGTCGCGGTGGAACCCGGACGGTCGTGGACCAGCGAGGCGGGCCTGCCGTTCGGTAAGTTGCGGGGCCGGCGCACCTACGAGCCACTCGGCGACGGCACCGTGCGGGTATCGGAGAACGTCGAAGTCCACGGGCCGATGGGACCGCTGTTCAAGCTCATCTGGGAAAAGGGTATGCGCGCCGATATGCCGCGCACCTTCGCGGCCCTCGCGGCGGAGGCGGCACGGCATGGCTGAGCGATCGGCACAGGCCGTACCGCGGGGCCCACTCGTCTCTCCGGGGTTCTGGTTGCATCACGCCGCCCTGGAATGGCGGGCGACGCTGGAGCGAAACCTCCGTCCGCTCGGACTGACGCCCACTCAGTTCAATCTGCTGGCCTCCACCGGATGGCTGGCCCACCGCGGCAGCCTCCCCACTCAGCAGCAGGCGGCGGATATGGCGGGCGTCGATCGAATGATGGCGTCCCGGGTGATCCGCGCCCTGGAGGAGCGCGGCTTGCTCCGGCGTCACCCCGACCCCGCCGACGCCCGCGCATTCCGACTCGAAATCACCTCCGCCGGAAGGAAATTGGCGAGCACGGCGATCCAGGTCGCCGTAGACACCGACGAACAGATCTTCGGCGCCGACGCTGACCTCCTGCGCGAACACCTCCGCCCGATCGCCGCCCACCGAGTACCGGCGGACCGACCGACGAAGTGAAACCGACACCGAGCGACCCGGTCCGGCAGCGCCCGCGAACTACGTTGTCCGCCGGGCGAAGGGCGCTGCGATCCGACGACCGGATGGCAGCCGGATCCGATGCCGGGCAGCATCACCGGCTCGCGGGTGCTGATGGGGCACCGACCGGCGAGGGCGGGCCGACCTCGTTCGCCGCGTTCTCGGCACGCGGAACCCTTTCCGCGGCCGAACTATTCGTGCAAACCTCCGCGCGATCGGGCGAAAAGCGGCAACTTCGCCGAAGTTTGCACGATTAGTTCAGCGTCGCTGCAGCGGTATTCGGTCTGCCCGGTCGACACCGCCGTCGACGCGGCATGGGCAGGGCTACATGGAGCCGGCGCACAACATCGGCTGGACCACGAAATTGTTGCCGGGGTTCGTATCCGGCGTCGTGCTCGTCACCGTGGCGGTGATCAGTTCCAGCGTGCGCGCGGTACCGACCGTGTAGTTGGCGATTTCTCCCGGTGCCAGAGTGGGTTTGATGATGGATCCGGACGGGCCGAACGGCGTCCAGTAGTTCACCGCCACATTCTCCGCGGTCGCGGTGCCGATATTGCGGACGATCACCTGCAACGGCGGCGGGAAGCCCGGCAGCGCCCCGCCACAGTAGGTGTAGACCTCCACATCGGCACCGGCCGGTTCGGCCTGCGCCGCAACGCCGAAACCCACCGCGGTCGTGGCCGCCATCGCCACCCCGGCGGCCAGCACGCCGATACGTCTGATCTTCATAGGAACCTCCCGCTCGACGAACTCTCGTACGGAATATCGAGACCTCGGCAAACCTGTTATGCCCCGAAAAGGGTGGGCGCCGGGCACGCGAGCCTTCGTGTGCTCTCGAGCGGTTCACAAGTTTGGCGATAACTCACGAATCGTCGTTCACTTTCCGCTATCGTCGCGCTCGTCGGGACGGTGTCTCGGCGGGGCCGGTGTCGCGGCGGCGAGGCAGGTCCCTCTCGACCGGCGGTCGTGTCAGAGCCGTCGGCGGTGTTGTGGAGGAGCAGGATGTACCCCGGTGCGCATGTCGATCGATTCCCTGATAAACCGGCGGTCGTGCTGGCCGGGAGCGGTAGCACGCTGACCTACCGCGAGCTCGAGGACAACTCGGTTCGCCTCGCGCGGCATCTGTACGAGGCGGGCCTGCGCAAGGGCGATCACATCGCGCTGCTGTCCGGCAATACGCTCGAGGTGTACGAGGTCTACTGGGCGGCGTTGCGATCCGGTCTTTACATCACGGCCGTCAACCGGCATCTGTCCGCGGACGAGATCAGCTATATCGTCAACGACTGCGGCGCGCGGGCGCTCATCGTGTCGGCGGAACTGGCGGAGGTGGCCCGGCGGGTGGTCGAGCAGACTCCCGCGGTCGGGATCCGGCTCGCCTTCGGCGGGGATGTCCCCGGCTACGAATCGTATGAAAAGGTTGTGGCCGCAGCGTCTCCCGAACCGCTGCCGGATCAGCCACGCGGCGCCGACATGCTGTATTCGTCGGGCACCACCGGCCGCCCGAAGGGCATCAAGCATCCGCTGCCGGATCGGCAGGTCGGCGATGCGCCGGGTGACACCTATACCGCTGTCTTCGGCCCGCTCTACGGATTCGACACCGACACCGTGTATCTGTCGCCGGCTCCGCTGTATCACGCCGCGCCGTTGCGATTCGGCGGCGTGGTTCATGCCCTCGGCGGAACCGTGGTGGTGATGGAACGCTTCGACGCCGAACAGGCGCTCGCCGCGATCGAACGCTATCGCGTCACCCACAGCCAGTGGGTGCCGACGATGTTCGTGCGCATGCTGAAACTGGACGAGAGCGTGCGTACCCGCTACGACGTTTCGAGTATGCGAGTCGCCGTGCACGCCGCCGCGCCGTGCCCGGTGGAGGTGAAGCAGGCGATGATCGACTGGTGGGGGCCGGTGCTGTACGAGTACTACGCCTCCACCGAGGGCAACGGCGCCACCTTCATCGACAGCGAGCAGTGGTTGCGCAAACCCGGCTCGGTCGGGCCGGCGGGGATGGGCGCCGTTCGCATCTGCGACGACGACGGCCACGAGTTGCCCGCCGGCGAGATCGGCACCATCTATTTCGAGCGCGAGGAAGTCCCGTTCGACTACCACAACGATCCCGAGAAGACCGCCAAGGCAATCCATCCCGAGCATCCGACCTGGACGACCACCGGCGATATCGGCTATATCGACGCCGACGGATTCCTGTTCCTGACCGACCGCAAGGCGTTCATGATCATCTCCGGCGGGGTGAACATCTACCCGCAGGAAATCGAGGACGCCCTGGCCCTGCATCCGGATGTCCTCGATGTGGCGGTGATCGGGGTTCCCGACGAGGAGATGGGCGAATCGGTGAAGGCGGTCGTCCAGCCCGCACCCGGCGTCGAGCCGGGACCCGAACTGGCACAACGACTTCGCGATTTCCTGCGCGAGCGCATCGCTCACTACAAGGTGCCGCGCAGCGTCGATTTCGCCGACGAATTGCCCCGTACGCCGACGGGAAAGCTGGTCAAGGGCAAGCTGCGCGAGCAGTACGTGTGAGGTTCGCCGGCGGCCCCGGCAACCATGAATCCGGCTGGCACACGGCGCGTTTCAGCGCGGCACGTTGCGTAGGTTCGATCGGGCCATGTCGATCATCCGGCCCACGCCGCCGGTCAGCACGATCTTGCTGGCCGCGAGCGCGAAGCCGCGTACCTGCGCGGCGGTGATGTGCGGCGGGAGGGACAGGGCGTTGGGGTCGGTGACGAGGTCGACCAGGGCGGGGCCCGGATGTTCCAGCGCTTCGGCGATGGCATTCCGGATCGCGAACGGATCCGTCACCCGCGCCGCGTGGATGCCGGCGGCGCGGGCGACGGCGGCGAAATCGACCGGGGCGTGGTCGGTTTCGAAATTCGGCAGGCCGTCCACCAGCATTTCCAGCCGGACCATACCCAGCGACGAATTGTTGAAGACGATGATCTTCACCGGCAGCCGATGCAGCGCCACGGTGAGCAGCTCACCCATCAGCATGCCCAGACCGCCGTCGCCGGACATCGAGATCACCTGCCGGTCCGGATAGGCGAACTGCGCGCCGATGGCATGCGGCAGGGCGTTGGCCATGGTGCCGTGCAGGAACGACCCGATCACCCGGCGGCGGCCGTTCGGGGTCAGATAGCGGGCCGCCCACACATTGCACATGCCGGTGTCGACGGTGAAGATCGCGCCGTCGGAGGCGAGTTCGTCGAGAATGTCGGCGGCGTATTCGGGGTGAATCGGCTTGTGGTCGGCGACATTTCGGGTGTAGGCGTCGACGACCTGCTCGAGCAGCCGGTAGTGCTCGCCGAGCATGCGGTCCAGGAATTCCCGGTCGGATTTCTGCGCGAGGAGGGGAAGGACCGCGCGCAGGGTTTCGCGAACGTCGCCGTGCACGGCCAGCTTCAGTGGCGTGCGCCGGCCGAGGCGGGAGGCATCGTGGTCGATCTGCACGGTATTGGTTCCCGGCAGGAATTCGTCGTAGGGGAAATCGGTGCCCAG
>Ga0164242_10008989_pt1 | contig 10815 bp, 11 predicted proteins | sample OricomgcompostMG_FD_108783 | JGI IMG/M metagenome (GOLD analysis project Ga0164242, IMG submission 108783) | Miracle-Growth compost microbial communities from Emeryville, California, USA - Original compost - Miracle growth compost (MG) ... | reverse complement strand
CCGCCCGGCTCGAGGGCAAGAGCTCGCTCGGCCGGTTGGGGCTCCTCACCCATTCGACCGCCGGTTTCATCGACCCCGGCTTCACCGGGCACGTGACCCTCGAGCTGAGCAATGTCGCCACGCTGCCGATCAAGCTGTGGCCCGGTATGAAGATCGGGCAGATGTGCTTCTTCCGCCTGACTTCGCCGGCCGAGAAGCCGTATGGCTCGGCCGACTACAGCTCGCGCTACCAGGGCCAGCGCGGCCCGACCGCCTCGCGCAGCTACCTGAACTTCCACCGCACCGACGTCTCCGCAGCCGAGAGCGGGCGACCGGAAGCCTGACCCAGACCCACGACGACCGAGGGGGCCCACGATGGAACTCGACGCAGCAACCAGCCAGTTCGTCGAGGCCCTGCTCGCCGAGGGCCACCACAGCCTGCGCAACTTCCGGAAGCTCGTCGGTTCTTGGCACGTCACCGGCCGCCGATTCAATGAGGCGAGCGGCGAGTGGGAGCGCCGCGAGTTCGACTACCTCGTCACCTGGGTGCTCGAGGGGCGGGCCATTCAAGACCTCGAAGTCGTCACCCTGCCCGACGGCACGCGCCGCACGGTCGCCATCGGCCTGCGCGTCGCGGACCCGCAGGCAGGTGTCGCGCGAGTCAGCTTCTTCGCACCTGACGCCAATGAGTACACGAGCATGATCGCGTCGACCTGGCGCAGCGGCGTGCGGCAGGACGGCTCGCGCAACGATGGCCGGCCGATCCGCTGGAATTTCACGGACATCCGCGACGACGGCTACGACTGGGAGGGCTGGGTCTCCGACGACGAGGGCACGACGTGGCGTCTCGTCGAGGAGCTGCACGGGGTTCGAACCGCGTAACCGGCGGTCCCGGCCTACGCCCGCCGCACCTCGCGGTGCAACCTCTCCATCTTCCCGTCCAGATCGGCCGCGACATCCGCCGCCTCGCGCAAGCCGTGCAGCATCTCGGTGGGCACTTCGCGGTCGTACTTGTAATAGATCTTGTGCTCGAGGCTCGCCCAGAAGTCCATTGCGACCGTGCGCAACTGCACCTCGACGGTGACCGGCACGGGGCCGTCTGACAGGAACACCGGAATCTCGATGATCGCGTGCAGGCTCTTGTAGCCGTTCGCCTTGGGGCTCGCAATGTAGTCCTTGACGGCGATCACGCGCACGTCGGACTGCGCTGTGAGCGCTTCGAAGACGCGGTACACGTCGCTGACGAACGAGCACACGACACGGATGCCCGCGATGTCGGTGATCTCGGCGCGAATCGCCTGATACGAGGGCGCGATGCCCTTGCGGGCGACCTTCTCGAGCACCGATTCGGTCGACTTGAGCCGCGAGTTCACGTGTTCGATCGGGTTCTCGGCGTGCAGCTGGGCGAACTCCTCGCGCAGGATCGAGATCTTCGTCATGACCTCGTCGATCGCGAACTTGTACGGCATCATGAACCGCGCGAAATCGTCGCGCAGGGCGTAGATCTCGCTGAGCGCCGTGTCGCCGAGCTGCTCGATGACCGCCTCGGTCGACTCGGTGACGATGCGCTTGTCAAAAGTCTCGGCGGGCTCTCGGGGCACGACGTCGCTGGACACACCACCGACCCTATGGACGCAACTTGAGCGGATGCCGCGAGCACGTCATGTTCTCGCTTTTCCTACGCCCGCCGACAAGACCCGCCGCGACGCCAGTCCGAAATGTCGGCGGGGTTCGGAAAACGGTCCTCGCGCGCTCAGGCCGCCTTCGCCGCGAGCTTCTCCTGACCGGGCTTCACCGGGATCATGACCAGCAGGCCGACCAGCAGTACCAGGATGATGCCGATGATGCCGTAGATCTGATGGCCGAACGCATCGACGAAGAGCGCGAACGCGGTCGGCGCGAGGAAGGTCGCGGCGCGGCCGGTGGTGGCGTAGAGGCCGAACACCTCGCCCTCGCGACCCTCGGGAATGAGGCGGGCCAGGAAGGTGCGGGAGCATGATTGCGCCGGCCCGACAAAGAGGCAGAGGATCAGCGCGAAGACCCAGAACACCGTCGCGCCGCCCGAGTGCAGGAAGAAAATGAGCGCGGCAGCGACAATGAGGCCGACCAGCGACGTGATGATGACCGGCTTCGGTCCGACGCGGTCGTCGAGCGGGCCGGTCGCGATGGTGGAGATGCCCGCGACGATGTTCGCCGCGATGGCGAAGATGATGACCTCGCCGCTCGAGAAGCCGAAGGTGCCAGCGGCGAGAACGCCGCCGAAGGTGAAGACGCCCGTGAGGCCGTCGCGGAAGATCGCCGAGGCGAGCAGGAACCAGATCGTGTTCCTGCTCACCTTCCACAGCTCGGTGATGGTGCGCCACAGGGTGACGTAGGCGCCGAAGAACGAGCTGCGCTCGCGTGCGATCTCGCCCGGCACGCGGTTCTCCTTCACGGCGACCAGCACCGGCACCGCGAACACGGCGAACCACACGGTCGCGACCAGCATCGAGATGCGGATGTTCCAGCCGTCTGCCGTCGAGACGTGCAGCACTCCGCCGTCACCCGAGATGAAGAGGATGTAGACGACGAGCAGCAGCACGATGCCGCCGACATAGCCGAGGCCCCAGCCGAGACCCGAGACGCGTCCGATCGTCTTCGGCGTCGAGACCTGGCTGAGCATCGCGTTGTAGTTGACGGCCGCCAGCTCGTAGAAGATCGTGCCCACGGCGATGGCGATCAGGCCGAACCACAGGTACGACGGGTCGGCTTTCACAAACACGGTCGAGAGCAGTGCCAGGGCGACCAGGCCCGAGAAGATCCCCAGCCAGAGCTTGCGCTTGCCCGCGGCATCCGTCAGCTCGCCCGTGACGGGCGCGGTCACCGCGACCAGGACGCCCGCGACGCCGAGCGCCCACCCGAGCAGAGCAGAGGTGTGGTCGGTGTCGCCGAAGCTCTTGCTCGTCAGGTAGACGGTGAATACGAACGTTGTCGCGACGGCATTGAAAGCGCTCGAGCCCCAGTCCCACGCGCCCCACGCGAGGATCTTGCGGGTCGGGATCTTGGTGTCTTCGAACGGTGCCGAAACGGGCGACGCGGTGCTCACGACGCACACCATAGTGTGGAGAGGTGGCCTTTGCGGAATGGGCCGGCATCGCCGCGCCGTACGAGCGGTCGTTCGGCGCGCTGTGCGCCTGCGCGGTGCCGGACATGCTCGCTGAACTCGGGGAGGCGGGCCGATTGCTCGACGTCGGCACCGGCACCGGCGGGGTCGCCATCGCCGCCGCGCACGCGGGTTGGCAGGTCGACGCGTTCGACGCAGAGCAGTCGATGATCGATTTCGCTCGCGCGCGCACGGATGCCGCAGGCATCCGTTTCATCACCGCGAAGCTGCCCGAGCTGCCATACCCGGACAACGCGTTCGACGCCGTCGCCGCGAACTTCGCGATCAACCACGTCGATCGTCCGCGCGAGTGCCTCGCCGAGCTGCGCCGCGTGCTGCGCCCGGGCGGCCGCATCGCGGCGACGGTGTGGCCGTGGGAGGCGACACCAACGGGCCGGCTCTGGCGCGAGATCCAAGACGACACCGGCGCTCGACCGCCAGAGGGGAACCGCCTGCCCGAAGGCAGCGACTTCGACCGCACGGAAGAGGGGCTCGCGGCGCTGCTCAGCGAGTGCGGCTTCGCCTCTGTTGCGGCGCGGCGGGTGCACTTCACCTGGCGCGTGGCCGCAGCCGACCTGTGGTCGGGTGTCGAGGCGGGCATCGCGTTGATCGGCTACGCCTATACGGCGGCGGATGCCCCGACCAGACGCGCAATGAAAGCGGCGTACGACGCCCGCACCCCCGCACTGATCGGTGACGACGGACTGCTGCACTTCGACCTGTCCGCGGTGCTGGCGACGGGCACCCGGTGACCACCGCCGCGCTTTCTCTCGCCTCGTCGCCGTTGCGGCGCAACCTTGCCGTTGTGTCGATTCTGCTGTCGACCCTGATGGCGATGATCGACACCTCGATTGTGAACGTCGCCCTGCCGCAGCTGTCCCGCGAGCTGCGCGTCGCCCCGTCGGAGGCGGTATGGATCGCGACCGCGTTCCTGCTCGCGGTGGCGTGCACTGTGCCCGCGACGAGCGCTCTCGGCGACCAGGTGGGTCGCCGGCGGCTCTACCTGATCGGGGTTCCCATCTTCACCCTGGCGTCGCTCGGCTGCGCGCTGGCACCGACGCTCGGCGCGCTCGTCGCGTTCCGTGTCGTGCAGGGGATCGGCTCTGCCGTCATCATGGCGGTCTCCCTGCCGCTGTTCCGGAACATCTTCCCGCCCGAGAAGCTGGGACAGATCTTCGGCATCAACGCGATGACGGTCGCGCTCGGCATCTCGATCGGCCCGACGCTGGGCGGACTCATCCTGCAGGGGCTGAGCTGGCCGTGGCTCTTCTTGATCAACGTGCCGATCGGCGCCGTCGCCCTCGTCCTCGCGATCTTCTTCGTGCCAGGGCGCTCCTCTGAGCGCGGCGACTACGACTGGCAGGGCGCCGTGTTCGCCGCCGTCGCGATCGCCGGGTTCCTGATCGGCGCCCGCCAGCTCGCGGCGGTCTCGACGCTCTGGCAGGCGGCGGTGCTGCTTGTCACCAGCGCCGTCTTCGTGTGGCTGTTCATTCGGCGGGAGCGCCGTGCCGTGCGCCCGCTCATCCCGCTCGCGCTGTTCACCGACGTGTTCAGCCTGACGGTCGGAAGCGCCTGGGTGTCGTTCCTCGGCCAGGGCGTCGCCTTCATCGCCCTGCCGTTCCTGTTCCAGAGCGCCTACGGCGCGACGCCGCTGCAGTCGGCGCTGCTGTTCACGCCGTGGCCGCTCGTCATCGTCTTCGTCGCGCCGCTTTCCGGCCGTATCGCCGACCACGTGCGACCGGCGTACCTCGCCGTGTCAGGGCTGATCATTCTGACCATCGGCCTCGCCATGTGCGCTCTGCTCGGCGCCCACCCGCCGATCTGGCTCGTGCTGGTCTCGACCGCGATCTGCGGGCTCGGGTTCGGCACCTTCCAGAGCCCGAACAACCGCGAGATGATGGGCGCCGCGCCGATCCGCTACGCGGCCGCGGCCTCGGCGGTGCTCAACACGAACCGCACCATCGGTCAGTCGGCCGGCGCGGCGGCGGTGTCGATGGCCCTCGTGGTGTCGGGCGCTGCGGCCGGCACGGTCACCGAGCAGGCGTCCGCGGCGACGGCCGTTCTCTGGGTCGCCGTTGCGGCGGGCGTCGCCGCGACCGTCCTTTCCGCCCTGAAGCTGCGCGCCGTCGTCGCCGCGCGCTGAGTCAGACCAGCCGGCCCAGCTTGATCGCCGCCAGGGACACCGCCGCGATCGTCTCGTTGTCGGTGATCTCGCCGCTGCCGATCAGTTCGAGCAGCTCACGCAGCGGAACGAATCGCACCCCGGTGATTCCCTCTTCGAGCTGCGCGTGTGAGGCATCCGTCGCCTCGCTCAAGCCGCGCGCGAGAAAGATGTGCTCCGGGGCGAGCGCGGCGCCGTTGAGCGCGTAGACCCGGCCGATCTCAAGCCAATCGGATGCCTGCAAGCCGGTCTCTTCGAGCAGCTCGCGCTGCGCGGCGGCCAGCGGATCCTGCCCGTCACTGCCGCCGGCCGGAACCTCGAGCGAGAGGCCGACGGTGTACCGGTCGATCTCGATGAGCGCGACGCGGTCCTCGTCGTCGACGGCGACCACGAACACCGCTGGCCGCAGTTCGACGACGCCATAGAGGCTCTGTGAGCCGTCGGGGTGCACGACCTGGTCCTCCCGCACTCGGATCCAGGGATTCTCGTAGGCGGTGCGGGTCGTGAGGGTGGTCCAGGCCATGTATTGAGCATAGAAAGAGGCCCGGCGCCATCGCGGGCGCCGGGCCTCATGCTTGCGCCTCGATTAGGCGTCGAAGGGGCGAACGACGAAGTCGTAGCTGCTGTAGACGCTCGTCACGTGCACGCTGCTCGTGCCGCGCGGCGGTGCGGCTTCGATCATCTTGCCGTTGCCGATGTAAATGGCGACGTGTGAGGTCGAGCCGCCGTGCGTGCCCCAGAAGATCAGGTCGCCCTTCTGCATCGCGCCCACAGCAAGGCGGCCCTGGTAGCGGAAGCCGTTGCCGGTGTACACGTTCTGCGAGCTGGTCGCCATGCCGATGTCGATGCCGGCGCCCGCCCAGAATGCGTACTCCGTCAGACCCGAGCAGTCGAAGCCCGCCCGGTCGTAGTCCTGGTAGCCGCTGGGGCTCACCGCGGTGCGGGCCCTTTGCCCGACGGGCACCATGGTCCAGCGCGCCCGGGGCCATGGCGATGGGCACCACTCACCGGGGAGAACTGCCCATACCGGGCATGGCGCTCGCCGGAAAAAATCTTTGGCATGCCGCGTCACGATTTCGCGAGGCGCGGGTCTTCCTCCGGTGACAGAGAAAACTGAACTGGAGGATTCCATGCTGAAGGGGTTCAAAGAGTTCCTCTCCCAGGGGGACGTCATCGACCTCGCGGTCGCCGTGGTCATCGGCACGGCGTTCACGGCACTGGTCACAACGGTGGTCACGAAGATCATCAACCCGCTGATCAGCGCCGTTTTCAACGCGAACAGCCTCGACAAGGCGCTTACCGTCCCCGTTCCAACAGTTTCAGGCGGTCACTCGACGCTGTACTTCGGCGCTGTGATCGGCGCGGTGGTCAACTTCGTGATCATCGCGGCGGTCGTCTACTTCGCCTTCGTGCTTCCGCTCAAGGCACTCCTGAAGCGGCGCGCGGCGGCAGTCGACCCGGCGGAAGGGTCGCCGACCGGGCCCAGTGACATCGAACTGCTGACGCAGATCCGCGACCTGCTCGCGTCGCGTAGCGATTTCGGCAGCCGTCACCGGGCCGACTAGAGACCGGCCGGGGGTGCCCGCAGCGGCTTTCGGGTCTCGGCGGGCACGGGCCGAGAGCGGCCGCCACGGGGGCGGCGGCCGCTCGCGTCTTCTGACCGACGTGCCGCGGGTGCGGCGTCCCACCATCTTCAGAGAGCGAGAACACGTGAACGAGGTCATCGGAGTCGACGAGTTGCGCGTCGCGCGCGCGTTGGCTGAGAAGAGGGCGCCGGATGACTGGCGGCGGTTCGTCCGCGTGGTGGCGCGCGACGTCGTCGAGCATCTGCCCGATGTCGTGCCGTGGAAATCCGCCTCGGGCCTGCTGAACCTTGCGGCGGCGACCCTGTCTGCCGCGGCGCTGAGCGGCGGGCTGATCGTACAGCGCATTGACGGTGCGCTGTGTCTCATGGTTCGGCAGTGCGAAGAGGTGCTCATCGAGCTGTTGTCGGTGCGGCTCGCCGTGCCGCGCCCGCTCGTGACGCCGATGACGCCCGCGTAGCGAATGACACGCCGATCGCGTACCGTACGACGGCACTGCCACCCCACTACCCGGACCAGACCATGACCGCCCTTCCCGAGCCGAGCGAGCCGTTCGAGGCCGCTGACCTTCGTGTCAGCGACGCCGAGCTGCTCGAGCGCGTGCGCCGCGGCGACAAGCAGGCCTACGGGGCACTGTGGGCCAGGCACCGTCGCGCGGGTCTCAGCGCCGCCCGCGCGATCACCACGGCGTTCGACGCTGACGACCTCGTCTCTGAGGCGTTCGTTCGCGTGCTGGGGGCCATCGAGCGCGGCAACGGACCGACGGCGGCGTTCCGACCGTACCTGGTAACGACCATTCGGTCGGTCGCCGCCCGCTGGGGTGCCCAGCCGGCCGAACTCACGCCAGAGGAGTTCGAGGCCGTCGACCCCGCCTCGAGCGACGAGGCGTTCGCCGAGCGTTTTGACCAGAGCCTCACGGTGCGCGCATTCAACTCGCTGCCGCAGCGCTGGCAAGAGGTGCTCTGGTACACCGAGGCCGAGCGGCTGCCACCCCGTGACGTCGCCGCACTGATCGGCATCAAGCCGAATGCGGTCTCGGCGCTGGCGAAGCGTGCTCGAGAGGGGCTGCGCCATGCCTGGGTGCAGGCGCACATCGCGTCGGTACCGGCCGAATCCGAGTGCCGCTGGTCGATCGACCGGCTCGCGGCGTCGAGCCGCAAGTCGCTGTCCGCCCGCGAGCAGGAGCGACTTGATGCGCACCTCGATGAATGCGACCGTTGCCCGCTCGCCGCAGCCGAGATGACCGAGGCGTCCCGCCGGCTCGGTGCGCTGATCCTGATCGGATTCCTCGGCGCCGGTGCCGCAACGGCTTACGGTGCGTTCCTGAAGCCCGCCGCCGCAACGGCTGCGGCGCTCGCCGCCCCGAAGCCGACGCTGCTGCGCAATCTGTCGATCGGTGCCGGCTCGGCGGTGGCCGCCGGTGCCGTCGCCGTCGGGGTCGCCGTCGCGGTCGCGGGCAGTACGCCAGCGCCCGACAAGCAGGCGATCATGTCGGTCGCGCAGTCTTCCGCGGCTCCGCAGAAACCGGTGACGGATGCCCCAGCAGCCGCGCCTGCCGCGCCCAGCTCATCCCCTGCGCCGCCATCGAGCGCGGGTGCTTCCTCGCCGGCCGCAGCCATCCCTGCCTCCACGCCCCCGCCGGTCGCGGCGGCGCCGAGCGGAGCAGATTCCCACTCGCAGCCGGCTGTGGGCGCGCCATCCGCCCCCGCTCCTGGTCCATCGAGGTCGCCCGTGCAGCCGAGCCCGGCGCGCACGCCGGCCGCGCTGACGGTCACGTCGGTCGACACGCATCGCGGCGAGTACTTTCCCGTGATCTCGGGCACGGGCGACCCGGGTGCGACGATCACCGTCTCAGATGGCACGACGTCGATCTCGACCGCGGTGGCGTCCACCGGCACGTTCAGTGCGCCGCAATTCGCGTGGCAGGGAACTGGCGCGTCGGACTCGCTCGTCGTGACTCAAACGCCGGCTTCGGGTTCGTCGTCGCACGTGACCGAGTCGGTGACACTACATCAGCCGACGCTCGTGGCAATTGCGCTGGTCGGCGCAATCGGCGGGGACGCCGGGGCTGGCGTCGACGCCGACGCCGATGGCGCGGTTCAGCACACCACCGTCGGCCTCACGACACTTCCCCTGACGGACAGCAGCATCGCCGCCCGGTACTCGGACGGTGCGGGCCGCCTCGGCCCGTGGACGCCGAACCTGCTTCAACTGCTCTGACCCTGAGTTCCGGTTATCCCCAGGCGGAAGCGGGCGCCGCGACGATCGGTACGTTCACCGCGTGGAAGCGGGAACCGCCGCCGTAGTGGCTGCTGGCCCAGGGTGAGGCGATGATCGCCTTCTCCGTGACGGCAGGCGCGGAATCCGCCGCCAATGCCGCCGCGATGCCCGCGAACAGTGAGCGATGCAGCTGCTGGGCCACATATGACGCCGCAATGCGCAGGTTCGCGTAGCTGCCGAATCCGCTGCCGCCGCCCGAGCCGAGGCCGTTGTTCAGCGGATTGTTGCGCAAATACCAGGTCTTCGGCGAGTTCTCGGAGTCCATCCACTGCAGGATGACCGTCACGTTGTTCTGCGTTACCGGCAGCTGCGCGTCCTGCAGCACGAGGGCCGCCCAGTCGGCGTTCGTCACGCCGCCGACCGTCAGCGCCGGCGCCGCCGTTCCGGGCTTCGTCACGGTGGATGACTCGAAGGTCGTCTGCTCGACAGCATCGCCCTTGATCGCAGAGTCGACGGTGAGGCTCTGTGAGTGCGCCAGCAGCTCGCTTGCGTAGAGCGTGTGCGAGCTGACGGTAGCGGCGTCCGCCGGAATCGCGACCATGGCGCTGCCCACGAGCAGCAGCGTTGCCGCGCCTGCGGCGGCCATGTGCCCGCGTGATCGCGGGGTGTGCGTCGCGCATCGGCGACCGGATGCCTTCGGCTTCGCGGTCTTGGCGGAGTAGGCGGCTCGGGCAGCTCGGCGAGTAGGGAATTCGGTCATAAGTTTGTTGCGCGTGCGCCCTTATCGGGGGTGGGCGCGCGACCCTGCGAGGGTAGCAGGCCCGCCTTGTGGTCGACCAGACCGGGTCAGATCCAGTTCTTGCGCTTGAAGACGAGATAGAGGATGCCGGCGGCGGCAACCATGACCCCGACGCTGAGCAGGAACCCCCACCATTGCCCGAACCCCGGGTACGGAACGTTCTGCCCGAAGTAGCCGGTGACGGCGGTCGGCACCGCGATGATCGCAGCCCACGACGTCAGCTTCTTCATGACGTTGTTGAGGCGCGAGTCTTGCAGCGAGAGGTTCGTCTCGAACAGGGCAGAAACCATGTCGCGCAGCGACTCGGTCCACTCCGTGACGCGCAGCACGTGGTCGTATAGGTCGTCGTACGAGGCGTCGAGCTCGGGCGCGGCACCCGCGTCGCGGCGGTGCCGCAGCACGCCGTTGACCACCTCGCGCATCGGCAGCACGATGCGGCGCAGCTCGACCAGTTCCTTGCGCAGCCGGTAGGTCGCGCGCTGCACGCGGGTCGCGAGAATGCGGTCGTCGAAGAGCACGTCTTCGATGTCTTCGATCGCGTCGTCGAGCACCTGCACCGCGTCGAAGTGGCTGTCGACGACCGCGTCGAGCAGGCCGTGCACGAGCGTGCCCACTCCGTAGCGCAGCATGTCGCCGTTGTCTCGCCAGCGCGCCTCGAGGTCGTCGACATCGAACTTCGGGCTGCGCACCGTGATGAGGCCGCTGTGGAAAACGAACGCAGAGATCTTGTTGAGCTCGATCCGCTCGGCCAGGTCGACCTCGTCCGTCTTGCTCTCGGCGCCGGCGTCGGCGGCGTCGGGGTAGTGCGCCGAGTACACGGTGAAGAAGGTGTGGGTTGCATAGCGCAGCGCCTTCGGCCGCTCGACGCGCGCGATGGCGTCTTCGACCGCGAGCGGGTCAAGGCTCAGCTCGTCGGCGAGCCAGTTCAGGT